>ERZ773243.2829-NODE-2829-length-13644-cov-2.886305_pt1 | contig 13644 bp, 12 predicted proteins | sample MGYA00580520_ERZ773243 | MGnify/ENA primary metagenome ERZ773243 (study PRJEB29015, sample SAMEA2737747) | human gut metagenome | biome: human gut; feature: human-associated habitat; material: faeces | place: China | collected 2012 ... | reverse complement strand
AGCGATTGCACACGGCGCAGGTGTGGAAGGCATGCTTGTTGGGCAGGTGGTGGATGTTTTCATGGAGGGGAAGCCTCTGGATATCGAAACGCTTGATTTTATCCACCTGCATAAAACGGCGGCAATGATTCGCGGCGCACTGCAGGCAGGGGCAATCTGCGGCGGTGCGGATGAAAAAACGGTTGCGGCATTTGCACTGGCAGGCGAAAAAATCGGCATTGCATTCCAGATTCTGGATGATATTCTGGATGTGACAAGCACACTGGAGGAATTGGGCAAGCCCATCCACAGTGATGAAAAAAATCAGAAAACAACGTATGTGACGCTGTTTGGGATTGAAAAATCAAGAGAGATTGCGGCAAGGCTTTCCGCCGAGGCTGTTTCCATCTGGGAGGAGCAGGGCGAGGGCTGTGCATTTTTATTAGAGTTGACAAAATATCTTACAACCAGAACATTTTAAGAAGATCCTTCCGAGAGATTTTTTGAGGTTGTGAGAATAGAGAGTTGGTGAAACTGTGGACGGTATTTTAAAGCATATCCATTCCACTGAAGATATAAAGAATTTAAACGAAAAAGAGTTAAAGCAGCTTTGCAAAGAGCTGCGGCGGTTCCTTTTGCAGAAGGTATCCAAAACAGGAGGACATCTTGCGTCCAATCTGGGCATTGTGGAGCTGACTGTAGCACTAGAATACTGCTTTCATCTGCCGGAGGATAAAATTGTCTGGGACGTTGGACATCAGGCATATATTCATAAGATGCTGACGGGCAGAAAAGAGGACTTCGACCATCTGCGGCAGTTGGACGGACTGAGCGGCTTCCCCAAGCCGACGGAAAGCGACTGCGATGCCTTTGCGACAGGACACAGCTCCACTTCCATTTCAGCGGCGTTCGGGCTTGCGAAGGCAAGAGATTTGACAGGCGGAAAGGAGCATGTGATTGCAGTCATCGGGGATGGCTCCATGACGGGCGGACTCGCTTATGAGGCGCTGAACAATGTCGGCAAGGAGCATACCAGAATGATTGTCATTCTGAATGATAACCAGATGTCTATTGATACGAATGTGGGGGCCATCAGCCGCCATCTGAACAGCCTGCGGACAAGCTACCAGTACCGTGGGTGGAAGGAGGCGGTCAAGCAGTTCCGAGATAATGTGCCTGTGATTGGGGAAGGGACATATCAGGTGCTGAAAAACGTGCGTGACGGGGCGAAAATGCTTCTGACGGGCGGTGCATTGTTTGAACAGCTTGGGCTTAAATATATCGGCCCTGTGGATGGACATGATTTGCCGGAGCTGATTGAACTGTTTGAAAACGTGAAGGAAATGAACCGCCCTGTGCTGATTCATGTGAAAACCATCAAGGGCAAGGGCTATCCCTACGCGGAGGAGCGTCCCTGGGCGTATCATGGCGTGGGTGCGTTTGATTTGAAAACAGGACAGCCGCTTTCCAAGGGCGGCAGAAGCTGGTCCTCCGTTTTCGGGGATAAAATGGTGGAAATCGGGAAGAAGAACCCGAAGGTCGCAGGGATTACGGCAGCAATGAGCGGCGGCACAGGCTTTGAGAAATTTCAGAGAGCCTTTCCGAAACGTTTTTTCGACGTTGCCATTGCGGAACAGCATGGCACAACCTTTGCGGCGGGTCTGGCAAAGGGCGGCGTAACACCTGTGTTTGCGGTGTATTCCTCCTTCCTGCAAAGGGCGTATGACCAGATCGTGCATGATGTGTGTATGCAGAAGCTGCATGTTGTATTTGCGATAGACCGTGCAGGGATTGTTGGGGCAGACGGAGAAACCCATCAGGGCGTTTTCGATATCTCCTTTCTCAGCCACATCCCCAATATGACGGTGCTTTCGCCAAAAAACGCATGGGAATTGGAAGAAATGCTTGATTTTGCGGTGAATGAATGGAACGGCCCGATTGCGGTGCGCTATCCCAGAGGAACGGCGGAAACCGCTTTTGCAGAGCAGAAGGAGCCGATTACATACGGTAAGGCAGAGGTCATTCAGAAGGGCAGGGACATTGCCGTTCTGGCGGAGGGACACATGCTGAAGCCGGCGGCAGAGGCGGCAGAGCGCTTACAGGCGGAAGGGTATCACCCCATGCTTGTGAATATGCGCTTTCTGAATCCTCTGGATACGGAGCTGCTGAAGGAGCTTGCACAAACGTGCGCCCATATTGTGACGGTGGAGGATAATCTGCGTAAGGGCGGCTTCGGCTCAAAGGTACTGGAATACTACGGGGATGCAGGGATACAGACGGATGTACTGAATCTGGCATTTCCCGATAAATATATCGAACAGGGCACGCAGGCACAGCTTTTTGAAAGATATGGGCTGGATGCGGCGGGCATTTATAACAGCATCAAGGAAAGATTGGGAGAATGACCATGGCAGAAAAGGTTGAAAAGGAAAGATTAGACGTTTTACTGGTGCAGCAGGGCTTGGCAAACTCCAGAGAGCTGGCGAAGGCGTATATCATGGCAGGGAATGTATACGTTGACGGACAGAAGGAGGACAAGGCCGGCACAAAGGTGGCGGTGACAGCGAAGCTTGAGGTAAAGGGTAACCAGATGAAATATGTCAGCCGCGGTGGCTATAAGCTGGAAAAGGCGATGGATGTATTCGGTATCCGTCTGGATGGGAAAATCTGTCTGGATATCGGCGCATCGACAGGCGGCTTTACGGATTGTATGCTGCAAAACGGTGCAAGCAAGGTTTATGCCATTGATGTTGGCTACGGTCAGTTTGCGTGGAAATTAAGAAATGACGAAAGAGTTGTTTGTCTGGAAAAAACAAACGTAAGATATGTGACGCATGAGCAGGTGCCGGATGAAGGGGATTTTGCATCGATTGATGTTTCCTTTATTTCTCTGACAAAGGTACTGCCTGCGGTGCTTGGCGTGCTGGGCGAAAAGGGGCAGCTGGTCTGTCTGATTAAGCCGCAGTTTGAAGCCGGACGGGAGAAGGTCGGCAAGAAGGGCGTTGTTCGGGACAGCAGCGTGCATCGCGAGGTCATCGAGATGATTGTGGAGTATGTCCGCACACAGAGCCTTGGGATTCTCGGTCTGGATTTCTCCCCGATTAAGGGGCCTGAAGGCAATATCGAGTATCTCATTTATCTGGATAAGAGCCGGAGCGGCATGCACGAGGACGAGGTGCAGGCGAGAGTAGATACCGTTGTTGCACAATCGCATAAAATCCTTTCGGGCGAGAAATGAGGTGCGGAAGATGAAAAAAGTAGCAATTTTACCGAATATACAGAAGGATAAGGGACTGGCGGTGACAAAGCGGCTGGTGCGTTATCTGGAGGAAAAGGGCTGTCAGCCGCGCCTTTCCGAAGCGGTGGCGGAACTGGCGGAGCTGCCGCAGTATGCGCAGACGGAAACGGAGCTGTATCAGAACAGTGATCTGCTGATTTCGCTTGGCGGTGATGGAACACTGCTTGGCATTGGCAGAAAAACGGCGAAATTTGAAAAGCCGATTCTGGGTATCAATCTGGGGACGCTCGGCTTTCTGACGGCAGAGGATAAGAATTATGCCGAAGCGGCGATTGATAAGGTGCTGAAGGGCGATTTTAAACTGGAAAAGCGCATGATGCTGACCTGCGGCATTGCCAAGGGGGATGAACGCACGGAGGGCATTATTGCTTTGAATGATATCTGCATTACGCGCGATTTATATAAAATTCTGGAGTTTCACGTTTTTGTAAATGATGAATTTGTGGATACCCTGCTTGCGGATGGTGTTATCATCTGTACGCCGACAGGCTCAACGGCATATAACCTTTCCGCAGGGGGGCCCGTATTGAAGGCGGATGCACAGATTATTGCGATTACACCCATTTCACCGCACACGCTGACAAGCAGACCCATTGTGGTTTCTGCGGATGATGTGGTTACGGTTGAGGTGAAGCCAAGCAGAGAGGACACGCCCTTTACGGTCAGTGCGGACGGGCAGAACAACTTTACGTTGACGGGGCAGAATGTTGTGCAAATTCGTCGTGCGGATGTCTGCACCACGATTATTAAGACAAAGCCGCAGAGCTTTTACGATGTACTGCGGCATAAATTGAAATAAGAATGGCTGAACAAGCAGCCTTTGGATATCTTTCTGAAACAGTAAGGAGGGGTAGTGCGATGAAGATCGCCAGACATGCAAAAATTTTGGAATTGATTGAAAATTATGACATTGAAACGCAGGACGAGCTGGCACAGAGGCTTTGTGAGGAAGGCTTTGTGGTGACACAGGCAACGGTTTCTCGTGATATTCGTGAAATGAAGCTGACGAAAATCGCAACAGAAAAGGGACGGCAGAAATATGCCGTGATTACGGGCAATGATACGGAAGTGACAGAGAGACTAACGCGCGTATTCAAAGAGGCTGTGCTGAAAATGGACTATGCGCAGAACATGATTGTAGTGAAAACACTGGATGGTATGGGCATGGCGGTTGCCGTTGCGCTTGATAATATGCAGAACAGCGAAATTCTTGGCACGATTGCAGGGGATGATACTGTTTTCTGCGTGGTGCGTACACATAATCAGGCGGCAGTTATCATCGAAAAGCTGTATCGCATCATCCATAGTGCCTAAAGGGGGGGGACGCTTTATGCTGGAACATCTGCACATCAGAAATGTGGCGCTGATTAAGGAAAGCGAAATCTCCTTTGGAGATGGGCTGAATATTCTGACGGGCGAAACGGGTGCCGGCAAATCCATGATTATTGATTCTTTGCAGTTTGCCCTTGGCGGCAGAGCAGGGAAGGATTTTCTGCGCCACGGCGAAAAGCAGGCGGCGGTTGAGGCGTTGTTTTCCGTACAGTCGCAGGCGCTTACGGAAAAGCTTGCGGAAAACGGCATTGTCCCTGAGGAGGACGGGACGCTTCTGATTACCCGCACACTCAGCGAAGCGGGAAAATCTGTCTGCCGTATCAACGGCTCTACGGTGACGGTCGGTATGCTGAAGGAGATTGCCGAGGATATGATTGATATTTATGGACAGCATGAGCATCAGTCTCTTTTGAATCCGGTGAAGCACATTCGCCTGTTGGATCGCTTCTGCGGCGCAGGCTTTGGTGAGGCAATGGAGGAATACAAAAACAGCCGGCAAAGGCTGAAGGACTTAGAAAAGCAGCTTGCGATTCTGATTGGAGATGAAAGCCAAAGAGAACAGCGGATGGATATGCTGCTGTTTCAGAAGGAAGAAATCGAAGCGGCAGAGCTGCAGGAGGGCGAGGAGGATGCCCTTCTGGAGCAGAAAAAACGCCTGAGCAGCATGGAAAGGCTGATACGGCTGACGGGCGAAAGCGTAACACTTCTGTATGACGGGGATGACCGCGCGCCCTCTGCCTGCGACCAGCTGGGGGATGCCCTTGCGAAATTACGGGAAGCGGCGGAATATGATGCGGCTCTGTCTCCCTTGGCGGATGCATTGGCGGATGGCTATGCTGCCGTGGAGGACTGCGCGCGGGAATTGAAGCGCGAGGCGGAAAAGCAAGAGGCTGACCCAGAGGAGCTGGAACGCATTGAGGAGCGCTTGCAGCTTTTTTATAAATTGAAGCGAAAATATGGCGGCAGCATCGAGGCGGGATTGGAATTTTACGAAAAAGCCGTACAGGAGCTGGAATTTCTCTCCAACAGCAGCGAAAAGGCGGCGGAGCTTTCTGCCAAGAAGGCAGCGGAGGAGAAGCGCCTGTCTGCTCTTGCGGAAACGCTGACAGCAAGAAGAAGGGCGACTGCCGAACAGGTGGAGGAGCAGATTGAAACGGCACTGCATGACATGGAAATGAAGCATGCACGGTTTCATATTCAGATAGAAGAAAAAGCCGATTGGGGCGCAGACGGCAAGGATAAGGTGGAATTTCTGATTTCTGCCAATGCAGGGGAGCCGCTCAAGCCCTTGGCAAAGATTGCATCCGGCGGCGAAATGAGCCGTGTGATGCTTGCACTGAAAACGGTGCTTGTGGATGCGGATGAAATCGGGACATTTATTTTTGATGAAATTGATACAGGGGTCAGCGGCAGAACGGCGAGAAGGGTCGGCGAGAAAATGCGCTTTCTGGGCGGAAAACGACAGCTTCTCTGCATTACGCATCTGCCCCAGATTGCCGCGATGGCGGATAACCACTTTCTGATTGAAAAGGAAAGCGACGCAGGAGAAACTGTGACGCGCGTGACGGCACTGGACGAGGAAGGCGCGGTGCGCGAGGTGGCGAGACTGATGAATGATGTGACGGAAACCACACTGGCAGCGGCAAGAGAGCTGCTTGCGGAAAAATAAAACGAAGAACACATGATGACAGCATTGTGTGTTCTTTTTTTGTCGAGATTTTTCTGCTTTTTACAGGAAAAACGACAGGTTTCGCAGGTTCTTCGTTTTATAATCATAGAAGGAGGGAAGGAATGGAACCGAAGATTTACATAGATATCGTTTTTCCGGTGACATGGGGGATGGATGCCTTTCTGCTCTGGATGGCAGGGCGGATTCTGGGCCTGCGAAGGAAGCGGTGGCGATTTGCATTCGGCGGTCTTTTTGCGGCGGTGTGTGATTGCGTGTGGCTTTTCTTTTTGCAAAGAAGCGGCGGTGCGCTATTTTCGCTTTTGCTTCTGGCGGGCGGCGTTTTCATTGCCTATACACCGAAAAGCGGAAAAATATTTTTGCGGCTGATGGGGACAACACTGCTTTCTTCGTTCCTGCTTGGCGGCGGCGCACAGCTTTTGTTTACCTTTACGCAGGCACAGCGATTGTTTGGGCAGGGTCTTATCGTAGAGCAGATTTATCCGTGGTGGCTGCTGCCATGGGCGGTGCTTTTGGCGTATGTATTGCTGAAATTGGGCGCAGGGTGGATGGAGACGCATATTTGCCGCAGACGTGAATTCTGCACGGCTGCTGTGTTTCGGCAAGGCAGATGTGCCGAGGTGCGCGTGCTGATTGATACGGGAAACGGGCTGAAGCAGGCGGATGACAGAGGGGTTGCGATTCTGGAGATGCAGGCGGTTTTGCCGCTGTTTTCGGCAGAGGAGGGCATGCGGCTGCTTTCCGGGAGCAGAGAGGGCTTGGAATGGCTTGCGTTCAGTAGTCTGGGGAACCCGGATGGCAGGCTCTGGGGTATACGGGCAGAGAAGCTGATTTTGTTTTTCGGGGAAAAAAGCATCTGCCATCGGGATATTTTTGTCGGGATTGCCGAGGAAGCGTTTACGGGCAGTTATGAGGGCATTGTGCCACCCTCTTTATGGAAGGAGGATTCGGAATGAAGGAATGGAGATATTTAGTTTTTCTTGTAAAATACCATCTGAACCGTTGGATACAGGAAAAGAAGCAGGGAGGGGTATTCTATATCGGGGGGAGCGATGTATTTCCGCCGCCGCTCAAGCCGGAGGAGGAGCTGGTGCTTCTGGAGCAGCTGGGCGGAGAGGAGGATGTGACGGTTAAAGCTGTTCTGATTGAGCGAAATCTGCGTCTGGTGGTCTATATCGCAAGGAAGTTTGAAAATACGGGCATCAATGTGGAGGATTTAATTTCCATTGGCACGATTGGGCTGATTAAGGCAATCAATACGTTTAAGGTGGATAAAAAAATTAAGCTGGCAACCTATGCTTCACGCTGTATCGAAAACGAAATTCTGATGTATCTGAGACGAAACAGCAAGACGAAAACAGAGGTTTCCATTGATGAGCCGCTAAATGTGGACTGGGAAGGAAATGAGCTGCTGCTTTCCGATATTCTGGGGACGGAGAACGATATCATCACGAAGGATATTGAGAATAAGGTTGACCGAGAGCTTTTGCAGGATGCCATGCAGAAGCTGAGCGGACGGGAGCGGCGGATTGTAGAAATGCGCTTTGGTATTCTGCCGGAAACAGAGGAAAAAACGCAGAAGGAGGTGGCGGATATTCTGGGGATTTCGCAGTCCTATATTTCCAGACTGGAAAAAAAGATTATGCGGCGGCTGAAAAAGGAAATAAGCAAAATGATGTAAGAAAAAGGTGCGCCCGATTGGGACGCACCGAAAGCGGATGTTGAAGGACATCCGTTTTTTGCTATACATCCAGATAATGAAGCGGTTCATAATCGACATTTTTTGCCTTGCCAAACCCACGGTCAATATACTGCTGATTGCCATTTTTTCCGCCGTGGCGCTGGATGCGTGTGCTTTCGCGCAGGGCGGCTGCTGTGGGAATGCCGTCATGGATTTCTGTCAGACGCATGAAGAAAACTCCTTTCAATTGCTATAACAGCTTTTTTGCTAGGATACGAAAAAGAATGTGATTTTATACGAGGATTGGCGAGATTTGCTTCGTATATTTTTGTGCGCAAAGGGAGAAGGTATTCATATACCTTTGAACGAATGGAGTGACAGGATTGGCTTATTACGGAAAGGTGGAAATCAGCGGTGTGAATACGGCAAACCTGCCCGTTCTGACAGGAACAGAGGCAAAGGCACTGTTTATAAAATGCAAGGCAGGGGACGAAGCTGCCCGCCAGCAGCTGATAGAGGGGAATTTGCGGCTGGTGCTTAGTATTATCAAGCGCTTTGAAAACCGCAATGAAAATATGGATGATTTGTTTCAAATTGGTGTGGTGGGGCTGATTAAGGCGATTGATAATTTTAATATTGAGATGGATGTGATGCCTTCAACATATTTCTGCCCCATGATTATTGGGGAGATTCGCAGATATCTCAGGGATAACAACACCATTCGGGTGTCGCGTTCTCTCAGGGATACGGCGTATAAGGCGTTACAGGTGAAGGAACGGCTGATGGCAGAGCAGGAAAAGGAGCCGAGCATAGAGGAAATTGCGAAGGAAATGGGGATGAGCCGAGAAAATATCGTGATGGCAATGGATGCCATTCAGGACCCGGTTTCTCTTTTTGAGCCGATTTATCATGATGGCGGTGACACGCTTTTTGTGATGGATCAGGTGAGTGATGAAAAGAACGGCGACGGGCTCTGGCTGGAAAATCTTTCGCTGAGCGAAGCCATGCAGCACCTCAATGAGCGCGAAAAGAAAATCGTAAATCTACGCTTTTTTGAAGGCAAAACACAGACAGAGGTCAGCACAGAAATCGGCATTAGTCAGGCGCAGGTTTCCCGTCTGGAAAAATCCGCATTGCAGCACATGCGAAAGTTTATGTAAGGGATTATGGGAAAACGAAAAAAGGTAGTCGAATATTCCTATAAAAGGTGTAGACAATTTTCTTTTGATAGGATAAAATGAAAAGCAAAGGGGAATTTTTAGATACCCGAAGGAAAGAAGGCTTTTTGAATATCAGGAGGAAAAATACAGGAGGAAAAATATGAAAATAAAAGCAGAAGATACCGCGGCATTGATTATCGATTTTCAGGAAAAACTGGTGCCTGCCATTGCAGATCATGATGAAATTGTTGCAAAGGCAGCTATTTTTGCGGCAGGGTTGAAGGAATTTGGCGTTCCTATGGCTGTGACACAGCAGTATACAAAGGGACTGGGCGAAACCGTTCCTGCGATGAAGGAAGCCATTGGCGCATTTGAACCCATGGAAAAAACAGTTTTCTCCGCAATGGGCTGTGATGCCTTTGTGGAATGGGTAAAGGCACAGGGCAAAAAGACAATTTTGGTTTGCGGCGTGGAAGCACATATCTGCGTGCTGCAGAGTATTATAGATTTGATTGGTGAAGGCTATCGTGTATTTATTGTGGCAGACTGCGTTGGCTCCAGAGTGGTATACAATAAGGAGTATGCAATCCAGAGAGCTGTGCAGGAGGGTGCATTTGTAACTACCTGCGAGGGCGCGCTGTATGAAATGACACAGGGGGCAGGCACACCCCATTTCAAAGCAATTTCAAAGCTGACAAAATAATGATTGGAGGCCTCAATTCCTGAGAATTGGGGTTTCTTTTTTGAGTAGGTTTTCAAGAAGGAATGAGAAGAATGCACATAAAAGAACATTTTCAGACAATTACATACCATAGAAGGCTGGTGCGGCAGGGCTGCTTCCGAGTTGGGCTTTACTGGCAGGGGTTGACGCATGATTTGAGCAAATACAGCCTGACAGAATTTTTGGTCGGTGCGAAATATTTTCAGGGTGATTGCAGCCCCAATAATGCAGAGAAGGAGGAGAAGGGCTATTCCTCCTCCTGGCTGCATCATAAGGGCAGAAATAAGCATCATTTTGAATATTGGATTGATTATTCCATGCCCGGCAGCAAGGGGCCGCTTCTGATTGGGATGAAAATGCCCCTGCGGTATGTGGTGGAAATGTTCATGGATCGCATTGCAGCATGCAAGGTTTATCAGAAGGAAGACTATACCGATGCAAGCCCCTGGCTGTATCATCAGAAAAGCAAGCGCGTACAGGCGGTGATGCACCCCGAAAGCCTTGCTTTGCTCAATCACTTACTGCAAATGCTGGCAGAGCAGGGGGAGAAAAAGACCTTCGCTTATGCAAAACAGCTGGTACAAAAGGACAGAATCAGCCGATGGAAAAAAATGCCTTGGAAAAAAGCAGGGCAAACGAGGTGAATGAGATGAACAAAGGAAAGGTAGTAGTAGGGATGAGCGGCGGCGTGGACAGCACGGTTGCGGCATATCTTTTAAACAAGCAGGGCTATGAGGTGACAGGTGTAACACTGCGGATGTGGGACGGAGAAGGCACAGAGAAGGCGATTGCTGATGCAAAACGGGTGGCAGATTCCATCGGGATTTCCCATGAGATACTGGATTGCAGAGAAGCCTTCCGTACCTGTGTGGTGAATGATTTTATCGGACAGTATCAAAAGGGCGTAACCCCGAACCCCTGTATCGTCTGCAACCGCATGGTAAAGGAAAAATCTCTCCTGGATAAGGCGAAGGAAATCGGTGGGAAGTACATTGCAACGGGGCACTATGCCCGTATCGAAAAGCATCCGAAAACAGGACGTTATGCCATCCGAAATTCTGCAACTGCCGAAAAAGACCAGACGTATGCGCTTTATCGGCTGACACAGGAGCAGCTTGGCGCAATGCTTCTGCCTATTGGGGAATATACCAAGGACGAGGTGCGTAAGATTGCGGAGGCTGTGGACGGCTTTGTGGCAAAAAAAGGTGAAAGTCAGGATATCTGTTTTATTCCCGATGGGGATTATGCCGCTTTCATTGAAAGAGAGGGCAAGCTGACGGGAATGCCCGGTAATTTTGTGGATATGGACGGGACTATTTTAGGTAAGCACAAGGGCTTGATTCATTATACCATCGGGCAGAGAAAGGGGCTTGGCATTGCGCTTGGCAAGCCTGCCTTTGTGTATCGTTTGGATACGGAAAAAAACGAGGTTGTTCTTTCCGATAATGCGGCATTATTCCGGACAACGCTTTGTGCCGACAATCTGGCATACATGGCGTATGATAAATTTGAGGACGGACAGCGTTTTCTGGCGAAAATCCGCTATGCGCATAAGCCTGCATGGTGTACTGTGCGGATGGTCGGGGAGGATAAATTAGAGGTTGTCTTTGATGAACCGCAAAGAGCGATCACGCCCGGGCAGTCACTTGTGCTGTATGATGGGGAATTTGTTGCCGGTGGCGGATTTGTATTGTAATTAAGCCAAAAATGAAAAAGCTTTTTTGAAAATGCAAAAGGGGAGTATCCCGAAGCTTGTGCAGTCTTCAAACTGATGAAAGATAGAATTACTCAGCTTGGAGGTTTGCAAAAGCCTTGGGATACTCCCTTTTTTGCGTAGCTTAGATATTATTTTTTTATTCTTTTTTATTGCTCCGAGGAATTGTTTTCTTTAAAGGTCGGCTCTATTTGATATTTTTGTATCTTACGATAGAGCGTGCGAAGGCTCATATTCAGCTTTTTGGCAATAATTTTTTTCTGTTCGACACCCCAACCATAGTGATTCAGCATTTCCAGAATAATTTTTTGCTCTGCATGCCCATTCAAATGCAGCAGGGCTTCCGGAATAGGCTCCCTTTTGTTCTCAACGAAATCTATCGGCAAGTCCTCAGAAGTGAGAATACTGCGATTTGTTACATTTACGCAATATTCGATGATATTTTGCAGCTGGCGGATATTGCCGGGCCAATCATAAGATTGGAAGAGCTTCATAATTTCATTATCAATTCGTAATACGTTTTTATTCAGAATTTTGTTATAGCGCGCTAAGAAGTATTCACTCAGCAGTTCGATATCCTGTTTTCTTTCACGCAATGCAGGCAGATAGACAGGAAGAACATTCAGTCTGTAGTAGAGATCCTCTCGAAAGGTTTTCTCTTGTATCATTTGCAGTAAGTCCTTATTGGAGGCAGCGATGATACGAATATCAATGGAACGGGGTGTTACGCCGCCAATGCGCTCTACCACCCGGTCTTGAATTACGGTGAGCAGTTTTGCCTGAATATTCAGAGGGATTTCGCTTACCTCATCCAGAAAAATGGTGCCGCCGTCTGCCAATTCAAACTTACCGGGCTTTCCCTGCTTTCTTGCCCCGGTGAAGGCACCTTCTTCATAGCCGAACAGCTCGGATTCAAACAGGGATTCGGGAATACTGGAGCAGTTGACAGAAATAAAGGGCATTTCCTTTCGGTTGCTTTCATAATGCAGTGCTTTTGCAATCAGACCTTTACCGGTACCGGTTTCCCCATGGATAAATACAGTGGAAGGGCTGTTTGCAATCCGAACTACCTGCTTTTTAAGCTGCTTGATTTCCGGACTGGTTCCGATGATATCGTCAATGGAAAAGCCGATATCCTGATTGAGGGTGCTTGTTTCTTCGGAAAAAGTCGATTTGGTTTGTTTGGTATATTCCGGTTTAATAATGGTGGCAATCAGTTGTCCACCTGCATTAAAAATGGGAAAGGTTTCAATTTGAATTTGTGTATCCTCCTGTAAAGAGACAATATAGTTATTCAGCTTTTTTCCGGATAATAAATGATAGAGAGAATCCTTTGGCAAGGTCTCTAAAAAGGCCTGCTCCTGAAAAATATGGGAATCACGGAAAAAGCCGAAGGCGGTATTTTCTGCCAAAACACTCCCATTAGAATTCACAGCCAAGAGGGGATAGGGAGCAATTTCCAATGTGGTTTTCATGATTTCTTGTGCAGCATCGGGATATTCCAAAGAATTTTTCCCTGCGGCAATAGTACCGATGGAGGCAGCACAGTCCTCAATTAAGGTAATCGTTTCCTGTATATTTTTCTTCAACTCCCGCAACTGCGTGTTTAATCCCATCACGATCGGGTTACTCTCGCTGGCACTTTGCAGCAATTTACCCCGACGTAGCACCATCTCGTTGTAACGGGCAATCCCGGCATTTAATCCCTCGTCCGAAAGTCCCAAGTTTTCCGGCAACAAGGTAAACTCGTCCACCCGCTTTTGCGTGATCGCTGCACGGATACTCCGTAACACATCCAACTCGGTCTGCAATTTCAACAACTCGGCCTCCGACTGTTTTTTACGTTCCATCACGAAAGCGGCATCCGAGGTGATGTCCGTCAACCGGTTGGTCTTCTTGAAATTCTCCGCGCTCCGCTCAATCGAACCCAGTTCCTGGTTAATCACGTCCAAACGCTCGTTGATGAACTCGACCGTGGCTTCCGAAACAATCCTTTTATTATCGATCCCGTTCCGGTTATAGCGTTTAACCAACGTGTTGATAATAGCAATCCCCCTGGTCGGAACAGCATC
>ERZ773243.2820-NODE-2820-length-13677-cov-3.295845_pt1 | contig 13677 bp, 13 predicted proteins | sample MGYA00580520_ERZ773243 | MGnify/ENA primary metagenome ERZ773243 (study PRJEB29015, sample SAMEA2737747) | human gut metagenome | biome: human gut; feature: human-associated habitat; material: faeces | place: China | collected 2012 ... | reverse complement strand
CACACTACCCGATGGCGGGCGTGCTCCCAGGCAGAGGCGGCGAAGTAGGGCTTCTCGTCCGGCGTCACCGCCGCCATGATGGAGAGATCTTCTGCGGCGGCCTCCGTCAGGACATCCATGGCATCATCCACGGTGACGATGCCCACCATCCGCTCCTCTCCATCCAGCACCGGCAAGGCCAGCAGGTCATATTTCGCCAGGAGCCGGGCGGCCTCTTCCCGGTCTGTGAGCGTACCCACAGATACCACATCCGTGACCATCAGGTCCGCCACAGCGGCATCCTCCGCGGCTGTCAGCAGGTCCTTGGCCGACACCACGCCCAGCAGCTGCCGGTGCTCCAGCACATAGCAGGTGTAGACCGTCTCCTTGTGGATTCCGGTGCGGCGGATGGTATCCAGCGCCTGCCGGACCGTATCGCCCGGCCGGAGGGAGACAAACTCCGGCGTCATGACGCTGCCGGCACTGTCCGCCGGATAGCGCAGCAGGGCATTTACCGCCATACGGCGCTGAGGGCTGGCGGAGCGGAGGATGCGGGTCACCAGGTTAGCGGGAAGCTCCTCCAGAAAATCCGCCGCGTCGTCCAGATGCAGGGCGTCAAAAATCTGCTGCAGCTCCCCGTCCGCGAAAGAGCGGGCCAGGGTGGCCTGAGTGGGACCGGGGAGATAGGAGAACACATCTGCCGCCAGGTCCTTGGGCAGCGTGCGGAACACCGCCGCCTGCCGGGCACTGTCCTCCACGGAGTCCAGGAGGGCGGCGATGTCCACGGCACCGCGGCCCTGCCAAAGGGCGCGGAGCGCCTCGCCGTCCCGGCTCTCCAAAAGCTGAAAGATCTGATCCTTGTTGAACATGGTCATAGTCGTTACCTCGCTTTCGTCTGTATTGTCTGGGTGGCTGACTGGCGCTTTCCATGGTCCGCACCTCCTTTCTGCATAAAACTCTATGCGCGTTCGCGCGTTAGGAACATCGGCTGTGTGAGGTTTTGCGCATCCTTTCCAGCTGCCCCGAAGGGACGGGGAAATGGCGCGTTTGAATTTTTGGCCGTGCTTTTCCGCAGCAAAAAAATCCCTGCCGGAAATCCGGCAGGGAGAGCTGCACACAATGGGCGTCTTCGTCCAAGCTTTAGCTTCACGGGGCGTAGCAACTGCGTTAAGCGGCGCCTTGTTGTCGACGCGGCCTGTTGACCAGCTGGTTGTGTCTCCACAACTGTGCGGCAGCAGTCTTTGGATGATTCCGAATCCCCGTGGTAGCCTCACCTACCGATTCGCCGTCATTATAACCGCCTGGACGGACGTTTGTCAACCCCGTCGCCTCAAAAAAATTTTCGCCATGACCTCACAGCGCCTTCCGGTGCTGGTTCATGATACGGGCGAACAGCACGCCGTTGGAGGGCGGGGTGTATGTAATGGCATTGGCTCCGGCCTGGATGGTGCGGAGGATCGACTCCTCTGTGGGGCCGCCGGTGGCGATGATGGGAACCTTCGGGAAGTCCCGGCGGATCTCCGCCACGATCTCCGGCGTGGCGGCGGCGCCGGAGACATTGAGAAAGTCGGCTCCCGCCTCCAGGCGGCTGCCGATGTCCGTGTGAGCGGAGACCACCGTGATGACCACGGGAATGTCCACCACCTTTTTGATCTGGCGGATGACATCGTCGGAGGTGGGGGCATTCAGCACCACGCCGTAGGCACCCTGGTGCTCGGACTGGATGGCCAGCCGGACGGAGCGGGAGCCGGTGGTGATTCCGCCGCCCACGCCCACGAATACCGGCACGTCGGACACGCTGATGATGGCCTGGGAGATCACCGGCTGGGGCGTGAAGGGATAGACGGCGATGATGGCATCCGCGTTGATGTTCTTGATGATGGCTACATCGGTGGAAAAGGCCAGGGACTTGATGCGCCGGCCGAAAATACGGATGCCGCTGCACTCGCTGACGCAGGCGGGGATGGTCAGGGAGTGATTGCGCAGCGTCCCAGTGTAGGAGGGGACCTGTTTTGCCATAGGGACTCCTTTCTCCCGGCGGCAGAACGCCGGGCACAGGTGGTTGTTCACAGGCAAATTATACCGCAGGAAGCCACGCGGGACAAGCCCGGATCCGGGCTTGCTTTTTTTCCGGCGGGAGATATACTGTTAAGAGACGAGATGTGTCGGGACGGCACAGGGGAACAGGAGGACGGCTATGGATCGCTTTTCCATTCTGGTGGGAGATCTGACCGCATCCGATGCGGAAGCCATCGTCAACGCCGCCAACCGCACTCTGCTGGGGGGCAGCGGCGTTGACGGCGCCATTCACGCTGCCGCTGGACCAGAGCTGTTAGCAGAATGCCGAACCCTTCACGGCTGCGAGACGGGCCAAGCCAAACTGACACAGGGGTATCGGTTACAGGCCCAGTATGTCCTTCACACCGTAGGACCCATCTGGCAGGGCGGCGGTCACGGCGAGGCGGCGGCGCTGGCCGCCTGCTACCGGAGCTGTCTGGAGCTTGCCCGCGCACACCGCATTGATTCCGTGGACTTTCCCTCCATCTCCACCGGGGTTTACGGCTATCCCATGGCACAGGCGGCCTCCGTAGCGCTGAAAGCCATCATGGAGGATCTTCGAACCCATGACCATCCCTGCCGGGTGCGGATGGTCTGCCACACGGAGGATGCCGCGAACATCTACCGCCAGACCTATAATCTCTGGTACGCGGAAACGAAAGAAGACCGGCTGTGACCATTTCACGCCAAATCAAAAAGGAGCGGCTTTCAGCCGCTCCTTTTTTCTCTTGATTGAATCCATTCCAGTGCAAGCTCACTGTGCGTCGATCTTTTCCTTCAGCTCCGTGAGGTACATCCACCGCTCTGTTTTTTCCTCCAGAGCGGCTTCCAGCTCCGCCTGTTTAGCCTGCAATTCCTGAAGCTTCACATAATCGCTGCCGCAGGCCCCCTGGGCCTCTTCGCAGTCCTTGATCTGCTGTTCCAGAGCCGCCAGGTCCGCATCGATGGTCTCGAACTCCCGCTGCTCCTTGAAAGAGAATTTCAATTTCCGCTCCCGGGGCCGCTCCTGAGCCGCCTTGGGCTTTTCCGCCTTGGCGGGCGCTTCTTCCTCTTTCCGCTTGGCCTTCCAGTCGGACCAGTTGCCGCTGTAACGCAGCACCTCGCCGTCCCGCACCTCAAAGACCTGCTCCGCCAGCTTATCCAGCAGGAATCGGTCATGGGACACGATAAGGATAGGCCCCGGGAAACCCTGCAGATAGTCCTCCAGAATAGAGAGGGTCATCACGTCCAGATCGTTGGTCGGCTCGTCCAGCAGCAGGACGTTGGGGGCTTCCATCAGAATGGACAGCAGGTACAGTCGCCGCCGTTCTCCGCCGCTGAGCCGTCCGATGGGGACTGACTGCAAATCGCTGGGGAACAGGAACCGCTCCATCATGGCCTTGGCGGTGAAGGTCCCCTCGTCGGTGCGGACCTCGTCGCCGATGTCATGGATAAAATCGTAGACACGCTGGTTCAGGTCCAGTTCCCGGCCCTCCTGAGAAAAGTGGCCGATCTTCACAGTGGTGCCGATGTCCACCGTGCCGCTGTCCGGGGACAGCTCCCCCGCAAACAGCCGCAGCAGCGTGGATTTTCCGGCGCCGTTGTGCCCCACGATGCCGATGCGGTCATTCCGCAGCAGATTGTAGGAGAAGTCGCGAATAACCGTGCGGCTCTCGTAGGACTTGCTGACATCATGCAGCTCAATGAGCTTTTTGCCAAGGCGGCTGGACGCCGCAGCCATCTGCACCGTATCGTCCGTTTCCGGGGCGTCCTGATTTTTCAGCGCCTCGTACCGCTCGATACGGTCTCGGCTCTTGGTGGTCCGGGCCCGGCAGCCCCGCATGATCCACTCCCGCTCCGTCCGCAGGATAGACTGCCGCTTCCGCTCGCTGGCCTCCGCCATCTCCGCCCGCTGGGCCTTCAGCTCCAGATATTTGGAATAGTTGGCCTCGTAATGATACAGCTTGCCCCGGCTCAGCTCCGTGATGTGGTTCACCACCCGCTCCAGAAAGTAGCGGTCATGGGTCACCATCACCAGCCCGCCCTTGAACCGGCGGAGCCAGTCCTCCAGCCACGCGGTCATTTCCGCGTCCAGATGGTTGGTGGGTTCGTCCAGCACCAGCACATCCGCCGGGTGGATCAGCGCCGCTGCCAGCGCCACCCGCTTCCGCTGTCCGCCGGAGAGGGTACCCACCTTCTGCTCATAGTCCGGCAGGCCCAGCTTGTTGAGCATGGTTTTTGCCTCGTACTCGTTCAGCTCCCGGAATTCCTTGGGGAAATGCAGGAATACCTGCTCCAAAACGGTGGCGTCATCCTCCATGGGGGGATTCTGCTCCAGCAGGCTTACCTGCACGTTGGGATTCCGGGAAATCGTTCCGGCGTCAGCCTCTAATTTCCCGGCCAGGACCTTCAAAAAGGTGGACTTGCCGGTGCCGTTGATGCCGATGACGCCTACCTTGTCCCCCTCGTTCAGATAAAAATTCACATCCTCCAACAGCTGGCGGCTGCCAAAGTTGATGAACAGATGCTCCGCGGATAAAAGCATAGCGGTTCTCCTTTTCCGACAATCCGAGATTGCCGTTTTGTTTTTTCCGTGATATACTATATACTAATTTTTTGAAACCGGCAAGTGCCGATAGGAGGCTAAGCTATGAAAACCTGTCTTGTTTTGGAAGGTGGAGCCATGCGGGGAATGTATACCGCCGGGGCCTTAGACGTTTTCTACAACGCCGGAATCCAGTTCGACGGCATCATCGGCGTGTCCGCCGGGGCCGCCTTCGGTGTGAATTACCTCTCCCGGCAGCCGGGACGGGTGATCCGCTACAACAAGCGCTTCAATGCCGACCATCATTACATGGGGCTGATCCCCCTGCTGAAAACCGGCAACATCGTAGACACGGAATACGCCTATGAAAAGGTCCCCCGAAAGCTGGACCCCTTTGACGGCGACACCTTCGACGCCTCCGGCGTCCCCTTCTGGGCGGTGGTGACGAATGTGGAGACCGGCCAGCCGGAATATATCCGTCTGGAACACGCCATGGCCCAGATGGACGTGATCCGGGCCTCTGCCTCCATGCCTTTCGTATCCCAGCCGGTGAAGATCGGCGGCAAGCTGTATCTGGATGGCGGCGTTGCGGACTCCATCCCCTTCAGAGCCGCCGAAAAGCTGGGCTTTGACCGGGTGGTGGTGATCCTCACCCGTGACAAAAGCTATGTAAAGAAGCCCATGAACCCCAAGCCCATTGACCTGTGGTACAAGCATTACCCGGCGCTGGCAGAGCAGCTCAAAAACCGCCACAACGTCTATAACAACGCCCTTCGGGAGCTATTGAACTGGGAACAGCAGGGAAAGGCGTGGGTGCTGCATCCCAGCCAGCCCATTGAGATCGGGCGGCTGGAGCGCCGCAGCAACAAGCTGCAAGCGGTGTATGATCTGGGAACCGGCGACGCCGCGGCATCGCTGGGCAGCCTCAGGACCTATCTGGCGCAAAGCTGATGGAGGTTATCACCTACACCGTGACGCCGGAGGAGGACGGCGTCTGCGTTCGGCACATTTTGAAGGCGAAGCTCCACTTCTCCACCCACGCCGTAGCCCGGCTCACCCGTGCGGAAAACGGCATCCGGGTCAACGGCGTCCACGCCCGGACGGTAGACCCGGTCCATACCGGGGATGTGGTGGCGGTGCGGTCTGACGATCTGCGCCCGCCCAAGCTCCTCCCCACGCCGGGAAACTGGCCCCTTCCCATCGTCTATGAGGATGAACACCTGCTGATCCTCAACAAGCCCGCCGGCATGACGGCCCACGCCTCCAATTTCCTGCCGGACACCCCCACGGTGGCGGGAGCGCTGGCCTATCAGCGGGGGGCGGACTTTATCTTTCATGTGGTGAATCGGCTGGACAAGGGCACCACCGGCCTCATGGCCGTGGCCAAAAGCGGCTATATCCATGACCGCCTGCGGCGCACCCTCCACACGGATGGCTTTTCCCGGGAATACCGGGCCGTGTGCGTAGGCTGCCCGGAGCCGCCCGCCGGCACCATCGACGCGCCCATTGGCCGGGACGAGACTTCTGCCGTCCGCCGCATGGTCCGCTCCGACGGGCAGCGGGCCGTCAGCCATTACGAGGTCTTATCCCAGCGGAATGGCCTGTCTTTCGTAAAGCTGCAGCCAGAAACGGGCCGCACCCACCAGCTCCGGGTCCACATGGCCCACATCGGCTGTCCGCTGGCCGGAGATTGGCTCTACGGCACGGAGGACCCGGACCTGATCTCCCGCCCCGCTCTCCACGCCTACGCGCTGGCCATGACCCACCCGGTCACCGGCACTCACCTGTATTTCACCGCCCCAGTTCCGGCGGACATGGAAAAATTGATTTAACGGAGGAACCACTATGCTCACATGGAATGTCACCTATCACTGCAAACCCGGCAAGCGGGAGGAATTCTTCAAGGCCATTTCCGATTTAGGCGTCCGGGCCTGTTCCATTCACGAGACCGGCAATCTGAAATATGACTACTTTTTGGACGCTCAGGACCCTGACGCGCTTCTGTTGGTGGAAACCTGGCAAACCCCGGAGGACCAGCAGCGCCACTGTGGGACGGAGACCTTCGCCAAGCTGCAAGCCTTGAAAACAGAGTTCTGCGATACCGTTACCATCGACAAGTTTGATTATTAAAAACGAGCCGTCCGGCAATGTGCCGGACGGCCCTTTTTTTCGTTCTTCTTTACGGCAGGTCAATAGGACCGTAGGTGTCTGCCAGTTCGCCGTCCACCAGGAACCGCACTTCCTCCACGCTCTCCAGCGACAGCAAGGACTGCTCCAGCGCCAGAACCGCCTGAGACAGGGTCTCCGGCTCCGGCTGGCCCTCCAGCAACGCCGAGGACAGGCTCACATAGCAGATCTCCTCTTCCAGCCACACCTTCCGGACCTTGAACCCCTCTGGCAGCACGGTGGACAGGCCCTTGGTCTCCGGACCGTTTTCCAGTGCCCGCACCACGGCGGAAACCTGCGTATCGCCCTCGTAGAGATTCAGTGTTCTGGCTTCCGCCGTCAATGCGCCATCGCCGTTCACAAAGTACAGGGAAGCATCCACAGTGCCTACCACGTCCTCCTTCGGGACGGTCAGAATGTCACGGGCCAAAAACACCTGCCTGCTGCGGTAGTCCAGCTCCCGGCCCGCCACGGTGATCCGCACACGGGCCACGTCCGGCAGCTGCGTCAGCGTCAGGGTAATGGCATAGTCCGCCAGAGACAGTCCCACGCCGGAAAGGGTGCTGTAAGCCGCAGAGAGATCCACCCGCAGCTCCGTTCCCTTCTGCTCTGCGGAAAGCAGGGCTGTACCCTTTGGGAACGGACTTTTCAACGTGGGGTCTGCCGGACCCTTCAACAGCTCCGCCACCAGCACCGCCGCCAGCTCCTCCGTGGAAAGACCGCTGTCCTCTAATGTCCGTTCCTCGGACCGGAGGGCGTCTCCGCCATCGGCGGAACGCAGATCCCGCTCCACAAAATACAACGCATAGGCGCTGCCGCCGCTCTCCTGGCGGACGCCGACTTTTCCGATAGCGCCGCCGATCCCCATCAGCAGCACGGCCAGCATTGCAATGGCGATCCAGCGTTTTTTCATGAGCGATCGCCTCCTTCCGCCTCAGGCCAGCGAACGGTAAATACCGCACCGCCTCCGGCGCGGTTGGCAGCCGACACCGTGCCGCCCCGTTTTTTCACCGTATCCTGAACGATGGAAAGTCCCAGACCAGTGCCGCCTGCGGCACGGGAGCGGGCCTTGTCCACCCGGTAAAACCGCTCGAACACCTTTGGCAGATCCTCCTCCGGGATGCCGGGGCCGTTATCCGCCACCGTCAGCACCACGTCATGGTCCTCATGTCGCAGTTCCACCCGGACCTTACCGTTTTTGCCGCTGTATTTCACGGCGTTATCCGTCAGGTTGTAGATCACCTGATGGACTTCCCCCTTGGTGGCCGACACCCGGCAGTTTTCCTCCATGCGGTAGGTCAGCTCCGTGCCCTTCTTCTGGGCCAGCAGGCTCATCATCCGCATGACCTGTTCCAGCACCGGAGCCACCTCCACCGTCTCCGGCGCGTCCAGAAGATCGCTGTCCAGCCGGGTCAGGCGCAGCAGGTCCTCGGTGATGCGGCTGAGCCGCTCCGCCTCGCTGCCAATGTCCGTCACAAAATCCCGGACCGTCTCCATATCCATCTGGTCTGTCTGCAAAATGGAATCCGTCAGCAGCCGGATGGCTGCCAGCGGCGTTTTCAGCTCATGGCTGGCATCAGACACAAACCGGCGGCGCAAGGTCTCCGTGGTCTGAAGCCGATCCGTCAGGCTGTTGAATTCCTCTCCGATCTGGGCGATCTCGTCCCGGCCGGAGATGTTGGTCCGGTGCTCGTAGGCACCGGCCCGGACCTTGCGGATGGCCGTCAGCAGGGTGCTGATCTTCCGGGTCAGCATCCGGGAGAGCAGGATGCTCAGCAGCACCACCGCCGCCGCGATACCGGCGGACAGCTTCAGGAGGTTGCTTTGCAGTCCCTCTAACAGCGCCGCCTGCTCTGTGTCATATTCGTAGGCGTACACCGCGCCGATGATCCGGTTCTGATACAGCACCGGAGAGGCCGTGCGGCTGCGGAAGGCCCCGTCCCGGTAGGAGCAGGAAAAGGCGTCATATCCCTCCAATGCCTGCACGATCTCGGAATAGAAGGTGTACTTTCCAACGGCGCTGCCGGTCTCCCGGGTATCGTAGAGCACCAACCCGGCGCTGTCCGTCACCAGAACACGGCTGAGTCCCGTCTCCTCCACCACCGCCATGGCAGCCGCCACGTTTTCCTGATTCAGCCGGTTCAGACCTGCCAGAGAATACACCACCACCGACACGCTGCCGGTCATATTGGTCTCCTTGGAGCGGAACACCAGATCCTCGCTGACCAGCAGCGGATAGGTGTTCAGCAAAAGCAGCACCGCCGCGATGACGGCGATGTAGCTCAAGCCGAATTTGACTTGCAGGCTGCCCCAGAGGGCCATGCGCCTGCTCTTGGAAGCCTTATCCTTTGAAATAGTAGCCCACTCCCCACTTGGTCAGGATATGATCCGGCTCCGCCGGGTTTTCCTCCAGCTTTTCCCGCAGGCGGCGGATGTGCACATCCACCGTGCGGTAATCTCCGGCGTAGGCATAGCCCCACACCACGTTCATCAGATTCTCCCGGCTGTACACCCGCCGGGGATTGCGCATCAGCAGCTCGATCAGATCGTACTCCTTGGCGGTCAGATCCACGGTCTTTCCATCCCGGATGGCCACCCGCTCCTCCGTGTTCAGGGACAAGTCCCCCGCGGTCAGGACGGCGCCCCGGTTCCGCTGCGTGCCGGCGGCCCGCCGCAGCAGCGCCCGAACCCGGGCCTTCAGCTCCAGAATGTTGAAGGGCTTGGTGAGATAGTCGTCCGCGCCGCACTCAAAACCCATGAGCTTGTCTGCGTCCTCGCTCTTGGCCGTCAGCATGATGATGGGCACGTTGGAAAACTCCCGGATCTTCATACAGGCTTCCAGCCCGTCCATCTCCGGCATCATCACATCCAGAATGATGAGGTCGAACCGTCCCTCCCGGGCCAGCTCCAGCGCCGCCGCGCCGTCATAGGCACACTCCACCTCGTAGCCCTCGTTTTCCAGATTGAATTTCATACCCTTTACCAGAGTCTTTTCGTCATCCACCACTAAAATTTTCAAGTTTCCGCTCCTTTTATGCGCCATTGCTCACGGTGATGTAATCCCGCAGCTCCTCTAACTTCTTCTCGCCGATGCCGGAGACCTCCATCAGCCCCTCCGGGCCTTCAAAGGGTCCATGCTCCGTCCGGTAGTCAACGATCCGCTTCGCCAGCCCCTCGCCGATCCCCGGCAAAGTGGCAAGTTCCTCCGCTTCGGCGGTATTCAGGTCCACCAGCGTGACCTCGACCTCCTCCGGCGGCAGGGCGTGTTCCGCCGTCACCGTCACCGTCGCGGTGGTCCGGTCCCGGTAAGAGGCCGTCAGCAGTCCGCCCAGAAACACCGCCGTCAGGCCCAGAAGGATCAGTTCCGTTCTGACAGCTTTTAACTTCGCTCCCATGGTTGAACTCCTTTGACGAATCTGATATACTAAAAATGTCGAATCACAACGAATACGGTCATTGACGATTTCTGTCTCTACCAGTATACCATATTCTTCAGGAGAAAGATATGAAATTCAAACGCTTTATCTCGGTTTTTTTACTTTGCACCTGCCTTACCGGGCTGTTTCTCACCCCCGCTGCCGGAGCGCTGGAGGTCCCGGACATTCAGGCCAAGGCTGCGCTGTTGGCGGACGTGAACACCGACGCCGTGGCCTATGCCAAAAACATCCATGAGAAAAACTATCCTGCCAGCCTGACCAAGGTTATGACGGCTCTGCTGATTTTGGAGAAGGTCAGCGGCAACGAAACACTGCTGAATCAGGAGGTCACCGCCTCTGAAAGCGCTTTCAGCGACACCTATTACCATGCGGACGGCAGCAGTGCCGGGATCAAGGCCGGGGAGGTCATGACGGTCAAGCAGCTTCTGCAATGTATGCTCATCGTCTCCGCCAACGAGGCCTGCAACATTCTGGCGGAGTGGGACGCCGGCTCCATCGCCACCTTTGTGGACACCATGAACACCAAGGCCAAAGCCCTTGGCTGTGAGAACACCCACTTCGTCAACCCCAGCGGACTGCATGACCCGGATCACTACACCTCCGCCTGGGATCTCTACCTTATCACCAAGGCCGCCATGCAGTATCCGGAATTCATGGAGATCTGCGACAGCGCCAAGGCCGTCATCCCCGCCACCAATCTCAGCAAGGAGCGGACGCTGTACACCACCAACCATCTGCTGTCCACCTGGCGTGTCATCGGCTACCGGGATAAGCGGGCTCACGGCATCAAGACCGGCTCCACCAGCGATGCTGGGCACTGCCTCATCTCCTCCGCCCAGGAAGGGGAACTGCACTTTGTCAGCGTGGTCATGGGTGCGGAGCGGATCGAGGAAAACGGCGTAGGCAACCTGCTGAACTTTTCCGAAACCTCCCACCTCTTTGACTACGGCTTCAAGAATTTCGCCTACCGCACCATTTTAGAGGACAAGGAGATCATTCAGGAGGTTCCGGTGAGCCTGTCCAAAACCGACTATGTAACGGTGCATCCCGCCAACAATGTGGAGTCCCTGTTCCCCCGGGATCTGGACCCAGCGGAGCTGGATCGGGTCATCTCCCTGCCGGAGGCCGTGGAAGCCCCCATCACCGCCGGAGACAAGCTGGGCACCATGGAACTGCGGGACGGCGACACCGTCTATGCTTCCGTGGATCTTCTTGCCAGCAGCGATGTGACTGCGGACAAGTTTATGGTGTTCCGCCATAACGTAACGCTGTTTTTCAAGAAGCCCGCCGTGAAAACCGTGGCCATCGTGCTGGCGGTACTGCTGGTGCTGCTGGTGATTTTCCGGCTGACCGGTCTCAGCCGCCGTCGCCGTTACGGCCGCAATGCCCGCAGTTACAGCAGAGGCTACCGGGGCCGCAGACACCGCTGATCAAATTTCTCTCCATCTCAAAAAAAGAACACCGAGGCTTTCTTAAAAGCCTCGGTGTTTCAGCGTGTCGAAAAAATTTTTTCTCCCCGCTGAACAAGTTTTCAGAACTTTATAAAAGTTCTGAAAACTTAGGATTTTAATGGCGCGGGACACCCTTCTTGGGTTTCCCGCGCACACCCTTCCTTACCGTCGCGGAAAATTTATCACTTTATCGACAGCCTCAGCGCCCACGGCTTTCGCCGTGGGCACTGTTCATTTATCCCATCCGCAGGGTCGATCGAACATCCGCGTCGAAATAGGCCGTGGGATTCTGGGGAACACCGGCCTGCCGGACCTCAAAATGAAGGTGTGAGCCGGTGGACCTTCCGGTGCTGCCCACGGCGGCGATCGGCGTCCCCGCCTTTACAGGATCGCCCTCGTTCACATCCACCTTGCTGCACGCGGCGTACAGTGTGGTGAGTCCATCGCCGTGGTCGATCATCAGGTAATTCCCGCGTTCCGTGTCAAAGCCGGTCTCCGTCACGGTGCCGTCCGCAGCCGCCAGCACCGGGGTTCCCCGTTCGGCTGGAATGTCGATCCCATTGTGGACGGTTTTCCCCTGTCCGCCGGGATTCCATCTGGCTCCGAAGGGGTTGCTGAGGCTGATGGTATTGCTGCCCTCCACCGGCCATTGAAACCAGCGGCTCTCCTCTTCGCTGACGGCATAAATGCCGTAAACGTACGCCTCCTCGTCCCCGGCCAGCTGGGGCAGAACCGTCCATGTTCCGTTTTCATACCGATCCAGCCGCAGACGGCCGGTGGAGAGGGTGTAGGTCCGGCTTTCTGTTTTGCCGTCCAAGAAAGTGGCCTCCACCGTCAGATGCGCTCCGTCAAAGGTGTCGATGCTGTCCCACGTATCCTGCTTCATGCCATCGCTCGCCGTTGGCAATTCCTCAGGGGGCACCCAGAAGCCGTAGCTGGCCGAAGGATCATAGTCCACGGTCACATCGCTGCCCAAAGCCGTCATGACATCAGCATTCATGGGCGCGCCCTCGTCTGCGCCATAGACGCTGCACACCAGTTCCCCGTTCTCTTCCGCCTGCCAGAGTGCCTGCACCTCATCATTAGACAAAGCCTTTCGGGTCTCGCTGCGGTACAGTCCACCCCGGTCCACAGACAAAGTCACCTTTTGAAGATTTTCTCCGGTCACCTGAAACAGGCAGCCGGTAAAATACCCCTGCAGTGGGTCCCAGATCCCGGTGCCGCTGCGCAGAGCCAACCCGCCGTTGGCATTGGGGACGATGGTCTCCCCGATGTCGGCGGCATAGGCCGTCAGGCCAAAGCTGTAGGTAAGCTGGGGCAGTCCGGGTTCCTCTGCCGAACGGGGTGCCAGCCGCACTGTCCCCAGCACCAGAGCCAGCGCACAGGCAACGCACACCGCCGCCCGCAGCGCCGTCCGTTTCCACCACGTTCCGACACCGGCCGCCTCCTGCCGGACCGTTTGCAGCACCCGGTCATTCAGCCCGCTGGGGACCGAAATTTGTTCCATCAGATCGTGATACGCACGTTTCATCGTCAATACCTCCCAGAAGTTCTTTCAGCTGCTTGCGGGCCCGGTGGAGCCGGGTTCGGACCGTGGCGGCGGGAATGTGCATCAGTTGGCTGATCTCCTCCGCCGAATACCCCTCGGCGTAATAAAGATGCACCGCCGTCCGGGCCTTTTCCGGCAGGCGGCTCACCGCTTCCCACAGCTCCCGGCTCTCGTCCTCCGGCTGTGCCAGATCCGGTATCTCCGCGAAAGAAAGTACCGGCCTCCGTAGGCGGAACCGGTGCAGATCCGCGCAGCGGTTCAGCGTTGTGCGGATAAGCCATGCCTTGGCGCGGTCCCCGTCCCAGTCCTCCGCCGCCTGCTTCCACAGCCGGAGGAACACCTCCTGATACACGTCCTCCGCATCGGCGATATTCTGCATCCGGGTCAGGGCCAGCCTGTAAACCGTGGAGCCATAAGCATCCATGGCATTGCTGAGCTGTGCTTCCGTCATGCAATGCCTCCTATTACAATAAATTTGGACAGGAAAGCCGGGCAGCCAGTCCGGCTTTCTTT
>ERZ773243.2811-NODE-2811-length-13724-cov-3.838320_pt1 | contig 13724 bp, 13 predicted proteins | sample MGYA00580520_ERZ773243 | MGnify/ENA primary metagenome ERZ773243 (study PRJEB29015, sample SAMEA2737747) | human gut metagenome | biome: human gut; feature: human-associated habitat; material: faeces | place: China | collected 2012 ... | reverse complement strand
GCCGTGGAAGGTCTGTATGAAGGCGGCACTAATGTAGGTCTGGTTGGAATAGGAGTGTTGAACCCGGAAAAGAAGACTTACAACGATGGGAAAGATCCTTTCCTCTTCCGTTTTGAAATTCCCAGCATGCTTTCTTTCCTTGCAGAACGTAATGTAGACGGCTACGTTCCTGGTATTACAAATATCATCGAGGGTGGTTATCAACAGAAAGACGGATCGACAGCTCTTTCTGCTGCCGAGAAGATAGAACGTGGAAAAACGGCTATCGGTGCATTGGCTGCCTATCGTGCAGCAAAGAGTGCAGGACATGAGGAAGATGCTCAAATTGCATATAAAGTATTACAGGAAAATATTCCATATTTCGGTTACGGATATATCAAAGATGTGAACCAACTGGTTCCGAATGTTCCTCTGAACTTTTATGCATTCCGTGTAATGGTAATCTTGGGCGGATACTTCATCCTGTTCTTTATTGTCGTTCTCTTCTTTATCTATAAGAAAGATTTAAGCCAGATGCGTTGGATGCACTGGATTGCTCTGCTGACAATTCCTTTGGGATACATCGCCGGACAAGCCGGATGGGTGGTTGCCGAATGTGGGCGTCAACCGTGGGCTATCCGTGATATGCTGCCGACAATGGCTGCCATCTCCAAACTGGATGTAAGCTCTGTACAAACGACTTTCTTTATCTTCCTGCTCCTGTTTACAGTGATGCTGATTGCAGGTGTCGGAATTATGGTAAAGGCTATTAAAAAAGGACCGGAGAATTGATAATTACCTATTACTCATTACTTAATATTTTAGCTATATGTATATATTTTTGCAACAATATTGGTGGCTTGTCGTTTCCTTGTTAGGGGCCATACTCGTGTTCTTATTGTTTGTACAAGGAGGTAATTCTTTGTTGTTCTGCTTGGGTAAAACCGAGGAACATCGTAAGATGATGGTGAACTCTACCGGACGCAAGTGGGAGTTTACGTTTACTACGCTGGTGACGTTCGGAGGTGCTTTCTTTGCTTCGTTCCCGTTGTTTTACAGTACCAGTTTCGGTGGGGCTTACTGGCTTTGGATGATTATTCTTTTCAGTTTTGTGTTGCAGGCTGTGAGTTATGAGTTCCAGAGCAAGGCAGGGAATTTGTTGGGTAAAAAGACCTATCAGACTTTCTTGGTAATTAATGGGGTAGTAGGACCTCTGTTGCTGGGTGGAGCAGTTGCTACTTTCTTCACCGGTTCTGATTTCTATATCAATAAGGCGAATATGACGGATACGATTATGCCGGTTATCAGTCATTGGGGAAATGGATGGCACGGGCTGGACGCGTTGACTAATATCTGGAATGTTATTCTTGGACTGGCTGTATTCTTTTTGGCACGTGTGTTGGGTTCGCTCTATTTCATTAATAGTATAGCGGATAAGGAACTGACCGATAAATGTCGTCGTGCAGTATTGAATAATACTATTTTCTTCCTTGTATTCTTTTTGGCATTTGTAATCCGTACATTGGTTTCTGACGGGTTTGCTGTCAATCCGGATACATTGGAGGTTTATATGCAGCCTTATAAGTACTTTATCAACTTTATAGAAATGCCGGTAGTTCTGATCATCTTCCTGATAGGTGTAGTATTGGTACTTTTTGGAATCGGCAAGACGGTTCTGAAAAAGACTTTCGACAAAGGAATTTGGTTTGCAGGAATAGGTACGGTGCTGACAGTTCTGGCTTTGTTACTCGTAGCCGGATATAATAACACTGCTTATTATCCTTCATATACGGACTTGCAAAGTTCGCTGACATTGGCTAACAGCTGTTCGAGTGAATTTACGCTGAAGACTATGGCATATGTTTCTATTCTTGTTCCGTTTGTGATAGCTTACATATTCTATGCATGGCGTAGTATCGACCGCCATAAGATTACGGAGAAGGAGATGGATGAGGGAGGACATTCCTATTAAATATAGCTTTTCCCGAATAGAATAACAGATTGAATCTTTTATTGGGATTTACCGGAAAGAGACTGTCTCAAAATGCGATTGGCATATTATTAACTTTGTTCTAAATGACAGAGTTAAATGATAGCAGAATCTATTTTGAGGCAGTCTCTTCTTTTGATTATAATATCCTCTATAATAGCTTTTTTTTTATGTAATTAAGAAGTCTTGTTTCAGGCAGAAATGTTTTCTTGGGTATTATCAGTACTCTTGACAAATGATAGGTATGCCAATAAGAAGATATTTGCTATTGGAACAATTAATACCAATAGCCATAGACTGGATAACGAAATATCGCGCAATCTCTTTATGCATTGTGTCAGGAAATACCATAATGTTATGAGAATCATAACCGTGGTTGTAAATAGTATAATTCCTCCCCAAAAACTTAATGAAGGTGTTGTTCCCGGTTTATAGTCAACTCCAAAGTGTATAAATAGATCAATTATAGATATTGCCAAACATACAATGAAGTTTATAATTGATAGGATCATGGATAGCAGAAACTCTTTTCTATTGATTGTGCCTTTCAGATTGAAGAACTTTGATTCGAACATATTCGTGAGATTTGATGATTAGTATAAGATTTAATTTCCTTTTAAGGAATGGAAGGATCGGTTAGAAAATAAAGGCTGTTTCATTTTTGTTTTGAAACAGCCCTTTCTGTATAATTCAAATATATATTTACTTATTCACTACATTTTCCGGTGTTCCGGAGATATAAGCCTGTAGATTGCTAATGGCAATATTCATCAGACGTTCACGAGCTTCTGTGCTTGCCCACGCGATATGCGGAGTAATGTAGCAGTTCTTTGCAGTCAGCAACGGATTGTCGGCACGAGGAGGTTCCGAAGAAAGTACATCTACTCCGGCAGCATAAATCTTACCACTATTCAAAGCATCCGCAAGGTCTTGTTCGTTGATCAATGGGCCACGACCCGTGTTAATCAAGATAGCATTCGGCTTCATCATGGCAAGACGGCGTGCGTTCACCAATTCGTGAGTTTCCGGAGTGAGCGGGCAGTGCAGACTGATAATATCACACTCGCTGAACAACTGATCCAAATCCATCTTCTTGATTTCCGGTGGCAACTGGAAATGAGACTTTGAAGTCAAAGCATATACTTGCATACCGAAACCGATGGCAACGCGAGCAGTGGTATATCCTGTATTCCCCAATCCGACAAGACCGATTTTCTTATCCCGCAGCTCTATCAACGGAGCATCCCAAAAACAGAAATCCTTGTTATTGGTCCAACGGCCTTTGTGGACTTCTTCCGAATGATGCTGTACCTGCTGGCAGATATTAAGAATGTGCGCAAATACCATTTGTGCAACGGAAGCTGTACTATATGCAGGGATATTAGTTACAATAATACCACGTTCTTTGGCTGCTGCCGTATCCACTATGTTGTATCCCGTAGCAAGCACACCGATATACTTCAGTTCGGGCAAGGCAGCCATGTGATCGGCGTTGATGATTACTTTATTCGTCAGAATCACTTCAGCTCCGGCTGCGCGTTCCAATACTTCTTCGGGAGCAGTACGGTCATAAATGGTACATTCTCCGAGAGCTTTCAAACCTTCCCATGATAAATCACCGGGATTGGCGGCAAAGCCGTCTAAAACTACTATTTTCATAATAAGTAATAAGTAATAAGTAATAAATATTATGGGGCATTCCCATTATTTTTTAGTTTTACAATTGTGGCTGTCAGTAATTTAAGAATTTCCAGACAGTCTGTATTAATTGATTCATATTCTTCATCGCTTATATATTCTGTTTGTTGAAGTAAATATAGCCAATATTCTGTTTCAGAACATTCTTTTAGAGAAATGGAATATTTGTGTATAAAGTCAAGATGAGACTCAGCATAGACAGCCTCTCTTATATTAGCTCCTATCGAAGTCCCGCTACGTAATAATTGTTTTGAAAGAATCGTTTCCTTTTTGCAATCCCTTAAATATTTATATAGATTAATTATTCGAATTGCAAACCTCGTTGATTTCTCTTTCATCAAGTTTTCTTTCACAGCTACGATTATTACTTATTACCTATAACTTATTACTTATTTGAACCTTTCTCCCCATAACTGCTGCATCCGTTCTGCATGTTTCTGTTCGGCGGCATTGTTCTGAGGTTGCCATATTCGTTTTTCTTTCAGCTCGTCCGGCAAGAATTGTTGCTTCACGAAGTTGCCTTCGTAGCTGTGGGCGTACTTGTATTCCTGTCCATATCCCAGTTGTTTCATCAGCTTGGTGGGAGCATTGCGCAAGTGCAGAGGCACAGGCAAGTTTCCGGTGGAACGCACCAGCTCTAATGCATCGTTAATGGCACTGTATGCCGAATTGCTTTTGGGACTCGTTGCCAGATAGATTGTTGTTTCCGCCAAAGGGATACGTCCTTCGGGCCAACCGATTTTCATCAGAGTTTCAAAGCAGGCATTCGCCAGCAACAATGCATTCGGATTGGCCAGACCTATATCTTCGGCGGCAGAGATAACGAGTCTCCGCGCGATGAAAGCAGGGTCTTCACCACCTTCTACCATGCGGGCGAGCCAGTAAATAGCCCCGTCCGGATCACTGCCACGGATAGACTTGATAAAAGCGGAAATGATGTCATAATGCATTTCCCCGTCCTTGTCGTAAGCCAATGGATTCTGTTGCAGACGTTCGGTCACCATGTCATCGGTGATGACAACCGTTTCCTCTGTGTCCGATTCCACTACAAGTTCTAGTATATTGAGCAGTTTACGGGCGTCTCCGCCGGAGAAGCGCAGCATGGCTGTCGTTTCTTTGAGTTCGATTTTCCGTTCTTTCAGTATGGTGTCGGTGGTGATGGCACGTTGCAGAAGTTCGAGCAAATCTTCCTTTTCCAAAGATTTGAGCACATAAAGCTGGCAACGGGAGAGGAGAGGGCGGATCACTTCGAATGATGGATTCTCGGTCGTTGCGCCTATCAGTGTTACTGTACCGTTTTCTACAGCTCCCAACAATGAATCCTGTTGCGACTTGCTGAAACGATGGATTTCATCAATAAACAAGATCGGACTGGATTGCGAGAAAAAGCGGTTGCTCTTGTTGGCACGCTCTATCACTTCGCGCACATCCTTGACGCCCGAAGTCACGGCACTCAGCGTATAAAACGGAGTCTCCAGTTTATTGGCGATAATCTGTGCCAATGTGGTTTTTCCCACTCCGGGAGGTCCCCAGAGGATAAACGAAGAAATACGTCCCGCATCAATCATCTTGCGCAGGATAGCCCCCGGTCCAACTAAATGTTTCTGACCGATATAATCATCCAATGTCTTTGGTCGTAACCGTTCTGCTAAAGGTTGCATAGTTTTAGAATACCATTAATACCATGAAACGAATACCGTTCTTGTTGATACCCGGATTGTCACGGTAGGTGAAACGATGTACATATTCAACGTGCAGCAACTTGAAAATGTTGTAGATACCTATACTTCCCTCGATATACGGCACCTTCGGGTCCATCACGAAACTGGTGAACTTGCCGTCGCGTGTCGGGAAACGGAAGAGGTCGGGGTTGCTGCTCTTGAATGGATTGTTCTTGTCGGTCAATGTCCCCCACAATGCGCGGATACGGAACATTTCTCTCCATTTCAGATTCTTGATCAGCGGGATGCGGTTGAACAACTTTCCGTTCATGTCATAAGAAAGTGACATGGACGCATAACGGTCGTTCAGGAATTCCATATTGTTGATCAGGGAGAATGTCTCACGTTGAGTGATATATGACAAGTTGGCTTCCGGCAGAATCAATAGCGGGAAAGGTACGACATTCCATTCTGCCCCTGCTTTTACGCTACAGTCTATCTTTCCCCACGAAGCGGGAAGCCAGAAACGTTTCCAGATGCTTGCTTCCGTGCGGTTGAAGTTGTATTCTCCGCCCAGCACGCCTTTGAAGCCCATGGCATGAGTCAGCGTGAAGATAGGAGCGTCCAGTGACACCGGAACACGGCGTTGCTTGGAGTTGACGAAAGATTCTCCCGGAGCATAACGCAGTGTCACACTCGCTTCGGAAGTCGTGATGTCATGCACACGGGTTTGTGCGGCGTCATTCCGCAGATATTCCAGTTTTCCGGTAGGCTCGTCATTTCGATGGCGGAGCATGGCTTTCACTCCGAATCCCGTCAGCGTTTCCAGTTCGTAGTTGATGGTAGCGTCACGCATGTATGACATCTGGTCTACCGTTGTCGTCTTCATTGAAAGGAAGATGTTGTCTTTGTCCGTAAACAGGAACTTGTCCATCGGCGACATTACATCATAACTGTACGTTGCAGATATAAAATGTTTGGGAAACTCCCATACTACATAATCTCGTTTGTTGAAGGAGTAAGTCAGCGTTCCGCTATATTTCCACTTTTCGTCTTTCAGACCGTAAGCTCCGTATCCGCTCAGGAACCAATGCTTGTCAAAGTGAGCAGTAGTCATACCGCTCAGGCGGAAACGGGTTCCGTCGATGTAGTTGCTTGAAATCATGGTGTTGATAGGACCGATATCCACTTTGCTCTTATGGCCTTTGCTGCCTGTTTCCACAAAGTTCTCGATCAATGCTTTCGCACCGAAGATGATATATTTGAATCCCGGAATCTGTTCCAGACGGTTGACGAATACATCCATATTGCTTTCCTTTCTGGTCAACGGCACTTGGCGTACACTCGCCCAGTATTCGTCACTCTTCGAAAGCATGTCGGCCTCCTTGATCACAGGACCTTTCAAACGGAACAACCGCTGTTCTATCGGATCAAACTTATAATTGCTGTATTTAGTCGTTCGTTCCACCTGTAGCCCTCCCGAGGTTTTGTTGGAACTCCATGAAAGGTCTACCGTCATGTCGTCATCCGCCAATACCCAGTTCCCGTTGGGAAGCTGCTCGTACTGCTGCACGATGTCCATGCGGTTGACAAAGTTGACGCCACTCTTTTTAGGCAGGTTCATCGTACACTTCTGAACGGCATAGGTCGAATCTTTCAGCACATAAAGATGGCCTGTAAATCCGAAATCCTGTGAGTTCTGCGGTACGAATGTCAGATGTACGCATTCGCGCTTGTCCACCATCAGCGTATCCATCAGGTAGTATTTATAGAACGAGATGGCATTGTTGCCGATAGGGCTTACGAATCGCTGTTGGAGTAGCCGGATGTCATCATCATAGATGTTGATATCGGCAAAAACATCCTTCAGAACAGTCCCCAGCATGTCGCCTGTGGAGAAAAACTCTTCGATACCGTTGGAGTTCTTTCCTTTGATAATGGTCTTTTTGCTTTCGGGGTCTTTCCGGAAAATGGTCTGTGAGGCCGTTTCCTGTACGGAGATAGGGAGAATCAGTTTGTTGGTCGTCTCCGACACTTCCACCTGGTCTTTGAGGAACGAGTATTTCTTGTAGATACCCTTTTCCAGTTTCTCCGGAGTCAGGTCGTTGATAGACATTTTCATTTTCTCGTACTTGTCGTACTGGTAGTAATCGTTCACTTCGAGCACTTGTGCTTTTTTGTGTTCGATCACTTTCTTCATGAATTCGACTGCCGGATTATTCTTGCGGGAGTATTTTTCTTTCTGTGGTTTTACGACTACTTCGGTGAGCATTACATCGTCCGGAGAGAGTTTGACATTGACGGTCTGATTTCCGGAGCCTACTTTAACGGTTTTGGTGACATATCCGATAGAAGAGAAAACGAGCGTTCCTCCGTTTCTCCGTGCGTCGAGCTTATATTCTCCGTCAATATTGGTGACAGTACCCATTTCTCTCTTGTCTTGATAATAGACAGAGATATACATTAGTGGTTCATGAGTGACTGAATCAGTTACAACCCCCTTTATTTGCTGCGCAAAAGCATTTGAAACTGCAAATACGACTAAGAGCAGTATTATTATTTTGTTATATCGTTGTATCATAACGTTCGTAGTAGGGCTGCAAAGTTAACAAATAAGTCTGAGTAAAATAGAGTATATAACTTTTTTTACCCATCGTTTTTTGTTATTTACAAGCTTATATCATTCAACAATGGAAGGAGGCAGATTGTTTTTGTCTTTTTATACTTCCCTTTTCAACGTATGCCACATCTTGCGAACCGGCATGCTCCGATTCTTTTCCGTAGTTCCAAAATCTGTTTCAACGGTTGAAACAAAAAGTTTCATGCCTTGAAACTCTAGTTCCCACTGCTTGAAACTCTGGTTTCTACGCCTTGAAACTTTGGTTTCCTCGGCGTGAAACTTTCTGAAACACTTGTCGAACCTGATAGTGGTCGGCTACTTCTGTCTGGCTATTAAGCCGGCTCGTTGATCATCGAGTCCGGCTCAACCACTCCGGTTATTTACTTGTTAATATTTGTACGATTCGTTCGGCTGTTCGTCCGTCCCAGCGTTCGGGGAGCTCGCCTTTCTTCCATTCACCTTTCATCAGCGTATCCATAGCCTGAGCGAGTGCCGCCGGATCTTCGCCGACCAGTTCATTCGTTCCCACGCGCCACGTTTCCGGATGTTCGGCATATGTGTTGAGCGTGATACAGGGGATGCCGAGGAACGTAGCTTCTTCGGCTACATTGCCGGAGTCCGTGATGATTCCTTTGGCTTTATTGATCAGATATCCGAAGAAAAGATAATTCTGCGGAGGCATGATATGAAGATTCGGAGCTTCTATGCCAAGGTCTTTGATCGCATTGCGCACGTAAGTGTGCATGGGCGCTACGATAGGCATACCGGCAGCTTTTTCGATCATCGTTTGCATCAACTTCCGCAGGTTCTCTTTGTTGTTGAGCAGTACACGTCGGTTGAGGGTGAGCAGGAGATAATTACCTTCCTGAAGTCCTAGTACGGAGAACCATACCGGTTTGAGCAGCCGGTTCCGGTTGAAGCGGACGGTATCTACCAATATGTTGCCGACATAATATACGTTTTCACTTTCCGTGCCTGTCTGATTCAGATTTCGGTTGGCCACCATGCCGGCAGTAAACAGATAATCGGATACTCCGTCGGTAATCATCCGGTTTACTTCCTTCGGCATCTTCATGTCGAAGGAGCGTGTGCCGGCTACCAGATGGGCTACCTTGATTCCTTGTTTCTTGGCTACGATGGCGCAACTCATGGTTGCTGTCAGATCGTCCACTACCAGGACGACGTGTGCCGGATTCTCCGTCAGTTCCTGTTCGAAGGCGATCATGATTCCGGCTGCCAGACTGGTGGGGTTACTGCTCTCCACTCCAAGGTAGACATCGGGAGCTTTCATGTCGAGATCCGAAAACAGGGAAGCATCCAGACTTGTATCGTCCCGTCTGCCTGTGTACACCAAACGGTAGGAGATGCTTTTACCCAGCCCTCTTGCGGCTTCGATGGCGCGTGTGATAGGGGCTATTTTCATGAAATTGGGGCGTGCCCCGGCAACAATTGTTATTTTCATATTATTTCTATCTAATTCGTGTAGCAAAAGTACATTTTCTTACGGAATTTATTCGTTACTTTGCATACAAAATAACAAATATATGCCGACATTCGTTCAAATTCTTGATTTTATAGGCACATTTGCCTTTGCTATTAGTGGTATCCGGCTGGCTTCGGCAAAGCGTTTCGACTGGTTCGGAGCCTATGTCGTAGGTCTTGCTACCGCTATCGGTGGCGGTACCATCCGTGATGTACTGCTGGATGTGACACCCGGATGGATGACGAACCCTATCTATTTGATCTGTACGGGACTTGCCTTGATCTGGGTGATCTGTTTCGGTCGCTGGCTGATCCGTCTGAATAATACCTTTTTTATATTCGATACCATCGGACTGGCTTTGTTTACGGTGGTCGGTGTGGGGAAAAGTATCGCTTTAGGCTATCCTTTTTGGGTAGCCATCATCATGGGTAGTATCACTGGTGCCGCAGGAGGTGTGATTCGTGATGTCTTTATCAATGAGATTCCCTTGATTTTCCGAAAAGAAATCTATGCGATGGCATGTGTAGTAGGCGGCATCGCTTACTGGCTGTGCGATGCCGCAGGGATGGAATCTTATGTCTGTCAGCTCGTTGGCGGATCAGCGGTATTTGTTACACGCATCCTTGCCGTGAAATACCACATTTGCCTTCCTATATTAAAAGGTAGTGAAGAGACTGACGGTGATTCTTGAAGATTTTATTTCTTGTCCAGATCCACTTCTCCCCGGTAGCTGATTGCCTGACGGTTCTGCATCGTGACATCGATGCTGGTGGTACCGTCGGGGAACACTTTCGCCCTGAACTCAAAGAAGTCTTCCGGGCTTCGGGCGGAGAATTTGATAACGGCGTTTCCCTTCTTATCCATATCCATCGTGTATTCTTTGAGGGGAGCGTTGAATATCAGCCCGCTTCCTCCGCCGTAAGGAACGCTGTAAGCACGTCCGTAATAGGGGAGATAAGAGAATACCGAATCATTTCTGATTTGCAGTGAGTATTGTGAAGTCAGAGGTATAGAACGTCCGCGCATGGGCATAGCAGTGTTGACGTCTATCTTGTAGTCTTCTGATACGATCAGCTGTTTGACAGCTTCTTTTTTCTGTTCCTTCTTCTCCTTCTTGGTCTGTGCCGAAAGAGTCGGGATTCCTGCTAGCATAACCAGCAGTAGCATAAGGATTTGTTTTCTTGTTTTCATATCAGTTACAGTTTAGTGTATATATGTATAACACTCAAATATACTAAAAATAAGGAGTCCCCCTGCTTTCTTTAATGAAAATTAAACAGAAATCTTTAGAACTGTTCCAGAATGGAGATTCGTTTCTCGATAGGGGGATGCGTGGCAAAGAGTCCGCTAAGCCCGCTGAGGGCACTTTTCGACTGGTCGCCCGGATTCTGAATGAATAATTGCGCCACATCCCCACGTTTTACCGCTTCTATATCCGGATCATCGGAAATTTTGCGTAGGGCACTTGCCAATGCCAACGGATTCTTAGTCATCTCCGCCGAACCGGCATCCGCCATATATTCACGCTTCCGTGAAATGGCAAAGCGCATCAGACTGGCAAAGAAGTAACCGACAGCCGCTATTACTAAAGCAATCAGTATGATAAGGATAGCTCCTCCACCGTTTTTTCCGTTGCTACGTATGCGCGTGTGCGTAATAGTATAGAAAGTGATCTGCGTCAGCATCGAGAAGATTCCGACAAATACAATCGAGACGATCAGCAGGCGCACATCCCTGTTGCGGATGTGAGTCAGTTCGTGGGCGATGACTGCTTCCAGTTCTTCGTCGTTCAACTTCTGAATAATCCCTTTCGAGAGAGTGACCGTATAGGTGCGGTCGTTGATACCGCTGGCAAAAGCGTTCAATGAATCGTCGTCGATGATATTGATTTTCGGAGCCTTCATTCCGTTTGCCATGCAGAGGTTCTCGACCAGATTGTAGACACGTTTGTTCTCTCTGCGGTCGAGAGGTTTGGCACCTGTGGCGGCTTTGATGATACTCGTATTCGCCCAGAAAGCTATCAGGAACCAAATCAATACGACACCCATCGTATAGGGGAGGGCATTGATGAAAAGAGGATTAGCCAATTCCAGGATACTTACTTCCATGCTTTCACCGTGTCCCATAGCGGCCAGCAGATAGCAGGCCAGATAAAGCAATGCTGCTACCAGGCAGGGAAATAGGAATAACAGAAGAACAGAGCGCCGGTTGTTCCGGCTCTGCTGTGTTTGGATTCCGACGTACTGCATACGTGCTCGTTTTTAGAAACTGATCTTCGGTGCCTGTTCTAGATTCGCACGTTCGTTGGTACCCAGGTCGAACATGATTTCTCTGCGGAAACCTGCCATGCCTGCTATGATGTTGGACGGGAATGTCTGAACCGCATTATTATATTCCTTCGTGGCCGAGTTAAAGTAACGGCGTACAGCAGCCAATTTATTCTCTACATCGGATACTTCTTCTTGCAGTTGCAGGAAATTCTGGTTTGCTTTCAGGTCCGGATAAGCCTCCAACGTGATTTTCAATCCCGATAAAGCGGAAGATAATTGATTCTCTGCTGCTATCTTTTCGTCGATTGTCTTGGCGCTGACTGCACCGTTACGTGCCTGAATCACCCGTTCGAGGGTATCTTTTTCGTGTGCGGCATATCCTTTCACGGTATCCACCAGTTGCGGGATAAGGTCGTGGCGCTGTTTCAGCTGCACGTCGATGTCTGCAAAAGCATTTTCACGGTTATTTCTCAGTCTCACCAATGAGTTGTACATGGAAGCAAAAATGATTCCCAACAGTACGATTATTCCTACGATAATAAGTATAGTCATGTCCTTTACTTTAAGTTAATAATACTACCCAAAAGTAAGTTATTTTGTATTGCCAAACAAGAAGAAGAGAATAAAAAACGTCCTAAACCACCTAAAAACTATCAAAAAGCACCTAAAATCTATCATTTGACAGTTTCACCCCCTAAGAAATGACGAATTTCCCCCTGTTCGACTCATAAAATACCTTTAAACTTGCAAACGTCAAGAAAGAAACGAAATATTAACCGTAAAACCCTTAAAGTATGAAAAGTTTAAGTTTCAGAAAAGATTTAATTGGAGTTCAGGAAGAATTGCTTCGTTTTGCTTATAAATTAACTGCCAATCGTGAAGAAGCAAATGATTTATTGCAAGAAACATCATTAAAGGCCTTGGATAACGAGGAAAAATATGTTCCCGATACAAATTTTAAAGGATGGATGTACACGATTATGCGTAACATCTTTATTAATAACTACCGTAAAATAGTACGTGACCAGACATTCGTAGATCAGACCGACAATCTGTATCATTTGAATCTCCCCCAAGACTCAGGATTTGAAAGTACGGAAGGCGCTTATGACTTAAAAGAGATGCACCGCATCGTCAACGCGCTGCCGAAGGAATATAAAGTACCATTTTCAATGCACGTATCCGGTTTTAAATACCGTGAGATCGCTGAGAAACTGGACCTGCCCCTCGGAACGGTGAAGAGCCGCATATTCTTCACACGCCAACGTTTGCAACAAGAGTTGAAAGATTTTGTATAAATAGGGATAACACATTAGTCAAACAATTAATTCTGGTAAGGAGCAACGGGTAAAAACTCGCTTGCTCCTTTGATTTTGTGACAATATGATATTAAACATATCTTCATACCCCAACTTATTCTCTCTCTATTTGTTATTATGTCAGAAAACTCAATATATTTGTATCAACTAGTTAACCTAAGTAATATAAATCTCATCTATTTACGGCAATGAAAAAGGAAATCAAATTCAGTCTCGTTTATCGGGATATGTGGCAGTCGTCCGGCAAGTATCAACCGCGTGCCGATCAGTTAGTAAAAATTGCTCCGTTAATTATCGAAATGGGTTGTTTCTCCCGTGTAGAAACCAACGGAGGCGCGTTCGAACAAGTCAACCTATTGTATGGCGAGAACCCGAACAAAGCTGTCCGGGCTTTCACAAAACCTTTCCACGAAGCCGGTATACAAACTCATATGCTCGACCGTGGTCTGAATGGTCTTCGAATGTATCCCGTTCCGGCAGATGTGCGCCGGTTAATGTATAAAGTAAAACATGCGCAGGGAGTGGACATCACCCGTATCTTTTGCGGCTTGAATGAAGTCAGAAATATTATTCCTTCCATTCATTATGCCCTTGAAGCGGGGATGATTCCGCAGGCAACGTTATGTATTACGTTCTCGCCCGTGCATACCGTAGAATATTATACCGCCATCGCCGAGCGTCTGATAGAGGCCGGCGCACCGGAA
>ERZ773243.2810-NODE-2810-length-13729-cov-3.523768_pt1 | contig 13729 bp, 13 predicted proteins | sample MGYA00580520_ERZ773243 | MGnify/ENA primary metagenome ERZ773243 (study PRJEB29015, sample SAMEA2737747) | human gut metagenome | biome: human gut; feature: human-associated habitat; material: faeces | place: China | collected 2012 ... | reverse complement strand
CTGGATTTTCTTTTGATTTTTTTCATAGTTTTACCCTCCAAATATTTTATTCACAAAATTTTAGTTTCTACTTCTTTTTATCTTATATTTATTATAAAACTACACCCATGTCAATTTTTTATCCACAATTTATATAATTTGTACGACTGAATTTATTTACTTAACACTTAGAATTATTTGTACATAATCCATCTTTTAAATTATTATTCTAATACAAAAAAAGAAGCATTGTTTTGCTTCTTAATAAATATTTGTGCCAACTATCATTATAGTATACAAATCCCATTAGTAGACTATTAACCCCTTTGAAACTTCTATTACTGGTTTGACTGCACATGATGTTGTTACATTATAAGGCATAGTCGCCATTCCTGTATATGATGGGTTATAAACTGCCATAACCTGTGATCCTCCACCTGATGCATATGGAGTATTTAACCAGACACAGTTTGGATCCCTATAACCAAAGTTTTCCCAAAATATATCTGTATTTGTTATCTTATTATATTCAGTCAGTGTAAGAAGGCGAGCTGCTGTGGTGTATGTGTACTTTGGAAGTGTATGTGTTTTATTTGATGAGTCTATAACAGTCGTTCCGCCAGAATGATTATAGATTTGGCTAGTTTTTACAGCTAAACTAACATTTGACCATTTGGTTGTCGTTGGCAATGCGCCTTCAGCAGTTAGTGGACCACTGTAAGAATCTGATGTTCGAGCATTATATGGGTATCTATTAGTATAAGTATAATATATTAAAATTGCAGTTCCAGAATTTAAATCTGAAACATAATAGAATCTTTCTGTTACAGAGTCATATACACCGTCACCATTAACATCACAGTCAAAAGCATCACCACTAGCTAATTTTCCGCTAGTTCCGATTTGGCCAAAAGTTATTGAATCTTTTCTTTTTCCAGCCTTACAATAGCCCTCAGTACTAGAACTAGTACAAGTAATTGAGTGAAGTGTTTTTGCTCTTTGACATTTTCTAGTTACGGGATCAATATTTACAGTGGTTATTTCTCCATTAAGTGTACTAGATAAATAGGCATAGCCAATAGTTATACACAATATTAATATTATTATAATAGATAAATAGTGTTTTTGCTTTTTTCTCATAGGTGTCCTCCTTCATTAATATATCATATCAGTTTTGAGTACCTCTATTGCAGGTCTTACTCCACATAATGTACTCGCTCCATCATTTGGCATGGGTGCAATTACATTACTTGTATGTTTATCTATGGCCAACACAGCATTACTCTGTCCAGTAGATGCTATTGGTGTATTTAGCCATATACAATCAGCATATTGTCCATCAAAGTTTTCCCATAAGAAACTATTATCAGTTATCTTGTCATATTCCTGATATGTAAGTAGACGTGCGGCTGTGGTATAGGTAAATTTTGGTAAATTATGTGTAGTTATTGTATTTGTTGAATATTTTGCGGTAGTGCCTCCATCTTCGTTGTATATTTGTGATTTTTTCTTAATCAAACCAACTCTTGGCCAAGCTGTTGTTGTTGGTAAAGCATTTATTGCAGTAAGTGGTCCACTATAATTACCTCCTGAATAAGCATAATAAGTTCTATTGGTTAAAGAAACACCAGAGGAATTTGAATTACCATAAAATATTAAAACTGCAGTATTAGAGTCTCCATCTAGATCAGTAACATAATAAAATCTTTCTGTCGCTGCATCATATGTTCCATCACCATTAACATCACAGTCAAAGGCATCTCCACTAGCTAATTTCCCACTTGTTCCTATTTGACCATACGTTACTGATGAACTTGAGTGTAGGGTTGTTGCTCTTTTACATAATTTAGGTCTTGTTACTCCTGTTCCTTTATCTTGAACATAATCAAGTCTAAATGTTAGATTAGAAATTGTTTGTTGTGTTGTTGGAGCTAATGTTTTATCATTACTATAAACTACTAATATTCTAATTCTTTCACTTGTACCGGCTTTTAATAAATCATTTTCTTTTATTGGAGTATTAAAACCATATGTTACAGTGTAACTTAAATACTTTTCTTGTTCTGTTGTTAAATTTGATTTAACTAATCCTGAAAGTCTGGCGTCTATTGTTCCAGCATTTACTACATCCACATAATATTCAACTTCTGTTCCGGCACCTAGAGCAATCTTTGATATAGTTAATTTTGTACCATTGTCAGTTATTGATGGTTGGGCGTAATTCCCGCTAGTATTTGCACCTAAAGAATAGTTTGCGAAGTGTACATCCCATTTTGCTGAAGTTATTTGTGTTGTACCATTAATAGTAAGAGAGGTCGTTAAAGCAGCATAGCCTACACCTATGCTTGCAAAAAGAATTAAGATAATAACAAAATAGAAATGATTTCTTCTTATTCTTCTTCTCACATTTTTCCCTCCCACTATTAAACTCATTATTATGGTACCCTATTATCTACGATATTATTATTATACTTTTTTTTGAAATTTTTTTCAATATGTTTAGATAATATAATTATTTTTATTAATATAAATTTATAAATTTTTAAAGCAACATAGTTTACATCTATGCTGCTTTTTTTAGTTAAAAAATTAATAACTTATTCTTGACTTTGGAACTTCTATAACTGGTTTAACCGCAGCTACGTTGGAAATATTTTGATAGACTATTAAATGATTTACGGGTGTTTGATTATACAAGTAGTATGCATTATTTTGATCATAGATGTCTTCCAGCCAAAATACTCGATAGTCAGGGCCAGATGCTCCTGGATAAAAGACTGTGTTATTGTTATTATTTACACATAATTCTATCTCACTTATAGATGGAAGACGAGCTGCATATCCAGAATAGCTAAAGTTTACTATATTACTAATATTCTTATTGGATTACTTAAACTAACGTTACTCCAATCAGAAGTTGTTGGTAAATAGCTTCTTGCAATTGTAGGTCCATTATTTACATTAGTTCCGTATTTTACCAACCCAGATGTATAGCTCCCATAAAGTAAAACAGCTGTATTAGAATCTAAATCTGTAATATAATAAAACACTTCGTTAGTTGTATGATAGATTCCATCACCATTTACGTCACAATAAAATTTCTCACTTAAAGTTAAAGTACCACTTGTTCCTGATGAGGAGTCCGCTCTTTTACAAAGAATACTTGGAGTTGATCTGGCCTTGGCAGTTGAATCTGCTTGGACATATACAAATGTTGCGGTTAAATTAAGTGTTTCTGCTGATGAAGGTAAATCTGTTGCTGTCAGATCATCTCTAAATCTTACTCTTACCCTTATTGTTTCACTTGTGCCTTTTTTTAAATAATCTTTTGTTGAGATAGTTGCACCATCACTATAAGTTACTGTGTAGGTTAAATATTTTTGTTGATCTGTTGTTAAGGAAGTAGCAGAAAATCCTGATAGCATAGCATCTATTGTACCTTTATTTACAGCATCAACTGTAAATTCATAAGTATCACCTGGTTTACTTAAGGTGATATTAAATGATACTTTTGTTTTAGTAGAATCTATTGTAGGAGCAGTTGTTATTTTACTTGCACCATTATCTACTATTACTAAATTTTCAAAATGAATATCCCAACTATTTTTAGAAAGTGTACCTTTACCAGTAATACTAAGAGTAGTTGATAATGCAGCGTAACCTACTGTTACACTAGCAAAAACGAAGAAAACAAAATATAATAATGGCTTATTAACTTTTCTTCTGATTTTCTTCATTTTATCACCTCTCTTAGTACCTAGCTTAAACTTTTATAATGTTTCTATTTGACTTTCATCAATTACTTTAGTTTTCTTCTTTATTGGAGATACCCTAAAAGATTTCATGTTGCTTAATTTTATAATTGTTGTTCTTTCTATATCTGCTAGAAGACTTTCATCAATATCAGCATGTTTTTCATATTCAGCTATTATTAATTCCAATGGTGATTCTACTTCATCATTCTTCTTTAATATATAGATACATGCTTCAGTATTATCTAGTAATACAAATGAACAAGAATCTTCTCCTTCAATCATATAATAAATAGGTTTTCTTAACTCTAATTGAGCATCCATCAAATCTTCTAAATTAGTTACTCTAATAATATTTTTTCCACTTAGTTTAGGAAAGTTATAACTTTGTACTAGAATAGCATCATAATTTTTTAATATCTTTCTTAGAGTACTTTTATAAATAGATTCCTCACTTCTTGTATTTCTAATAAATACAATTAAGAATATTAAAGTTACTAAACTTATTGCTCCAAAGACTATGGCATATGTCATTAAATCTTTAGAAAACATGTAATATGTTAATCCTAATGCTCCTATTAATACTAATACTATTAATATTATCTTTACTTCTCTTTTCATCCTTTTTTCTCCTTACTCATAAATTCTGATAAATATACACTTGGATAAGCTATATATGGCACATCAAATTTTACTATTCCTTTGACATCTTTTATAGTTAAATCCATATAATCTGGTGTATTATTAGCATCACCTTTTGTACGATAATAAACTTTATTATCTTTTTCTTCAATCTGTATTAATCTATGTACGTATACTTTATTTCCTGATTTGAAGGCTATTACCTGTCCTACTTTTAATTCTTTAGCGCTTTTTATTTTATGTATTATAACGGCATCCCCTTTTTTTATTTTAGGATACATGGAACCTGATCCTACTCCTATTAGGTAATATGGGAAGAATCCTGAAACTAAACATACTAATACTACAATGAATGCTACTACTGGTATATCAGCTATTTTAAATGTTTCTTTTCGATATTCTCTTTCTATTCCATTATAATATTCATTTAAGGCTCGTGATGTATATATGTATAGTATGAATGGTAATCCTATTCCAATCATGGAATTTAGATAGTCGCCTAAATCTGGTATTATTGGCATTATGTATACGTAGATGTCCATTATTAAGCGATAAGCTAGTCCTGGTTTAAATCCTACTTTATAAGATAAATAACTTAAGACTAGGTTTTTAGAGATAATCGGTAATATAAGTGCTGTTGTTGTTTTAAATGTTCCTGTTAAATCACTTGGATCTATTCCTTTGACATTTAGAGCTAACTCAAACAAAATAACTACCACTGTTGTTAAGACGGTCATAATTTTATTATTTTTGTTACCCCTTATTAAGACATATCTAAATAATTCAGTACAAATAATTATGACTATTGGAGCAAAGATGTTATCAATAACTGATGCAAAATTTAGTGAGTAAGCATTTTTTAAGAAACCTACTACTAATCCTGATGCATATGATATTGCAAAGAATACGACTATAATTGTTAGTGTCATTTTAGTAACGTATTTTTTGATTCTAGTTTCTTTATCTTTTTGAAAGCCTAATATTAATATGGCGATTCCAGTTAATAAAATTATCAAAGCTGCGGTTAATGATTCTGAATATTTTAAATAACTTTTTAGAATTATGAATCTATAGATAAATACATATACTAGTAACACCGATAATAATAACCCACTTTTTATATTCTTTTTTTGCATATTATCTACTCCTATGATACTTGTTTTATCTCTTATATATATTAACTAAAAAATTAATATATATAACAAATAATAAGTCTACTACTCGGATATACCGAGTAGTATTTCTTATTTAAATTATGCTTGAACGAAGTTCATTGCGTATGTTAATGATAATGCTTGATCTGCTGTTGGTAATTGAGCTGCTGTAATATCTTTTTTGTATTCAACTCTTACTTTAACTGATCTTGATGCTCCGGCAGCGATTGTATCTCCTGCTGCTGGTGCTTTTGATGTATCAGTCCATACTGCTGTATAGTTTGTATATACTGCTTGAGTTGTGCTTAATCCTCCTTTTGTTGGAGCAGCACTTAATTTAGCTCCTAATGTACCAGCATTTTTAACTGCTACTGTGAATTCATAGAATTGTCCTGGAGTATTTAATGTTACTGCATATGATACTTTTGTTTTTCCAGTATCTACTGCAGCTGGTGTTGTTGCTGTAGCACTTCCACTAGTTACTGTTAATGTATCAAAATATACACTCCAAGTTTGTTTTTTGATTGTTGATGTACCATTAATATTTAATGTTGTCGATAATGCAGCATAACCGATACTAATACTGATTACTAACAATAATAGTAATGGGACAGCAAAACTACTTTTCTTTTTACTCTTATTCATAATTAATTCCTTCCTAAATTTATGCCTGTACTATTGGCAATGAAAATTTTAGTGTTAATGTTGTATCTGCTGTTGGTAATTGAGAAGATGTTATGTCCTTCCTATATTGTACTCTTAACTTCATTTTCTTACTGGCTCCAGCTGCTAAGGTTGTATTGGCAGCAATTGCTGTTCCATCTGACCATGTTGCTGTATAAGTCATAACAGCGCTTTGAGTATTTCCTGATAATGTTGGGGCTGCTGATGTTTTGGCAGCGATTGTTCCATCATTTACTATGTTTACAGTAAATTCATAGAAATCCCCAGGCTTTGGAAGTGTTACAGTATATGTTATTTCAGCATGATTATTAGTTGTAATCGCTGCTGGTGTTGCAGCTGTTACGCTTCCACTGGTTACTGATAAGTCTTGAAAATGAATATTCCAAGTGTTTTTAGTAATTGTTGATGTACCTGTAATGTTTAGTGTCGCTGTGATAGCAGCATAACCTACAGATAATATTACAACTACTAAAGCAAAGATAGGTAAAATATAGCTTTTTCTTTTAATTCCTCTCATATTTTTACCTCCTCTGTTTTCTTATTAAGCTTGTACGTATGGTATTGAACAAGTTAATGATAATGCTGTATCAGCTGATGGTAATTGAGCTGCTGTAATATCTTTCTTATATTCGATTCTTACTTTTACAGTTTTTTTATCTCCAGCTGCTAATGCTGTATTTGCAGTAATAGGTGATCCATCAGACCAAGTAACTGTATAATTAAAGATTGTAGGTTGTGTATTTCCCCCCAATGTTGGTATTGCTGATGTTTTAGCAGCGATTGTACCACCATTTACTACATCTACTGTAAATTCATATACTGATCCTGGTTGATTTAGAGCAACATTATAAGTTACTTCTGTTGTTTTTCCTTCAGTAATCGTTGGTGCTTTTGTTACTGTTGCACCAGTAGTAGTTGTTGCTTTTACGTTTGCAAAGTGTACATCCCAAGTTTGTGTTTTAATTGTTGATGTACCATTGATATTTAATGTTGTTGATAATGCAGCATAACCGATGCTAATAGTTACTATTAATAATAAGGCTATTACTACGAAACTTGAATTTTTCTTCTTTTTCATTTCTAACTCCTATTTATTATTTCTCTATTTTATTATGCTTGAATGAAGTTCATTGAAGCTGTTAATGTTAATACTTGATCAGTTGTTGGTAATTGAGCAGCAGTAACATCTTTATTGTATTCAACTCTTACTTTTGCAGTTTTCTTTTGACCTGCTGTGATTACATCTCCAGTTTTTGGTGCTACACCAGTATCACTCCATACTACTGAGTATTTTGTATATACAGCTTGAGCAGCACTTACTCCTTCAACTGTAGCATCTGCTGATAATTTAGCATCTAAGCTTCCTGCATTTACTACGTCTACTGTAAATTCATAGAAAGTTCCAGGTGTTGGTAATGTAACTTCATAAGTTACTTCTGTAGTTTGTCCTGCTGTGATTGCTGCTGCTTTAGTAGCTGTTACTCCACCAGCTGTTTCGATAACATTTGCAAAATGTACATCCCATGATGATTTTCCGATTGTTGTTGATCCATTAATATTTAATGTAGTTGATAGTGCAGCATAACCAATACTAATTCCAAGTACTAATACTAGAACTAAAATTGCAATAAAACTGCCACGTCCTTTTTTTTCATTGCTCATATATAATCCTCCATTTTAATTTATAAATCCTTATTGAACGAGTTAACTACTCAGTATTGAGTAGTTAATTACTTTTTTATGCTTGAACAAAGTTCATAGAAAATGTTAATGCTAATGTTTCACCTGTTGTAGGTAATTGATCAGAACTTACATTTTTATCATACTCTATTCTAACAACTGCTGTTTTTTTATCTCCAGCTGCGATTTCGTCTCCTGTTGCAGGATCAGCATTTGAATCTTTCCATTTAACTGTATAATTCAAATATACGTCTTGTGCAGCAGATACTCCACCTAATGTTGGTGCTGTAGAGATTTTTGCTGGTAATGTACCAGTATTTTCTACATCAACTTCGAACTCATAGTAATCTCCTGGTTTAGCAAGAGTTACATCATAAGTTACTTCAGTTGCATTACCAGATGTAATAGTTGCTGCCTTAGTAGCTGTTACTCCACCAGCAGTTTCAATTATATTAGCAAAGTGTACGTCCCAAGATGCTTTTCCAATTGTTGATGAACCATTAATATTTAATGTTGCTGATAAAGCAGCATAACCAATACTAATTCCAATTACTAATACCAATAATGCTATTACAATATAGTTGGTACGACTGTTTTCCTTCTTCATCTTTTTCTCACCTCCATATAAAATTTTATATTATCTTCTGTTTTGCTAGTTGCAATGTCCATATGGACTCATAATAATTAGGTCAGATAAATATGCTAATGAGATATACTACATTATAATCCCTACCCTATTATCATAATTAATGATAATACAAAATTTTACTTTTTTCAACTGGTAAATAAAATTTTTTAAATAAAAATTAAATTTATATCTAAACTATTTTTTAATAGTTTGTTATTAATATTTCCATATATTGTTATAAATATACTTAAGTATTATTTTATAATTCGTTCATATTGCTTATTTTAATAAAATATAATTTTATCGGTAGGTGAATTTTTATGAAAAAGAAAATATTTTTTGGTATTTTGGGTATAACTATATTATTAGCATCTTTTATAGCTTTATCACATTTTACTAAAAAAGATGATGTTTCTAAGACTAATAAGTTAAATGTTTTTGTTCTTAGTAAGAGTAGTTCTAGAGTTGTGGTACAGGATAGTAATAATTTGATTTATACTTTCAAGAATAATGATTTGGATTTTGATGTTGGTAGTCAAATAGTGATTTCATATACTGGTGTCTTAAGTAATACTAGTTCTTTACAAAAAGCTTCTATTGTTAGTTTTTCTACTGTTCCAGTTTCTGAGGATTATGAATCTATTCCTGAGTATTCTTCTGATAATGGTATTTTTAGTCAGTTTTATAAACTTGCTAAACAAAAGATTGATACTTTATCTTTAGATGATAAGATTGCACAACTATTACTTGTAAGATATCCAGGAGATAATTATATTGATGAGTTATCTAAGTATAATTTTGGGGGATTTGTTTTTTATGAGAATGATTTTAAGGATAAGAGTGAAAATGATGTTAAAAATATGATTAATAATTTGCAGAAAAGAGCTCGTATTCCCTATTTAACGGCGGTTGATGAGGAAGGTGGAAAAGTTGTTAGGGCTAGTAGTAATCCTAAATTAATTAGTTCTAAGTTTAAGTCTTCTAAGGAATTATATAATAGTGGTGGTCTTTCAGCTATTAAGGAGGATACTATAAATAAGAGTGATTTTTTAAATAATCTGGGTATTAATCTTAATTTGGCCCCTGTTGTTGATGTGACTACTAATTCTTCTGATTATATGTATGTTAGAGCTTTAGGAGAAAATACGGCTGCTACTGCTGAATATGCTAAGACTGTAATAGAAGCTAGTAAAAAGACTCATGTTTCTTATACTTTGAAGCACTTCCCTGGATATGGTAATAATACTGATACTCATTATAATAGTTCTGTTGATAATAGAACTTATGAGAGTATAGTTAGAAATGATTTACCTCCTTTTGAGGCTGGTATTGATGCTTTAGCAGAAAATATTTTAGTTAGTCATAATATAGTTAAAAGTATGGCAGCTACCACCTTTGTGGGGCAGAACTACGGTGCGGGGCGTCTGGACCGGGTAAAGCGCTCAGTCTGGGTCACCCTTGCCATCGGGGTCATCTACACCCTTTGCACCGGCGCGGCGCTATTGGCCGGACAGGACGCCATTCTGCACCTGTTCACCGCCGACGAGGCCGTGGTCACCTACGGCAAGCTGGCCATGCGGTGGTTCTGTCCGTTCTACTTCCTGCTCAGCATCCTGCACGGCCTTGCCGGCGCCGTGCGCGGCACGGGTGCCAGCATCCCGCCCATGGTGGTGCTGCTGGTCTCGCTGTGCCTGTTCCGTGTGGTGTGGATCCAGTTTCTGCTGCCCTTCTTCTCCGGCATCGAGGGCGTGTTCATCCTCTACCCCGTCAGCTGGGGTCTGGGCGCATTGCTCATGATCCTGTATGCGTGGAAGGGCAAGTGGCTGGAGTATCATACATAACATTTTTACAAACAACGACCCGCCGCACTGAAAGAGATGCGGCGGGTCGTTGTTTTTCAGGTACTCCTGTCGGGGCAGCTTACCATGCAAAGCCCACGGAGTCCATGTCGATCTTCTTTTCCATCAGCCCCAGACGGCTCTCGATGAAGTTGACAGCCATATCCGGCCACTGGGCGATCTGGGTGTAGTAGTCCACATAGCCCTTGGTGCCAGTGCCCAGACCCACACCGTGGGGCGCATCAGGTGCCAGATAGAAGCTGAAGTCCGTGAAGATATTTGCGCACTCCGGCAGAGAGGGCAGCATCATCGCACTCAGGCCATCTTTCTGACCCACAACACCAAAGACCGGAGGCAGGTTGGGGTTCTTCGTGAAGTTCAGACCGGTGACGAACAGGCCGTAGATGGGAATCGCCACATTCAGGTCAGCGCTCTCATGGTCCACAGCATCGCAGACGTAGCTGGGATAGACCTTATCCGGGGTATTCGTAGTGCCGAACTGGTCGGCCACCACCTGCATCACATTCATGCCGCCGGCAGAGAAGCCCACAGCGATCATGATATCGGTCTTGCCGATGTGTTTTTCAGAGGCGTTGTGGCGGATGTAGCGGATAGCACGGGCCAGATCCAGCTGCTGATCCACAGCGGCATAAGGGTTGACGCGGCGCTGCAGCACAAAGGCGTTGTAGCCGTTCTTGTTGAAGAACTCGGCCACAGGGTAGCCTTCCACCACGTTGTTGCGGTGGGTGCTGCCGCCGCCTGCAATAATGATCACGTTGCCCTTCACCTTGCCCTGATCCCGCAGCAGGTACGGGTTCAGGAAGGGACGGAAGCCCTCGTTATCGTAGCAATTTTCCCAGTTGGTGGGCAGCGGAGATTCCACGGCCATCTGATCTCCCCAAATTTCCCAAACGGTGCTCTTGGGGTCCTTGATCTGGCGCAGCGCCTTGCGGGCATTGGTCAGAGCAACACACATCTCGTAGTGAGAAGCATTGATGCCGGGCACAGCTGCACCGTCCACCTTCTCGTACTGAGCACGGGACAGCTTGTGGAACAGCACATAGAACTTGTCAAAATCGCCCCGGAAAGCAGCCGGATAAAAGGCCACCTCGCGGGAGAGACGGAGTTCCTCTGCCACCATGGCCTGCACCTCGGCATCGGTGTGCACGCCAGCGTTTTCAGCAAAGGATGCGGGCGCCATGCCAGCCACTGCGCCCATGGTCACAGCAGAAGCGGCAGAAAGCTTCATAAAGTCTCTTCTGTTCATCATCATTTCTCCTTTTAAATGCAGACGGCTCGTTTGTGCAGAGCAAAGCCGCCCAAAGCTGTGCAGCAAACGCCCTGCTGCCGGGCCCGATAGACATTCCAGTTGTATCATGCCATCGAAATCTGCACAAATCGTACCACAATACAATGCACTTGTAAATAGATTTTATTGTTTTTGTGCTAAATTGATATATTAGTATGCCAGTTCTTGTGAAAATCAACAAGCATGAGAATGGGTACAAAAAAGGACTGCTATGCACTCTGCACGGCAATCCTTTTTTATCTTATTACAGCTTTTCAAACACCAGAAAGCGGAAAGCGATGGTAGTGGTGAGCTGCGGCAGAGCCGCAAGGCGGGCAGCACCGTCGCGGGGCGTTTTCCAGTAGTAGGGGGTCATGGCAAACAGGGCTTCCAGCTGGGCGGCGGGCACGGTGATGGTTCCCTGCACCTCACGCTCATCAATGGCGCGGAAGCCCGGGTACTCCACCTGCTGCACCGGGTTCTTGTAGGGCTTTTCGTAGAGCACGGCCTTCATCTGGTACAGATGCTCTGCCCCCGGCACAACGTAGATCATGTGCCCGCCCGGGCGCAGCACCCGGCTGAATTCCTCCTGTGCAAAGGGCGAAAAGCAGTTCAGCAGCACATCTGCCCAGCCGGTGCGCACCGGCTGGCTGAAGCTGGACGCCACCGCGTACTGCGCGGCGGGCAGCGCCTTTGCCGCCAGACGCACGGCGGGCTTTGCGATATCGAACCCGGCCAGCTGCAGCGGCTTTTCTGCCGCCGCGAACTGCTGCGCGATGCAGCGGTCGTACCAGCCCTCGCCGCAGCCTGCGTCCAGCAGATGCAGCGGGGCGTCCTTCGCGGCGGGCACGCCGTGGGCAAGGCACAGCTCCCCCAGCGCCTGCCCGAAAATGCCGTAGTATCCGGCGTTCAGGAAGGCGCGGCGGGCAGCAACCATCTCCTTGCTGTCCCCGGGGGCTTTGGTGCGCATACTCTGCACCGGCAAAAGATGCCAGTAGCCCTCCCGGGCGCGGTCAAAGCAGTGGCCTTTTTCACATTTCAGGTCATTCTCCCCTTGCAGCGCGCCGCCGCACAGGGGGCACTGCCACGGGGTAAAGGCTTCGTTCCGGCTCATACTTCTTCGCTGTGATCCTCAATGGGTGCGGTGGCACCGCCGTGGGCGTCCATATACTCCTCAAAGCTGGTGTACTTCTGCTGGGGCGGGCGGCGGCTGATGAGCATCAGCCCCGGGTCCTCGTCCCGGGCGGCGGCATTGCGGCCGCGGCGGGCAGGCTCGGCCTTGGCAGCGCGGGGTGCGCTGCCGGTGCGGCTCTGGCTTCCGGCATTGCCGCGCTCGCTGCGGGCAGGGCGGGCGTTATTGCTCTGGGCAGCGGGGCGGGCATTGCGCTGCTCACCCCGGTCGTTGCGGCGGCTGCCGCTGCGGTTTGCGTTCTGGTTATTCTGGGGCTCCTGTGCGCTGCGGATGGCAGGTGCTGCCGGAGCGGCAGGGGTCTTACGTGCCGGGCGCAGCGGAGTAGCCTCCGGGGCGCTGACAAAATGGGGGTCAAATTTGGGCTGGGCGTTGCTGCCCCGGGCGGGGGCGGCATTCTCGCGGCGGGCGCGGGGCGCTGCCGCTTCCTTGGGGGCGTTTGCGCCCCGGTTGTTGGCGCGGCGGTCGTTGCGGGCCCCGCGCTTTGCGTTGCTGTCTTGCATCAGTGTTTCCTCTTTTTTCGGTTTTGCAGGCACCGCGTTCTTTGCAGCCTTCGGCTCCTGCTTCGGCGCGGGCGCAGCTGCTTTTGCGGCTTTTGCGGGCGCAGTTTCGGCCTGTTTTTTCGGCGCTTCGGCCAAGTTTTCTGCTTCGGGGCGGGGCTTTTTGCCGCGCACGGGCAGCACCGGGCGCACCGGGGCGGGCACGCCGTCCCACGGATGACCGGATACCACCGGGATCTTGCGGCGGTTCAGCTTTTCAATGCCTGCCAGATACTCCTGCTCCTCCGGGGCGCAGAAACTGACGGCGGTGCCGTCCGCACCGGCGCGGGCGGTGCGCCCGATGCGGTGCACATAGGTCTCCGGCACCTCGGGCAGGTCGTAGTTGAACACATGGG
>ERZ773243.2804-NODE-2804-length-13756-cov-2.783738_pt1 | contig 13756 bp, 10 predicted proteins | sample MGYA00580520_ERZ773243 | MGnify/ENA primary metagenome ERZ773243 (study PRJEB29015, sample SAMEA2737747) | human gut metagenome | biome: human gut; feature: human-associated habitat; material: faeces | place: China | collected 2012 ... | reverse complement strand
ATGAGCAGGTTCTGGGTGAGCCGCTCGTTGCGCAGGTGCAGGTAGCGGTATTTCAGTGTGGTCTCGTCGCCTACTTTATCCGCGTTGGCGATTTCAAAGGGCGGGGTCTGCGCCTTGGAAAGCACGCGCAGGTCTGTGACCGCCAGCTCAATCTCGCCGGTTTTCAACTCTTTGTTGACGCTCTCTCGCTTTTGCAGGGTGCCGGTGGCAGCCAGCACATACTCGCTGCGTACGCTCTGCGCCTTGGCAAAGATCTCTCGATCGGTGGCGTCGTTAAAGCTCAGCTGCAAAATACCGGTGCGGTCCCGCAGGTCAATAAAGATCAGGTTGCCCAGGTCCCGCTGGCGCTGTGCCCAGCCGTAAACGGTCACTTCCTGCCCGATCTGCTCGGTGGTGAAGTTGCCGCAGTAGTCTGTTCGTTTCATTCCCGTTAAAGTATCCATTATTCCGTTTCTCCTGTTTGAAAAAGGCTTGTAAAGTCAAAGGCTTCGCCGTTGATCTCCAGATCTGCCAGTTGCGCCTGCATGCTGACGCTGTAAAATCCGTTGACAAAGGTAGAAAGCGCTACTTCCGTTTCCTCCCCGGTGTCCATAGCTTTTAGCTGCACCCGGTCGGTATCCACTTCGTTGTCGCCCAACACCACGGTGTAGCGGGCGCCCAGCTTGTTGGCATATTTCATTTGGGCACGCAGGGAGCGCTGGTTCAGATCCATCAGCACCGCAAAGCCCTCGCCGCGCATATCCCCGGCCAGCTCCAGCGCCTTGCCGGTGGCCTTGTCGCCCAGGGCGATGATAAACAGGTCTGCTTTTTCCGGCTCCGGGTAAGCGCAGCCCTGTGCCTCCATCAGCAGTTGCAGCCGCTCCAGTCCAAGGGCGAAGCCCAGGGACGGGGTCTTTTGGCCGCCCAGTTCGTCAATCAGGCCGTCGTAGCGCCCGCCGCCGCACACGGTGCCCTGGGCACCAATGGAATCGGACACGAATTCAAATACCGTCTTGGTGTAATAGTCCAGCCCGCGGACAATGCGGGGGTTTACGGTGTAGTCGATATTTTGCGCTTTTAAGTAAGACTGTACTTTATCAAAGTGTTCCCGGCACTCGTCGCACAGATAGTCGGTCACTGCCGGGGCGTCCTTGGCGATCTCCTGACATACCGGGCTTTTGCAGTCCAAAATGCGCATGGGGTTGCGCTCCAAGCGGCCCCGGCAGGTGTCGCACAGTTCGTCTTTGCGGGCAGCAAAGTAGCTGCGCAGGGCGTCATAATATTTGGCACGGCAAGTGGGGCAGCCGATGGAGTTGATCTCCAATCGCAGTCCGGTGACCCCCAGCCGGTCAAAGATCGCGGAAGCCAAGGCGATTAGTTCAGCGTCTGCCAGGGGGGATTGGGTGCCGAAGCACTCCACACCGAATTGGTGGAACTCCCGCAGGCGACCGGCCTGGGGCTTCTCGTACCGGTAGCAGCTGTCCAGATAATAGACCTTTTGGGGCAGCGCCTCGTTGCACAGCCCGTTCTCCAGGAATGCCCGGGCAGCACCGGCAGTTCCCTCCGGGCGCAGGGTAATGGAGCGGCCGCCCTTGTCGTCAAAGGTATACATCTCTTTTTGCACCACATCGGTGGTGTCACCCACGCCCCGCTGGAACAGCTCCGTGTGCTCAAACACAGGGGTACGGATCTCTTTGTATCCAAAGTCGGCGGCCGTTTCCCGAGCCGTGGCTTCAATATACTGGATTTTGTAGGCGTCCTGGGGCAGCACGTCCTTGGTGCCCTTAATCGCTTTGGTAATCAGTGCCATAGTTCTTTCTCCGTTCGTGTAATACCAGCAAAATCGGGTGAGCTGGCTCACCCGTTGCGTTTTTAGTGATTGTATTTGGGGTTGACGATCTCTCGCCATTCAAAGTCGCCCCGCTCCACGCCGCGGATCAGCGCCTCTGCCGTGGCAATGTTGGTGGCAAAGGGAATGTTGTGCACATCACACAGACGCAGCAGGTCGTTGTCGTTGGGTTCATGGGGTTTGGCGGTCAGCGGATCTCTAAAGAAGATCAGCAGGTCAATCTCGTTGCAGGCAATACGGCTGGCGATCTGCTGGCCGCCGCCTTGGCTGCCGCCTAAAAAGCAGTTGATCTTTAGACCGGTGGCCTCTGCCACCAGCTTGCCGGTGGTGCCGGTGGCACACACCTCGTGGCGGCTGATAATGCCACAGTAGGCAATGCAAAACTGCACCAGCAGTTCTTTTTTGGCGTCATGTGCAATCAGTGCAATATTCATAATGCTCCTCCGTTTCTCTTAGGGGGTCAGGTGGTTAGGTGCGCGCGGGGCGCTGTAGGCTCAGCCGTTTTTATATAAACGGCGGTTGTTTTTTGTTTTACGGTTCATCATACCATATTTTGGCGTTTTATTCAACAAAAAATACAGGTCAGTTCAGCAGGGCACCGGTTTTTTGATTGGTTTTTTCGTCCGTATTGTTCTGATACCAATATTTGATGATGGAAGAGGTGATCTCTGCGGTGGAAGTACCGCTGCCTGCCAGCTCAACCACGGAGGCCACGGAGATCTCCGGATTGTCATAGGGGGCAAAGGTGATCAGAAAGCCGTTGTTCTTCTTTACACCGTTGACGAACACCTGCGATGTACCGGTTTTGGCGGCCACTTCGGTGCGCAGCTGGTTGAAGATTAGCGAGGGCGCACCTTGCGTTGCCACCAGGCGCATACCGCTCTTAACGGCAGTAAGGGTGGATTTGTGCAGATCCAGGCTCTCCTCTATCTTGGGCTGGGTCTCGGTGACAGTGCCGTTGCTGTTGTCAATCAGGCTCTGTACCAGGTGCAGCTGGTAGCGGGTGCCGCCGTTGGCCACAGTGGCGCAGTAGTTACTCAACTGTAAGGGCGTAAACAGGTTGTCAGATTGGCCGATACCCGCCTGAATGGTATCACCGCTTTGCCACACGCCGCCGGCAGCTTCACGCTCCTCCGGCCCGGCCAGGGTACCGGCAGACTCGGCGATCTCCACGCCGGTCTTTTGTCCCAAGCCAAAGGCACTGGCGTACTCGTTCATCTTGGTGATGCCCAGGCGCTTGGCACAATTATAAAAGAAGATGTTACAGCTGTCGCGCAGGGCGGTCTCCACATTCTCGCCGCCGTGGGCGTTTTTGTTCAGGCACTGGAAGGTCTGGTCATAATAGCGGAACAGACCGCCGCAGTTGAAGATGGTGCTGCGGGTGATGGCGCCCTCCTCCAGGGAGGCCACTGCCATCATGGGCTTAAAGGTAGAGCCGGGGGCGTAGGTACCCAGGGCAAAGCGGCTCCACAAGGGCCGCCGCCGGTTGGTGGCCAGCTGCTCGTATTTGTCATAGTAATCCGCCAGGTCAAAGGTGGGATAACTGGCGGATGCCAGTACCGCGCCGGTGTTTACATCCTGCACCACCACGGCGCCGGCGGAATTGTAAAGATCCGTTTTGTCGCAGACCTTTTTCAGCTCTTTTTGGGCCAGTGCTTGCAGGTCACGGTCGATGGTCAGCACCACCGTGTTGCCCTGTACCGGGGCTTTGGTGATCTCCTCGGTTACATGGCCGTCCTTGTCTACGGTAATGGTCTTTTCGCCGGGGGTGCCCCGCAGCGCACTCTCCATGGCGCTTTCAATCCCGCTTTCGCCGATCTGGTCATGAATGCCGTAGCCTTTGCCTTTCAGCTGGGCGTACTCCTCTGCGTTGATCTTGCGCACGGTGCCCAGAATGTGGGGCGCCAGGGTGGAGTCCGTATATTCCCGGTGGGTCACCACCTGTACATCGGCACCCAGATAACGGTCCCTGTCCTCTTTAATGGCGGCTACCGTCTCGCTGCTCACCTCGTCGGCGATCACTACCGGGGTGCTGATGGAGAATTGCAGCCGGGTCAGCTCGTAGCGCAGGTTGCCGATTTGCAGGGCGGTCTTGGTGTCGTATTGCTCCAGACCGTACTTCTCCACCATAGCGTCATAGCAGTTTTGTGCTGTGGCGTAGGGTTGCAGGTTGAACATATCCGCACTTTTCATAGTGGCAATGTCTGTCTTTTTACCGGAAAAGACGATTTTGCCGCTTTTCAGCTTTAAGGGCAGATTTTGGGTGTATTCCTCACCGTTTTTCTGGAACAGCGCAATGAGATTTTGCAAAATGGCGTTGCGCTTGTCATTCTCCGTAGCGGCAGGGAAGTAGGCAGCGTCCAGAATAATGGAGTTGGTCTCCCTGTTGGTGACTAAGGCGTTGCCGTTGCGGTCCACGATCTCGCCTCGGGCGGCCTCAATGGCGACCTTGTAGGTCTTGACCGTATTGTTTTGGGCGGCGTAGTATTCGTGATCCTGAACCTGGATCTTATATAGCGTGGCGGAGAAGCCGATGATCATCACTGCCACCAGCAGCAGGGCAATGACCGAACGGGTGCTTTTGTATCGACTTTGCATCGGCTTTTCTCCTTTCGTTTTTTTATAGGATGCCCATTATTGCAGGGCCTTGCGGTTCAGCCGCTGGCGCAGGGGTCGCAGCAGGAACCAAAGAATGGGGGCAACCACCGCTGTGTACAGGGCACAGGGTAGGTAAAAGGTGAACAGGGTGTTTGTGCCGCCGTCCACGCCCTTAATGAGAATAAAGCACAGCCAGTACAGCAGACCGTACAGGAAGGGCGCCGGCAGAGCAAACAGCATGTGGGTCACAAAGGTGCTGCGAATATAGCGCTCCATCACCGCGGACACGCCAAAGCACAGCAGCATAAAGAACAGGGCGTTGAACCCGGCGGATTTGGCCGCGTGCAGGTCCCACACGCACCCGGCAAACAGTCCCAGCAGTGCGGCGGGCAGCTCCCGCTCGCCCATGACCAGCAATAGGGTCACCGGCAGCAGCAAAAAGCAGCGGGCGCTGCCGATTTGCCAAAACAGGCCGGGGGTATTCTGCAACAGGCCGGCGACGGCGATTACCAAACAGTAGACCGTGTATTTTACCGTCTTTTGATGTGTTGTCAGTTCCATTACTTGCCTCCCTTAGCGGGGGTAAAGCCGGTGAGCACCAGGCAGTCGGTAATATTGGCAATATCTGTGCCGGGCTTGACAATGGCGTAGGTACTGATGTTGGTGGTCTCGTCCGCCACCTCCTCCACCGTGCCAATGATCAGGCCCTTGGGCAGTTTAGAGCTGATGCCTGCGCTGGCAATGATGGAGCCGTAGGTAATGTCCGTAGAGGTGCTCAGGTTCTCAAACTTGCAGCAGCCGTCCGCCGCCAGCTTGGCGTCGCCGGTTACATAGCTGACCTCGCCGGAGTTGATGTCATAGGCAGAGACGGAGAAGTCCGGGTCCAGCACCGTGGTGACGATGCTGTATGTGGGATAGGCTTTCTTCACAATGCCGATCAGATAGCGACCGTAAAGCACCGCATCGTTCTCCTTGACGCCGCTGACGGTGCCTTTGCTGATGGTAAAGCTGAGATACGGATCTGCGCTGTCCCGGCCTACCACATCGGCAGCCACATACTGAAAACCGCTGTTCTCATCTTTCAGCTCCAGGGCTGCTTTGTACTCCTCATTTTGGCTCTTGATATTTTTATAATCCGCCAGCTGCTCCTGCATTTCGCCCAGTTGGCGTTGCAGTTCGTCAATCTTCTTTTCGTATTCGGTATTGCCCTTGGCGTTGCCGGAGAGGGTGGCCAGCCCGTCGCTGATCTTCTCCGCAGCCCAGTGGGCAGGGGCAAAGACGGTACCCAGTACGCCGCTTTGGGCGGTCTCGCCGTGGCCGGTGGCTGCCGCAATGAGCATACCCAGCACCAGGAGCGCTGCCAGTATGCCTACGGTCTTCACCGGGCGGCTTTTCCAAAATGCTTTCATTATCTCGCCCTTCTCAGTTTGATGGAGGTGCCGATAGCCACGCAGTCGGTGGGGGCGTCCGGAATGTGAATTTTGATTTTCGTTTCCTGCTCAATCAGGTCCGCCAGCCCCCGCAGGGTGCTGGAGCCGCCGGTCAGGTAAATGCCCCGGTCCATAATGTCCGCTGCCAGCTCCGGCAGGGTCACTTCCAGGGTTTCCTTAATGGCACGGATGATCTCCTGCACCGGCTCGGTCAAGATTTCCCGTACCTGGGCGCTGGTGATCTCCATGGCGCCGGGCAGGCCGTCCGTCAGGTTGCGTCCCCGCACTTCCATAGCGCCCTCGCCGTCATAGGGTGCGGCAGAGCCGATCTTCAGCTTGATCTCCTCTGCCATGGGCTCGCCGATGAGCAGGTTGTGGTGCTTTTTGATATAGTCGATGATGGCCTCGTCCATGGCCTCGCCGCCTACTTTAATGCTCTTGCAGGCTGCAATGCCGCCCAGGCTCAGCACCGCCACATCGGTGGTACCGCCGCCGATGTCTACGATCATGGAGCCGGTGGGCTCATATACCGGCAGACCGGCGCCCAGCGCTGCGGCCATGGGCTCGTCGATCAGCTCCACATCCTGCGCACCGGCGCTGCGTACCGCGTCCTCCACGGCACGGCGCTCTACCTCGGTGACCCCGGAGGGCACGCTGATGACCACCCGGGTCTTGGAAAACATGGAGCGCTTGTCCGAGCGGAAAATAAAGCTGTGGAGCATATCCGCGGTCATATCAAAGTCGGCGATGACGCCGTTTTTCAGCGGTCGCACGGCCACAATGGAGCCGGGGGTGCGGCCGATCATCTGCTTGGCCTGGGTGCCGGTGGCAACCACCCGCTTGGTCTTTACATCTACGGCTACCACGCTGGGCTCCCGCACAATAATGCGGCCCTTGCGGTCGCAGATCATGGTGGTGGCAGTACCCAAGTCGATACCGATATCTCTTGACAAAATCATATGTATTCTCTCACTTTCAAAAACAGGGGGCAGTGCCGCCGCCCGCTGTATAAACTTTCAGCGATAATATTATATATTAAATATAAAGGGAACACAACACCCAAACGCCAAAAAATCGAAAATTCATAACTTGGTCATTTTTCGGGTCGGTGTCGGTGCGTGCTGCCGCATTTTTGACAAAAAAAGACCGCCGCTCCGGCGTACCGGGGCGACGGGTTTTCACTTGTTTTTATACCTGCTCTCGGGCGATCAGATTGATCTGGTTGGAGTAGACAGTTTGCAGCTTGCCGTTTTGGTCGTAGTAATTTACATACCCTCTGGCCGCCCAGTTGTAGCGGTTGGAGAGTTTCTTTATATTCACCACATAGGTCTCCTCCAGGCTGTCAGTATTGAAGTTGCTGGCCAGCATTTTGTTGTTTAGCAGCAGGGTAAAGTCGGTGGGGTCAAAGTCGGCGGCGTCTTTGTAGTAGAACGCTACGCCCACGGACTGAATATCCAGGTAATCCGGCCACCCGGCGGCCATCACAAAGGAGCCAACATTGTTCTTTTCGTCCAGTTTGTAGTACAGATCCAGCACCGGTACCCCGTCCTTAGCCGGGGAGGGGGTGGGCAGGGAGGCACTGTCCGCCGTGTAGGTGGGCAGCAGGGTCACATTTTGGCCGCTGCGCAGCTTTTCCAGCACGGTGCGCTCGTCACAATCCCAGCCGGTGGCGGTGTAGCCGTAGCGATAGGGCACCTCCGGCAGCAGATCTGCCAGACTGTCCGTTGCCGCCCATTCCGCCGTGGTGCGTGTAACGGTGGCGCTGATCCAGCCGCTTTCGGTGGCAAAGGTCAGGGTGGAGCTGCCGGTCTTTACGCACACCGCTTGCAGCTGCGCATTGGTGGTGGCGGTAAAGTGGTAGGTGGTGTTGCGGCTCATATAGCGGCGGTTGATCTTGTCGTACCAACCCACAAAGGTGTAGCCGTCATAGGGCAGTGCCACCAGGGTTACGTCGGCACCCTTTAATGGTTTGTAGCCGCCACAGCCGCCGGTTTGATCGCCTACTGTGGCGGTGCAGGTGCCGTTCAGAGCGGTGATGGTCAGGTCAAAGTACGGCGCCAGTTTATAAATGGCAGTAAGCACCGCCGTGGTGCCTGCGTCGATCTGTGCTTGGGTCACATCGCCAGTCAGGTAGGGGGTGTAGGTGTCCACTTCCTTTTGCAAGGCGGCCAGGCTCTCGGCCGAATATTGCGCCTCTTTGCAGGCGGCAGCCAGGGACAACGCCGCTTCCAGCGCACTGCGGTCCACCTCTGCTTTGGGTGGAATCACGGCTTTGCTCTTAAAGGTGATCTTTTGGCCCACGCCCCGCACATAGCTTAGGTACACGGTATTGCTCACCGGGCAGGCGGTGAGGGTAGACACCGGGCTGTCAATGCGTTCGCCCTCCTGGGTAAAGGTGCCGTTGTCGTAGCGGTACAGCAGCAGGTTGCCGCTCTCCGTATTGGGGCTGGCCACCAGGTACAAGGCGCCGTCCAGGGTGGTCCATGCGGTTTCGCCGCAGGCGATGCCGCTGTCCGGGCCGAGTGTCCAGTTGCTACCGTCATAGATGGCGGTTTGCAGGGTGGAGCCGCCCAAAGACAGGTACAGCTTGCCGCCGCTGCTGATCACATCGTAAAAGTTGCCCTTTACCGAATCGTCAGAGAATTTTTCAAAAGCGGTGCCGTTCCATTTGAGTGCGGTGATCACGCTGTTACCGGAGCGATACAGCAGGCAGGGACCGCCGTAGTCCACCAGCTTGGGCTGGCCGATAAAAGTGCCGGTTACATAGGTGCCCAGGTCAGTGGCGGTGGTGCCGTCCACCTGCATCAGCAGCAGGTCGTTGTAGTACATATAGCCCACCTGCCGGTTGGTGATGCAGGCCATATACAGCTTGCCGCCGATCACCCGCAGGCTGACCCCGGTGCCGGCGTTATTCACCGTGCGTACCGCTTGCCAGCTGCCCCCGGCGGTTAGGTCGTAGCGCATCAGTCGGGCGGCACCGTTGGTGTCGTTAAAGGCCATATACAGGTTGCTGCCCTGCCGTGCCAGTTGGAATTCGCTGGCAAAGTTCTCGCTGATCTCCGGCGCAAAGTCCGTCCAGGCACCGTTTTCATACTTGCGGGAGCGGATCTTTTTGTTCTCTGCCGCTACGGTGTACAGGGCGCCGTCTACCTCTGTCATGGTTACGCCGTAGGTCATGTTCCCGGTGGCGGCATAGTTCAGATCCTGCCACAGGTCATAGTCGCTTTTTTGCGGAATTTCCACTTCCAGGGTGGCCTGCTGTTTGTCTGCGGACACGGCAATGTTCTTCAGCACAATGCCGGAGTTGCTGCCGTCGCTGAAGGTCAGCGCCCCGTCTGTCAGGGTGGCGCTCATATCCGCAGAGCCGATGGTGCTGCGGGTTTTGCCGGTGCTGTCGTCCTTGTAAGGCAGGTAGGCGTGGCTCACATCCAGTATCTCGTTGCCGGTGTAGCCCGGTTGGCCGGACTGGGGCCGGAACACATAAATGCCTGTGTAGCCCCGCAGGTTGGTCAGCCCGTCCACATTTAGGTTCACTCGGTAAACGATCACCCCAGTGCCGCCGATGCGGCAGTCCAGGGAGTCCTGCTCCGTGTAGTTAATGGGGGGCTTTTTGCGGTATTCTACCACAAAGATTTCGTGGTCGTTTAAGGGCGATTTCAGGATAAAGGCCTGGTTTCCGTCAGCGTTGGCCTGGTCATCCAGGGTTAGGGTGCTGTTTTTGGTTACCGTATCTATGTCGATCCAGTGGGTAAAGTACATCCGCTCGTAGGCCAAGGGGTACTGGGGCGAGCCGGGGATTACTCCGCCCATTACGGACCAGCTGTACACCGGCCGGTCGTTGCCGGAATTGCGGTACAGGTCCGGGTAGCCAAAGGTGTGCAGGTACTCGTGGGCCAGCAGACTGCTGCCCTCGGAGCGCAGTCGGTCGGTGCCAAACACATTGTAGCCGACCACAGGCTTGTTATTGATTTTGGCAGAGCCGGAGTAGTCGCTTTTGTGGGCTACCAGTGTGGCAGAGGAGGAGGCCTTGCTGGACTGGCTGGCCTTTAGAATCACCATCACATTGTCCACATATCCGTCCCCGTCCAGATCCACGGCTTTGTCTGCAATAGAGGGCATTTGACGGATCAGACTCTCTATGATTTGGGTGTCCAAATTTTGAACCAGGGCGTCGCTTTCCTTCACCGGTACTTGCAGGGCGTGCACCGTGGTGCCGTCGTACTGGGGAATGGTGTTTTTCATTTGCAGCTGACCGTAGGAAATGCTGCTCAGATAGTTCTTCAGCGAGCGGCCAAAGCTGCCGTCGATGTAGCCTACCAGTTCCCCGGCGTATTGGTCAAAATAGGCATCTGCCGCCGTCTGCGTGTCGTCTGCAAAGTAGCCGAACAGCACAATGTTGGCCTTGTTGACCGTTTTGTTGCCGGTGGTCTTGGCCTGGGCACTGATGGGTAGTGCCGTGCATAGCAGAATCATGGTCAGCAGCAGCGCCAAACCCCGCTTGATCTTGTTCATTTTTTTGCACCCCTTCGCGCCAAAAAATGGCGTAATTCCTACCCGAATCATACCATATTTTCTATTGTCAAGTCAATGCGCTTTTCGCGTTGACAATAAAAAAGGCACCGGAATTTCCAGTGCCTGTTTATGTGCAGTACGAATGTGGTCTTGAGTCCTGTAAAAGAAAAAAGACGGCGTAAACAAACGCCGTCTTGGTGGTTGAGGAGGTAGGACCGAGATTGCGCACTCGCTACGAAACAGTCCCCCGGACTGTTTCTCCCAAATTTGCTGCTCGTTACACTCGCCAAATTTGGAGCCTCCTCGTCGTCACAAGTTCCATATCGCTCCAAACCACTTTTGTTTGTGCGTAAGGCAAAAGTGATTTGTCGCTTATTCCACTGTTCCTCCTCTCCCCAAAAAGGCTTTCGCCTTTCCGGGGACCCCGATGTAGGTTCGAGTCCAAATTTCGAGTCCAAATAAATAATAAAAAACAGACACCGTTTGGTGTCTGCTTTGGTGGTTGCGGAGGTAGGACTCGAACCTACGACCTCCGGGTTATGAGCCCGACGAGCTTCCAACTGCTCTACTCCGCGATATGGTTGGTGCACTTTCTCAGTGCTATATCATTATAGCAGATATTTTCATTTTGTCAACACCTAAATTTTGGCAAAGGAAAAATCGATGGCGACCCGGGCAATGAAAAAGCAGCGGGCCACTGAAAACCCACTGCTCTCCCATCATCTGCCGATGATAACCTTAACCTGTGCTTAAGCACAAAAATATAATACTATATTCCGGCCAAAAAGGCAAGCGAATTGCAGATATTTAACGAATTTATTTATGGTGTATCATTACAGCGGGTATAAATTTAGCTGTGCAGCGGTAGCGAAAGGCACAAAATGCCCCGATAAAATCCAAAAATAGGCAAAAAACAACCCTGCCGCGTGGCAGGGTTGCAAGCGATTTTAACTTATTTTACGCGGCTGATCTCGCCATGCTTTGCCAGATACTCGTCGCTGGCCGGGAAGTGGTTCTTGTAAGTGATGCTTACCACAGCGCTCTTGTCGCGCAGAACGGCTACATTCGCGTGGGACACATCTACGGTAACTTCCATATCATAGTCGGCCTCTACGATCTTGCCGGTCTTGGTGTCGATTTTCACAACGCCGGTGCCATTCTTATAATGTACCTTGCAGTTATCGGCAGTGGTGCCCTCAGACCAGGTCAGCGGCTTGATGCTATTAACAACGGAGTCGATGCCGCCCAGTGTATTGAAGAACCGACCCTGAGAGTCCTGACCCTTGTGGCTCATTTCAGCCATCTTAGGCTGGATCTTCATGGTGATGGTGCCGTCGCCGTTGTCCTCAACTACAACAGCCAGCACATCATCGGCAGTCAGAGAAGAGGTGACTAAGCTGTTGCCCTTCTCGTCTACATCGTCCTTCTGCACTTTGCCGGCGGTGGGAGGCAGGGCAGAGGTGCCTGCGTGAAAAATGCCGCCTACGATACCGGGTACCATGCTGTTGATGGTTTTGTTCTCGTTACCGTCGATGATTACACTGTTAATCTTTAAGTCCTCATCGCCGATGAAGGCGCTCCAAGTCTGCTTGCCCTCCGGGGTATTGAACTCGGCGGTCTCAGCCTTGGTCTTGTTGTAGGCCTCTACATAGTACTTGACTGCGTCCTCGGCGGTGTCCATTTTAATACCGCCGTAAGTGCCGGCCTGAAACTCGCCGATTACGGACTTGTCCTCATTAGCGGCGGCGTCGGCAGCTACGGGTGCGGTCTTGGCGGAAGAAAATACCACCTTAACGGCAAAGATAACTGCAACGGCAACCAGTGCAATTAACAAAATGCGGATGATCACATCCAGTGCGGATTTGCGTTTCACATTATAGCTCATAATAAATCCCCTTTCTACAGTATAATAACCGATAAGAACATAATTTTCAACTGCTTTTTTCAAATCCGTCCAAAAAAAGTAGAAAATTCCGTTTTCGGTTGACTTTTTACAGGGGATTCAGTACACTTACAATTAGCAAGTAGTATCTAAAAATACAAAATCCAGAGATACTACCTTGCAGAAGGGGGATTTTAATTATGGCGGAGACGCTGCAAAAAACCAAGAAGAAAGCCGGGCGGAAAAAACACCGTGCCGGTCGCATTGTGCTGGCGGTACTGGGGGTACTGATCCTGGCCATTGTGATTACGGATGTGGTGGTGTGCCACCATCGGTCGGACCCGGACCACATTCAAACGTACGACACCCAAAACCCGTATGTTTTGGAACAGACAGACATTTCCGGCCACCGCAGCGGCGGCGGGATCGAACCGGAGGAGACTCTGCGTGCTTTTAAGAATTGCGCTGAGAACCCGGACTTCTCCATTGATGTGTTTGAGTTTGACCTGCATGTCACCAAGGACGATGTGCTGGTGCTGCTTCATGACGACACGGTGGACCGCACCTCGGACAGCCGGCAGGTGTTTGGCGAGAAAGATGTGCGCCCGGAGAACAAGACTTATGACGAACTGCGCCAGTTGAATATGGGCGCGCAGTTTGAGACGGAAAGCGGCGAAAAGCCCTATGCGAACCTGCATGGGGATCAGGTGCCGGACGATCTGCGCATTTTGCGGGTGGAGGACGCGCTGGACTACCTGATCGCACAGGGCAAGGGCGAATATAAGTATATTATCGAGATTAAAAACAGCGGCGATTTGGGCACCCACGGTGTGGACCTGCTCTATAATATTATGAAAGAGCGCGGAATTATCGACCGGGTGATCTTCGGCACCTTTCATAAGGAAGTGAGCGCCTATGTGGACGCCACTTACCAGGATATGACCCGCAGCACTTCCATTGCCGAGGTGGCGGAATTCTGGGCCGCAGCCCTGCGCAATGACGAGAATTACACGCCGCCCTGCAAGGTGCTGCAAATTCCCTATTGCGCGCCGTACAAGAACCTGGGCTTCAACCTGGGCACAGCCACGGTAATCAATTATGCCCACGCCCATGATATGGCCGTGCAGTATTGGACAGTGAACGACCCGGAGGACATGGCCTACCTGGTGGATTTGGGCGCCGATTGCATTATGTCCGATTACCCGGATAAGCTTTATGATACCATGCAGGATAAGGCGTAAATATCCGGCGATGGTGAAAACAGAATAGAATCAGTGTGTACCGGCCGGCATTTGTCGGCCGGTATTTTGCGCGGTAATTGACCTGCAAAGTACAGCGGGAGTAAGGCACCTTTCTATGAGGATTTGTGACCGATGTAATATATGATTTGTAGGGCACGATGCCCACATCGTGCCGCAATCCCTCAGTCACTTCGTGACAGCGCCTAACTGGCGCCCGTCCCCTTTGTCGCTGCGCGACATCTCCCCGCACTGCGGGGAGTCACCC
>ERZ773243.2802-NODE-2802-length-13773-cov-3.003207_pt1 | contig 13773 bp, 13 predicted proteins | sample MGYA00580520_ERZ773243 | MGnify/ENA primary metagenome ERZ773243 (study PRJEB29015, sample SAMEA2737747) | human gut metagenome | biome: human gut; feature: human-associated habitat; material: faeces | place: China | collected 2012 ... | reverse complement strand
TGGGTCCCGGACCCCCTCAGACGAGGAAAGGGCAACAAGGTTTCCCTTTCCAATCCCTTCCCTACGAGCCGGAAACGGCATGGATAAAGAGCCTTTCCGGCAAGAAAATCCGGATATTTCTGAGAATTATCTAAATAGATGAAATACTTATATTCTTAAATCATGACATATTGCGCGACTGCCCCCGTTTTCTCAACAAAAAAAGCTGCCAAGGGCAGCTTTTTCATTGTTTAAATCGTTTTGAAATATTCCTTATTTGCAGCAATCGCGGCAGTTGTTACTTCCTTCGCAGGGCCGCCGATCACCTTTCTTGCCTGCGCACATTCGTTTACATTGATAGCGGCGTAAACGCTTTCATCAAATACAGGGGAGATTGCCTTATATTCCGCAAGGGAAAGGTCATCCAGATTGGTGTTATGCTCGATGCAGTACAGTACCAGCTTCCCGATGATGGCATGTGCATCACGGAAGGGAACGCCCTGCTTGACCAGCCAGTCTGCCGCGTCGGTTGCGTTGGTGAAGCCGCCCTTTGCCGCATTCAGCATTGCGTCCTTCTTTACAGTCATGGTCGCAATCATGCTTGTGAATACGGGCACGCACATTTTCACCGTATCAATCGCGTCAAACAGACCCTCCTTATCCTCCTGCATATCTTTGTTGTATGCCAGAGGAAGACCCTTCATCGTAGTCAGAAGCGCCATCAAATGCCCATATACACGCCCCGTTTTCCCACGAATCAGCTCCGCCATATCGGGGTTCTTTTTCTGTGGCATAATGCTGGAGCCTGTGGAATATGCGTCGGAAAGCTCAATGAAATGGAATTCATGGCTGCTCCAGAGGATGATTTCCTCGCAGAAGCGGCTCAGGTGCATCATCAGGATAGAAAGCGTGGATGCCAGCTCAATACAGAAATCTCTGTCGGAAACGCCGTCCATGCTATTCATGGTGATTGCGGCAAAGCCAAGCTCCGCAGCAACGGCATATCTATCCAGAGGGTAGGTGGTGGTGGCAAGTGCGCCGCTGCCCAGAGGCATTACGTCTGTGCGTTTGTAGGTATCGCAAAGGCGGTCGTAGTCGCGCTTGAACATTTCCACATACGCAAGCAGGTGATGCGCCAGTGTAACAGGCTGTGCGCGCTGCAGGTGCGTATAGCCGGGTAAAATCGTTTCGGTATGGTTTGCCGCGAAATCGTTCAGTGTTACCATCAGGTTTTTCACCAGTTCTTTAATCGCGATAATTTCCTTTTTGGTATACATACGGATATCCAGTGCCACCTGATCGTTGCGGCTGCGGCCGGTATGCAGGCGTTTGCCGACATCACCGATACGGCTGATGAGGATGGTTTCCACGTTCATGTGGATATCCTCTGCTTTTTCGTCAAATGTAACCTTGCCGGCTTCGATATCGGCGAGGATTTCCTTTAAGGTTTTGATGATTAAGGCAGCGTCATCGGCAGGGATGATGCCCTGCTTGCCGAGCATGGCGGCGTGTGCCATACTGCCTGTGATATCCTCTTTATATATTCTGCTATCGAAGGAGATAGAGGAATGGAAGTGGTCTGTAAAGCTGTCTGTGGACTGGGTGAAGCGTCCGCCCCAAAGTTTCGCCATGATGTTTCTCCTTTCTTTCTGCAAAGGGCGTTGCCCTCTGCACTCCTACCAAGGGGATCATCCCCTTGGAACCCGAGTTGCAAACAGAAATACTTCTGTTTGCGTAGTCGTCTATAATGAGAAATACTCCCATCAAGTCTGACAGGAGTATTTTTTTGTCTTTCGTATTTTTAATAATTTATCTTATCTTCTTACCTTCCCTCCGCCCTCCGCAAAAGCGTATGCTTTTGCAAACAGGGTGCAGGGGATTATCCCCTGCCGGGGTGTTGGGGTGGAACCCCAAGGTCTTAAGGTTTTTATTTGTTTTTGTTGTTCTCCATCATCATCGCACGAACCTTCATGGACAGACCGAACAGGTTGATGAACCCGTCTGCGTCCTTGTGGTTGTAAAGCTCGCCTGTTGTAAAGGAAGCGATGGATTCGTTATACAGGCTGTAAGGAGATGTAGAGCCTGCAGGAATGATATTGCCCTTATACAGCTTCAGCTTAACCGTGCCTGTTACGGTTTCGTTTACCTTATCGAAATAAGCGCTCAGTGCTTCACGCAGAGGTGTGTACCATTCGCCGCTGTAGACCAGCTCTGTGAATTTGTTGCTTGCCACTTCGTTGAATGCCTGTGTTTTCTTATCGGAGCAAAGATATTCCAGCTCGCGGTGTGCATAGTACATGATAGTACCGCCGGGTGTTTCATATACACCACGGGATTTCATACCAACCACGCGGTTTTCGCAGATATCTGTGATACCAACACCGTTTCTGCCGCCGATTTCGTTCAGCTTTGTCAAGAGAGCAACGGGATTCAGTTTTTCACCATTGACTGCAACGGGAATACCCTTTTCAAAATCCAGTGTAACATATTCGGGCTGATCGGGTGCCTTTTCGGGTGTCACACTCATCTGCAAAATGTGTTCGTAGTTGGGTTCGTTTGCAGGGTCTTCCAGCTCCAGACCTTCATGGCTCAGGTGCCACAGGTTTCTGTCACGGCTGTAGGAGTTGTCATGGCCTGCTTCAAAGGGGATACCATGGTCAGCCAGATACTGCATTTCGTCCTCACGGGACTGCATCTTCCATGTATCCAGTCTCCAGGGAGCGATAATCTTCATTTCGGGTGCCAGTGCCTTGATGGTCAGCTCAAAACGAACCTGATCGTTGCCCTTGCCTGTTGCGCCGTGGCAGATTGCAGTTGCGCCTTCCTTTTTCGCAATTTCAACCAGTCTCTTTGCAATGATGGGGCGTGCCATGGATGTACCAATCAGATATTTGCCTTCATAAACAGCGTTTGCCTTTACGCAGGGGTAAACCGCATCTGTGATGAATTCTTCTGTCAGATCTTCGATATACAGCTTGCTTGCGCCGGTTTTCAGTGCCTTTTCCTCCAGACCGTCTGTTTCCTTGCCCTGCCCAACGTCACCGCATACGCAGATTACTTCACAGTCATAATTTTCTTTCAGCCAAGGGATGATTGCGGATGTATCCAGACCGCCGGAATATGCCAGAACGATTTTTTCTTTTGCCATGATTTTTCTTCCTCCTTAAAAACAAACCTGAAACAAATCATATTGTAATGGTTTTTGTGCAAAATGAATTTTATAAATGGATTATACATAGAAAATGCAATAAACGCAATAGAAAATAATAAAAATACATAAATTTGTGTATATTTTTGAAAATATGGGAAACGGCACGCATCTTTTTGGGCATTTTTCTTTGCGCTAAATAATAGATGATGTATATTTATGCACATTTAGGTGAATAAGCGTTTAGAACTACAGTATCTTGTATACATACGGTGCGGAATCCTTTTTTTTCTTCCTAAAAAGAGGGTTTTGTGATATGATGAAACTGGTATCATTATAGAAATCATACCGTTTTTACGAAAGAAAACAAAGAGCCAAATCGCATGTGAGGAGGATGGAAGAATGAAAATTTTAACATATAAGCATGGCGGCGAAACAGCTGTCGGCGTTTTAAAGAATGACGGCTCCGAGGTGGTGCCTGTCAATTATCTTGGCTGCAGTGCCATTGATATGAATACCTTTCTGGATGTGCAGAATGAGAAAAAGCTGGAAAAGCTGGATAGAAATAAGGAGCTGATGCAGGGGATTCCTCTGGATGAGGTGCAGATTCTTTCGCCCATTCCCCACCCCAAGCAGGATGTTGTCTGTCTGGGGATCAATTATTATGCACACGCGGAGGAAGCGGCGCGGTTCCATGATGAGGCCTTTGGCGGCGAACGTCCTGTGCCGATTTATTTTTCCAAGAGAATCAATCGTGCCTTGGCGGATGGCGAGGAAATCGACGGGCATCTGGATATTGTGGATAGCTTGGATTATGAAGCAGAGCTGGCGGTTATCATCGGCAAGGATGCAAGGAATGTAAAGCCGGAGGAGGTTTTTGAGTATGTCTTTGGCTATACGATTCTCAATGATATGAGTGCGAGAAATTTACAGACCTCGCATAAGCAGTGGTATTTCGGCAAGAGTCTGGATGATTTTACGCCGATTGGTCCTTGGATTGTGACGAAGGATGAATTCAAGAATCCCCCTGCGCTGCCGATTCGCTCCTATGTGAATGGCGAATTACGGCAGGACAGCAATACGGAGCTGATGATTAACGGCATTGAAAAGGTTATTTGCGAGTTAACACAGGGCATGACCCTACAGGCAGGCACGATTATTGCCATGGGGACACCGGCGGGTGTCGGCATGGGCTTTGAGCCGCCCAAGTTTTTGAAAAAGGGCGACATCGTAAAATGCGAAATCGAGGGCATCGGCACCATGACGAACAAAATCAAGTAAAGACCCTAAGACCTTGGGGGCTTTGCCCCCAACACCCCCAGCAGGAGCTCAGCCCCTGCACCCGATACCGCAAAACCATGTACATGGTTTTGCAAATGGGGGTCAAGGGGAATCATTCCCCTTGCAGGGTTTGGGACAGCGTCCCAAGAAAATTAAAGCAGACCGTAGTTCTTCAGTGCGGTTCTTAATGTTTCCAGATTCTTGGGCTCCATCTCGCACAGAGGTGCTACACAAGGCCCAACCGCATAGCCCATTTCATTCAGCGCAGTCTTTACGGGGATGGGGTTTACTTCGCAGAACAGTGCGGAAATCAATTCAATCGCATCCAGCTGCAGCTTTGTAGCCGCCTTTGTATCCCCATTCAGATAATGCATAACCATGTCGTGTGTCTGCTTGGGTGCTACGTTGGACAGAACGGAGATAACACCCTTGCCGCCCAGAGACAGAACGGGCAGAATCTGGTCGTCATTGCCGCTGTAAATATCGAAATCGGGGCCAACCAGAGCCGCAATTTCAGCCACCTGAGACAGGTTGCCGCTTGCTTCCTTCACTGCAACGATGTTCTTTACCTTTGCCAGCTCCGCAACTGTCTTGGGTGCAATGTTGCAGCCGGTTCTGCCGGGTACATTGTAAAGAATGATGGGAATATTGATGCTGTTTGCAACTGCTGTGTAGTGCAGAATCAGCCCCTTCTGTGTTGCCTTGTTGTAGTAGGGGGTTACCAGCAGAACGGCATCAGCGCCTGCCTTTTCGCAGCCCTGTGCCAATGCGATACAGTGTGCGGTATCATTGCTGCCTGCACCTGCGATAACGGGAACACGACCTGCTGCAGCCTCTTTTGCGAAGCGGATACATTCAATCTGTACCTCATCGGACATGGTAGATGCTTCCCCTGTTGTGCCACAGATAATCAGCGCGTCTGTATCATTTGCAATCTGAAATTCAATCAGTTCCTTCATTTTATCAAAGTTTACGCTGCCGTCAGCGTGCATGGGTGTTACGAGAGCTACGCCTGCGCCTGTGAAAATAGACATATGTATGGCCTCCTTCAAATATTGAACTCTTTTTTATATAATATGAATGACTTATTCGTTCATTGCCTTTATGATTTCTTCCGCAATCTGTACTGCATTTGTTGCCGCACCCTTACGAATGTTGTCAGCGACAACCCAAAGATTTACGCCGTTTTCTACGCTTTCATCGCGGCGGATACGTCCGATGAATACCTCGTCCTTGCCTGCTGCGGTAACAGCCATAGGGTATTCGTTGTGTGCGCTGTCATTCTGCACAACAACACCGGGTGCATTTTTCAGAACCTCAATCAGCTCATCCAGATCGAAGGGCTTTTCAAATTCCACGTTGATGGATTCGCTGTGAGAATCGAAAACAGGTACACGAACCGTTGTTGCAGTCACGCGCATAGCATCGTTATGCAGAATCTTTCTGGTTTCGTTTACCATTTTCATTTCTTCCTTTGTATAGCCGTTATCCAGGAAGGAATCAATGTGGGGCAGGCAGTTGCTTGCAATGGGGTGAGGAAATTTCTTGGGAGCCTCGCCCTTCATGCCGTTTTCCAAATCCTTCCAGCCTGCAACACCTGCGCCGGATACTGCCTGATAGGTGGAATAAACCACACGTTTGATTTTATATTTATCATCCAGAGGCTTCAGCGCAACCATTGCCTGAATGGTGGAGCAGTTGGGGTTGGCAATGATGTTTTTGTGCCAGCTGATATCCTCAGGGTTTACCTCGGGAACAATCAGGGGAACCGCGGGATCCATTCTCCACTGGGAGCTGTTGTCGATGACGATGCAGCCATGAGCGGCTGCGATGGGTGCGAATTTTTCGCTTGTGCCGCCGCCTGCGGAGAACAGTGCGATATCAATGGGCTTATCAAAGGAATGCTCATTCAGCTCTTCCACAACATAGTCCTTGCCATTGAATTTCAACGTAGAGCCTGCGGAACGGGCAGATGCCATAACATAGAAATTTTCGATGGGCAACTGTCTTTCCTCCAGAACCTTCAGGAAAGTTCTGCCTACCATGCCTGTTGCGCCGACTACGGCGAGATTGATTTTCTTCATTTTAGAATCCTTCTTTCTTTTGCGTTAATGTTTTCGATGATAAAAGGTCGATGGGCTGTGCTTTGGAATAGTTTTTCTTGCTATAAACAAAAACAGCCGACGCACGCGCCGACCTCCAAGGAAACTGTGGTATCCTTGAATGCCGCAGTTTGATTGTTCTTTGTAGCGCTCCATTGGGTTTTCCAATGACAGTCGTACAGATATTAGCTGCACAACCAGAAGGGGAAAGATAAGGCTTATCCCTTCTTCGGCGTTTTCCCCTTTCTGCGGGCTTCCTCTATCCCTTATGACATTTGCCCGGATACTCTTGAAAAACGCACCTCTACTTTAGAAAAATATGTATTTGTCTCATAGTCTAACACCAGATAGGTATTCTGTCAAATAAATTTACGAAAAAATATTGTATTTTTTAAAGAGTCATTCGTCTGCGCACAAAATACATGTTTTGGCGGAAAATGTGCATACTGAGTGGAAGGAAAAGGACAGAAAGGGTGATTTGATTGCGAAAAAAGAAGGAACTGACCGAGGCGGAAAAGCGTGATTTGGCGATGAAATACGAGGTTGCCGAGGAGCTGGGGCTTCTGGAGAAGGTGGAGCGGTACGGCTGGAGGGGGCTGACATCGAGAGAAAGCGGACGCATCGGCGGCATTATGGGGACAAGAAAAACGGCGGAGCGAAAGCGGACAGAAGCGGACAAAGCGGACAGAGTGGACACCTAAAAGGACAGGCAGTGGACAGGGGAGTGGACAGGGGTATGGACAGCAGAAAGACATTTCCTGTCTATAAGGATTCCTGCTTGCATTTAAAAACGGATAGAGCTATAATATAAAGTTGTGAACGAATATCTCTCTGTAGAAGGGCATGGAGGAGGGCTTTATGAGCGCATACGAAACCTTTGCATCGGTATATGATCTTTTTATGGAACAAGTGGAATATGACGAATGGCTCGACCACATCCATGCGGTTTGGAAAAAATACGGCATCACGCCGAAAACGATTCTGGATTTAGGCTGCGGGACAGGCAGTATTCTGCTTCCTCTGGCGCAGGAGGGCTTCGATGTGATTGGCGTTGACCTTTCCCCCGAAATGCTGACAGAGGCAGACCACAAGGCGATGGAGGCGGGTGTTTCGGTGCGGCTTGCCTGTCAGGATATGACGGAGCTGGGTCTGGGCGAGCAGGCAGATTGTATTCTGAGCCTTTGCGACTGCATGAATTATTTGATTGAAGACGGGCAGTTGGAGAGTGCCTTCCAAAGCATTGCCGCTCACATGAAAAAGGAGAGCCTCTTTTTATTTGATATGAATACGGAATATAAATTTCGAGAGGTGCTGGGGCAGAGGGCGTTTGGCTCGGCAGAGGAAGCAGCGGCGTATATCTGGGAGAATGATTACGACGAGGAAGAAAAAATCAATGAATATTATGTAAGTTTTTTTATTGAGCAGGAAAGCGGATTATATGAGCGTGTGGAGGAATACCACTATGAAAGAGCCTATACAACAGAGGAAGTGGCACAGGCCTTGCAGGCGGCAGGGATGGAGCTGCTGGAGGTTACGAATGGCTATAGCTTTGCAAAGCCGCATGAGAAAAGTGAGCGCTTGCTGTTTGCGGCTCGATTGAAATAAAGAACAACCGGAGGAAAAAACATGAGTGATTATATTGTAAGAGCGACGGCGGGCAACGGCAGTATTCGTGCTTTTGCCGCAACAACGAGGGATTTGGTGCAGCATGCAAGAGAGATTCATCATACCTCTCCCGTTGCATCTGCGGCACTGGGCAGAATGTTGACGGCGGCAGCGATGATGGGCAGTATGCTGAAGGGCGAAAAGGATATTGTAACCCTGCAGATTCGCGGCGAGGGCCCCTTGCAGGGGCTTGTGGTAACGAGCGACAGCCATGCGAGAGTGAAGGGCTATGTATTCAACCCCAATGTGGAAATTCCGGATTTATATCCCGGCAAGCTGAATGTCGGCGGCGCAATCGGCAATGGCTACATGAGCGTAATCAAGGATATCGGCATGAGAGAGCCTTATGCCGGACGGATTGAACTGGTGACAGGGGAAATCGCAGATGACCTGACCTATTATTTCGCACAGTCTGAGCAGACCCCCTCCGCGGTTGGTCTGGGGGTGCTGGTGGAAACGGATACCTCTATCCGCAGAGCCGGCGGCTTTATCATTCAGCTGCTTCCCGATGCAACGGATGAAATGATTGAGAAGCTGGAAAAGAAGCTGGCAACGCTTCCTTATGTTTCGGATTTACTGGATATGGGGAAAACACCGGAGGATATTTTGCAGATGATTCTGGGAGATATGGAGCTGAAAATCATGGATACCGTTCCGACGGAATTTTACTGCAACTGCACACGAGAGCGTGTGGAAAAGGCACTCATCAGCATTGGCAGAGAGGAACTGGAAAAAATCATCAGAGAGGACAAGAAGGCAAACCTGCACTGTCATTTCTGCGGCAAGGAATACGATTTTACGGAAGAAGAACTGAAAAAGCTTCTGGAAGATGCGAAATGAGAGAGTAAGCAAGAACGAAAGAGCCAAAGGGGGCGTTCCTTTTGAAAAGGGATTTTGCGGTGGCTGTGAAGGCTGTCATTATAAAAGAGAATAAAGCACTGGTGCTTTGCCGTTCCAAGCATGAAATGGAGTGCAGCTATATGAACAGCCATCAGAAATGGGATCTGCCGGGAGGCGGACTGCATTTCTTTGAGAAGGCAGAGGAGGGACTGCGCAGAGAAATCCGCGAGGAAACGGACTTACATGTTTCCATCGGACCGCCGTTGTCCTTATTTGATGCCATCAAGCACCACATCCACCTTTGTATTTTTACATACGCCTGCACATGGACGGGGGGCGAGGTAAGGCTCAGCCCTGAGCATGAGGCCTTCTTCTGGATGACAGAGGAGGAAATGGAAGAAAGCGAATTGCCCCACTGGATGAAGCGCGACATTCGTGCGGCATTTGCATCTCTGCGGAAAAAGCAGGAGGGATAAACCTTTCGGAGTACGGAATCCATTCAATTTATTGAATAGATTCTGTACTCTTTTTTAATTTGTTGAATTTGCATAAAGGAATGACTAAGGAGAGGAGAAAAACGCGTAAAAACAGGAAACAGCTGTTTCAAATGAATAATATTTCACTTAAAAAAGTTTTGTTCAGTGAAAAAAATATTTTCCTGATGGGAAACTGACAAAAATTAGCTGCAAAAAACTGTTTGTTTTATACAAAACATCAAGGGGAGGAGAGGGAAAAACAATCTGCAAAAATTGGAATACAAATAAATTGCATGCGAAAGACCGTTCGCAAACCTTGAAAAATAAAGAGATTTGCTTTTTCGACGAAAGGATTATGATGTATTTTTAACAAACATATCCGAGAAAGAAAAAGGTTTGAGAATTGGACAGAAAATGTAAGAGGATTGACAGATTCATAAAAATCCCGTATTATTTACGGTAAGGATGTGTTTCATATTTCATATATCCTTGGAATTTTCTTGAAAATTCATGAAAATTTCAACCATACCTTCGGAAACCGAAGGGGAAGGAACGAGTGGGACAGGGACGAATCTCTATTTAAATTAGAAAATAATACTGTTATATCTTTAACAAGAAAATTTTAACGGGAGTTTTAAAGTACCTGTGCAATTTGTTCAATAAAAAAATACAGCAAGTGAGGTGAGTATTGTGGCTTATGAGATCCTGAAAAGCATTGTAGAGGCGGAAGCGCGTGCTGTGGAAATCAAAAAGCAGGCTGTTGCACAGGCTGAAGAAAGGAAGGCCGATGCACTGAAGCAGCAGGAAATCCTGCTGGAGGAGGCAAAACTGCAAGGGGCAAAGGAAATGCACCAAGCCGTAGAAAACGCTGTAGCGGAGAGCCAGGAGGCAATCCAAAAGATTTTAAAGGAAGCGGAGGAGGCTTGTTCTCAGATTAGAGAGCAGGCAGCGCAAAGGAAGGAAGAAGCCGTTCTGGCGGTAATCGGAAAGGTTGTGGGAGAATATGGCAGTTGTTGAGATGCGAAAGCTTACTGTCATTGGTTTGAACAGCAGCCGGACACCCTTCATCCATGAGCTGATGCACCTTGGGGTTGTGGAAATCGACTCGAACGAGGGTGTAATCAACGATGAGGAATGGATGCCCGACATTTTCCGAACCAGTAACAGTGCCGATGTTTCGCGTCTGGAGGCGGATATCAGCCGTGTAAGCACTGCATTGGAGGCCATTGGGAAGTATGACACTGCAAAGAAGCCGCTGTTCCCCTCAAGAATAAAGCTGGACAGAGGCGATTTTGCGAAGCTGATGGATTCCATTAAAACGGAAACGGAGCTGAATGTGGATAAGGCTGTCGGGACCTATAAGGATATTGCCGACAGGCGGACAGAAATCAACCGGCTGCGTGGACTGATTGCAGGGCTGAAGCCTTGGGAAACGCTGGATATTCCGCTGGAAATGAATGAAACGGAGCATGCTCTGGTGCAGCTTGGCGCAGCACCTGTAAAGACCGATACGGTGCAGATGACGGCAGATGTGCAGGCGGCAGCACCTTCTGTGATTGTACAGGAGGTCAGCAAGGATAAGCAGCAGAAGTATTATGCGTTCATTTGTTTGAAGGAGGAAAAGGAGCAGCTGCTTGAGGCACTGCGTCCATACAACTTCTCGGCAGTCACGCTGGCAGACCAGAAGGGGACTGCAACAGAAGCGATGCATCGCTATGAAAAAGAAATTGAAAAAAATGAAAAAAATATTGCGGAAGACGAAGAAATACTGAAAAAGCTAGTGGCTTACAGAGAGCATATCGAATTTCTGTATGACAGCCTGATGATGCGCAGAGACAGAGCAAGGGTTGTCGGGGATATGGTCAGCACGGAAATGGTATTCTATTTCGACGGCTGGATGCCGGCAAAGGCGCAGCCTGAGGTAGAAGCACTGTTAAAGGAATATGAATTCTACTATAATATTGAAGAGCCTGACCCTGATGATGAGAGTGTGCCTGTTCTGCTACAGAACAATTCCATCGTGACCCCCTTTGAGGCGGTTACGGGGATGTACAGCCTGCCGGGGCGGCATGATATCGACCCTACGGCAATTCTGGCACCCTTCTATTTCCTGTTCTTCGGGCTGATGCTCAGTGATGCTGCCTATGGGCTCATCCTGACAACTCTATGTGCAATCATTCTAAAGAAATACAAGCCGGAGGGCACGACCCACCGCATGATTAAGATGTTTATGTTCTGTGGTTTGTCTACCTTTATGTGGGGCGCATTATTCGGCGGCTGGTTCGGGAACTTCTTTACCGTGGCGGCAAAGACCTTTTTCGGGAAGGAGTTTGTCATCAGGCCTTTGTGGTTTGACCCTCTGAGCGAGCCTATGCGGCTTTTGGTGGTGTCTCTGATTTTGGGGGCCGTTCACCTGTTTGTCGGCATGGGGGTTCAGGCCTACATGGATATTAAGGACGGTCGTCCGTTGGATGCACTGTTTGATATCGGCTTATGGTATCTGCTGCTGATTGGCATTGTTCTGTTTGCATTCGGCGGAAAGCTGGGCGCAGTACAATGAAGACGGCACGGTCACCATCGGCGTGTGCTGGGGAGATCACGGTCAGGGCGCCGGCATCGGCAAGATTATGGCAATCGTCGGTGCGGTTGGTATTCTGCTGACAGGCGGCAGAAAGAAAAAAGGCATTTTCGGCAAGCTGACAGGCGGACTTGGCAGCCTTTACGGCATCACAAGCTATCTGTCTGATGTGCTTTCCTATTCCAGATTGCTGGCGTTGGGGCTTGCAACAGGCGTTGTTGCACAGGTATTCAACACACTGGGCTCTCTGGCAGGCGGCGGCATCGCGGGCTCTATCCTGCTGATTGTGGTATTCGCCTTTGGTACGGTATTCAATATTGCAATTAACGCGCTGGGTGCTTTCGTTCATTCGTGCAGATTGCAGTATGTTGAATTTTTCGGTAAATTCTATACGGGCGGCGGAAGACCTTTCGCTCCATTTGAAAGAAAAACAAAATATATCAAGATTCTCAAGGAGGGTAATGACAATGTTAAATAATTTATTAAGCGGTGAATTTTTGGCATTAGGCGGCGCGGCTCTGGCATCTTTGTTTGCCGGCATCGGCAGCGCCAAGGGTGTTGGTATTGCCGGTGAAGCGGCGGCAGGGGTTGTTTCTGAGGACCCCAATAAATTCGGTCAGGTTCTGCTGCTGCAGGCTCTGCCCGGTACACAGGGTATCTATGGTCTGCTGATTGCCTTTATCGTAATGGTTAAGGTTGGACTTCTGGGTGGCGACGGCATGATGGAGCTGACAGTGGTGCAGGGTGCTGAAATTTTTGCGGCATGTCTGCCTATTGCATTCGTAGGTCTGATTTCCGGTATCTCTCAGGGTAAGGCAGCCGCAGCAGGCGTTATGCTGGTAGGGAAAAGACCCAGCGAGCTGGCAAAGGGTATGCTGTTTGCAGCGATGGTAGAAACATACGCCGTTCTGGCTCTGTTGGTTTCCTTCCTGATGCTCAACAGCATCCAGCTGTAATCAATAAAACGGAAAAGGAGGAGTAACTCCTATGAATGATGGTAAGATTATCATTGATAAAATCATTGCGGAGGCAGAAGAGGTAGCAAAGGCATCCCTTGCCAAGGGGCAGAAGGAGGCAGATGCTGTTCTGAAGGCCGCACAGGAAAAGGTGAATAAGGAGCTGGACGTATTCGACAGAAACGCGCAGGCGGAGGCTGAAAAGGCTACCGCAAAGGAGATTTCCGGCGCACAGATGCAGGCGAAAAAAGCCATTCTGGAAACGAAGCAGGAAATTCTTGCGGAAACGATTGCGGAGGCAGAAAAAAGACTGCTTTCTCTGGACGATGCGGCGTATGCAAAGGTTATCGGCGGTATGCTGAAAAAGCTTGACCGTTCTCTGGGGACGGAAATTCTGGTTTCCAAGAAGGATGCGGCAAGACTGGCGGACGTTGTGAAGGAAAACGAATTTACCCTTTCCGCGCAGACGGCGGACATCAGCGGCGGTTTTATCGTGAAAAACGGAGATATTGAATATAACTATTCTTTTGAATCAATTATTACAGTAGAAAAAGAAGAAATCCAGCAAATCGCAGCAAAAATTTTGTTTTAAGGAGGGGTAGAAAATGGCAAAAGAACGAATTTACCCTTTCGCCGTAGCCAGCGTGCGCTCCATGGAAAATAAGCTGCTGACAAAGCAAAAGCTGCTGCAGATGGCAGAGGCTAAGGATGCAGAGGAAGCACTGCGCTTCTTGCAGGATAGTGATTA
>ERZ773243.2794-NODE-2794-length-13841-cov-47.849558_pt1 | contig 13841 bp, 12 predicted proteins | sample MGYA00580520_ERZ773243 | MGnify/ENA primary metagenome ERZ773243 (study PRJEB29015, sample SAMEA2737747) | human gut metagenome | biome: human gut; feature: human-associated habitat; material: faeces | place: China | collected 2012 ... | reverse complement strand
TACGACGGAGGCGGGCTTCCCACGGAAGGTTTCCTGGTATTCCAGACTGTATTCTACGCTAATGATTTTATGTTTTATTAAACCAACAATTACAACTCTAAGGTATTATGTCAAAATTGAGATTCAGAGTAGTAGAAACGGCGTTTAAGAAGAAACCCGTTGCAGTGGCAGTTCCGGCGGAACGTCCGTCAGAGTATTTTGCCAAGTATGTATTCAACAAGGAGAAGATGTTCCGCTATCTGCCGAGCAAGGTGTATGCCAAACTGACGGATGTGATTGACAACGGAGCTCCGCTGGACCGCAGCATAGCCGACGAGGTTGCCGCAGGTATGAAGAAATGGGCGGTTGAAATGGGGGCGACCCACTATACGCACTGGTTTCATCCGCTGACCGAAGGTACTGCCGAAAAGCACGATGCTTTTGTGGAACACGACGGCAAAGGCGGCGTGATGGAGGAATTCACCGGCAAACTGCTCGTGCAGCAGGAACCGGACGCTTCCAGTTTCCCGAACGGCGGTATCCGCAATACGTTCGAGGCACGTGGCTACTCGGCATGGGACCCCTCCTCCCCGGCATTCATCGTAGACGACACGCTCTGCATCCCGACTATTTTCATCGCCTATACCGGTGAGTCTCTGGACTACAAGGCACCGTTGCTGAAAACCCTGCGTGCCGTAGACAAGGCTGCCGTCGACGTATGCCACTATTTCAATCCGGAAGCAAAGAAAGTGGTTGCCTATCTGGGCTGGGAGCAGGAATATTTTCTGGTTGACGAAGGGTTGTACGCCGCACGCCCCGACCTGCTGATGACCGGACGCACGCTGATGGGCCATGACAGCGCCAAGAACCAGCAGTTGGAAGACCACTACTTCGGGGCTATCCCCAGCCGTGTGGCCGCTTTCATGAAGGAACTGGAAATCGAAGCGCTGAAACTCGGCATCCCCGTCAAGACCCGTCACAACGAAGTGGCTCCCAACCAGTTCGAGCTGGCTCCCGTCTTCGAGGAATGCAACCTGGCGGTAGACCACAACATGCTCATCATGGCCTTGATGCGTAAAGTGGCACGTAACCACGGTTTCCGCGTACTGCTGCACGAAAAGCCCTTCAAGGGTGTCAACGGTAGCGGCAAGCATAATAACTGGTCGCTGGGTACGGACACCGGTATCCTGCTCCACGCACCCGGCAAACTGCCCGAAGAGAACCTGCGTTTCATCACCTTCGTAGTGAATACGCTGATGGCCGTATACCGTCACAACGGATTGCTGAAAGCCTCCATCTCCAGTGCGACGAACGCCCACCGGCTGGGTGCCAACGAAGCGCCTCCGGTCATCATCTCTTCCTTCCTGGGCAAGCAGTTGAGCCAGGTGCTGGAACACATCGAAGAGAGCACCAAGGACGATCTCGTCAGCCTCAGCGGCAAGCAAGGCATGAAGCTGGACATCCCGCAGATTCCGGAACTGATGATAGACAATACCGACCGCAACCGCACCAGCCCGTTCGCCTTCACCGGCAACCGCTTCGAGTTCCGCGCCGTGGGTTCCGAGGCCAACTGCGCCAGTGCCATGATTGCGCTGAACTCCGCCCTTGCCGAGCAGTTAACGGAATTCAAGAAAGATGTGGACGAACTGATTGAAAAGGGTGAACCGAAAATCTCCGCCATCCTCGAAGTCATCCGCCGGTACATCAAAGTCTGCAAACCCATCCACTTTGACGGCAACGGTTACAGCGACGAATGGAAAGCCGAAGCAGCCCGCCGCGGTCTGGACTGCGAGACAAGTGTTCCCGTCATCTTCGACAACTACCTGAAACCGGAGAGCATCCGGATGTTCGAGTCCATCGGCGTCATGACGAAGAAGGAACTGGAAGCCCGCAACGAGGTGAAATGGGAAATGTACACCAAGAAAATACAGATTGAAGCCCGTGTGCTCGGAGATTTGGCCATGAACCACATTATCCCCGTAGCTACACAGTATCAGTCGGATTTGATTGACAACGTCTACAAGATGAAAGACCTGTTCCCCGCAGAGAAGGCTGCAAAACTGTCTGCCAAGAATCTGGAACTCATCGAAGAGATTGCCGACCGTACCGCCTTCATCAAGGAGCATGTGGATGCCATGATCGAGGCGCGCAAAGTGGCCAACAAAATTGAGAGTGAACGTGAAAAAGCCATCGCCTACCACGACAACATCGTACCGATGATGGAGGAAATCCGTTACCACATCGACAAGCTGGAACTCATCGTCGACAATCAGATGTGGACGTTGCCCAAATATCGCGAGTTACTGTTTATAAGATGAAAAATGAAGGATGAAGGATGAATCCTTAATCCCTATCTCATTCTTTTGTTGGTTGTTTTAAGTTTGCAGGGGGGAGAGGTGCCGCGAGGCAGTTCTCTCTCTTTTTTTCGTCCATGCCAACTGTTGGCGGTAAGCGGGAAATAACCTATCTTTGCCCGTCAGATAAAACAATCCTGTCATCATGAAGAATTTACGTAACTGCTATGCAGCGTTCCTGCTGTTTGCCTTGCTGTTCGTTTCGGCTGCTGCCCCGGCACAAACCGATTTGCAGCAAAAACTGGGTCGGATTTCCGCCATTACGGAAACCCGTCCGTTGGAGTCCACTCGGTTCTCCGAGAAGTATGTAACCTATTTTACCCAGCCGTTGGACCACCGTCGTCCCGAAAAGGGCAGTTTCCGCCAGCGTGTGATTGTCTCCCACGTCGGCTTCGACCGTCCCACGGTGATTGTAACCGAAGGCTATGGAGCCGCCTATGCCCTCAATCCCAAATATCGCGAGGAACTTTCCGAGCTGCTCGATGCCAACATGATTTTTGTGGAATACCGTTATTTCCTGGAATCCACCCCTGAGCCTAAAGACTGGCAATACCTCACCGCCGAGAATTCTGCCGACGACCTGCACGCCGTCCGCAACGCCTTTAAAAGCATCTATCCCGGCAAATGGATTGCGACCGGCATCAGCAAGGGCGGACAGACTACCCTGCTCTACCGCACGTTCTATCCGGACGACGTGGATATTTCCGTGCCTTATGTAGCTCCGCTCTGCTACGGGGTGGAAGACGGACGCCACGAGCCTTTCCTCAGGAAAGTGTCTACTCCGGAGGACCGCAAACGGATTGAGGACTTCCAGTTGGAAGTGTTGAAACGGAAAGCCGCACTGCTCCCCCGCTTTGAGAAATATTGCGATGAAAAAGGACTCAAGTTCCGTGCGCCCGTTGAAGAGATATACGACTATTGCGTGCTGGAGTATTCTTTTGCCCTTTGGCAGTGGGGAACTCCCGTCAGCAGCATTCCTGCCACCACGGCCTCGGACGATGAGATATTTGCCCATCTGCTCGACATCAGTAATCCCGACTACTTCATTGCCGACAGTCCCACAGCCTCATTCTTCGTGCAGGCCGCCCGCGAACTGGGCTATTACGGCTACGATACGAAGCCTTTCAAGAAGTATCTTTCCATCCAATCGAGCAAGGGTTACCTGCATCGCCTGATGCTTCCCGAAGAGCTGAAAGACATGCCCTTCGACAAGACCCTAAGCAAGAAAATCACGAAGTTCCTGAAAGAGAATGACCCGAAAATGATATTCATCTACGGACAGAACGACCCGTGGACGGCTGCCGGAGTGACCTGGCTGAAAGGGAAGAAGAACATCCATGTATTCGTAGAGCCCGGCGGAAGCCATCGGGCACGCATCGGCACACTGCCCGACGTTCAAAAGCAAGAAGCCATTTCACTGATAAACAAGTGGCTGCAAGAATAAAAAGAACAGATGGTCCGCTTGATTGAAACAGGCCATCTATTCAATGCAAACAGACCATGCGTTCAGGGCAAACAGACCATCTGTTTACAACCAACGCATGGTCTGTTTTTTATTCTACGATTTCAGCATCTTCAATGTTATTGATTTCTCTTGAAGAGGAGTCCTTTGTACCCGGTGCTTTGGGACGGCGACGCGTAAACTTGAACCAGTTCAGCAGTTCCGAAGCCGCATAGACCAGACTGCTGATACCGATAATGATAAATGCCGTGGAACGTACTCCCGTAGGATTAAACAGCGCAACCAAGCCGGCAAGCAGAATCAATACCGGAACCACATAAAAACCTCCCGGTACCGGCATCCAGCGACGGGCAGCGGAAAGCGAAGCAATCTGTTGCACTCCTCCCATCACCAAGATAAATCCCAATACAAATGTCAGCAAATCGGCAAAGAAACCGGGCATAATAATCAGCCACAAGCCAAACAGCAGGCTGCCTACTCCCTCGATAGGGAAGCGGCGGCGCATCTCCGTGCTCTGTGCAAAGTAGCCTATGATGCTGATGAGCGAAGGCACCAGGAAGATGACACCTATCGTAATCACAAAATAATCACCGGCTTGGTCGGGAAACATCACCAGCACCAAACCGATAACCAGTGCACATATTGCACGCAAAAATGAGTAACTTAATCCTTTCATGAGTCTATGTTTTTTTGCGAAGATACATCTTTATCCGAATAACTCCACATGAAAATCCCGAAAAATCAGTTTACATTCAGCCAGGCATTCATATCTTCGGCCACAAAGAGCCAGTATAATAACAATAGTACAGCAATAACCACGCCTATGGCAACTAAATGTTTTCTATTCATAGTCTGTTCCTTTCTTTTTTTGAATGAATATTCGTTTTTACTACACCTATAAGAACAATATTTCAAGAAAAATGTTTTAATCCGGGAAAAAAGTCATATTTATTTTGGCAGTTAAAACAAAGTGCTTATATTTGTCGCGAAAACGAAGACAGGCTGCACCTCAGCATAAAAAATGAACAAGTTCATTTTATTATACATTCGGTTTGCACTGTCTTTGCCGCTGATAAAACAAAAAAAGTCAATGAAAACAATGTTCGTAAATACATATTGGTGGTGGCACCCGTTACAACTCCGACAGTCGTAAGGGAGCAGCGCTCGTATGTATATATGTAATATATAGTAAAAAACAAAAAGAGCCCTGTCGCACCAAGCGACGGGGCTTTTTTCGTTTAAGCAATAATGCGTTTTGATTTCTGAAATAGTAAATAGTAAATCGTCAAATAGTAAATAACATGATGAATTTCTTAGTTGACAAAGAAGGTTATTACGGAGAGTTCGGCGGGGCATACGTTCCCGAAATCCTCCACAAATGTGTAGAAGAGTTGCAGAACACCTACCTCAAGGTGCTGCAAAGTGAGGACTTCAAGCGTGAATACGACCAGTTGCTGCGCGACTATGTGGGACGCCCTTCCCCACTCTACCTGGCGCACCGCTTGTCCGAGAAGTACGGCTGCCGGATTTACCTCAAGCGTGAAGACCTGAACCACACCGGTGCCCACAAAATCAACAACAGCATCGGGCAGGTATTGCTGGCACGCCGCATGGGCAAGCGCCGCATCATCGCCGAAACCGGAGCCGGACAGCACGGCGTTGCCACAGCCACCGTCTGCGCCCTGATGAATATGGAATGCATCGTCTACATGGGTAAGACCGACGTAGAGCGCCAGCGCGTCAATGTGGAGAAGATGAAGATGCTCGGCGCCACCGTCGTTCCCGTCACCAGCGGCAATATGACGTTGAAGGACGCCACCAACGAAGCCATCCGCGACTGGTGCTGCCATCCGTCGGACACCTACTACGTGATAGGTTCCACCGTCGGCCCGCATCCCTACCCCGACATGGTGGCACGCCTGCAGTCTGTCATCAGCAAAGAAATAAGGAAGCAGCTCCTTGAACACGAGGGACGCGAATGCCCCGATTACCTCATCGCCTGCGTAGGTGGAGGAAGCAATGCAGCCGGCACCATCTATCACTACGTCAACGACCCGCACGTGCAAATCGTCCTCGCCGAAGCCGGCGGAAAAGGCATTGAAACGGGAATGACAGCCGCCACCATTGCCCTCGGCAAGATGGGCATCATCCACGGCTCGCGCACCTACGTCATCCAGAACGAGGACGGACAGATAGAAGAGCCCTATTCCATCTCTGCCGGACTGGACTATCCGGGCATCGGCCCCATGCACGCCAACCTTGCCAAGCAGAAACGTGCCATCGTCCTCGCCGTCAACGACGATGAAGCCATCCGCGCCGCCTACGAACTGACCCGGCTCGAAGGCATCATCCCCGCCCTGGAAAGCGCCCACGCACTGGGTGCGTTGGAGAAGATGAGGTTCAAGCCGACGGACGTGGTGGTGCTGACGGTGTCGGGACGGGGGGATAAGGATATAGAAACGTATTTGAGTGATGAGTTATAAGTGATGAGCTATTTGAAAATACGAGATACAATGAAATAAAATACAAGATACAATGAAACAATATGATTATAAAACAGTCAGCCGCACCATGCTCGGTGACTTGCATACGCCGGTGAGCACGTATCTGAAGGTGCGCGACATCTTTCCGCAGAGCGCACTTATGGAGAGTTCCGACTATCATGGTAGCGAGAACAACCGCTCATTCATCGCTCTGTGTCCGCTGGCAAGTGTCAGCATAGACCACGGCACGGCTATCTTCCGCCTGCCCGACGACAGCCGCGAAGAGCATCCCATAACCGAAGAATACCGGGTGGAAAATGCACTGAACGACTTCCTCGGCCGCTTCCGCGTGGAGGACGAATACAGCAATTACTGCGGACTCTACGGATACACCTCCTTCAATGCTGTCCGCTACTTCGAAAATATCCCCGTGAAGGACAGCCGCGAAGCTACCAACGATGCGCCGGACATGCTGTACATATTATATAAGTACCTCATCGTCTTCAACGACTTCAAGAATGAGATGCTGCTCCTCGAGATGCTGGCGCCCGGCGAGACCAGCGAACTGGACCAGGTACAGAAGGCCATCCATAACCGTAACTACACCGCCTACGATTTCCGCGCCATCGGCCCCACCACCTCTCCGCTTACGGACGAGGAGCACAAGGCGAATATCCGCCGCGGCATCGCCCACTGTCTGCGCGGCGACGTTTTCCAGATAGTCCTCTCCCGCCGGTTCGAGCAGCGTTTCACAGGCGATGACTTCAAGCTCTACCGTGCCCTGCGCAGCATCAACCCTTCTCCCTATCTGTTCTATTTCGACTTCGGGGGCTTCCGCATTTTCGGCTCGTCTCCCGAAACCCATTGCCGCATCGAAGGCCGCCATGCCTATATCGACCCCATTGCCGGAACCACGAAGCGCACCGGCGATGCAGAGCAGGACGCCCTCAATGCCCGGTACCTGCACGACGACCCCAAAGAGAACGCCGAACACGTGATGCTGGTGGACCTTGCCCGCAACGACCTCTCCCGCAACTGCCACGATGTAAAGGTGGACTTCTATAAGGAGATGCAGTATTACAGCCATGTTATCCACCTCGTCAGCCGTGTCAGCGGAACGCTCCGCGAAGAGGCCGACCCCGTCAAGGCCTTCATCGACACCTTCCCTGCCGGTACCCTGAGCGGCGCCCCGAAAGTACGCGCCATGCAGCTCATCAGCCAGCTGGAACCGCACAACCGTGGAGCCTACGGAGGCTGCATCGGTTTCATCGGACTGAACGGCTCGCTGAACCAGGCGATTACGATTCGTACTTTTGTCAGCCGCAATGGTGTCCTCTGGTTCCAGGCAGGCGGCGGCATCGTAGCCAAGAGCAACGACGAGTACGAACTGCAAGAGGTGAACAACAAGCTCGGCGCACTGAAAAAGGCGATTGAGATGGCGGAAAAAATGTAAATTCATTTACCATGTATAATGTACAATGTACAATTTGCCATGCGGCGTACATTGCGCAGCTAAATAGTAAACCTTCAAATTGTAAATAAAATTAAATATAATCGATGAAAACAGTTATCATAGACAATTACGACTCCTTCACCTACAACCTTGCCCATCTGGTGAAAGAGCTCGGCGCAGAAGTGGATGTGCTGCGCAACGATAAATTCCGGCTCGAAGAATTGGAGCCATACGATAAAATCATCCTCTCACCCGGCCCCGGTGTCCCCGAGGAAGCCGGACTGCTGCTGGATATCATCTGCACCTATGCCGGACGGAAACCCATACTCGGTGTCTGCCTGGGCGAACAAGCCATCGGACAAGCGTTCGGTGGAAAGCTGGTCAATCTGGAAGAGGTGTTCCATGGGGTACAGACGGAGATAAGGAGGAAGGAGGAAAGGCTAGGGACAAGGGATGAAGGATTAGGGGGAAAGGATTATGAAGGTATTTCTCTCGAAGAAGACTATATCTTCTGCGGTTTACCCAATAGGATTCCCGTCGGACGATACCACTCCTGGGTAGTGGATACGAAGGAGTTTCCCGACGAACTTGCCATTACCGCCATCAGCCCCGAAGGACAAATCATGGCGCTGAAACATCGGGAATATGACATACACGGCATCCAGTTCCATCCGGAATCTGTACTGACACCCGACGGAAAAACAATCGTAAAAAACTGGCTTTTCAAATGAGGCGTTTCATCGTCCGGAATGCCACACTTCATCAAGCCCAATGCCACACCTTGTTCCTACTGACATGGGCATTACGGACGGTAACATGTGGTATTCTGAAAGCAAATAAACGGCATTTCAAACGAAAGCAGAGTAACTCAAATCGTAAATCGTCAAATAGTAAATAAATAGATGAAAGCAATACTCACCCGTCTCTTCAATCACGAAGAGCTCACGTCGGAGGAAACCAAACAAATCCTCCTCAACATCACCAAGGAAATGTATCCTGAGGCGCAGATAGCAGCCTTGCTCACTGCCTTCCAGATGCGGAGCATCACTGTGGACGAGCTTATCGGTTTCCGCGAAGCACTGATGGAGACACGCCTTCCCATCGACTTCGCCCCCTATCGCCCCATCGACATTGTAGGTACGGGCGGCGACGGAAAGAACACCTTCAACATCTCCACCTGCGCTTGCTTCGTAGTGGCGGGAGCCGGCTACAAGGTTGCCAAGCACGGCAACTACGGAGCCACTTCCGTGAGCGGAGCCAGCAATGTCATCGAGCAACACGGCGTACGCTTCACCAACAACCCCGACACGCTGAAACGCAGCATGGAGGAGTGCAACATCGCCTACCTTCATGCCCAACTTTTCAACCCGGCGATGAAGTTTGTCGGTCCCGTACGCAAGACGCTGGGAGTACGCACCTTGTTCAATCTGCTCGGCCCACTGGTGAATCCATGCTGCCCGGCATACCAGCTGCTCGGTGTGGCAGACCTCTCGCAGATGCGCCTATACACCAACGTATTCTATAAGCTCGGCATTGACTTTGCCGTAGTCAACAGCCTCGACAGCTACGACGAAATCTCCCTGACGGACGAGTTCAAGGTGATGACCCGCAACTACGAGCGCATCTACCGTCCGCAGGCCCTCGGCTTCAAAGATGCCCGTCCCGAAGAACTCTTCGGTGGCGCATGCAAGGAAGATGCCGCCCGCATCTTCGACAATATCCTTACGGGGCATGCCACACCTGCACAAACGCAATGCGTCATTGTCAACGCCGCCTTTGCCATCCAGGTGATGGAGCCGCAGAAAGAGATTGAAGAGTGCATCGCCATCGCACGCGAATCACTGGATAGCGAACGGGCGCTGGCTACACTGAAAAAATTTATCGAGATTAATAAATGAAGCAATGAAAGATATACTGTCCGAAATCATCGCCCATAAGCAAACAGAGATTGAACTGCAGAAGCAAACCGTCTCTCCGAAGCAGTTGCAGGAGCAAGCCGAAGTCATCATCCGGGAGAATGCGGTCCACCGCCGCAGCATGAAGCAGGCCCTTGCCGCTTCTTCTACAGGAATCATCTCCGAGTTCAAACGCTGTTCACCCTCCAAAGGCTGGATAAACGAGGCTGCCCAAGCAGAGGAAATACCCGCCTCCTACGAAGCCGCCGGCGCCGCCGCCCTCTCCATCCTGACGGATGAGAAGTTCTTCGGCGGTACGCTGCGCGACATCCGCACGGTCCGTCCGCTCGTCCGCATCCCCATTCTGCGCAAGGACTTCATCATCGACGAGTACCAGCTTCTGCAAGCCTGCATCGTAGGTGCCGACGCCGTACTGCTCATTGCCGCCTGCCTCAGTCCGGAGCAGTGCAGCACCCTCACCGCCCAAGCCCACGAACTCGGGCTGGAGGTATTGCTCGAAATCCACAGCCCTTCGGAACTCTCCTATATAAATAAGGAGGTCGACATGGTGGGTGTCAACAACCGCAACCTCGGCTCTTTCGTCACCGATGTGGAAAACTCCTTCCGGATAGCCCGGCAACTGCGCGAAGCCACCCACGGACCGGCATCCCCGCTCCTTGTCTCCGAAAGCGGCATCTCTGACCCCGAAACCATCTGCCGCCTGCGTGCCGCCGGCTTCCGCGGTTTCCTCATCGGCGAAACCTTCATGAAAACAGCCAACCCGGGCGAAACCCTGAAAAAGTTCATCCAAGACAGTCTCTTAATTAATAATTGAAAGTTGAAAGTTGATAATTGTAAATACAAAAGTCTCTCATACAGCGTTACATCGCGCAGCCAAATAGTAAATAGTAAATAGTAAATAGTAAATAAAATGTCTCCTCTCATCAAAGTATGCGGAATGACCGAAGCAGAAAACATCCGCAATGTAGAACTGCAAGGTGCAGATATGATTGGTTTTATCTTCTACCCCAAATCTCCCCGTTGTCTGTGCCAGATGCCCGGGTATCTGCCAGCCTGCGCCAAGCGCGTCGGCGTCTTTGTCAACGAAAGTAAGGAAAACATCCTGATGTATACCGACCGTTTCGGCCTTGACTACATCCAGCTGCATGGCAATGAAGCTCCCGAGTACTGCCGTTCCCTGCGCAATGCAGGCCTGCACCTCATCAAGGCTTTCTCTATCTTGCTGCCCAAGGACCTGCTTTCCGTATCTGCCTACAATGGTCTGTGCGACTATTACCTCTTCGACACCAAGACCCCGCAGTACGGCGGTTCCGGCAACCAGTTCGACTGGAACCTCCTGCACCGCTACAACGGTCCCACCCCGTTCCTGCTCAGCGGCGGCATCAACCCCTACAGCGTAAAAGCCCTCCGGGAGTTCCGCCACCCCTATTTCGCAGGTATCGATATCAACAGCCGTTTCGAAACGGCACCGGGAATAAAGGATGTGGAACGCATCTCAAACTTCCTGAAAGAACTCGATGGGTTTACTATTTGACGATTTACGATTTACCATGTACAATGTACAATTTGCCATGCGGCGTACATTGCGCAGCCAAATAGTAAATTGTAAAATTGTAAATCGTAACATGCAGCATATATTGCGCAGCCAAATAGTAAATAGTAAATTGTAAAATTGTAAATAGTATGTTGAACCGCATTAACCAACTTTTCCAGGACAGCCCCAAGAATCTGCTGTCCATTTACTTTTGTGCAGGCTGTCCCAACCTCGACGGTACTGCCGACGTTATCCGTGCCCTCGAAAGAAACGGAGTCAGCATGATTGAAATCGGAATTCCGTTCAGTGACCCCATGGCCGACGGCATTGTCATCCAGAATGCCGCCACCCGCGCCCTGCACAACGGCATGTCCCTCCGTCTGCTTTTCGAACAATTGCGCGACATCCGTCGCGATGTCCGCATCCCGCTTGTCCTTATGGGATACCTCAATCCCATCATGCAGTTCGGCTTCGAAGCCTTCTGCCAGAAGTGCGTGGAATGCGGCATCGACGGCGTCATTATTCCCGACCTCCCCTTCCGCGATTACGAAGAGAGTTACAAAGCCATCGCTTTGAAGTATGATATCCGTGTCATCATGCTCATTACCCCCGAAACCAGCGAAGCCCGCGTCCGCGAAATAGACGCCCACACCGACGGATTCATCTATCTGGTGTCCAGTGCCGCCACCACCGGTACCCAAAAAGACTTCGACACCCGGAAGCAAGCCTACTTCAAGAAGATAGAGGATATGAACCTGCGCAATCCACGCATGGTAGGCTTCGGCATCAGCAACAAGCAGACATTCGATGCCGCCTGCGCCCACTCATCCGGTGCCATCATCGGCAGCCGCTTCGTCACGTTGCTCAACGAGAAGGAAGGAGATGCGGAAAAAGCTATCAGGCAGTTGAAAGAAGAGGTAAGAAAGTTATGAGTGATATCACTCATAACTTTTTTCGCTATCTTTGTACCCCAAAAAGAACCCAAATACGAAATTTATGAAAGTCGATTGCCCTTCCGTACTATTGATTTACACTGGTGGAACTATCGGAATGATAGAAAATCCCGAGACCGGTGCGCTTGAGAACTTCAACTTCGACCAACTGCTGCAACATGTTCCCGAACTGAAGCGCTTCAACTACCGCATCTCTTCCTATCAGTTCGACCCGCCTATCGACTCTTCCGATATGGAACCTTCCCTCTGGGCAAAGATTGTAAAAATCATCAACTACAACTACGACAATTTCGACGGCTTCGTCATCCTGCACGGTACCGATACGATGGCCTATACAGCCTCCGCACTCAGCTTCATGCTCGAGAACCTTTCCAAGCCGGTCATCCTCACCGGTTCCCAGCTTCCCATCGGCACCCTGCGCACCGACGGGAAAGAGAACCTCATCACCGCCATTGAAATAGCCGCCGCCAAGCATCCGGACGGTACTCCTATCGTCCCCGAAGTGTGCATCTTCTTCGAGAACGAGCTGATGCGGGGCAACCGTACCACCAAAATCAATGCCGAGAATTTCAATGCTTTCCGCTCCTTCAACTATCCCGCACTGGCAAAGGCAGGCATCCATATCCGTTATAACGAGCACCTCATCCACCGTCCCGACCCGTCACGCCCCATGAAGCCGCACTACCTTTTCGACACCAATGTCGTAGTGCTCACCCTCTTTCCCGGCATCCAGGAAAGCATCATCAACTCCGTGCTTCATGTTCCCGGCCTGAAAGCTGTTGTCCTCAAGACCTTCGGTTCCGGCAATGCCCCCCAGAAAGAATGGTTCATCCGCCAGCTGAAAGAAGCCAGCGAACGTGGCATTGTCATCGTCAACATCACCCAATGCCAAAGTGGCGCCGTCGAGATGGGACGTTACGAAACCGGTCTGCAACTTCTCCAGGCAGGTGTCATCAGCGGCTATGACAGTACCCCCGAATGTGCCGTCACCAAACTCATGTTCCTCCTGGGACACGGACTGGACCAAGCCGAAATCCGCCACTGCATGAATTCCGACCTGGCAGGAGAAATCACCAAGATTCAGTAAAGCAGCAACACAGAGGGTATATAGTTATATTGACAATTTTCAAAATAAACTTGTTTTATCTATTCGCACAAAAGCGTTAAAAAGGGTTAATCACCATGCTTTTATCCCCCATTAATAAAGCTTATTAGTTTAAATAAACGTACTTTTGCTTACAATCAAGCAAAACAAATGTAAAATATGGGAGAAAATACCCTATACAAACGCTTTCTGCCGCTTGTTATTCTTACAGTAGGCATACTGCTGCAGGGTTGTAAAGACGATGTTTTTAACCCCGAAAAAGTGAAAGCAGCCTATCAAGACGGGTTTCCGGTCAAGAACATAGACCCGGCTATGGATTGGAAAATGACTCAGCAGGTCCGGGTCAATGTTTCTGTATCCGAAGATACCGGCATCGACTATACCATACGTATTTACGACAAGAACCCCTTAATCAGCCGGTCATCTGCCAAACTGCTGGCAGAAGGCACCGCCAATAATACAACAGTATTTACTACCGTCATGGACTGCCCTTCTGTACTGACGAGCGCTTTTGTGTGCCGCACCGATACACACAGCCGCAACATAGTAAAATAAACACATAGCGAAAAAGCAAATTTGGGCAAAGCGTAGCGAATTAGCTG
>ERZ773243.2787-NODE-2787-length-13903-cov-2.947574_pt1 | contig 13903 bp, 6 predicted proteins | sample MGYA00580520_ERZ773243 | MGnify/ENA primary metagenome ERZ773243 (study PRJEB29015, sample SAMEA2737747) | human gut metagenome | biome: human gut; feature: human-associated habitat; material: faeces | place: China | collected 2012 ... | reverse complement strand
GAGTTAGTCTCCTTCGTGCGTGGATTGTTTGCTCTATATGCAGAAGAAAAGGCGAGGGAGAAACAACTCACATTTGATTTTCATACCGACCGGGAAAAGATATACATACAGATGGATGCCATAAAACTGGAATCCATTCTGGATAATCTTTTGTCCAATGCTGTGAAGTATACTCCGGAGGGTGGGAGCGTCACGCTTCGTCTGGAAATTCCCGGTGAGGAAAAAGATGTGCGTATTTCAGTTTCCGATACAGGTATCGGTGTGCCCCGTCAGGACCAGCCCTATATCTTCCAGCGCTTCTTCCAGTCGCCCAAGACGGCAGGAAAAAAGGAAGGGACAGGTATCGGACTTTATCTCGTAAAGACTTACACGGAATTGCATGGCGGCAGCGTATTGCTTACTTCGGAAGAAAATAAAGGGACTACCGTTACACTGAACTTACCGGTTGGCAGTCCGGAACAGATGTCGGTTGATGTGCTTTCCGAGCCTGTGGCTTCTGAACAGGAGACGGCGCTTGTTGAAGCAGAAACAGCAGTCTCCGCATCTTCTTCTTCTTCTGCCGCAGAGACAGCCAGCCCTGAAGCTCCGTTGATATTGATAGTGGATGACACTCCGGAAATAGCCGGGTTCATTTATCAGATACTGCACGCAAAATATCGTTGCCGTATAGCGGAGAATGGTAAAATAGGGGTGGAGATGGCAATGGAATTATCGCCTGATCTGATAATTGCTGATGTTATGATGCCCGTGATGGACGGGCTTGAAATGGTGCGCCGCCTCAAGAAGCACATTCCTACTTCCACTATTCCCATTATTCTGTTGACGGCTAAGAATGACAAGGAAACGGAACTTGAAAGTATCCGGCTGAATATTGAGGCTTTTATCCCTAAACCCTTTGAACCGGATATTTTGCTTTCGCGTGTGGAGCAGTTATTGGCTGCCTGGGAGATGCACGAGACAAAAGCCCGCATCGAAGCCCTTGCCACCCCGAAGGAAATCGAGGCTGTTTCTTACGATGAAAAGTTCCTGGCAAATATTATTCATCTGATTGAGGAACACATTTCAGATTCGGAACTGAATGTGAATGCCCTTTGTGAATGGACCGGCACCAATAACAAGCAGATGTACCGCAAGATGAAGCAACTGACGGGCATGACACCTGTGGAATACATTAAGTCCATCCGCATGAAAAAGGCAGCTATGCTACTGAAGCAGCAGAAGTTTACTGTGGCTGAAGTGATGTATATGGTTGGTTTCTCCAATCATTCTTATTTCTCCAAATGCTTCCAGGCAGAGTTTGGGGTCACGCCAAAGCAGTATGTCTGAGCGAGGAGTTCTCTTTTATAAGAAGACTTCCGCGCCAAGCAGATTGTTGAAATAGGTTGCATTCCGTTCATCTTCCAGCCCGCCATCGAGGGTGAACAGTAGTTGGTACCTAGTTTGTGTATTTGCCATTCCCACAACTATGGAAACCACTGCTTCCCGTTTAGGAAACTGAACTAAGGTGACTCCCTGCACCATTCCGTCGGAATATTCGCTTGCTGCAAAAGCATTGTACACGGCATTGGGCACTTCGTCCATTGTTCCCCAGTCAATCTGTCTCATTTTCCATTGTGCCTCGGAGTTGAACCAGACCTTTGTGTCGAAACCATTCTGTATAAAGTCCGCTACATAGTAAGTTTCATCCCGTGACCAAGCAACATCCTTGGCGGCAGGATACATCTTTTTCAGTGCTGTCTGTACATTGACAGGCGCATAATCGGCAAGAGCCGGAACTGATGTCAGAAGCATCAGAAGCAGGAAAGAATATGTCAGCTTTTTCATTGTTCCTTTATTAGACTGTTATCGTTTCGAAGAGAACAACGAACGGTGAATTTTGTTTAGCTATCGGGAACATTGTCCAGTGGAAGTATAAACAGGAAACGTGCTCCTTTGGTGTAACTCTTATCCAGTTTCACTTCACCTTTCAGGCGCCCGGCAATGATGGAACAGATATTCAGTCCGAGTCCTGTGCCCTGTTTAAATTCATCCAGTTTGCTGAACCGGTCGAAAACATAGTCTGCCTGGTCTGCCGGAACTCCCGGACCGGTATCTGTAACGGAGAAGGTTATCTTTCCCGGATTCTCTGTGAGAGAGCAGTGGAGGTGAATTTCCCCCCGTACCGTGTGTTTCTCCGCATTGGTCAGGAAATTGATAAGTACCTGTTGCAGGCGTTCTTTATCCGTCACAAACAAGAAGTCATTCGGTGCGTCGGAAGTGAAATAGGACTTCACTTCTTTCGGATTACGATGCACAACAGAAGCCATTGCTATCTGGCATAACTCATTGCAGCGATGAGGCGCCAGATGCATGGTGTATTTACCACTTTCCAAACTGGCAAGGTCAAGGACATCATTAATTAGCGTAGTCAGTAACTCGGAATTCTGCTGGATAAGCATGCTGAACTCTGCTTTCTCTTCCTCGTCCACCTCCATATCCGGAGTGGATAAAACTTGTGAGAATCCGACTATGGCATTGAGCGGTGTACGTATCTCGTGGCTCATATTCTGTATAAAGAAACTTTTCATCCGGTCCGATTCCTCGGCATGGTCGCGTGCAACGGTGAGCTCTTCATTTTTCTCCTGTAGGATAGCCATTGTTCTACGGCGTCTGTACAGGTAGAATATCAGGAAGCAGGTGAAAAGAAACAAGAACGAAAGTACGAGACTGAGAGTTACGATGTAATGTTGAGAAGCACTTTGCTGCTCTTTTAAGATGGCTTTCTGTTTTTCCGCTTCTACATTGAGACGTGCCAGTTCCAGGTTCCGGTTCTTCAATACCAATTTGCTGTTCTCAGCATTTATCTTTTCCAGTTCAGATTGTGACTTAGTCCGCTCCAGTTCCAATTGGGTATTCCTTAAGTTGAGTGCTGCATTCTTATATTCCAAGGCCTTGGCATCCAATTTCATGCGTTCGTTGCCTATCTGTGCATTCAGTTCAGCGATGTCTGTAGATTGTACCAGACGGTTGATTGAATCTTGGTGCTTGTGAATCAACTTATTATATGTATAAGCCTTTTCATAGTCTCCTGATTTCAGATATAATACATGAAGTATCTGGTAAACCTGCAACGGGCTTCCTATCGAATCAGCTGCTATATATGCCTGATCGTATTTTTTATCCAGAACAAGTTTGCAGATACGTAAACGCAACAAAGCTGATTTGCGGATAACACCATATTGTTCGACCAGTTGCAGGCATTCTTCATAGCAAGTGTTAAAGTCATCGATTCGGTCCATACTATACAGAGTCTGGCATTTATCCATTAGGGAAGCTACACGGCTCTCATTGGTTTTAGCAGTTTTCACGGCTTTCTCATTGTATTCCAATGCTACTTCACCTTCGTCTTTCTTTCGGTAATACTCAGCAAGGTTCATATAAAGGTATGACGGATCTTGTTCGGGCAAATGCTTCAGCATGTATTCCAAGGCATTTTTGTAGTACTCGGCTGCTACCTCACTATTCTGACGCATATAGTAGATGTGTCCCAAGGTACGAATACACGAAAAGATGCCGTAGTTGTGCTGGTCTTTGAAAGCCTGTTCTTTCATTTCTTCGGCTTTGTGCAGGGCACGCAGTGAATGTCCGTTGTTAAGGAGCCAATTTATTTCGCTCGTATATGCGGAATAGTAATATTGCAGATAGTTGTTTTTGCGTGCCTCTTCCTTTAATTTAGTGGCTGCCTGTTCCAGTTTCTCATAATTGCCGGAACTATAGTAGAAACTTACCGGAATGGTAAGTGCCAAACATTGTGCTTTTTTGTCTTTCTTTTTGGTTGCTTCTGCATAAAGAGTGTCAGCGATAAGCAATCCTTGGGGATAAGTTCGTGATTTGGTGGCGCGCTGAAAAAAGGGGTATAAAGAGTCATCTATCTTATAAGGGTTGTTTTGTGCTCCGGCAGGAATAAAAAGCCCTGTGAGAAGTAGTAAAATTAGTATGTTAGTGTATCTTTTCATCTTATCTTTTACAAGAGAATGTGACAAAGATACTTTTTATGCTTAATAATTACAAGAAAATGGAGAAAAAGTAGTAGTCTTTGGATTGAGAATTCCTAATTATTATTTATAACTACTATACATATATTGCTGATAATCGGTTAATGTCCTTTTTGTTTCCTTTTATGTCCGATATCTGCTTTGATGAATAACTCCACTCCGTTACTTTTGTCAACAGAAAAACAACTTGAATTTGATGACATGCAGAGACACATTCTTATCTTGATTACTTGTTTGCTGGCAGTAGTTGCTCCGGCACAGAACAAAGTACAAAAAAGCGTTCCTACTATTTATGTAGATGCCGGCGGCGTCATGCGTTGGTCGGATACGAAGAAAGAAGCTTCTTTCTTTGGTGTGAACTATACCTTACCCTTTGCGCATGCTTATCGGGCGATGGGCTATCTGGGAGTGGATCGTAAAGCTGCTATCGACCGTGATGTCTATCACATGGCACGCTTGGGATTGAATGCTTATCGTATTCACGTCTGGGACGTAGAGATTTCTGATGCAGAAGGTAACTTGCTGGAAAATGAACACTTGGAACTCTTGGACTACCTTATCCATAAATTACAGGAACGCGGTATTCGTACCGTTATCACGGCACAGACAAATTTTGGTAACGGTTATCCGGAACGTAATCAGCCTACCAGTGGCTTTTCATCTCATTATGATAAATGTGCCGTTCATAGCGATGCTGAAGCAATTGTTGCGCAGGAAAAGTATATTGCTGCCCTTGTACGCCACGTGAATCCTTATACAGGTTATGCTTACAAAGACGATCCTTATATCGTAGGCTTTGAAATAAACAACGAGCCTTGCCATCCCGGCACTGTTGCTGAGACGCGTAATTATATAAATAAGATGCTGTCCGCCCTGAAGCGTGCAGGCAACCGCAAACCGGTGTTTTACAATGTCAGTCATAACCAGCATGTGGTAGAGGCTTACTATTCTACAGCTATACAAGGTACTACCTATCAATGGTATCCCATTGGGCTTGTATCCGGACATACCCGCAAGGGAAACTTCCTGCCTTCCGTAGACCGCTACGATATTCCTTTCTCCAATCTGAAAGGTTTCAATAAGAAGGCTCGTATGGTTTATGAATTTGATCCCGCTGATATTCTTTATTCCTATATGTATCCGGCAACTGTACGCACTTTCCGCACAGCCGGTTTCCAGTGGATTACTCAGTTTGCCTATGATCCTATCGACATGGCGGCCTACAATACCGAGTACCAGACTCATTACCTGAATGTAGCATACACTCCGAATAAAGCTATCGGATTGATGATTGCCGCAGAAGTGGCACAGAAAGTGGGCAGGGGAGAGAGTTTTGGCAGTTATCCGGCAGATACATTATTCAATGACTTCCGTGTCAGCTACGTGCAGGATTTAAGCGAACTGAATGACGGAGAGAAATTCTACTATTCCAATACGACTCAAACTTGTCCGAAAGATATTTCTCAGCTTCGCGCAATAGCCGGTTGTGGCACATCTCCGGTGGTGAATTATGAAGGTACGGGAGTTTATTGGTTGGATCGCTTGGAAGAGGGTGTTTGGCGCTTGGAAGTAATGCCCGATGCGGTACAGGTTAGTGATCCGTTTACAAGGCCTTCTTTGGATAAAGAAGTAATGCGCATTGTCTCTGGTGCATGGGATATGACTCTGAATTTACCTGATTTAGGTAAGCAATTTCGGGTGAACGGCTTGAATAATGGAAATACATTCAGTTCACAAGCTGCGAATGGCAAGATTTCTACCCTTCATCCGGGCGTTTATTTGTTACAGCGTGAAGGTATATCTGCTTCCGGTAAATGGACTGCTGATGCCCATTGGCAGAATATTACTCTTGGTGAATATGTACGTCCATCCATTTCAGATAATAAAGGCTTTACTGTTACTCATTCTCCTGCCAAGACAGTAGATGCCGGTAAAGAACTACAGATAGAGGCTATTGTGGCAGGTCATGAAATGCCCGATTCCGTTATTATCTACACAGATAAAATATCCTTCTGGAATGAAAAGAATCCTTATCTGAAAATGAATCATACAGGTGGTTACACTTATCGTGCTACCGTACCTGCTACAGAGATAAAAGAGGGTTGTTTTAGGTATAACATCGTCATTTGTCAAGGCGACAGGCGACAAACGTTTCCTTCGGGAGTAGCCAGGAGTCCGCTGGATTGGGACTATACTTCGGCTACCCTATGGGAAACCAACGTAGTTGCTCCTGAAAAATCACTGTCTCTGCTGGAAATAGTGGATGCTGATAGTAAATTGGAAACATATACTATGCCTGGATGGAGCCGCACAAACCGCCGGTTAATACAAAATGCACCAACAGAGAAGCCGACCTTGCGCATCACCTTCGAGTCTAAAGATAAAGCGCCTGTCTTCGTTCTTCGTCGTTACATTAAGGATGATATCGATGGACGCCCTGAGCGACTCGCTTCCTGCCGCACTTTGTGTATCCATGCGAAGAAGATCCCCGAAGGACTAAAAGCCGGCTTCATTACTTCTGACGGATATACCTATCTTGCTTCGTGTGCCGCTGCGACTGATGGTATCATTCGTGTACCCTTGCAGGATTTGAAGCAAACAAATACAGCTTTACTTCCCTACGTCTATCCGGTCTTCCTTGATAATTATTTCCGTCCGCAGACTGAAATACCTTTCAAGGTAGAAGGGATTGAAACTCTCGAACTCTCTTTTGATGGAGTTGCTGAAAAGTCTACGGAAATAGAGATAGGGAGTATCTGGCTTGAATGATTATGCTTTTATTTATTATATTTGTATCATTGATAACTATATTTGCCATGAAACACATGAAATTTTTGTCTTTCTTTTTGGGTATTACTTTTTCTATAGTAGCGTGTAGCAGTAATAACGAAATAATTCCTGTGCCCGATGTCGATCCCGATGGTGACGACGGAACTACAGAGGTGGAATTTGCCAAAGGTGCCGACATAGGATGGGTCACCGAATACGAATCCCAAGGCTACAACTTCTATAATGCCAAAGGTGAGCAGCGTGAGTGTACGGCTCTGATGAAGGAACTGGGGCTTAATGCCATCCGTATTCGCGTATGGGTAGACCCGAGCAAACATGGCAATTGGTGTAACACTGCCGATGTGGTGGAGAAGGCCAAAAGAGCCAAAGAGTTGGGGATGGATGTAATGATAGACTTTCATTACAGTGATTGGTGGGCCGACCCCGCCCAGCAAAACAAACCCGCGTCATGGGTAGGAAAAAATCTGGCAAACTTGAAAAGTGCCATTAAAGACCATACAGTGAGTGTACTTCAGGCCTTGAAGGCGATAGGGGTTATTCCTAAATGGGTGCAAGTGGGGAATGAAATTCGCCCGGGTATGTTGTGGGATGAAGACGTGGCTTTGAGCGGTGCATCTTATAATGTGACGGAGAAGGATTTGAAAGATGCACCGGCAAGTGCTACAGACAAAGTGGTATATCCTATGAATTGGGCCAACCTTGGTGCTTTCGTCACTACCGGATACGATGCTGTGAAGTCGGTTTTTCCCGATGCTATTGTGATTGTTCACTTGGACAATGGATGGGACAGCGGTTTGTTCACTTGGTTCTTCGATGAATTGAAGAAGAACGGCGGCAAGTGGGATATGATAGGTATGTCGCTTTACCCTTATTGGTCGCGTGATGCCAAAGAAGGCTATTCATCTGCCGATGCTGTCATTACGGACTGCATCTGCAACATCAAAGCTTTGAGCACCAAGTACAATTGTGATGTAATGGTGGTAGAAACCGGTATGGAGTGCGCCGATGACAATGGTAAGTTGGCAAGTACCTCTGTTTTAAACGAGGGAAAGAGGCAACTTGCCCGTATCTTGAAGGAGTGCAAGGAAAATACCAACGGTCGTTGTAAAGGAGTGTTCTATTGGGAACCGGAGTGCAGGCCGAGTCAATATAGGTTGGGAGCATTTACAGAAGGTGGCTATCCTACTGTTATAATGGATGCTTTTAAATAACATTAATTAAATACTTTGATTGAAAATGAAGAAGATACTATTCATCTCTTTCTCCTGCTGTATTCTTTTCTCTTTGATAGCAAAAGCTCAGCGTATAGAAACACTGTTGGAGAAGAACTGGAAGTTTACGAAAGGTGAAGTAGCGGAAGCCATGAAGCCTGAATTTGATGACCGTAAATGGGAAACCGTAACCGTACCTCATGACTGGGCCATCTTCGGTCCTTTCGATCGCAGCAACGACTTGCAGGAAGTAGCAGTAACGCAGAACTTCGAAAAGAAGGCTTCTGTCAAGACCGGACGTACAGGTGGACTCCCTTACGTAGGAATAGGTTGGTATCGTACTACGTTCGATGCTTTCGCTAATCAGCAGACGACACTTGTCTTTGATGGTGCAATGAGTGAAGCCCGTATATACGTTAATGGGCAAGAAGCATGTTTCTGGCCATTCGGTTATAATTCTTTCCATTGCGATGTCACCGGGCTTCTGAATAAAGACGGTAAGAACAATACGCTTGCCGTGCGTTTGGAGAATAGGCCACAATCTTCCCGTTGGTATCCCGGTGCAGGGCTTTATCGTAATGTGCGCGTAGTGAGTACTGATAAAGTGCATGTTCCAGTATGGGGTACTCAACTGACTACTCCTCATGTTGCTGATGAGTATGCCTCGGTACGTCTGCTGACGACTATTGCTAATGATGAAGGAAAAGATATCCGTATCGTAACAGAGATTATCTCTCCCGATGGGAAAGTTGTTGCGACGAAGGATAATACCCGTAAGATTAATCATGGTCAACCTTTTGAACAAAATTTCTTGGTGAATGCTCCTTGCTTGTGGTCGCCGGAGACACCTTATCTATATAAGGCTGTTTCCAAAGTCTATGCCGATGGCAAACAAACGGATGAATATACTACTCGTTTCGGTATCCGTAGCATAGAAATCATTGCTGACAAAGGATTCTTCCTGAATGGTAAGCATCGTAAGTTCCAGGGGGTATGTAATCATCACGATCTCGGTCCGTTGGGGGCTGCCATCAATGTTGCTGCATTACGTCGCCAACTCACACTGTTGAAAGATATGGGTTGCGATGCCATTCGTACTGCTCACAATATGCCTGCGCCGGAGTTAGTGCAACTCTGTGATGAAATGGGTTTCATGTTGATGGTGGAACCTTTCGACGAATGGGACATTGCCAAATGTGAGAATGGCTATCACCGCTATTTCAACGAGTGGGCAGAACGTGATATGATAAATATGCTGCATCAGTTTCGCAACAATCCTTGTGTAGTGATGTGGAGCATCGGTAATGAAGTTCCGACCCAATGTAGTCCTGTAGGCTATAAAGTTGCTTCTTTCTTGCAGGATATCTGTCATCGTGAAGACCCGACGCGTCCTGTTACTTGCGGGATGGATCAGGTTTCTTGTGTTTTGAAGAATGGTTTTGCAGCAATGATTGATGTACCTGGTTTTAATTATCGTGCACACCGTTATCTGGAAGCTTATGAACTGCTACCGCAGAATATAGTGCTTGGTTCCGAAACTTCTTCTACCGTTAGTTCCCGTGGCGTATATAAATTCCCTGTAGAGAAACGCGGGGATGCGAAATACGATGATCACCAGTCTTCCGGATATGACTTGGAGCATTGTGCTTGGTCTAATGTTCCCGATGAGGATTTTGCTTTAGCAGATGATTATGACTGGACTATCGGTCAATTTGTTTGGACAGGATTCGACTATCTGGGTGAGCCTTCTCCTTATGATACGGATGCATGGCCGAGTCATAGTTCGCTGTTTGGTATCATCGACCTTGCCAGTCTCCCTAAAGACCGTTACTATCTGTACCGTAGTCTTTGGAATAAGAATGTGAATACACTCCATGTACTTCCTCACTGGACATGGCCGGGTAGGGAAGGAGAGAACACTCCTGTTTTCGTTTACACAAACTATCCGACTGCCGAACTTTTCGTTAATGGGAAAAGTTACGGTAAACAGCATAAACTGACAGCCGAAGAAAGTAAAGCTATTCAAGGCAAAGATGCGCTTGCTCTCCAACGTCGCTACCGCTTGATGTGGATGGATGTTCCTTATGAGCCGGGTGAAGTGAAAGTCGTAGCTTATGATGCTTCAGGTAAAATAGCAGAGGAGAAAGTGGTCCGTACTGCCGGTAAACCTCATCACCTGGAAGTGGTAGCTGATCGTTCGCAACTTACTGCCGATGGCAAGGACTTAGCTTATATCACAGTTCGCGTGGTTGATAAAGATGGAAACCTCTGTCCTTCGGATAATCGTCTTGTTAACTTTACGGTGAAGGGTGCGGGTCATTATCGTGCTGCTGCTAATGGAGATGCTACTTCACTCGATTTGTTCCACTTGCCGAAGATACCTGCTTTCAGCGGTCAGTTGACCGCAATTGTTCAGACTGTCGAGCAAGCCGGTGAGATAGTATTTGAAGCTAAAGCCAAAGGGGTAAAGTCCGGTAAACTTACACTTTATTCTTCAAAGTGATAAGGTATTGATTTAAGAAGATTTTCCATTCCTGTCCTCTCATTTGTGATTATAACAAATGTGCGACAGGGATGGGATATGTACGACCCATAATGGCTGCTTTATATAGGAGGCTGAATTAGTGAGGACAAGGATATAGCTAATTGTCATTGTGACAAATTGTATTTTAGGTTAGCTGAGAGTGCGTTATTTCTGGCCGTAGACCTATAGAGTTGGAAATATGACAATGAAAAGAAACAAATATCAGATTAATAGTTGAATAGCGAAATGTTTACATTTGTTTTAGAATGAAATATTCATGGAAAATAGCTCTTATAGGTGAGAGACGTGATGCAAATAAGTGCATTGCTTGTAAGTAGTAACCCTCTTGCTTGTAAGTAGTAACTCTTTTGCTTGTAAGTAGTAACCTTATCACCTGTAAGTAGTAACCCTTTTCTGTATAAATAGCTATTAAAGCTGCAATAATATGCGGTTTTAGTGCATTCTTATTCCTTATTTATTCGAAGAATGTGCTGGTTTGCGGATTTACAAAATGAGGTATGTTATGAGAATAGGGAATAGGCTAGCATTATGGATATAAAAGAAGTGTTTCTATTGTTGTTTTGACATTTTGTAATTCTTTGTTTCTTGAAAATGATTATGTATTTGTCCATCTCAAAGACTAATCCTTTTCTAATGTAATGGCGCAACTTCCTGCAATCGTTTGCACTGTTGCAATTGCATATTTCTCATATTTCTTATATTTTAATATTTTAAGAAAGCATATTTTTGTTGCGTCGTGTTATAGATACCTTATAAAAGAAAAAGCAGTCGAAAGATAATTTCGAATATATAATATAGGTAATTAATATTGTTAACTTTAATTTTTTAAATGCATGAAGCAAGTTAATCTTAGAATCTATCGAATGATTCTTCCCCTATTGATGGGGTTATTCTTGTCTGTTGGCGTTTATGCACAGAACATCACCGTGAAAGGGCATGTAAAGGATGCTATGGGTGAGGTGATTGGCGCTAATGTCGTGGAAAAAGGTAATACCTCAAATGGTACAATCACCGACCTTGACGGTAATTTTACGCTGAGTGTTCCTAAAGGGGCAACGCTGGTGGTTTCTTTCATTGGATATCAGACTCAGGAAGTAGCTGCGGCTCCTTCGGTAATTATTACCTTGAAGGATGATGCCGAGTTGTTGAGTGAAGTTGTCGTAATTGGTTATGGTCGCGCTAAGAAAAACGATTTGACCGGATCGGTGACAGCTATCAAACCTGATGAAATGAACAAAGGTTTGCAGGTTAGTGCGCAAGACATGATTACTGGTAAGATTGCTGGTGTTAATGTTCAGAACAGTGGTGGTGAACCAGGTGGCGGAGCTTCAATTCGTATTCGTGGTGGTTCATCATTGAATGCCAGCAATGATCCGTTGATTGTAATCGATGGTCTGGCTATGGATAATTACGGTATGCAGGGTATGTCCAACCCTTTAAACCTTGTAAATCCTAATGATATTGAAAGCTTTACGGTGTTGAAAGACGCATCTGCTACAGCAATCTATGGTAGCCGTGCTTCTAATGGTGTTATTATTATTACCACTAAGAAAGGACGCAAAAATATGAAGCCGACTATTTCTTATAATGGAAATGTATCGGTAAGTACTGTGACTAATAAGTTGGATGTGTTGAGCGCTAATGAATTCATGAATTTTATAAAGAACAAGAGTGGATTGGAAGGTGCTGATTGGGAAGCCAGTGACTATTATAAAAATATGGGTTACTGGAGTGCATATAATGCTGACGGAACACCAGCTGATGGAGCTCAACACCTTTTTGCTGACACAGATTGGCAAGATGAAATTTACCGCACAGCTATTGCTACCGACCATAACATCACGTTGACTGGTGCTTATAAGAATCTTCCTTATCGTGTTTCTTTGGGTTATACAAAACAGCAAGGTATTCTTAAAACCTCAGACTTTGAGCGTTATACAGCTAGTGTGAGTTTGAATCCTACTTTCTTGAACGATCATTTGACTGTGAATTTTAATGCCAAAGGAATGTATTCTAATACAACGTATGCTAACACGAGTGCTATTGGTGCGGCCAGTGAAATGGATCCAACAAAACCTGTTATGATTGACAGTGAATTCTACAACAAAAACTTTGGTGGCTATTTTCAATACAGTTCGCCTGTAGATCGTGGTGATGATGAATGGAAATATTCTATCAACTCTCTGTCTACGCGTAATCCTATGGCTTATTTGAATACAACTTCAGATAAGGGTAAAGGTAAGGAGCTGACTGGAAATATTGAGTTGGATTATAAAATTCATGGTCTTGAAGATCTCCATTTGCATGTGAATGCTGGTATGGACTTGAAGAGTGGTAAGAGTGACAAATATTATAGCCGTTATAATTATGACAATTATTATTATGGCAGTCAGGGTTGGAATACTCAGGATACTTATAATCTCTCACTGAATATGTATGCCCAATACACTAAGGATTTCGGCAAGAATCATCATTTAGATGTAATGGGTGGTTATGAATGGCAGCATTTCCATAAAGAAACCGATTATTACTATTACGGTACTTATCCTGATACCAACAAGGAGCATCCAGGTGAAATAAAAGATCCGTCAGAAAATACTCTCTACAAGACTGAGAATTATTTGGTATCTTTCTTTGGTCGTTTGAACTATTCGTTGCTGGATCGTTATTTACTGACTGTTACGCTACGTAATGACGGTTCTTCACGTTTCCATAAAGACAATCGTTGGGGATTGTTCCCTTCTGTTGCAGCTGCATGGAAAATCAATGAAGAAGCTTTCCTCAAAGATTCTAAAGTCGTTTCTGATTTGAAACTTCGTTTAGGTTGGGGTATCACCGGTAATACGGCTATCGATCCATATAAAACACAGGGTAGCCTTAGCTACGGACGCTATAGTTATGGTTCGAACGGAGTATTGGCTTTCTATCAGAATGAAATGCCTAATCCAAACTTGTCTTGGGAAAAGACTCAACAATGGAATGCCGGTATCGACTTCGGATTTTTGAACGGACGTATCGGTGGTAGCGTCGATCTTTATTTGCAAAATACGAACGACCTGCTGATGGATCGCCAGTTGCCGATCGTTTCAGGTTTCGGTGGTGTCACGACCAATATCGGTAAGACACGTAATAAAGGTTTGGAAATCACTTTGAACACGATTGATATTGATACGAAAGACTTTAAGTGGTCTACAGATGTTATGTTTTCGACTAATAAAGAGGAAATCGTTGAATTGTATAACGGAAAAGTTGACGATGAAGGCAACAAATGGTTTATCGGACAGCCGGTACGTCATGCGAATCGTGGTTGAAAGAAGAAGTCA
>ERZ773243.2776-NODE-2776-length-13930-cov-6.987027_pt1 | contig 13930 bp, 10 predicted proteins | sample MGYA00580520_ERZ773243 | MGnify/ENA primary metagenome ERZ773243 (study PRJEB29015, sample SAMEA2737747) | human gut metagenome | biome: human gut; feature: human-associated habitat; material: faeces | place: China | collected 2012 ... | reverse complement strand
CCACACCGACCACCAGCACGGTTATGGGCTGGCGGCGGCGGTGACACTGGATCTGATCGCGGTGGCGTCCCCCAGCGATGACGGGTTCATCCGGGTCAAATCCCGGGGGTTCAACAAGCTGGACGTCATTGACCTGAGCGAGCCGGAGCCCCAACAGGGGGAGAGCACCCATTCCGCCAGCCTGATCCGGGGCATTGCGGAGGGATTCCGGGCGCTGGGGAAAGAGATCGGCGGCTTTGATGCCTACACCGCCAGCGACGTTCTGCGGGGGTCCGGCCTTTCCAGCTCGGCGGCGTTTGAGATGGGAATGGCCGTCGTCCTCAACGGGGAGTATGGCTGTGGCCTCTCGGGGCCGGAGATGGCAAAGATCTGTCAGTATGCGGAGAATACTTATTTCGGCAAGCCCTGCGGCCTGCTGGACCAGCTGACCAGTGCCGTGGGCGGCGTCATCTTTGCAAATTTTGCGGACCCCTGTGCCCCTGAAATTGAAAAAATCCACGCGGCGGGTCTGCTGCCGGAGGGGGTTACTCTTTGCGTGACCGATACCCAGGCCAGCCACAGCGAGCTGACCGGGGAATTCGCGGCCATTCGCCGGGAAATGGAGGCTGTGGCGGCCTGTCTGGGCCAGAATGTGCTGGGGCGGGTGCCGGAAACAGCATTCTGGCAGGCGCTGCCCCGGCTGCGCACGCAATGCGGGGATCGGGCGGTCCTGCGGGCCATCCATTATTATCAGGAAAACGCCCGGGCGCTGGCCCAGAAAAATGCCCTGCAACGAGGAGACTTTGCGGAGTTTCTGCATCTCATCCGGGCAAATGGCCATTCCTCGTTTGAGTACTGTCAGAACGTCTACTGCGCCTCCGACCCGCGGCATCAGGGGCTGAGCATCGCGCTGGCGCTGAGCCAGAGCATCCTCGAAGCGGGCGGAGGAGCCTGGCGGATGCAGGGCGGCGGTTTTGCGGGGACGATCCAGGCCTTTGTGCCTGCCCCGCTGCTGGAAGCTTACTGCGCGGCTATCGAGAGCGTGTTTGGCCCGGGCAGCTGTTACCGCCTGAAACTGCGGGAGCAGGGAGCCGTTCAAATAGGGAGCGAGATGTAAATGCGATTTCAGGATGGAGTGGGAGAGACTACCTGCCTGAGCCAGAAAGAAGAATGCAACAGGATGTACACCCTGCATTACGATTCCCCGCTGGGCGGCATCCTGCTGGCAGCAGATGATGTGGGCCTGACAGGGCTTTGGTTCGACGGCGAACTGTATTTTGCCGAGGGTCTGGACCCGGACCACACGGCGCAGAAAACGCCCATCCTGCAGCAGGCAGAACGCTGGCTGGAGGTCTATTTCAGCGGCCGGGAGCCGGGTTTCACCCCGCCGCTCCATCCCATGGGGTCGCCTTTCCGGCAGGCGGTGTGGGAGCTGCTGCTGCAGATCCCCTACGGCCAGACCACGACCTACGGCGCACTGGCAAAGCAGCTGGCGGAAAAGCAGGGGAGGCCCCGCATGTCTGCACAGGCAGTGGGCGGTGCCGTCGGGCACAATCGGATCGCGATCCTCATCCCGTGCCACCGGGTCGTCGGAACGAACGGCAGCCTGACCGGCTATGCGGGCGGCATCGACAAAAAGGAAAAACTGCTGCGGATGGAACACGTCAACATGGAGCGATTCTTTGTGCCGTAACCGGGGGAGAAGGCTGCGATGCCATCCACTTGGGAGCCGGATGACTGCCGCATCCGGCATCCGGGCAAGTAAGTGCAGGCAGGGCCGTGCTGTTCAAGTCCTCTTATCCGCACAAAAAAAGAAAAGACATACGAACGTATGTCTTTTCTTGGTGCGGATAAGAGGACTTGAACCTCCACCGAGTTGCCCCGATTAGAACCTGAATCTAACGCGTCTGCCAATTCCGCCATATCCGCATATTCTGTTTCGTTCGTGAGCTGTGTCGCTCGGAACGATAGTTATTATACCAGATATACCGAAATTGTCAAGCGTTTTCTGTAAAAAACTTTTCTCTTTTTATAAAACGTCATACTTCCGTAAAAAAGCCCGTCGCAGGCCGGTTTTCCGGCACAGGACGGGCGGTTTATTTGGTCGTTTGAGCGTGGCCGCCGGGCGCTGGCGGCAGACATTTTCTGTTGCTTACAACGCGCGGCCCCACACCAGCCACAGGTACACCGAGCCGGTCAGCACTGCCGCCAGTGTAAAGGGCACCCCGATGCGCAAAAAGTCGGCTGTGCGCACGGTCTCACCATTCTTGCGCAGGATGCCGATGGCCGCAATGTTGGCCGATGCCCCGATGGGGGTCAGGTTGCCGCCCAGCGTTGCGCCGGTGAGCAGACCGAAGTAAAACACCTCCGGTGCCATGCCTGCACCATTGTTCATCAGCGCGGCAATGCCCTGCACCACCGGCAGCATGGTGGCCACATAGGGGATATTGTCAATGAAGGCCGACAGCACCACCGATACCACCACCAGCAGCACATACAGCCGGAAAGGATCCTCCCCGGCCACGGTATGAAACAGCTGCGCGGCAGCGTCGATGACACCCGCCGTGCGGATGCCCGCGATCACGATGAACAGCCCGAAGAGCAGCAGCAAGGTGTCCCGGTCCAGCTCCTGCACCACCTGCACCAGCGGCTTTGCCGAGCGGTCCCGCAGACAGGCGCGGACCACGCCCACCACGCACAGGGTCATGCAGATGAGCCCGCTGCGCAGCTCGTACAGTGTTGCCAGCAGGCCGCTTTCCGGCTGCGGCAGGAAGGACGCCACGATCAGCAGCCCCACCGTCAGCAGCATCAGGGCAGTGGGCACGTCATCTTCCACCTGTGTTTCCACACGGGCGGTGATGGGCTGTTTTTCCTTCCGGAACAGCCACAGCAGCACCAGCAGGGAGGTCAACGCGCCCAGCTCCACACCCCAGAAGACGCCCGGGCGGCCGTGCATCCAGAAAAAGTCAAAGAAGTTCATCTCCGCAAAGCCGCCCAGCAGAATGCTGGTGGTATCCCCCACCAGCGTGGCTGCGCCCTGCAGGTTGGAGGACACCGCAATGGCAATGATCACCGGAACCGGCGAGATCTTCAGCTTGCGGGCAATGGCCAGGCCCACCGGTGCCACCATGAGCACTGTGGCCACATTGTCCACAAATGCACTGATGACCCCGGCAAAAAGTGCCAGCACACACACAGCCCACTGGGCATTGGGCACCCGGACGATCAGCTGCTCGGCCAGGCGGGCCGGCATCCGGCTCCGGATGAACAGCGACACGATCCCCATGGTGCCAGACATCATCAGCAGCACATTGTAATCCACCGCCCCCAGCGCCGCCGAGAGTGAAAAATCATACACGCCCAGCTGTCCCAGTGCCATGAACACCGCCGCACTGCACAGCGCCACCCACGGGCGCTCTTTGGGCAGTGCCAGCATGAGCAGATAGGTGACAGCAAAAATTACCAGTGCAAGGATCATTCGCCCTCCTCTGCAGTCTGACGGCTCTCCGGGTCCTCGTCGATCATGCGGTAGCCCACCCCCAGCTCGTTGAGGATGTAGGGGTTGCTGCCGGGGCGGCTGCCCAGCTTTTTGCGGATATTGGCCATGTTCACCTGCAGTTTTTTGGTGCTGCCCACATCGGTATCGCCCCAGATGGCCCGCACGATGGCGGCGTAGGTCATCACCCGGCCGGCATGCTGGGACAAAAAGGCCACGATGTTGTATTCCGTCTGGGTCAGGCGCACCTCCTGCCCTTCCACGAACACCTTGCGGCGGTCGTAGTTGATGCGCAGTCCCTGAGCCTGGAACTCCCCGCCGGATGCTGCGTCACCGGTGCGGCTGTAGCGGTTCAGGCGCAGGGCCACCCGCACCCGGGCCAGCAGTTCCCCGGTGCCGAAGGGTTTGGTGATGTAATCGTTGGCACCCAGATCCAGCGCTTCGATCTTATCCATCTCGTCGGTACGGGCCGACAACACGATGATGGGGGTCATGTACTTCTGCCGCACGGTACGGATCAGCTCCAGCCCGTCCCGGTCCGGCAGGCCCAGGTCCAGGATCACCAGATCCGGGTTGTGGGAGGCGAACAGGGTCAGGCCCATGGTGCAGGTGTGCGCCACCAGCGCCTGATAGTCGTTCGTGGTCAGCAGCGTTTCAATGAAGCTGCAGATGTTCGCCTCGTCCTCCACGATCAGCACCTTATATTTATTATTGCTCATCCTCTGCGTCCTCCAGTTCGATTTTTTCCGTCTCCAGCCAGAAACGGATGGTCGTGCCCTCGCCGGGGCGGCTCTCTGCGTCGATCTCGCCGCCGTGGGCCTTGATGATGGCGGCGCACACCGACAGGCCGATGCCCATGCCGTGCTTGCCGCTGTCGGCCGGGGCATTGGGGTCCGGGCCACCGGTGCCGGAGAACAGGGTGCGCAGACGCTCTTTCGGGATGCCGCAGCCGTCGTCCTTCACCTCAAACACAGCCCGGCTGCCCAGCGTGAACACCCGCAGCGTCAGGGTGGTCATGCCCTCGGCGTGGAGCACCGCGTTCTCCAACAGGTTCATCAGCACCTGCTGGATCAGCATGGAGTCCATGGGGATCATAACAAAGTCCTCCGGCAGCTCCAGCTGTACCGGAACGTCCGGGCAGCGCTTTTTGAATTTGACCAGCACCGCGTCCAGCAGCTCTTCCAGCACGGTGGGGGTCTTTTTGACGGCCACCTGTTCCCCGTCGAAGCGGGTCACCGACAGCAGATTCTCCACCATACGGTTGAGCCACTGGGCATCCTCGCAGGCCTCCCGCAGCAGCTTGAGGGCCTGTTCCTTGCCCAGCGAATCGTAGTTTTCCGTCACGGTGGAGCAGGCCCCGTAAATGGAGGTGAGGGGCGTGCGCAGGTCGTGGGAGACCGCCCGCAGAAGGTTGGCACGCATTTTTTCCCGCTCGGTCTCCATGCGCAGCTGCTCCTGTTTTTTTACCCGGGTGGTCAGGGTACTGGTCATGATGGATACGGCCAGCATCACAAGGCCGGAGAACAGATTTTCCGGCAGGGTAAAATTGAAGGCAAAATAGGGGGTGAAAAAGGCAAAGTTGACCGCCAGCACACTTGCCAGCGAGGCCAGCACGCCCCAGAGATAACCGTCGGTGTACATGGAGGTGACAAACACAGCCAGCATGAAGATCAGCATGGCCACGCCGTCGATGCGGCCGGTGATGCGCTGCACCCATACCACCGCCACCCCGGCGACGCACAGTGCGGCAAGCATGACCAGAAGGTCGCGGGACCAGGTACTTTTTTTCATAAACGGTTCACCCCTCCTGATTTTATTCTGTCCCAATATAAGATTATACCACACCCCTGCTAAAGAATCAGCAAAAACGCTGCCACATTGACGGTGTGCCGGTTCCGGGCTATCCTGGAACCAGCATCCCATACCGCCCGGAAGGAGGCCTTAGCAGCAGCAACTACTTCGGGGCGCAATTCCGACAGCATTTTGGCTGTCCGCCCTCTGCACTTTTTTCCTATTTGACAAGCCTGCGGCCGGGGGTTACAATGGATGCATCTGAACTATAGGAGCGTTTTTATGCTGTACTTTGAAAATGACTACTGCGAGGGTGCCCATCCCGCCATCCTGCAGAAGCTGACCGAGACCAACTTTGAAAAGGTGTCCGGCTACGGCACCGACCCCTACTGCGCCAGTGCGCGGGAGAAGATCCGCGCCGCCTGCGCCTGCCCGGACGCCGACGTGACCTTCATCTCCGGCGGCACCCAGACCAACGCCATCGTCATTGCCTCCATGCTGCAGCGCTGGCAGGGCGTGCTGGCCGCGGCCACCGGCCATGTGGCCGCCCACGAAGCCGGTGCCATCGAGTACACCGGCCACAAGGTGATCAGCCTGCCGGCCCACGAGGGCAAGGTGTCCGCCGCCGATGTACGGGACTGGTGCGCCACCTTCTATGCCGACGCCAACCACGACCACATGGCGTTCCCCGGCATGGTGTACATCTCCCACCCCTCCGAGTACGGCACCCTGTACACAAAACAGGAGCTGGAAGATCTGCACACCGTCTGTCAGGAATACCGGATGCCGCTGTTTCTGGACGGTGCCCGGCTGGGCTACGGCCTGATGGCCGAGGGCACCGACGTGACCCTGGCCGACATCGCCCGGCTCACCGATGTGTTCTACATCGGCGGCACCAAGGTGGGTGCCCTGTGCGGCGAGGCCGTGGTGTTCCCCCACGGTGCCCCGGCCCACTTCATGACCATGGTCAAGCAGCAGGGTGCCCTGCTGGCCAAGGGCCGTCTGCTGGGCATCCAGTTCGATGTGCTGTTCACCGATGATCTGTACACGAAGATCAGCAAAAATGCCATCGACACCGCCAACGCCCTCAAGAAGGGTCTGGCCGCCAAGGGCTGCCGGTTCTTCATGGACTCCCCCACCAATCAGGTGTTCGTGGTGTTGGAAAACACCCAGCTGGCCGCACTGGAAGGCCGGGCGAAGTTCGGCTTCTGGGAGAAATTCGACGACACCCACACCGTGGTGCGCATCGCCACCAGCTGGGCCACCCGCATGGAAGAGATCGAGCAGCTGATTGCGCTGATGTAACAGCAAACCCCGCCGGAGTTTGTGCAGGATTGCAGTTGCATTTTGGGGCGCAGTATGGTATCTTTTGAATATACCATATGGGTTTGGGCGCAGCAGGCCCGCGCGGCGGCCGCACCCCTGAATATGATCAGAAGGAAGGATTATTATCATGGGCTTTTTTGACAAGCTGTTCGGCAACAAGGCCGAAGAAGAAGAAACCGCCAAGTTCTTTGGCCAGAGCAAGACCGTTCTGGCTCCCATCCGCGGCAAGGTCCTGGCACAGGCCGACATCCCCGACGAGACGTTCGCACAGGGCATCCTGGGCCCCGGCTGCGGCATCGAGCCCACCGGCAAGACCGTGTACGCCCCCTTTGACGGCACTGTGAACCAGGTGGCTTCCACCCTGCACGCCGTCGGTCTGACCAGCGAAGACGGCATCGAGATCCTGGTGCACGTCGGCATGGACACCGTGGAGATGAACGGCAAGGGCTTCAAGGCTCTGGTCAAGGAGGGTGACAAGGTCAAGGCCGGCACCCCGCTGCTGAAGGTGGATCTGGACGCCATCCGCGCCGCAGGCCATCCCACCGCTACCGCCATCATCGTGACCAACGGCGACGATCTGGGCGAGCTGAAGATGCTGGCAGAGGGCGACATCCTGGCCGGCACCCCGCTGTTCAAGTTCTGATTTCTGCACAGCAAAAGGCGTGCACTTCCGCAAAGGAGGTGCACGCCTTTTTGATTTCCCGATCTTACTGGCCGCCCGGCTTGTAGTGCAGCACCCGCTCCGACACCAGCCCGTTGAAGAACTGGATGAAGGGCCCCAGGCAGAAGGCACAGATCAGCGTACCGATGCCCACAAGGCCGCCCAGCAGCCAGCACAGCAGCGCACACAGTGCATCGGTGAACACGCGGCAGCCGAAGTACGGCACCGGGGTGTAGTCCCGCAGGCCCAGCGAGAGGTAATCGTACGGGGCGATGCCCAGATCTGCCGTCTGGTACAGCGAAGCCCCCAGCGCCGTGACCGGCACCGCCAGCGCCACCCACAGCAGCTGCACCGGCAGGCCCAGCGCCTCGGCCGGGCCAAAGTGGGCCGCAATGGGGTCGTAGAAGGCCGTGACAATGAACCCGACGCCGATGCCGTTGACAAAGGTGCCAAGGCCGATGTACTTGCGCCCGAACCAGAACTGCAGTGCAAAGAACAGGATGTTCGTGCACAGGTTCTGCACGCCCAGCGAGATGCCCAGCATCTCGGCCAGACGCATATTCAGTGCGCTGATGGAGTCATTGCCAAGGTGAGACTGCTTGAACAGTGCAATGCCCAGCCCGATGATCACAATACCGACCACCATGCCGAGGATGCGCCGCGCCGAGGGCATCTGCGGGTTCTTTTTCATGATTCTGTTCTCCTTTTTTGCACCAGTTTTACAACGTTCGTTGAAAGCTCAGCGGTGAAGCTGCGTTTCGATCCTTGCCCTGTCCAGCCCCTCGCCGATGACGATGAGCACATCCTGTCCCTGCGGGATGGGAGCCAGTGTCTGCCCGGCAGCGGTGGCGTTCAGCTCCAGCCAGCCGCCCCGGGTGGGGGCAAACCCCTTGACCCGCAGCACCTGCCCGCAGGCCGGGTCCCCGAACAGCCGGGCAGCTGCCTGCTGCAGCTGCTCCACCGTGAGGTGCTGTTCCAGAAAGCACAGGGAGCCGAAGGCCTTGTGCTCATCAAAGTGCAGCTTTTCGCAGCTGGCCTGCCGCATGCCGCAGGCGGCGATCTGTGCAAGGTCGGCGTCGGTGAGGGCGGCCCAGTCCCTGGTGAGGATCTCGTCCGGGGCAAAGCGGCGGGAGCACTTGCAGGCTTCCAGCGCGCGGTCCAGGTGGGCAATGGCTGCCCGGCACTGTTCCGGCCCGGCCTCCGGCGCACGGCTCAGCAGCACCCGGCCTGCATTGGCCGTCTCGGAGGCCAGCAGATATTCCGCCTGCGGCGACAATGCTTCCGGCAGCATGGCGTCCACAATGGCGATCACATTGCCGATGCGGTACCAGCGGTCCAGCGGGTCGTCCCGCAGCACGTCAAAGAATTCGTCCACATCAAAGATGCCGCTGGGTTCCACCACCACCCGGTCAAAGCCGCGCATGGCCATGGCGATGAGCTTGGTGCGCATGCGCCGCTGGTGGGTGTCGCAGTCACACCCGCCGCTGATGGTCTCCAGATCGCACCGGTCGCCCAGCAGGTCCTGCACCAACATGGCATCCACGTTCACCGCGCCGAAGTCGTTTTCCAGAATGCAGACGTTGTGCCCCTGCTCCACCAGATACCGGACGTACCGGCGCAGAAAGGTCGTTTTGCCGGCCCCCAGAAACCCGGTGATCAGATCCACCTGTACCATTTTTTCAAAACACCTCCCGTGCCGTTTTTCGTTCCACCCCAGTATACCGCAGCGCCCGGCCAAACACCAGAGGTAAATTGGCCGGGTGCCAAATTGCGTTCCTCACCGTATAAAAAGAGCAGGATATTCCAGTTCTATATGGAATTTCCTGCTCTTTTGGGCGGTTCAGAAGCGCTTCCGGCGGTTGCTGTCCTAGATAGCTCGGATGATCTCCGCTGCCTCCGGGGCAATGGGGTCGGGCACAGCGGCCGGCCGCGCCAGGAAGTAGCCCTGCAGCAGGTCGGCCCCCAGGTCGATGACGGTGCGCATCTCGGCGGCCGTTTCCACACCCTCGGCAATGATCTGCATGCTGCGCGGCCGGGCGTAGCGCACCACGTTGCGCAGGATCTGCTGCTTGTCGGGGTCCGAATCAATGCCGCGGATGATGCTGATGTCCACCTTGATGAACCGGGGCGCCAGCTCCAGCAGGCTGCCCTCGTTGGAGTATCCGCTGCCGTAGTCATCCAGCGCAAACATGCCGGAGAAGCCCGGAGCGTGGCGTTTGGTTTCCAGTGCCTCCCGGTTCATCTCCTCTTCCTCGGTGATCTCAATGACCATCTGGCGGCGCAGCTCGTGCCAGCGCTGGTCCATATACTCGCTGTCCTCCCGGCGCAGGCAGACGCTGGCAATGGAGTTGATGAAGATCAGGGCCTGCCGGTCCACGAGATTTTTGCTGCGCAGGTTGTCAAATTCTTCCAGTGCCTTGCGGAAGGTCAGCCGCTCGATCTCATACAGCGCGCCCTGCTCCCGGGCCAGCTTCATGATGGTGGCCGGAGAACGCAGGGTGGGCAGGTCCGACCGCATCAGTGCTTCGTAGGCGTGCACCCTGCCGGTCTGTGCCGAGAAGATGGGCTGGAAGTAGTAGTACATCCGCTCTTCGCTGATGAGCTGGTGGAACTCCCGCCGGGTGCGGGCGATGTAGGCCTCCTGATTGTACACGCCGATGTCAAAGTCCTTCATCTGCCCCTTGGTGGAGTGCTTGACCTGATACATGGCAAAGTCTGCATATTTTTTCAGGGTCTCGATGTCCCGGCCATCCTCCGGGTACCAGGCCACGCCGCCGGAAATACTGATGTGCAGGTCGCTGCCGCTGGGCAGTACCACCACGGCCTGCTGCATGGCGTGGGTCAGTGCTTCCAGCTTTTCGCGCAGCTGCTCCCGGCCGGGATAGCCGTAGAACAGCAGCAGGAACTCGTCGCCGGACAGGCGGGCGCACACGGTGCCCGGCGGGCTGTGCTCCGCAATGCAGCGGCCGGTGTTCTGGATGTAGTGGTCGCCCCAGTCGTGGCCGTAGGTGTCGTTGATGTGCTTGAGGTCGTCCAGGTCCATCATCAGCAAGGCTGCCACGCCCAGCCGCTCCGGATTCTGGAACAGTTCATGACTCACGCGGTGGAATGCCTGCCGGTTGTACAGGCCGGTGAGGACGTCGTAGTCGCGCTCCTGCTCGATGCGCAGGCGCTCCTGGGTAGCGGCGGTCACATCCTCGGCCAGACCCACCTGCACCCGGTCCTCGGTGGTGACCCGCAGCATGATATAGCGGGTGCGGCCGCCCTGCACCACGGTCAGCACCTTGTCCCCCTCCGCGTTGACGGTGCAGGGGCGGACCAGCTGGATATGCTCCAGCAGTTCTCCAAAGGTGCGCACGGTCAGGCTGCTGCCGTCCACCTCCGGGGCACCCAGCAGAGCAAAGAAGTTTTTGGTCACATACACACTGCCGGTGTCATACCGCAGCTCGTAGCCGCCCAGCTCCACACTGGCCATGTCCATGATGCGCAAAAACTTGGTGGAGTTGGTCACAAGGCTGCTGTTCAGCTGGGTGATGGCCTCCGCAAAGCGGTCCAGCTCCCGGATGCCGGTGTGCGAAAACTTGGGGAAGGTCTGTTTGCCGTTGGCTGCCAGCACCTCGCAGTAGAGCTGCTCGGCGGGGCGGGCCAGACCGCGGGACACCAGCAGGCTGCTCACAGCCCCCAGCAGCAGGGTGAGGAGCACCGCAGAGGTGATGACCTGCTGCACGGTGCGGGCAAAGCGGAACAGGATGCTGCTGCGCACCGTGCCCACCAGCAGCCACTTTTCGTTGGAGAAGGGCGCGTTGCGGCTGTACAGGTCCAGGTTCTGGACCGCCGCATAGCCGGTCTCGTCGTTCAGCGTCAGCCAGCGTTCGCCGTCCGTCTGCCGGCAGGTGATCTTTTCCACGCCCGCGTCGATGACGTTGGCATCCAGTCCGTCGCCCGCCATCAGCGTCAGGAACAGTTCCGGGTCCGACAGGCCCGACGTTGTGGACACCAGCAGATAGGTACCCTGCCCGCCGTCCTGCAGCTCCTGATACGGCATCTTGGTTTCCAGATAGCTGGTCAGGATCTCCACACCGATGACGCCGTACACGGTGCCGTCCGGCAGGATGAGGGGCTGGGAGTAGGCAATGGTCGTGCGCTCGTCACCGGTGAGCTTGTAGGTCTGGGTGAGCCAGCGGCCGTAGTCGGCGGCGTCCAGCTTTTCGTCATCCTCCCAGGCGGTCTGGAACACGGTGCGCACAAAGCCGCCGTTACCGCGGTAATTCAGGGCGGTGCTCCAGCTTTTGTCGGTGGTGATGCCCAGCGCCTTGACCACCGCCGCGCTGGAACGCTCCAGCATCAGGTCGGCTTTGCGCTCCGAGGGGCGGGCATCCGGGTCCAGATCCCGCAGATAGATGCTGGGCATGGAGCTGCCCACTTCCTTTTCCACAAGGTCGTGGGTGTTGATCACAAGAAAGATGCCGGTCACGGGGCGGGCGCGCAGTGCACTCACCAGATAGGGCGCGGCGGCCTCCATCAGGGGGTCAGCGGCCTCGCTGCTCTGGTCCATCGTGTCCAGCGAAATGGTGCCGTCCTGCATCATCTGCTGGGTCAGGTTGTTGATGGTGGTGGAAATGTCGGTGAGCTCCTGTGCCTTGATCAGCATATCCTGCAGGTAGCTGGCGCGGTTGCGCACCTGCATGTTCACGATCTGCTTGGCGTTCTGGTTCAGCCGCCCGGACACATTGGTCAGGCCGATGCCGGTCGACAGCAGGATCACCTCCGCCAGCAGCACCGCCATCATGGAAAAGAGGATGGTGCGGAAGATCGGCTTCTCGGGCCGGTGCGCTTTCCACGCACGGTACTTTTCGGCAGGCTTCATGGCACTTCCCCCTTTTCCTGTCGGTTTCCGGTCGTTACGCTCAGCCGGCGTACTTCTCCAGTGCAGTGCAGATGCCCCCATACCAGGCATCAAAGTATTCGTCGGTGAGGAACTCCGCTTCCGCGTCGGCGGCGGGCTGGCCTGCGGCCACCCGCTCCTGCACCGTTGCACGGTCGGCAGAGGCAAGATCGCTCAGGCTGTATTCCAGCACCTTGCGGGCCTTGCTGCCGCCCGCAAAGGCACTTGGCGTATAAAGGGTGTTGTTCTTTACGCTCTGGACTGCATTCGAGAGGATGCGCTCCATCTTCGGGCTCAGTTCCAGGCCGCTGGTCTTGATGGCCTCCATGTCGTTGGCAGCCGTGGTCACCGGCAGGTAGCCGGAGTCCACCGAGAAGGAGATGTTGTGTTCCGGCTGGGTGAACCACTTGAGGAACTCCACCGAGGCATTGATCTCTTCCTCCGTACCGGCGGTGACCACCATACCGGCACCCTGCTGCACGGCCACATCCTCGCCGCCCGCAAACTTCGGGCTGGGCAGCACCGCCATGTCGATGTCGTAGCTCTCGGTGTCGTTCACCATGACCTGCGCGGGGAAGAAGGTGGCGCTGGAGTTGGAACCCACATAGGCCAGCACATTGCCCACCTTGATATCATCGCTGCGGAAGCGGCCGGTAGCGGCAAACCACCCCTTGACGAAGGGCACATAGTAGTTGTCCCACAGCTTGCGGGCTACGTCCTTGTCAAAGTTCAGAGTCATCTTTCCGTCCTGCACCTCGAACAGGGTGTCGCCCAGCTGCCGGGCCCCCACCAGCATGTAGTTGGCCATGGCGTCGCGGCCGAACAGAGCCTTGCCGTCGTCCGGCTCCGGCGTCTGGGCGTCGGTCCAGTCATAATAGGCACCGGCAGTGGCCACCAGCCCTTCCACGGTGGAAAGGTCGTCGTAGGCGGCACCGGTGGCCTGGGCAAACTTTGCCCAGTCGGTCTCGTTCAGGAACATCAGCTCGGTGGATTTTGCCACCGGGAAGATCTTCATGCTGCCGTCGCCGTCAAAGTCGCCTTCGTCCAGGTAGTCCTGCACATACTGGGCGCGCTCGTCCTCGGTGAGGTACTGGCTCAGGTCCACCAGCATGCCCATCTGGTCCAGCGCATAGGCGGTGTCAGCATAGGCCGAGAAGATGTTGGGCATGGCCGCAGCACCCACCTTGCCCTGGGCCGCATCCATCACGTTGGTCTCCAGGTCGCTCACGCTGCCCTGGCTGGCACTTTTCACCCGGATGCCCTTTTCGCGGCCGGTGGTCTCGTTGAACTGGTCCACCAGCTTGTTGAAGCTTTCCAGCTGGTCACCATTGTAATAGGTCCACACGGTGATATGGGTCACCCCGGCGGTGCCGCCGGATTTTCCGGTGCTCTGCGCTGCGCCGCCGCAGGATGCACAGCCCAGTGCCAGCGCCGCAGCGCACAGCAGACTGACGAATGCTCGAATGTGCTTTTTCATCGTAACGCTCTCCTCGCTTTTCCCACAGCGGCACCCACTGCTGCTTATCCGTTTAACTATACCACGCTTTCCGGGGCGGTGTAAACCAAGCGTCCCAAAATCGTACCAAAATCGTCACATTCACAACAATCCCGCTCAAGTTTCGGGCATTATTTTCACTTTTTTCCGGCAGCAAAAAGCCGCCGGGCAGGAAACCTTCTCCTGCCCGGCGGCCTTCTTCTTTTATGGTGTTATTTCCTGCGGCTTACTTGCCCATGGCGTGCTTTGCGGCCAGCATGCCGAAGGTGTAGCAGCGGCCCAGGGACAGGCCGGTCT
>ERZ773243.2772-NODE-2772-length-13941-cov-7.064381_pt1 | contig 13941 bp, 8 predicted proteins | sample MGYA00580520_ERZ773243 | MGnify/ENA primary metagenome ERZ773243 (study PRJEB29015, sample SAMEA2737747) | human gut metagenome | biome: human gut; feature: human-associated habitat; material: faeces | place: China | collected 2012 ... | reverse complement strand
GCATTTTGGCAACGCAGATGCCGTGCCGCAGCCGCCGGAGCGGTGCTTAAGCCGTCAGGCGGGAATTGTGCGGTATTGCCTTGAATTTTCAGGTACACCCAATAACATTGCCATTCTCTTTTTTATGTTTTCCTATACCGCACCAAAGGGCCAGCACTGCACGCTGGCCCTTTGGTGTTTTTATGTGTAGACTGCTGGGAATGAAACCTGGCAGAAAAGTGGAAGAAGCAATGCAGAGTGTGTTATACTGGAAAGCACAAATCGAAAATGGCTGCACAATATCAAAAGTGAGGAACATCTCTATGCAGTTTCTTCCGCCAGCCTGCCGCTGGTCGTGGTTGCGTTCATTGTGGCGGCACTGGTTCGCATCTCGGTTGGTTCTTCTACCGTGGCCATGACGATGGCCGCTGGCATTATTGCCGCCATGCCCGGCATCAGCGAGTTGTCTCCTCTGTATCTTGCCTGCGTTACCGCTGCCATCGCAGGTGGTTCCACGGTCTGCTCTCACTTTAACGATTCCGGCTTCTGGCTTGTTAAGAGCCTTGTCGGCATGGATGAAAAAACAACCCTCAAGACCTGGACCATTATGGAAACCTTGGTTGGCGGCGTTGGATTCCTGGTTGCGCTAGTCATTTCGTTCTTTGCCTGATTGGTACATTTATTGAAAAATTCTATTTTATAACCCAAAAGCCCAAAGCGGCACGGTTCACTTAACCGGCAGCTTTGGGCTTTTGCTGTTTTATCAGAGAAAAAATTACGCGCTTACATCTTCAAACTGGCTGTTGTACAAATCGGCGTAGAACCCGCCAGCGGCCAACAGGTCGTCGTGGGTGCCCTGCTCCACAATGTCACCATCCCGCATGACTAAAATCAGGTCGGCGTCCTTGATGGTGGAAAGCCGGTGGGCAATCACAAAGCTGGTGCGGCCGCGCATCAGGTTGTCCATGGCGGTCTGGATGCGCTGTTCGGTGCGGGTGTCCACACTGCTGGTGGCTTCGTCCAAAATCAAAATTTTGTTGTCCGCCAGAATGGCGCGGGCAATCGTCAGCAGCTGTTTCTGGCCCTGGCTGACGTTGGAAGCATCCTCGTTCAGCTCCATCTGGTAGCCGCCGGGCAGGGTGCGGATAAAGTGGTCAGCGTTGGCAGCCTTGGCGGCGGCGATCACTTCTTCGTCGGTAGCATCCAGACGGCCATAGCGGATGTTCTCCATGATGGTGCCCTTGAACAGCCATGTGTCCTGCAGCACCATGCCGAAGCCCTCGCGCAGGGCGCTGCGGTCAAAGTCACGCACATCGTGGCCGTTCAGGGTGATGGAACCGGAATCCACATCATAGAAGCGCATGAGCAGCTTGACCATGGTAGTTTTGCCCGCGCCGGTAGGGCCGACGATAGCCACCTTCTGGCCGGGCTTGACCTCACAGCTGAAATCGTGGATGACGGTCTTGTCCGGGGTGTAGCCGAAGCGGACATGACTGAATGTCACCTGACCGTTGATACAGCCGGGGTCGGCCCGGCGGGCCGGGTCTGCCTGCTGATCCTCTTCCGGCTCGTTCAGAAACTCGAACACCCGCTCAGCGGCAGCGGCCATGCTCTGCAGCATGTTGGACACCTGAGAAAGCTGCTGGATGGGCTGGGTGAAGTTCTTGACGTACTGGATGAAGGCCTGAATGTCACCGATGGTAATGGTGCCGTTTGCCGCAAAAATGCTGCCCACGATGGCCACTGCCACGTAGCCCAGATTGCCCACAAAGTTCATAATGGGCATCATCAGGCCGGAGAGAAACTGGCTCTTCCATGCGGATTCGTACAGCTTATCGTTGGCGGCGTTGAAGTCGTTCAGCACCACGGCCTCGCGGTTGAAGGCTTTGACCACGTTGTGGCCGGAGTAGACTTCTTCCACCTGACCGTTCACAACGCCCAGAATGGCCTGCTGTGCCTTGAAGTATTTCTGGCTGAACTTGACCACGATGAGCACCAGCACCAGCGAGACCGGCAGGATCAGCAGGGCGATCAGGGTCATCTTCGGGCTGATGGACAGCATCATGACCAGCACGCCGATCATGGTGGTCACACTGGTGATGAGCTGGGTGATGCTCTGGTTCAGGCTCTGGCCCAGCGTGTCCACATCGTTGGTGATGCGGGACAGCACCTCGCCCACGGTGCGCTTTTCAAAGTAGGCAAGGGGCAGGCGGTTGATCTTTTCGCTGATCTGCTTGCGGAAGTCGTAGCAGACTTTCTGGGAAAGGCCGGTCATCAGCCAGCCCTGAATAAAGCTGAAGGCGCTGCTCAGCAGGTACATGCCCAGCAAAAACAGCAGGATGCGGCCGATATACACAAAGTCGATGCTGCCGGTGCCGCGCAGCTTGGCGATCCAGCCGGTGGCAAGAGCCGTGGTGGCCTTTGCCAGCACCTTGGGGCCTGCAATGTTGAAGATGGTAGAAAGAATGGCAAATACAATGGCGGTAACGAGCGAAAGGCGGTAGCGGCCAAGGGTGCGCACAAGCTGCAGCAGGGTGCCCTTGAAGTCCTTGGCGCGTTCGGTCGTCATGCGTCCGGGTCTTGGCATATCACTCACCCTCCTTTTCGGTATTCAGAGATTTGAGGTCCAGCTCCTTCTGGCTCAGCTGGCTGCGGGCGATCTCCTGATACTCCGGGCAGGAAGCCATCAGCTGGGCATGGGTGCCCTTGCCCACCAGACGGCCTTCGTCCAGCACCAGGATCTGGTTTGCGTGCAGCACAGTGGAGATGCGCTGTGCCACAATGATAACGGTAGCGTTATCGGTCTGGGCTTTCAGTGCACGGCGCAGGGCAACATCGGTCTTAAAGTCGAGGGCAGAAAAGCTGTCGTCGAACAGATAAATTTTGGGGTCCTTGGCAATGGCGCGTGCAATGGAAAGGCGCTGCTTCTGGCCGCCGGACACATTGGAGCCGCCCTGTGCAATGGGGCTTTGGTAGCCCTCGGGCTTTGCGTCGATGAACTCGGTGGCCTGCGCAATGGCGGCAGCCTTTTTTACATCGGCATCGGTGATGTGCTCCCCGCCGAACTTCAGGTTCGAGTCGATGGTGCCGCTGAACAGCACGCCCTTCTGGGGCACATAGCCCAGCAGGTCGTGCAGCTGTGCCTGCGGCATATTGCGCACATCGATGCCATCCACGGTCACGCTGCCGCCGGTGACATCATAAAAGCGGGGGATGAGGTTGAGCAGGGTGGATTTGCCGCAGCCGGTAGAGCCGATGATGGCGGTGGTCTCGCCGGGCTTTGCGGTAAAGCTGATGTGCTCCAGCGCATCGCTGTCCGCACCCGGGAAGCGGAAGCTCACATCGTGGAACTCTACCTCACCCTGCCAGTTTTCGTGCTCCTGCGCGGGCTTTGCAACAGCTTCGTCCGGGTCGTTGATGGTGGCTTTGGTGCGGATCACCTCGTCGATGCGCTCCGCAGCCACACCGGCGCGGGGCAGCATGACGGCCACCATGGCCAGCATCAGGAAGGACATGACGATCTGCATGGTGTAGGTGATGAATGCGATCATCTCGCCCACCTGCATGGTGCCGTTGTCCATGGCCTTGCCGCCGAACCAGACGATCAGCAGGCTGGTGCCGTTCATGATGAGGGTCATAAAGGGCATCATGGCAACCATGGCATGGTTGGTGAACAGCTGGGTGCTCATCAGGTCTTTGTTGGCCTTGTCGAAGCGCTCCTCCTCAAACTTTTCACGGCTGAAGGCACGCACCGGCATGATGCCGGTCAGAATCTCGCGGCTGACGAGGTTCAACCGGTCCACCAGCTTCTGCATGATCTTGAACTTGGGCATGGCCACACTCATCAGGAAGAGGATGAGCAACAGCAGAACGGCCACATCCAGCACGATGATCCAGGAAAGGCCGGTGCTGCTGTTCAGCACATGCAGCACGCCGCCAATGCCCAGAATGGGCGCATAGGCCACCATGCGCAGCAGCATGACGCAGACGAACTGCACCTGCTGGATGTCGTTGGTGGTGCGGGTGATGAGGGACGCGGTGGAGAAGTTCTCGATCTCCGCATTGGAGAAGTGGATGACGCTGGAGAAGGTCTCTCGCCGCAGGTCGCGGCCGATGGCGGCGGACACCCGGGAGGCCAGGAAGCCCACCGCGATGGACACGGCCACCATCAGCAGGGTCAGCGCCAGCATCTGGCCGCCTACCTTATATAAATAGTGCATCTGCACAGCGTGGGCAATGCCCTGGGCCTCGTATTCCAGCCCCACCAGCAGCAGAGCCTGGCTCTTCAGGTTCTCCACCACGGTGTCGTCCAGCTGGCCGATGGCACCGGTCAGCTGCTGCTGCACGGCGTCCCGGCGGAAGCCGGGCATCTGGCTCATGGCGGCAAACTGGCCGCACACGGTGTCCAGGTCCTCCGCCGTGGGGGCCGCAGTCTCGGTTTCCGTGTCGGGATTGCGGTCGGCACCGGAGGCCTGCAGGTCCGCAAGGCCGGTCATGCCCATGCCGGTCTGCCCGGCGGGGGTGTTGGCTGCCTGGGCGGCTGCCAGATACAGCACGATGTCCGGGGTGGTTACAGCCTCTTCCAGCGCAGTGCGCTCGTCGGCGGTCAGGTCGGTGCGCAGGCGCAGCACATCGCCGTCGGCGGTGTAGGCGTTCTGGAAGGCAGCGGCGTCCTCCTCGCGCATCAGCAGCGAGAGGGCATCCAGGGTGCTCTGCCGCACGGTGTCGGGCAGGGGGCTTTCGATGCCGCCCTGCTGGATGCCGGTGTCCACGATCTTGCTGGTGTAGTCCGGCAGCGACAGATCGCAGTACGCCTGCACGAACAGCAGTGCGAACACCACGAGGCAGACGGCCCAGTGACGGGCCAACTGCTTAAAGATCTTTGTCATGGTTTGGTTCTCCCTTCGGTTTGGTGGTACGCGCAGCATTTTCCGCAAGAATGGCTTCCATCAGCGCGCCGCGCAGCGCTTCCATCTGGGCCAGCTGTTCCGGCTCCAGCCGGGCCATGACACTGGAAAAGTAGTCCCCAAGAGCAGCCTCGCACTGTCGGCAGGCCTCGTATCCCTTGGGCGTGAAACGCACCAGCGTCTTGCGGCGGTCGGCAGGGTCGGCAAAGCGTTCCACAAGGCCGTCCTGCTCCATCTGCCGCACCGTGCGGGAAATGGCAGGAAGCGGTTGATGAAGCTCCTGAACAAGATCGGAGATATAAACGGCACCGTCCTGTCCATGGAGCCGAATGCAGCCCAGCAGCCCTTCCAGCATGGGGAAGTGGCGCTTGGGGCAGTCGGCCAGAGCGGCCTTCATGCCGGCCTTGGATGCTTTGCTCAGCCGGTGGATGTAGCGGCAAAGCCCACGGAAACTCAACGTGGATTCCTCAGACACGCGATCCCTCCTCTCAAAAATTGCTTAACAGCTGTTAACTGTTAACGCTTGACAATAATAGCCTTTTGCAGGCCGGATTGCAACCCCCTGCAGGGATTGTTTCACAAAAGTTCACAAACGTTTGTGTCCCGCATACACATAAAGCAAAGGGGGCATCGGGCATGGAACAGCGTTTGTGGATGATCCTGCAATTGTTCGGCGGGGCGGCACTTTTCTTATACAGTATGGACACCCTCACGGACGCTTTGCAGCAGGCGGCGGGGGACACCCTGCGGCAGGCCCTTGCCCGGCTCACGGCCCACCCGCTGGCCGGGGTGCTCACGGGGGCGGCGGTCACGGCGGTGGTGCAGAGCAGCTCGGCGGTCACGGTGCTGGTGCTGGGCCTTGTGGGGGCCGGGCTGCTGACCCTGCAGCGGGCCGTGCCGGTGGTGTTTGGAGCCAACATCGGCACCACGGTCACCGCGCAATTGCTGGCCTTCCGGCTGGAGGATGCCCGGTATCTGCTGCTGGTGGCGGGGCTGCTGCTCTGGTTCGCGGGGCGCGGGCGTCTGCATGCAGCCGGGCAGGCGCTGTTTGCTTTCGGCCTGCTGTTTGAGGGCATCGCGGTCATGGCCGAGGCCATGGAGCCGTTGGCAGCGGGGCCGGTGTTCCGGCAGTGGATGGCCCAGGTGCGGCACCGCCCCGGCCTGGGCCTGCTGGCAGGGCTGGGCATGACCCTTGCCGTGCAGAGCAGCTCCGCCACCATTGCGGTGCTGCAGCAGGTGGCCGCCCGCCCCGGGCCGGACGGCGGGTGCCTGCTGGGCCTTGCGGGGGCCATCCCGGTGCTGTTGGGGGACAACATCGGCACCACCGTCACGGCGGTGCTGGCATCGGTGGGGCAGAGCCGGGACGCCAAACGTCTGGCGGCGGCCCACGCCCTGTTCAACCTGTCCGGGGCGGCGGTGTGCTGGCTGCTGCTGCCCCAGTTCACCGCGCTGGTGCGGCTGGTCTCGCCCCACGGGCCGGAGAGCGCCGTGCTGGCCCGGCAGATCGCCAACGCCCACACCCTGTTCAATCTGGGCTGCACGGTGCTGTGGCTGCCCCTGACCCCTTGCATGGTGCGCATCGTGTGCGTTCTATTGCCGGAAAAGCACGCCCCTGAGTTGAAACGAACGCCTTAAAATGGTATAATGACAGTGTATCGAAAATTTTGTGACGCTTTTGTTGCACAAACGATGAACTGACTCTTCTGTGGGCCTGTAGCGGTGTGCGGCTGCCAGGGCACAGAGCGAACCAAGAGGACGTGTTTACTATGAAGGATATCATCAACGGGTTGACCGAGCGGTTCCGCAGGCAGCATGTACAGGCCCGGCGCTATGTGGCCATGATGCTGGTGCTGGCCCTGCTCACCACCCTGTTCGTCAACTGGCAGCTCCATGGGGTGGGCATCACCATGACTGCCGACTACCACTGCGGCTACGAGGAGCACCAGCACACGGCGGCCTGCTACGAAAAAGTGCTCACCTGCGGTTACGAGGAGGGCGAGCCGGAAACGCCCGTCACCTCTTCGGACAGCAGCGCCGATCTGGTGTCCGCCTACAGCGCGGCCGAGCCGGAAGAGCCGGAAGAGCCGGTGCAGACCGAGCCGGAGACCATCTGGGTGCCCCATGAGCACACCGATGCCTGCTACGAGGAGCACCGGGTGCTGACCTGCTATCAGGAAGAGCACGAGCACACCGACGACTGCTTTGACGAGTACGGTGCGCTCATCTGCGGCGAGTTCGAGCATATCCACGACGACAGCTGCTACACCACCGAGTATGAGCTGGTGTGCGGCCTGGACGAAGGCGAACTGGTGGAGGAGCCCAACCCCGCCTATCAGGAAATGCCTGCCAGCCGCCCCGTGGTGGACCTGCCCCCTGAGCCGGCCGAGACCACCCCGGACGAGCCGGTGCTGCATCACCACACCGACGCCTGCTACACCGAGGAACTGGTGTGCACCATCCCGGAGCACCACCACACCGTGGAGTGCCTGGCCGATACCCAGGCCGACGTGGAGACTGCCGAGGAATGGCAGGCCGCGGCCAACGTGGCCCTGAACGGCAACTGGGCCGAGGACCTGCTCACCGTGGCAAAGTCCCAGCTGGACTACCAGCAGAGCGACAAGAACTTCAAGCTGGATGTGGAGGATCAGCAGGTGCTGCGCGGCTACTCCCGCTATGGTGCCTGGTACGGCAACCCCTACGGCGCCTGGGACGTGATGTTCCTGTCCTACTGCCTGCACTTTGCGGGTGTGCCCCAGACGGTGGTGCCCCAGCGTGCGGGCGTGATGGCTCTGCACAGTGACCTGCGCGGCTCCCAGTGGCTCACCGACGCCGACGGCTCCACCGCAAGGCCCGGCGATATCGTCATCTACAACACCCTCACCACCGAGCAGGTGGCCGTGGACGAGAGCTCCTATGGCATCGCCCTGCTGGACCTGGACGAGGACCCCGACACCGCCGCCCAGCTCACGGCTTCCGAGCCGCAGGTGGACACCCGCACCGTGACCACCGAGACGGTGGGCGTCGTGTCCGCCGTGGACCCCGACGCCGGGACCCTGACCGTGATCTCCGGCAACGTGGACGGCAAGGTGGCCGAGGTGCCCGCTGCCATGTCCGACGTGACCAGTGTCATCTCGGTGACCGGCGCCTATGCCGCCGAGACCACCGCTGTGGCTCCGGAGGACCCGGCAGGCTCCCAGGAGGAGCTGGACGGCAGCTATGCGCTGCTGGAAGATGAGGATGGTTTTGGTGCCACGGTGGAATGGGTCGGCGAGGCCCGGCAGCAGGACCCCGATGCCCCGGCCCTGCTGGCAGAAACTGCCGATACGGAGGTGCTGCTGGACCCCACCTGGATCACTAAGATAGCGTTCGAGCAGAAGGTCAATGGCTCCTGGGAGACCCTGATGGGGAATGAAGTGGAAAGCGGTACCAACGTGCAGGTCACCGTGACCTACAAGCTGCTTCCAGGCACCCTGACGCCGGACCGGCCGACCCTGTGCTACCAGCTGCCGGATGCCATGAAGCCCAAGCAGCCCACCTCCGGCAATATCAAGGACGAGACCGACAACAACAAGGTCATTGGCACCTATACCATCGACACCGACGGCCTGGCAAAGCTGACCTTTTATAAAAGTGATAAGTTCACCGGTTTGGATGCCAACGGCAACCGGGAGTTTACCGGAACCTTCCAGTTCTCCCAGAAAGTATGGGCAGATGATTTTGCAAATGACAAAAACATTACCTTTAAAGATGGCTTTACTCTGACCATCAAGAAGAAAACGGCAGATATAAAAATCAGTAAAGGGTACACCGGCTATTGGAGTGCCTTTGAAAATCATCCGGAAAGTGGCACCTTCATAAACCATTATATGGTGACGGTGGAGACCACCAACGGCACCAAAGACCCGGTGACCCTTACGGATACCCTGAACACGAATCAGAGTGGAATCAGTGCTGGTGATTACCTGAAGGGCGGCCAATACCTGGTAAACACCTTTAAACTCTGCAAAGTGGATGCCTCGGGCAAAGAAACGGAGATCCCCTTCCCTGAGTATAAACTGGGAACCGACAGCAACGGCAACCCCCAGGTGGTCCTTGATCCGCTGCCGGCGTTGGAGATCGAAGAAAAGTACATCTGGTACTATGACGTTCAGCGGAACTATGCGGACTTTGACAAGATGCCCAACGGTGTCGGTATGATCTTCAATACGGCAACAGCGAAGGCAGGGGACAGGGAGGAAAAGAAGGCTGAAGCATACTACACATGTAAAACCCCGCGTATTGAGAAGAAGGGCCAGTACGACCCCAAGACAGGCCACATCCAGTGGACGATCACTGTAAAGGTACCCCATTCTTTCCTGGGGTCCTATATGCTGCAGGGCTGCAAGATCACAGATGCATTGCCAGACAGTGTGAAAATCGTAGGGGATGTAAAGGTAGGCGACGATACGATATCGGCAGAGGAATTTCTGCAAAACGGCTATACCATCCCGGAGAAGTATAGTGGAACAGAGCTGAAGATCACCTTTGAGACCACCACCCCCCTGGGCGGCGGCTCGGTGAAAAACGTGGCACAGATCCTGACCAAGAGCGACCATACCTTTGAGGCCTCGGCTACCGTGAACATCGGGCAGGGGAATTGGACCCTGAGCAAGGAGCTGTCCAGCAGCAGCAAGGGCCTGGCCAAATGGAATATCTCTGCCGCCAATGCGGCTGGCGAAAGCAGCTTTACCCTGGTGGAGACCCTCAAGGACGCTGTGAACGAAAGCGGCCAGACCCAGCTGGACACCCACTACGCCTACGCCGCAGAGCTGGAGAAGGCTTTGGAAAACGGCCTGACCCTGACCCTCCACGACGGCGGCACCATGAACTATGCTGATGCTAAGGCCGCCGGGGTCATTGCCGTCACCTACTACAGCGGTGCCGACGGCACCGGCGGCACGGTGACTGCCAACGACCCCTCCACCCGGGTGCGGAGCTTTACCATCCAGATAAACAAGGAAGATGGCAACCCGGTGCGGCGTGTGGAGGTAAAGGACCTCCCTACCCACGAGGATCAGAGCAATGTGCCCACCGGAGAAAAATGGACCTACAAAAACAGCGTCAGCATCCAAGGCAGCTCTCAGAGGGCTGAGGCAGAGGACACCTACCACAGCTACAAGAGCTTTGAAAAACGGGTGTCGGCGAACAGCGATCAGGACGAATCTGGTTACCAAAGCGGAGACCAGACCTACCAATACAGTGACCTCAGCGGCAACAACCTCCACTATCAGCTGGTGATGCAGACTGCTGCCGAGGATGATGCCGACATCGTCATCACCGATATCCTGCCGGAAAACACCGAGTTCAAGACCGACTGGGTAACGATCGGCATGGACAAAGGGGCCCCGGATAAGGCTGACAAGTTGGAGGGGGCCAATGCCACTGTAATCTACGAGGAAGCCACCCGGAAGCTGACCATTACCATCAGCGGCTACAACCTGAACAAGCGTGAACAACACAAGTTCCGCATTCTGTACAAGGTGAGCGTGGACGACGATCCCAGCTGGAAGAACCCCTCGGTGGGCGAGGTGATCTACACCAACACGGCCCAGTGGGGCGAGCTGACCGAGACCCTCCACACCACGGTGGAAAAGACTGTGGACCCCCTGAAAAAGACCGGACAGCTGGTGGATGGCAAAACCGACCGCATCGAGTACCAGGTGGTGGTGAACCCGGCCCGGAAGGACCTGTCGGTGGAAGCCAACAAGGCCCCGACCATTGAGCTGTGGGACGACGTAAAGGCCCAGAACGGTGCCATTGTCCGGGGAGACCCGGCGTCTGTAAAGCTGTATTACTTCCAGTATGACGAAGCCACCAACACCGTGACCCGAGGGGATGAAGTGCCTCGCAGCCTGTACCAGGTGCTGCCGGCAGATGGCGAGGGCTGGCTCCACATGGTGATCCCCAACCAGGCCGCCATGATCCTGGTGTACCAATGTGATGTAAAGCAGGGCAGTGCTGCTGAGGATTACAACGTGGACAACACCGTCAAGCTGGGCAATGGGGCCTCCACCAATTCGGATTCCATCAAGTTTACCTATGCATCTGCCGCCACAGCCTCTACCGGACAGTTCCTGCTCCACAAGGTGGACGATTACTCCGGCGTGGCATTGCAGGGAGCAGAGTTTACCATCTGGCAGTATGATCTGCAAACCAAGGATTGGCAGCGCTGGAGCGGCGGCGTAAACGGCACCGTCACCACCAACGAAAAAGGCCAGGTGAGCCTGACGGTGCTGGAAAACGGCAGCGAACAGACCCTGAAGCCGGACCTGCTGTATAAGATCGTGGAGACCAAAGCACCCCAGAACTACCAGAAGGACGATACCCCCCACTATGTGCTGTTCCACAAGAGCAACGAGACCCCCCAGACGGCCTTTGATACCGCTACGGGCAAGGGGACGGCGATGGATGGAGAAAAAATCATCCAGTTTGAAGATGTCCAGGTGGGCAGTGCCGCCCAGACCACCACGGCCCAGTATACCAACCGCTACAGCAACCTGACCGTCAGCAAGCTCTGGCTGGATGCCGACACCCGCCAGCCGGTGGAACCGGCGGTGGACAGCATCCACATCGAGGTCTGGCGGTACACCGACAATGCCGAGGACGAAACGTTTTTTGCCGAAGCCGACCTGGACGCAGGTAACAACTGGACTGCCACCTGGTCCGGGACCGATCTGCCCCCGACAGACGGGAAGGGCAATGCGTACTACTACCTGGTGAAGGAAACGACCACCGGCAACTGGAACGTGTACATCTCCAACAACGGCGTGCAGACCGGCAATATCACGGTGCAGAACTACGTTTACACCGGCTACGAGCTGCCGTCCACCGGCGGCATGGGCACGGCACCCTTCGGGGTGCTGGGCGGCGCACTGGCCGCTGCAGCAGCCCTGCTGCTGATCCGCAAACGGAAACAGAACGAGGAGGAGTGAGCAGCCATGAAACAAAACAAAAACAACCGGTTTGCCGCTCTTCTGCTGGCGCTGTGCATGGCCGTGTGCTGTGCACTGCCCGCGCTGGCAGCCCCCGCGGCCAGCGCCAACATCGACCTGAGCCGCACCGGCAGCATGGACGTGACCCTGTACGACCACCAGAACGACGTCCCCCTGCGGGGCGGCGCACTCACCGTGTACAAGGTGGCGGACGTGGCCCGCACCAACGGCGACCTGCACTTTGTGTACACCGCCGACTTTACGGGCTGCGGCATCGCGCTGGGCGACCTGACGGACAGCACGCTGGCTTCCAGGCTGGAAGCCAAACTGCCCGCCCGCGCCGCCGGCACCACCCATAAGATCAGCGAGCAGGGCATCGTCTCCTTTGACGCGCTGCCGCTGGGCCTGTACCTCGTGGTGCAGACCGAGAACTCCAAGGGCTACGAGGCCATCAATTCCTTCCTGGTGTCGCTGCCCATGGCGGACGAAAGCGGCTGGCTCTACACCGTGGACGCCACCCCCAAGGTGGGCGCGCCCACGCAGGAGGTGACCCCGCCCGAACCGGAAACTCCCAGCACGCCTTCGGAACCGGGCAAACCGTCCAAGCCGGAGAAGCCCACCCAGCCCGGCACCCCGGATGAGCCGGACAACCCGGACATGCCGGTGAATCCCAACGACCCCAACCGCCCGGTGTCGCCCGGTACGCCGGATAACCCGGTGAACCCCGGCAACCCGGACAACCCCGTGGCCCCCGGCACACCGGATAACCCGGTGGCGCCGGGCCGCCCGGACGGCAATGCACTGCCCCAGAGCGGCCAGCTGAACTGGCCCATCCCGTTCATGGCCTGCAGCGGCGTGCTGCTGTTTGCCGTCGGCTGGGTGCTGGACCGGAAGGAGACGCTGGCATGAACACAAAGCAGAAGATCGGCCGCGCCTGCATGATCGTGGGCATCCTGCTCATTCTGGGCGCACTGGCCCTGCTGGGCTATAACCAGTGGGACGCCAACCGCGCCGACAAGGCTTCGCAGGACGCCCTGGGCAAGCTGGAAGAGACCCTGACCGAGACCATGGAGGACAAGACGAAGGACGAAGAGCCGGTGGTCCAGCCGGAGCTGGACCCGGAGCAGGAGATGACCGTCACCGACATCGACGGCTGGGGCTACATCGGCTACCTGTCCATCCCGTCCATCGGGCTGGAACTGCCCGTGATGAGCGAGTGGAGCTACGCGGGCCTCAAGGTGGCCCCGGGCCGTTACAGCGGCTCCACCTACGCCGACAACATGGTGGTCTGCGCCCACAACTACGCCAAGCACTTCAGCCCCATCAAGTGGCTGGCCCTGGGCAGCGAGGTGTACTTTACCGACATGGACGGCCAGCGCTGGAGCTATGAGGTGTCCAACGTGGAGACCATCCAGCCCACCGACATCGACAAGATGATCACGGCCAGCGACGAGGACGCCTGGGACCTGACCCTGTTCACCTGCACCACCGGCGGCAGTGCCCGCTGCGCCGTGCGCTGTGTGCGCACCGGGTATCCCACCCTGACGACGGAGACGGCTGCCGCTGCAGAATAAAACAAGCCCAAAAAGAAGGGGCCGCTGCACAAATTTCGTGCGGCGGCCCCTTTTCTGCGCCCTGCCTGCGGGAGGGACGCGGAGACATAAAAAAGCGGAACAGCCGCAGCCGTTCCGCCATTGGATACAGAGGGTTACTTATTCTGGATGTACTCGTCGATGGCCTTGGCGGCAGCCTTGCCGGCGCCCATGGCCTTGATGACGGTGGCAGCGCCAGTGACAGCATCGCCGCCGGCATAGACGCCGTCGCGGCTGGTCTTGCCGTCGTCGCCGTCGGTGACGATGCAGCCGTGCTTGTTGGTCTCCAGACCCGGGGTGGTGGAGCGGATCAGCGGGTTGGGGCTGGTGCCCAGGCTCATGATCACGGTGTCCACGTCCAGCTCAAACTCGCTGCCCTTCTTCTCGATGGGGCGGCGGCGGCCGGAAGCATCGGGCTCGCCCAGCTCCATCTCCACGCAGGTGATGGACTTGACGAAGCCTTCGTCGTTGGCGTGGATCTCCACGGGGTTG
>ERZ773243.2771-NODE-2771-length-13948-cov-26.972072_pt1 | contig 13948 bp, 9 predicted proteins | sample MGYA00580520_ERZ773243 | MGnify/ENA primary metagenome ERZ773243 (study PRJEB29015, sample SAMEA2737747) | human gut metagenome | biome: human gut; feature: human-associated habitat; material: faeces | place: China | collected 2012 ... | reverse complement strand
CAGTGTTTTCACTTGTAGCGTCTTTTACCAGGAATTTATCTTTAGGAGAACGACCAGTGTAGATACCAGTCATTACGTTTACTGCACCCAGTTCAGTTACCTGACCTTTTTCGAAGCCTTCCAAACCAGCTTTTGTTTCTTCTGCAAACAATACATCGTAAGAAGGATTGTGTACGATTTCTACGGTTCCAGTGATACCGTACTTAGTAAGATCTAAATTTGCCATTGTTCAAATGATTAATTTGGTTATTATATCAAATGTTTAGTTTTCCGTTTATACCATCCAATAGACCAGTGAGTTCAATCCTCCTCGTCTTTGGCGATACAAAAGTAGTAGTTTATTTTTAAACTAAAGAAGTTATTACAGAAAAAAATCCGTAATAAACTAAAGATTTATACTTGTGTAACAAATCTGTCATTTCGACATTGCAACTACGAATATTACCACCTGGAATAATAAGTATAGTATTTAATCCATTCTTCCATATCTTTCATGAATTATCCGTATATTTGCGGCATAAACATGTAACAATCAAAAAAAGAGAAACAATCTATGAAAATTGTAGAACTGAACCGGAATAATAGTATTCTAAACCAGTATCTGGCAGAGATTCGCGATGTAAATATACAAGGTGACAGCCTGCGTTTCCGCCGCAATATCGAACGTGTCGGAGAAATCATGGCATACGAAATCAGCCGTGATCTTCCTTATCAACCGCTGGAGATACAGACACCTTTAGCCATGGCAACCGAAAACGTTCCTACCATACAGCCTGTCATTGCTACTATCCTGCGTGCCGGACTGCCGCTGCACCGGGGATTCATTAACTATTTCGACCGCGCTGAGAATGCTTTTGTTTCGGCTTATCGCAAATACATAGATACCGACAATTTTGATATCCATATCGAGTACATTGCCTCTCCGCGCTTGGACGGAAAGACGCTGATTCTGGTAGACCCGATGCTGGCTACAGGTGGTTCAATGGAACTCGCCTACAAAGCATTGCTTACTAAAGGTGAACCAGCACACATACATATAGCATCGGTTATTGCCAGCCGACAGGCAGTGGAACACGTACAAAAAGTATTTCCTCAGGACAAAACAACAGTATGGTGTGCAGCTGTAGATCCGGAATTGAACGCACACTCATACATCGTACCGGGACTAGGTGATGCCGGTGATTTGTGCTATGGAGAAAAAGAATAAGTCTTTTTAAGAAACAGTCAACTATCAAAACAAATTCCGGTTCTGCTTCAATCTGATATTTCGCAAGTTCCTGCTCCCACAAAGAAACACCTTTCTCGCGCAGACTATCGAAAGTCATTCCGTTCAGTTCTTGCAAATTCAAAGTTGCTCCGGCTGTACTGACAGCAGAAACAGCCGTCTTCACTATGATTTCTTCTCCTTCTGCTGCTTCAAAAGATATACATGCCATCAGATTCTTTCTCCAAGCTTCATAACAGCTTCTGAAACGAGATGTGTTGTAAATGACCGGTTTCTTATCTTGCATAAAACGCAAATTTTTCAGCTTCTTTGAAAACACGGCTGTAAAATATACATGGCGCTCCGGTCCCCAACCTTTCACAAGCTTATACCCTGTCAATGTAGAATCGTTTTCCATACGTAAATTCGACCATTCACAACTTTGCCACAAGGTATGGTTCATATCAATCATGATAAATGCCTGCTCCGATTTGGGATAGGTAAAGCGAAACATTCCACTCCGAAGACCAGCTGTCATTTCAGCTTTCACACCATAATCGGACAATTCTACAGCATAATAATTAGGTGATGCCCATTCTCTATCATGAGAATAACGAGAACGGTAACCTTCTGTAGGATTCTCACGTGTACCCGGATCAAGCTTCATCTCTCCTGTACCTGGAATAAACAGGAAGTCGCCCAAATCGGGAATCCCTGTTCCACTTAAATGCGTCAGACTAAATCCTAGAATAGAGGTATGATTATACTTATATCCAGCTGCTGCATCATAAAATTTTGCATCTGTGTCTGGACTAATCTGTATTCCTCCAAATGGTATCTGCGCTCCTGGATATACATTCCCATATCCATCTGTACCAATCATAGGATTGACATACTGAGTTAAGTTCTCTGCAGAAAGAGAAAACACCGGCAAAGAAACACATAGAAAGATTGTTTTCAGTATCTTTTTCATAATCAATGATTTTCTGTTTCTTGAATATCGCCAACTGCAACTTGATATTCATATCACAAGTCATCTATATCATACTGCTCTCCTAAAGCATATTTTATAGCCCCGTTAAATGACCAAGGAACAACCTCAAGTGTACTTCGATTAAACTTACGAAGAAAGTCTTTATCTTTATTATCTCTTAACCATACAAAAAAGTATCCGGCAGTACGATAACCATCCATATAGTTTCCACCTTTAGGACGAGCATCCGGAGTAAAACCTCCATTGGCAACACGTACTGCATCAGCCATTCCCTCTATAAAAGCCCAGAAAACACGACTGCTTCCATAATTACCTATCCCTTGAGGCTCCAGCTGATATGCATGAGTCAATTCGTGTAACAAAACACCCCTTGTTTCAAAAAACAGCTTAGCAGTATCATTTGCTGCAAATGAGTTTTCAATATGACGAGTACTATAAAAAATGCTCACAACGCCATTACCTCCTCCTTTTGCAGAAATACCCTCTATATCCTGCAAAGAATAATGAATTGTATCAACCGGAACAATACTATCAGCCGGAGAATCATATAATGTAGCAAGTACTGTACGTGCCTGATCTGCAATATACTCCTGAGGATTAGTTATTATACGATGATAAACTTTTGATCCTTCTGTCTCTGGAGCCTGATCATCAAATACAATATGCCCAACCGGATAATCTTTCCAGACCTCCATTGTCTCTTTTTCAGTCATCACATTTTTCTTGTTCCCCGTACAAGCCGATATACCACTCATTCCTAATATTATACCAGCTAATAACAATTGTGCTTTCATACTATTTGACTCCGTTTGTTAATGAATAAGGCTTATTTTCTGCTTTTTGTCCTCTTTTCTTGTTGGGTGAGGTTCCCATCTTAAACTCCCAGACTCCTCCTTTCAACAAATCTGCATGAGTAATATATAATTTGTCATATTTCTTGCCGTTAATAGTAAGTGACTGAACATAACGTCGAGTATCGCTCACTCCTTCAGCTTTAATTTCCAAAATGTTTCCATTAGGTAAACGCAGTTTGAGATAAGGGAAATATGGAGCTCCTAATACATACTGATCTGTTCCCGGACATACTGGATAAAATCCCATTACCGTAAACATATACCAGGCAGACATCTGACCACAATCATCATTTCCTCCCAACCCGTTTATATCATTACGATACATACGGTCGATTATCTCACGAGTCCAAAATTGAGTTTTCCAAGGTTGTGATGTCCAAGCGTATAAGTAAGGTATATGATGACTTGGTTCATTACCATGCACATATCCGCCAATCAGCCCTTCTTCCGTAATATCTTCATTCTTTTCATAATATTTTTTAGGAAGATGCATTTCAAAAAGCTCATCCAAACGAGTTAGAAAAACTTTTTCACCTCCCATTAAATCCATGATACCATAGACATCATGTGGTACATGGAAAGAAAAATTCCAGGAATTACCTTCGATAAAACCCTCTCCATGTGTTTGCAGAGGATCAAAATCTTTTTTGAAGCTACCGTCAGTATAACGCGGACAGGCAAAGCCATTTTTCTTATCAAAGACATTACGATAATTCAATGCACGTGCATAATACTGCTTAGCAATTTCTTCATTACCTGCTCTTAAAGCAGTCTGATAAATAGTCCAGTCATCATATGCAAATTCCAATGTAGAGGAAACAGCTGTACTACTCTTTTCAAAAGGAATATATCCCAACTGTTTATAATCATCCAGATGATCATAGTAATCTACGTTCGATGTTTCGACCATAGCTTGCAAAGCTTCTTCCTTTTCAGTAAATACCCCTTTGGCAATAGCATCAGCCAAAACAGGAACAGCATGATATCCACTCATACACCAGTTCTCATTTCCCATCAAACTCCAAACGGGTAACATTTTATGCACACTCTGCTGTTGATGACGAATCATCGATTTTACCATATCCGCATTCTGCATTGGAGTTACCACATTCAGGAACGGATGTTCAGCCCGATAAGTATCCCACAATGAAAAGATCGTATAATTCGTAAAGTCTTCTGCTTGATGAATATTATGATCAAGTCCACGATATGCTTTGTCCACATCCATAATATTCCAGCATCGTCTTTTACAATGCCGTGTACCATCTCATTAACCAGCCCTTGTTCGCGACCAATGTATGAAGGCACAATATTTCTGCCATTAATTGCAACAGAAACCAAACCGGCTGTAGTACCAACAAAAAAGTGATTGTTATCATATTCACACAAACACAAGACATCATCTACAGCTTTTCCCAGCATCGTACGCAAGGAATACACCTGATACTCATATTTTCGAATATCAAACCGAACTAACCCTTGTCCACGACTTCCCAGCCATAAAATAGAATCACCTTGTACCCATAAAGAAGAATATTCTACAAGTTCTTTCTGTTCTGCAAAACAACGGAAACGTCTGAATCTTTTGATCTCCGGAATTTCATGTGATTTATCTAGCACAACCTTAATAAGACCTGAGCCAAGCGTTACTACCCAAAGAACAGAATCATTTTCCTCATATAAGCCATGTATTTCTGCCGGATAACGTATAGAGCCTCCCACACGTATCAGTTTATCAGACTGATAAGAATAATAATACAATAACGAATCGGACATTCCCACCCAAAAATCATCTCCTTGAGTCTTTTTCTTCAGCATAAATACCGGATAGAAATTAGGTCCGCGCACATAATCAGTCAAAGCCCATTTTCCTTTAGGTGAATAAACTGAAAGAGTTTTAAGATCAATCTCTTTTTGATAATCAGGTATACGTATCAGACCGTCTCCCTTAGTACCAACCCACAATGTACCGTAACGATCGGTCATAATACCTCTAACCTGCCCACTTACAGATGAAGACATGCGATTTAGCATTAAATTCGTAACCAGAGCATCTCTTTTAGTAAACTTCACTACACCGGCTCCATCTGTCCCCATCCATAAAATCCCTTGCTGATTATCTGTATAAGCTGAAAATATACGCAAATCTACACGTATCAAATCTTCTGTATATTGCTGAGAAGCCATCAGACGAAGGATACCACCCGTATGAAGAGTTATCAGAATATCATCATAAAAAGGAAATACGTTCATGAAGTTACCATACTTTCTATATAGTTCCCCTACATTACGAATATATACTTTAGACTTCTTGGAAACATCATACAAATACAAATCATCTGCTTCGTCAATGAAACAAATAACCCCGCTTTGAATAAAAGTCTTTTTTATAACCTTGGAATGTAAAGGTGAAGATGTAACATCCAAACTTGTCTGCAAAGAATCAGCAGAAAAAGAACTCAATGAAAAATGAATCATCTTAGTATCATTAACTGGTACTATATGAAGCCCACCTTGTCCATCTACATAAGCACTTTGTTGAAGGTTCTCCAAATTTAAACTCATTGCACCGGCCTTCACAAAGCAACGATGATATGTATTATAATAATACAAATTCCGCTTTCCAACAATCCAGCTGTCACCTTTCCGATTAGAAAATACAATAACTTCTTCATCTGGAAATACATAATTATCGATAACAGATAAAGAATCTGTAGAAAATAAGTTTACTCCAGAATAGCTTTGCACCCATAATTTGTCATCTGAAGCAATCTGAATACGAGAAATAATGTTATTATCTAATGTTAGGCCCTTGGAAAAATCAGTACGAAATACATCTATCGTTCTACCATCATAACAGTTTAATCCATCGTAGGTACCGAACCACATCAATCCCTGATTATCCTGTAAGATACTTAAAACTGCGCTATTTGAGAGTCCTTGTAAATGGTTTATTGTAAAAGAAGAATAAGAACTAGAAGCCAGCATAACCTGAAAGCATGCTATCAAGAAACTTGCCAGATAGATTTTCATATTACTGATGCTTCTTATCATAATTCTACTTTATAAGATATAATACAAAAATTTGGATAAATAAAAACAAAAAAAATAAGGAGCCCCATAATATTGACTCCTTATTTTTTTCTTCCGCTTTATTTTATTTCCCAAGTATCATTGGTTGCAAGCAATTCAGCAAAATTATGATATTTCTTTTTCGCAGAAACTTCTTCTATTTGTGCTTCGACAGATTCATCATATGTAGGCGCTTCTACATCACGAATAACTCCCAATGCAATCGGGAAATCAGGCCCTTCCATCAAAGCCAGTTTCAACTGAAGTGTATGATCTTCACAATGAGCATCATGTACTAGAATATCTTTTTCCGTAATTCCATTTTCACCCAGTTTAACGACTTTCAATCCGAAATCTTCCTGCATTAATCCAAACTCTTTATTCGGACCGAAAAGCATAGGTTTACCGTGTTCCAGATAAATGGCATTGCGTTCACGATCTTCTTTTTTAGCGACAGCATCATGAGTACCATCATTAAATATCACACAGTTTTGAAGAACCTCCACTACCGATGTTCCCTTATGACGAGCTGCTACTTTCAATACTTCTACTGACGGACCTCCATCTACAGCGACACAACGGGCAAAAAAGCGTCCACGCGCGCCAAAGCATAATTCTGCTGGACGGAACGGATCTTCTACTGTACCATATGGTGACGACTTACTGACAAAACCTCGAGCTGATGTAGGAGAATACTGCCCCTTGGTAAGTCCATAAATACGATTATTCAGTAATATAATATTAATATCTACATTACGACGGATAGCATGAATAAAATGATTACCTCCAATAGCCAGTCCGTCACCATCTCCTGAAATCTGCCAGATAGTAAGATTTGGATTAGCGACTTTAGCACCTGTGGCAATAGCTGCCGCACGTCCATGAATCGTATGCATACCATATGTATTCATATAATAAGGCAGACGAGACGAACATCCAATACCAGAAATAACTGCAATTTCATGAGGAGAAACTCCTAATTCTGCAAGTGCCTTATGAAAGGAATTCAAAAATGCGTGATCACCGCATCCGGGACACCAGCGCGGTTGTCCTGCCTTATAATCTGCTGCTGTATATTTTGTTTCGCTCATTGTCTATTCCTCCATTAATTTAGTAAATGCTTCAACCAGTTCTTGTACAACAAAAGGTTGTCCCTTTACCTGATTAAACTGATGCAAATGAATACCTTCTATCTTCATTCTCAGATAACCTGCCAGCTGTCCCATATTCTGCTCTGCAACAACGATCTTTTTATATCGACGAAGAACTTCTTCTGTATTCTTAGGCAACGGATTGATGAACTTAAAATGAGCTAAAGCTGCTTTCTTTCCACGTCTGTTCAGCTCATCCATAGCCGAATGCAAATGACCGTATGTTCCACCAAAACCTACAATCAGTAAATCTACATCCTGATTTCCTTCTACCTTCAAATCAGGTATAGAATCAGCAATCTTAGCCACTTTCTCAGCACGCAGACGCGTCATCAGGTTATGATTTTCCGAATCTGTTGAGATAGCTCCCGTTTCATTACTTTTTTCCAATCCTCCGATACGGTGCATAAATCCTTCCATACCTGGAGTAGCCCAATAACGTACGCCTGTCTGTGGATTACGCTGGAAAGGTGTCCAGGCCCCAGCCATGTCAGGTGTTACATAAGGAGGACGAATATCAGGATATTCAGCTAAGTCAGGCAAACGCCATGCTGCCGAACCGTTTGCAATATATGCATCAGTCAACAAAACAACAGGAGTCATATGTTCCAATGCTATTTTACATGCCATATAGGCTGCATCAAAACAATCTGTAGGTGAGGATGCAGCAATAACAGGCATCGGGCTTTCACCATTTCTTCCATACAAAGCCTGTAATAAATCCGTCTGTTCTGATTTAGTAGGTAGTCCGGTAGAAGGTCCTCCACGCTGTACATCAACGATTACTAAAGGTAATTCAGTAATTACAGCCAGATTCATAGCTTCACTCTTCAGACAAACTCCAGGTCCGGAGGTGGTTGTTACAGCCAAAGCTCCGGCAAAAGCAGCACCAACAGCCGAAGCACATCCTGCTATTTCATCTTCACACTGAACCGTTTTTACTCCCAATGATTTATGTTTTGCCAATTCATGTAAGATATCTGTCGCAGGAGTAATAGGATATGATCCCAGGTAAAGCTGCAATCCAGCCTTTTCTGCAGCAGCAATAAGCCCGTAAGCCGTAGCTTTATTGCCATTAATATCCATGTAACGTCCTTTTTCTTTTTGAGCTTTACTAGGAACCAGATAGCTCATCGCAACTGAAGCATGCGTGTTTTCTCCAAAATGATAACCATCGTATAAAACCTTCACATTAGCTTCTGCAATCTCCGGCTTTCTCGCAAATTTCTCACGAAGTAACTTTTCACCTACCTTTACATCACGATGGAAAAGCCAGCACACTAAACCTAATGCGAACATGTTTTTGGTACGCATAATAGACTTATTGTCCAACCCACTATCCTTCAGGCTTTCTTTACACATTGTCGTAATGGCAGCTTCCACTACCTCATTCTTAATACCAAGCTCTGAAAAAGGATTTTCCAATACAAACTGAGCTTTTTCCAGGTCACGCTTTGTAAACGAATCTGTATCAATTATAATAACCGATTGAGGCTTACAAAATTTATACTGAGTTTTCAATGCTGCAGGATTCATTGCAACCAACACATCGCATTTATCTCCTGGAGTATATACTTTCCCAGAACCTATATGTACCTGAAATCCAGAAACACCTGTTAATGTACCTTGCGGAGCCCGGATATCGGCCGGATAATCTGGAAATGTACTGATATCATTTCCCTCGGCAGCTGATATATTGGAAAACATATTTCCCGCCAGCTGCATACCGTCGCCTGAATCACCAGAGAAGCGAACAACTACATCATCCAGCTCCTTGATTATCATTTCTTCTGCCATAATATGTCATTTAAAGTTTACAAATTCATTAATCGCAAAATTGGCGAACTTCCTTTAAAAATCAAAATAAAAAAGGTAGTTATTTCATTTGTAAAGGAAGCTCTCAAGTTTTTTAAACAAAATTATTGGGATATTCCGAAAAAGAAGTATTTTTGCAATCAACTTGCCCTTGTAGTTCAACGGATAGAATAGAAGTTTCCTAAACTTTTGATTCGGGTTCGATTCCCGACGAGGGTACAAAAAGAAAGGAGCCATGTCTAAATTCTGACATAGCTCCTTTTTCCGAAAAACAAACTAGAGTTTTATTCTGCTTCGTTCAGTGTTGCAATACTTACGCGGTTCCAGTCTGGTTCTGAGAACATTTCTCCTACTCCTTGACCTTCTGCCGTAATACGGCTTGCGCTTATTTTGTATTTATTAATCAAGATAGTCTTCACAGCCTCTGCACGTTGCTTAGCAATACGTGCATTAATCTCTGCACTACCTTCAGGAGAAGCATATCCTTTAATAACAACTGTACTAGAAGGATTATTCTTCATGTATGTAGCAATACGTTCTACATTTGGCAACTGATCAGCACTTACAGTAGCCTTTCCTTGTCCGAAAGTAATAACCGACTCTAAAGACTTAGAGTGAGTATTCTGAACAATAGTTTCAACCTCTTTCGGTGCATTCATACACTCATTCAGTTTTTCTTTCAACTGATCATTTTCATATTGCAAAGCTTCAAGTCCTTCTGTTTTTGCAGCCGATTCTGCACGCAATGTGTTAATCGCATCATTCAGCAAATCAACTTCAGCCTGGTTGTATGGAGTCTGAATTGTTTGGTAATGCTTTCCATTACTACTTGCAAAATGATAGGTCACACCCGCCAAAAGTTCTATAGCTGATTTATTAACATTTAAAATCTGCGATCTGTTTCCTGACATCTGATATACAATAGCAGGACGTACATTTATAGTCCAAGCTTTCGCCTCTCCTAAATTGAAGTTAAAACTTGTTCCAAAACGGCTTACCATATATGATTTGTCATAGCCCAGACCTGAATTTACAAAATCATGTCCCCAGCCAATGCCGGCAATCGCCTCAACTTCAAACAATCTGGGCTTACCCAAATAGCCACCAAATAAGTTATTTAAGTTGATTTTACCCAAGGCTCCCAAATTAAGTGCATCAAACGCTGTACGGCTTTCGCTCGTGTTGACAGTTGTCAGTCCTTCAAAAGAAACTCCCAACACCGGAGTAATTTGTTTCCCAAGCTCAATACCAGCTGTTCCACGCATATTTTTCCAGAATGCAGAATGTGTTGTTGAGGTAATGCCTCCACCTTTGATACCCATGTACCAATTATCAAAGAATTTATTACCTACGTATGCATCTTGTGCATTACCCACCATTGCAACAGCTGCAAGCGCCATTGCGAAAAAAAATCTTTTTTTCATACTTTGAATAGTTTAGTTAGTTGTTTAGTCAGTCTGTTAATCTTACAGTACATAGATAAAACAAATCTATGCCTACTTTGTTCTTCAAACTCAATAATCAGCAATAAAAAATCATAGGCAAAAAAGAAAAGCCTCTACCATAAGTGCTATGGTAGAGGCTTTTACCTCAATCTATAATTTAAATAAATTTATTAAGCTTCTGCTTTTTCTGTATCTTTCATCTTATGTCCCATTGTCAGATATGCAACTGGAGCTGCCACGAACAATGATGACAAAGTACCGATAACAACACCCAGAATCATTGCAAAGGCAAAGCTACGAATACTATCACCACCTAAAATCAAAATACTCAACAATACGATTAAAGTACTTAATGAGGTATTAATAGTACGGCACAATGTAGTGTTCAGTGAGTCGTTAAACAGTTTAGCACGATCACGTTTCGGATACAAGTGGAAGAATTCACGTACACGGTCGAAAATTACCACCTTATCGTTGATTGAGTAACCGATTGCGGTCAAAATAGCACCGATGAATGTCTGGTCGATTTCCAATGAGAAAGGCAGTATACCATACCAAATAGAATACATACCAATAATCAACAGTGTATCAACAGCCAATGCAACAGTAGCACCTACACTATAGGCAATATTGCGGAAACGAACTAAAATATACAGACCAATTGCAATCAGAGCCAACACAACTGACCAAACAGCAGATGTTTTGATATCATCAGCGATACTTGGACCAACTTTCTGTGAACTGATGATTGAACCACCAGTACGGTTATCACGGTCGATAAATATTTCAAGTGTAGTTCCTTCACCAAGCAAATTACCCTCTTTCAATGCATCATACAAGAATTCCTCAATTTCAGCATCGATAGTTGGAGAATCTTCTTCTATACGGTAGTTTGTTGTAACACGGATAGTCTTACCATCTGTACCCAATGCAATAGCCTGAACATTAGCATCACCCACCTTTGGCTGCAACAAGCTACGTACAGTTTCCGGTTGTACAACCTGTTCGAACTGAACAACGAAGTTACGTCCACCGGTAAAGTCAATACTTTGTGACAAACCGCGAACAAAGAATGAAATGATACAAACAACAATTACAGCTCCCCAAATTATGAAAGAACGTTTGGTAACACCCATAAAGTTGTAATGCACATTCTGCATCAGGTTCTTCGAAATACCAGTAGTAAAGGTCAAGTTCAACCACTTATCTTTACCCATATAATGTTCGTAAACCAGACGAGTCAAGAATACAGCTGTAAAGAATGAGCAAAGAATACCGATAATCAATGTAGTGGCAAATCCACGGATAGGACCAGTACCAAAGTTAAACAAGATAATACCAGTAATAATAGAAGTCAAGTTTGAGTCGAAGATTGCTGAGAATGCATTAGCATAACCTTCCGACAAAGCTTGTTTAGTTCCCTTACCAGCCTTCAACTCTTCTTTTGTACGTTCATAAATCAATACGTTAGCATCCACCGCCATACCAAGTGAAAGCACCATACCGGCAATTCCAGACATTGTCAAGGCAGCCTGGAAAGAAGATAGAATACCTAATGTAAAGAAGAAGTTAACAAACAATGCACAGTTTGCAATCATACCCGGAATAAATCCATACATAGCACACATATAAATCATCAAGACAACCAGTGCAACTACGAATGAAATAATTCCTTGGTTAATAGATTCCTGTCCCAAAGACGGTCCTACGATATCTTCCTGTACAATACGTGCAGGTGCCGGCATTTTACCAGACTTCAGCACGTTAGCCAAGTCTTTTGTCTGTTCCGGAGTAAAGCTACCAGAGATTTCTGACTGTCCTCCAGGAATTTCACCATTAACACGTGGAGCACTATATACATAACCATCCAATGCAATAGCGATTGATCTGCCAACATTTTGTTTAGTCAAAGCAGCCCAGCGACGAGCACCTTCTGTATTCATAGACATGCTCACGCACGGTTTATTATACTGGTCGTAAGAATCTCTTGCATCAGTTACGACATCACCTTCCAAAGGAGCACGACCATTACGCTCTGTAGATTTAATTGCATACAATTCGAAAATACGTCCACTCTTATCGAAGTCAGCAGCAGCAACACCCCACATCAATTTCAGATCACGAGGTAACTGCTTCTGTATTTCAGGCATACTTAAGATACGATTAACTTCAGCTGTATCGTTACGGTCAGCATAAGCAACAATAGCTCCTACGCCACTCTGGTTCAACTGAAGAACAGAAAGCAACGGATGTTCCTTCTTCATTTGTTCAATATTTGCACCAGAAGTATTAGAAGCAGTTTCACCTTTCAATGCAGCAGCTAAACTGTCTTTAGCAGAGATTGCAGGCTGAGCAGTAGCAACAGTATCTGTTTGTACAGAATCAGTAACTGTTCCTGCAAGCAAATCACGAGCACGACTATCAGCAGAAGCTAATACCGGAACGATTTCTTTTGCTTCAAAAGTTTCCCAGAATTCCAGATTAGCAGAACCCTGCAACAATTTTCTAACACGTTCTGGTTCCTTAATACCAGGCAATTCTACCATGATACGTCCCATCTTACCTTCCAATGTCTGGATATTAGGCTGAGCCACACCAAAGCGGTCGATACGAGTACGCAATACATTATAAGAATTGTCTACCGCAGCTTTCACTTCTTCGCGTAATACAGCTTCAACCTCAGCATCAGTACTGCGTGTAGTTACTTTATCCTTTAACTGTTGAGTAGCGAATAACTCTGCCAGCTTTCCTTCCGGAGCCAGTTTCTTGTATTCACGAATAAAAATTGTGATAAAATCATCCTGACTGGTAACCTGTTGTTTTGCAGCTTCAGCAACGGCTTTATTAAATGCCTCATCTGTTTTGTTATCAGCCAAAGCTTTTACAACATCCGGTACAGAAACTTCCAGAATAACGTTCATACCACCTTTCAGGTCAAGTCCCAGTCCGATTTCCATCTCACGACATTGTTTCAGCGTATAACTGCCCAACCAAACCTTTTCATTCTGTACTGAATCAAGGTAGTGAGTTTCCCCTTTCGGATCTTCTGCCGCCTTTTTCATATGATAGCGGGTTACAAAAGAGAACGAAAGATAGAACACACATACAAGGGTCAGCAATATCGCAAAAACCTTTACGAATCCTTTGTTTTGCATGTTACTTTAATTTATATATTTACTTTTTAATTAATATACGTTTATTCAAGGTTGCAAATATAGTTTTTTTTTCATTTATAAAGGGAAAGGTTTCTAAATATTTAAGTTTTAAGCTATAAATTTCCCTTTTTCAAAGAAGCATTTCATATCAGTATTATAATTTGACAGATCAAATCGTTAGAAAACAGCTGTACTGCATAACTAATCGAGTAGGAGGAAAACGAAGTAGTTTTCTTCCTACTTTCGTTTTCCGACCTC
>ERZ773243.2768-NODE-2768-length-13953-cov-3.320622_pt1 | contig 13953 bp, 8 predicted proteins | sample MGYA00580520_ERZ773243 | MGnify/ENA primary metagenome ERZ773243 (study PRJEB29015, sample SAMEA2737747) | human gut metagenome | biome: human gut; feature: human-associated habitat; material: faeces | place: China | collected 2012 ... | reverse complement strand
CACCCACATGCCGAAGGGGATAGGCAAAATACCAAATAACTTCGTTGACGGACTTTTATCCAATGCAGCCGTAACCTCACTGATAGCCGTTTCACCCACAGGAGTGGTAGAAGCATCTTTAAAGATATTTTTATTTCCCGTATACAGCACTTCGCCTTCGGGCAAATGTTTTGTAGTGGAACAGCTGAATAATGTGCCAATAAGGAAATATGCCAATATGCCAATAAAAAATAGAGATATTCCTCGTTTGCCGGTTATTCTTACTATTTTCATTTTTTCTTCTTTTTAAAAATAAACAATTCACTCAGACGGTCCATCTTCTTACGAAGCACAAGGCCAACGCCAGTCTCAGTAATCTCACCTTCAAAGACACTTTCATAGTTCTTGTTGTGGAATACGCGGACATAGCGTGTACCACTATTATCCAGACGATATTCCAAAGAAATATTATCGATGAACGATTCTACGTCATTCGTTGCATTGGCGCCACTGGACACTTTTCCACCGATAATGATCTGTACACGATCATTGAAGAAACGCTGCGAATAGCGGAAACTGTAGTCCGTCTGTTTATCGCCCGTTTCGGCGGCAGTACGGTCTTCAATACCCACACTGAGGGAAGCATTCTTCAGGTTCCCGGTCAGTGAATTAATCTGGCTTTGCAGCACACTGTTCAGTGCGGAACCCATGGTCAAACCACCACCTTTTCCGCTGTTATAAAGATACATACCGGTGGCAAGCATGGTGATGGCCTGCTTGCTTCGTTCATCGGCGCTCATTCCTGCCAGCTCACCCTGCACAGTGGCATCTTCAGGGGCACTCAGATTAAAACTCAAATCAGGGTTCTCCAAACGATTCTTGATGCTGATGGAAACGTCGAAGTTCACCATACGCGAACCACCGTCATCACCATCGGATACGGAAGCGCGGACACGCTCCGTAGCAGTCAGGTTGAGCGAAGGGTTCATCGGATTACCCGTCCAGTCCACATAGCTTCCGTTGACAAACTGGAACTCTTTCAGAGGAATAACGGGCAGGGCATATTTCATCATACCACCGATCAGCGTATAGCGACCGGACAATGTGAGATCGCCTTGCGGAGTATATTGCAGATTCAGGTCACCTCCACCTTCCAATTCCACACGGCTGCTGCGGTCAGGGCTGAGATCGGCACGTAAGCGTACGGCATCATCAATATGCACAGACATCAACATGTCCATACCGCCAAGCGACATAGTGGGAACTTCCGTTGCCTGTACCGAAGTAGTATCCGTAAAGGAAGTGAATGTAACGAGTTCACCCAAACGGTCTTCTACTGTCAAGGGCGAATCGGTCAGCACATAGGTTACATCCGTATTACCCAGCAGATTCATGTTTCCGCGCATGGTCAGTCCATCCAGCGGACCGCGTACGGTAGCGTTCAGGTCCACGAAGATTTTACCGTAAAGCATACTCTCGCGTGTGCGGGGTGCATCGAGCAGAGTATAATTCTGTGCACGCAAGGTCAGGTTTGCTGTCGGTCGGTCCATATTCCGGAAGTCCACGTTTCCGTCTATCGTGAAGGGGTTACGACTGGTGGTATATATAGCAAACTTATTAAATATAAGCTGGTTATTCTCTATCTTCAACGGACGATTGTCGAACCAGTAGCGAGCACCTGCCTGACGGGCGTAGACAGAGACACTGTCTAATGAAAGATCGCCGCTCATCTTTGGTTTCTCCATATCTCCATTGATATAAAGTCCACCGTCAATGTCACCTGTGAAAGTAACGACCTGATCGGGCATAAAGGCATTGGCAAGGGAAAGCGGGAAATGCTCGAAAGTGGTGTTGACTTCAAGCGAATCACGTCCGTTCTTCTGAGTTAATACGGCATCGGCAGTCAGCACCTCCTGATCTCCCGACCGGAAATAGGCATTCAGATAGTGCGTGCCTTTATCACCCGGAAGCCATGTGGCGCCCAGTCCGATGTTACCTACCGGCTGGCGTTCGTAAGTCAGCTTTTCCACACCGGCTTCAGCGGAAACTTGCAGGGAGGTTGCTGTTTGTATATAGTTTGCTTCCGCAGAAAAAAGTCCCGTGATACGGGGCATATAAGGCAGAATGCCACTTAGTTTATCCAAGCGGAAACGGATTAATTCCAGATTTATATTCTGTAAAGAGACAGTGTCAGACCGGTCGGACTGCATACGGAAGCAGAGTCCGTCCTCACTGTCCATGTCGACATTAGCGTAGACGCGCATATTCTTGTGCAGATAAATCCAATCGCTGTTATCTACAAAGTGGAACTTCTGGAAAGCAATAATAGGCTCGGCAGGTGTCAGGCGGAAGGCAATACCATTACCCCTACCCCGGCCCTCTATCAAAGGACGGGCATTGATACCCAGATCAAGTCCGGTATCTCCCTTCGCATCCACATAATTCAGGGTCAGTTCGGCATCTTCATTACGGATTTCACCCGTCAGTGTACTGCGGAAGACAAACTGAGGGTTCTTTGGTCCATTTATAACACCCCCCTGCAACTTCATGCGTGCAGTGTCCTGGCTGATAGCAAAGAAAATGGTATCCAGTTGTAAGGAGTCCATACGCAGACCATGTATAGCAGTTCGTCCGTTGATACCACGTCGGGGTGTGGTGCCAAAACGCAATATAAAGTCATCAAAAGAAATATCCTTGGTTGCCAGGAAATAACTGACAGGATTCTGCTTACCGGCTTTCAGTTGCATACCGGCTGAGGGCAGTGCTTTCCGTAATTCTGCATGATCGAGTTGCTTCAATTCTATCTGCCGGGTAAGAAGTGTGGCAAAGGCAGTGCCCTGATCCATCAGTTTCTGCAAGGTACTGCGGGCACGGAACTGAAAGTCGAGGTCGCCTGCATCCATGTTCATCTTGATAGAGTCATGGCGTGCCTCGGCACCGAGAGTGAAAGCGAAAGGATGCTTCAATGGTTTAGGAGAAATACCTAACTCATGTAGACCGACATTCTCCACATTCATAGCCATCTTACCATCCAGGTATTTACGGTCAAGACGCATATCTGCATCCGCCTGCATCTTCAGCAGGGCATTGTCGCTCGTCATGCGTACAGTGGCAAGAGCGGATTTCAATCCGGCTGTCAGGTCAATGCCGGAAATATTCCAGTGTCCGTATTGTAATTCACCGAGAGAAGCTTGCACAGCAGCCACAGTGCGATGGTTGGCTGGATCAAATCCTTTTCCTTTGGCGGCAACCTTGGCCGAAAGGGTATAGATAGAATCTTTAGGCAGGAAATGGTGCACTTGCAGGGCATCTACATGAAGGTCTGCCTGATAGGCTTCGGTAGAAGTATTGTAACGAGCCAGCAGATTCAACAGCCCTTCGCGCTCTTTCAATTTCAGGCTGGCATCATAATTGGGGCCATCCAAACCAAGTCGCGCAGCAAGGTGCATACTGTCCGGCACAACTATAGAACCATCGGGGGTGACACCAGTCAATCCGGTAAGGAAATTCAGGTTCTGTGTCCGGATATCAAAGTCAATGCTTCCATTGCGCGTCAAACTGTCGGTGAGGTTCCAAATCTCACCACCACCATTCAAGGTGAAAGCACCCGGCAGGTCGATATTGAAGCGGGAAATCTGCATCTGCTTGAAGTTACCTTCCGTACCGGCACGGATAGTAAGGGGACGGAAAGGATACGCCTCCTTAAATGTGTCAGGCAAATCACCTGCAAAGAGCATTACATCCTGCTTGCCGATGCGGGCATTGAAACGGGCAGAGAGTCGTCCGGAAGTGGGAATTTCTACCAATTCCCAATAAGTCTGGGCGATGAAATCCATTTCACTGTGTGGGGTAAGCAATTTTAAAGAAGGCACCTGAATAACAGTGGAATCAGCAAATACCCGTCCCGTCAGTGAAGTGATGCTCAGACCGGAACGCTCGTTCATGGAGAATTCGCGAATAACGGCATTGATATTCCGTCCATGATAAAGCACGGAGTCCACCCCAATGCGAATATCCCGCAAAGCGATGTGCGAAGCATCGAAGCCCGAGGCAGGTTTCACACCGGTGCTATCGGTAGCCGCAAGACTATCGGTATCTATCAAGTTATTAATAGCACTGAGCAATTGGCTACCCGTATCATAGTTTACTGTAGTACTGCTCAATTCAAATTTCTTCAGACCGTACATCTGTCCGCCCAGGTCAGCAACCGCATCATCCACCTCTGCATCACCCAGACGGGCAGCAAGACGCATGGAATCCAGCGGCATTTGCAAATCAACAGAAACGTTCTTCAATGCTAACTTGTGTAAAGCCACTTTCCAGTTAAGGGCGGTAGTCGTGGTATCCGGTTCGGTAGTGGTAGTGTCGTTCATCACAACAAGCATATGAGTATCACTCAGCTCCACACGGTTGATGACAGCATCTTCTTTCTTCAGGTCTACACCATGGCTTTCAAGAAAGAAACGCCCCAGCACACCACGTATGCGGATACCCTCTATCAAATCGGCAGAGTTCAGGAAAACTCCGTTCACAGTAACCTCGTCCACTTCTACTTGTCCGCGTATCAGCGGCCATGCCTGCACGCGCACGTTCAGGCTTTCCAGGGTCAGCAGAGTATCAGGAGTTTGTTTCACGGCAAGAGAGTCACCGGGAGCAGAGGATATTTGTTTATCTGCCTGTATAGGCTGAATGACCTGCACACCGCGTACCAGCAAGTTCAGCGGAAAGCGGAGGTCGATGCGGTCAACAGATATATCCATACCCGTTGCTTCGGATGCAATGGCAGTGGCTTGCTTCCGTATCAGGCTCTGTACAGGAGGGATATAAAGCAATACCATCAGTACTACAAATAATATGATAGGGGTAAGTAGTATCCACATTACCCATTTCAACCATTTTCTTTTCATTAGGACGTCAATCGATAGTCAGTGTTTAAATCGTTACAAAGTAAACAAATTCTAACGACATTTGGTTGATGCAGAAGAGAAAAAGGCTATTTATTCCTCTACCTGTGCCACGACATCTTCAATCAGAGCGAGTACTGAGAAGGATTTCTCTTTTATCTTTTCACTGAATACTTGCCCGCGTGAGTCTTCAAGCTCTTTCAATAAAGCAACAAGTTCATCGGCTCCCAGTAAAGTAAACAGAGGAAGCATCTTATGCCCCATGGCAGCTATGCCATCTGTATCTTCAGCATCTAATGCCTGTCGCAAGCGATCAGCATTCAGACGTGTTTCTGTGACAAAACTTTCCAGAATAGATTTTGCCGCATCAGGATCATCACCTGAGAAAGCAGTGAGAGCAGAGAAATTTAATGCAGAAACAGGAACTGCTTCAGTTGCAATCCTATCCGTCTGTACAGCATCCATTTCTACATGATTCTGTGGAGTAACAAGACCTGTTTCTCTCTTTTCAATATCCAATTCTGCAAACAGTTCATTCACCATAAATGGTTTGTGCAAGCTTCCGGCAAAACCATGTTTCAGAAACTCTTCACGTTGCATATCACTACGGGCAGTCACAGCAATCACGGGTATAGTCTTAGCTTGCGGAATATTCGAAGCACGTAACAGGTTCAGTAAGTCGAAACCATTCATGGCGGGCATTTGCACATCGGTAAGCAATACATCGAAAGTATCGGTACGGAGAGCTTCCAGTAATTCATCCAATTGCAGACAAGAAACAGAAGTGATGCCACTCTGTGCAAGCATAGCAGAAGTGAGAGTGAGTTGGATACGGTCGTCATCAATCAAGAGGATATGCAAAGCAGAAGTTTGAGCAGGTAAAGAGGATGAATTCGCATTATTCTGTTCATTCACCTCGGAAGTATCATTCAAAGCCACCGGATACAAAGGTACCCGCAACGTAAACGTACTCCCCTTTCCGAGCACACTATCCACTTCGATACGCCCTTCCAGCAGTTGCACCAGCATACGGACAATAGATAATCCCAAGCCGAATCCCTCCTCTCCCTGTGCTCCCGGCAAACGGGTAAATTCCTGGAAGATACGTTCACGGTCACCGGGTTCCATTCCCTTTCCCGTATCGATAACAGAAAGCTTCAAGTGATTTCCGGAGAAAGCCGGATCACCTTTCGGCACAAAACTGGCAGTCAGCGTAATGCCACCTTCCGAAGTGAACTTCACTGCATTGGAAAGCAAGTTATTGACAATCTGACGCAAGCGTAAAGGGTCACTGATGAAAGTTCCTTTCAGTTCGGGGTCTATCTCACATTTCAAAGATAATCCTTTGGCAGAAGTCAGCGGTTCAAAGCTGACGTATATTTCTTCCAGCAGGCGTGCAGGATGGAAAGTAACACGGTTTATCTCAGCTTTGTGCAAGTCGAGGCGATGAAAATCGAGCAAATCGGTAACCAGTTTCAGCAGATGCTCTGAGGAGGTTTTCATATTGTCAAGATAGAAACGTTGCCGTCCGTCAACAGTGAGCCGGGAGAGCAAATCTGCATACCCCATGATAGAACCTAAGGGAGCTTTGAAATCGTGGGTAATGGCAAGCATCAGCTTTTCGCGAGAGGCAAGCAACTCTTCGGCGAAGCGGTTAGCTTCTTCCAACTGACGCCGATAGCGGTTACTACGAGTAACATCCCGCCAGATCATGACAAGAAAGATAACGGACAACGCAACAGCCCCCGCAGCAATGCCTGAAATAATCGTAGCAGAACGATGTCGTACCGCTTTCTGATACTCGGCCTCTTCACGGGCACGCAGCAGAGTTTCCTGTTCATATCCCTTCAAAAGACTATCAATACGGGCACTCAGCGCATGATCAAGGCGTTGCAAAGTCCGCTTACGGCGCTGTATCACACTATTAGTTGCTTTCTTTTGCTGGGCAACGGTACGTAATTTTGCGTGCAGTGAATCAACAGGATTATAAGCATCAAGCACAGTATCCGTAGCAACTTCAAGGGTAGTTTGTACCTGAACAGCAGAATCTTTGCGTGGTGGAACGAAGACTTCCCCCAGACGACGGAAGAAACCTTTCTTCTTAGGTTGAGTCACAACGGTATCACGACGAGCAGTAACACGACGTTGCACACGCTGTTGGGTGATAATGGTATCCTGCTCGGCTATAATCTGCTCCACCTCCCGAGCGGAAATCATGCTGTCATTAGCTTCGCTCAGCGTACGCAGCAAGCGGACCGTATTAGCATCTTTTTCCCGCAAAAGCCCTATCAGGCTATCCGTACGCAGGATATCACTATTATCCGAGCTCATAAGATTCTCCATTTCCCGGTGCACGAAGAACAGGGAATAAAGTAAGACTGCCAACAGGACAGCATAACCGGCAGCTATCTTCTTCTTGGAGACATTATTCATATTTATATATTATAGTGATAGGGTGATAGTATCACTTTCCTTCATCTCGTTTTATAACGGAAACGCAGCCAAAGCATAATGCCTGCACTCGTCAGTCCGAATGGGAAAGCCATCCATACGCCGACCGTACCCCAACCCAGCACGAAACCGCATAAGTATCCTACAGGCAAAGATATAACAAAATAGGAAATAAATGCAATGAACATCATCGGTTTTACGTCTGCGATACCACGCAGGGCATTGGCAAAGCTGATTTGCAATCCGTCACCAAACTGGTAAACCAGGAATGGAAGGAACAAAGAAGATACCATGGCAGAAACCTCCACGCTATCTGTAAACCAGCCCCCAACCTGATTGCGCAACAGAAACACAATACTCAGAAGCACCACCGCCATTGCCAAGATGAGGTGATAACCGGCATATGCTGAACGGCGGACATTCACCATATCGTTCTGCCCCTTGAAGTTACTGACACGAACGGCAATCGCCGCCCCCATCCCGTAAAACATCATAAAGGTGAACTGAGAAATAGTAAGCATAATCTGATGTGATGCCAAAGCAATGGTTCCCAACCAACCGACCATAATCGTGCTGAGACTGAATGAAGCCGTCTCCATGCCCATCTGCAAGCCGACCGGCCATCCAAGTCCATTCAGTCTCCTGAACATTTGTTTCGACCATCCCAAACGGAAGAACCCCGCCTTATATCTTAAGAATCTGCGACTACGGAAAACAACCAGTGCAAAAACAATGACCATAACAATACGCGAGAACAGGGTACTGATACCCGCGCCCAACAACCCCAATTCCGGAAAGCCGAACTTTCCGTAAATCAATATATAGTTACCTATGATATTCAATGCATTTCCACCAAGAAGCACCCACATGGCTGTCTGTGTTTGGGTGATGCCATCCGTAAATTGCTTGAAGCCATTAAATAGCATAACAAATACCAGGGATGCTAACAGAATCAGGAAATAGGGTTTTATCAAGGGAATCAGTTCTTCGGGTTGCCCCATGTATTCCACACAGAAATAGACGACAGTCATAATAAGTGTCAGCAACAGCGCTACCAAAACATTGGCAAGCAGACTTGAGCGCAAAGCTTGTCCGGCCTCCATGAAACGACGGTTACCGTAGAACTCACCCACCACAGGCGTCAGTCCATAAGAGAAACCGGTACTGAAAATAATGCAAAGTGTAAAAAGATTATTGGTGAAAGAAGCAGCAGCCAACTCGGCCGTACTGTGGTGTCCCACCATCAGAGTATCGGCAAATCCGAGAACAATGACACCCATCTGGCCGATAACGATGGGAAGTCCTAAGTAAAAGAGGGCTTTATAATGCCCCTTGTATATAGCAATTAATCTATTCATTTATCTTTCTCATAATATAATACCACCGAGTTTTCCTCACGGAAAGTCTCTTGTGCAACTGCCTTCAGCTGCTCTGCCGTCACTGCGCGATACCGTTCTACCTCACGGTCTATATCCTCTGCCTGTCCGGCCAATTCGAACCATGCCAGATTTGTGGCTACATTCAGGTAATTGATATTCCCGAATATCTGGGTGGATTCAAACTTATTCTTTACTTTCTCCAATTCCTGTTCTTCTATCGCCACTTGCTGTAACTCCTGCAACTCTTTGCGTACAGCGGCCTCAGCCTGTTCCAGTGATACTCCGGCTGATGGCTTTCCACTGATATGCAGCAATCCCGCATCACGCGTACCCGAAATATAAGCGTCTATGACGGAGAACAATTTCTGTTCCTGCACCAACCGCCGGTTCAAGCGACTGGAACGTCCGTTACTAAGGATATCTGAAAGGATATCAAAAGCATAATAGTCAGGATGCTCGCGACTACACATGTGATAAGCCATAAACAGCGCATCCAGGGGGACAGGCCGTTTCACCACCTGCCTGCGTTCCTTTGTCTGTACGGGTTCCTGCGGCAATTGTCGCACAGGCACATCCCTGCGGGGAATCGGGCCAAACCACTTTTCTGTCAATCGGACAGTTTCTTCCCACGATATATTTCCGGTAACGGCAAGTACAGCATTATTAGGTGCATAAAAGCGGTAGAAGAATGACTTCACTTCCTCCAGTGTAGCTTGTTCAATATGCGATAAATCCTTTCCGATGGTAGGCCAGCGGTACGGATGCACCTCATAAGCCAACGGACGGATAAGATGTCCCACATCTCCGTAAGGCTGGTTCAGACAACGCTGTTTGAACTCCTCCATGACCACACCGCGCTGCACTTCAAGGCTTTGTTCACTGAATGCCAGTTCCATCATACGGTCGGACTCCAACCAGAAGCCAATCTCTACATTCGATTTGGGAACAGTGAGGTAATAGTTTGTAATGTCATTGTTCGTCCAGGCATTGTTTTCGCCACCTGCCGACTGCAAAGGAGCATCATAGTCGGGTATATTCACAGAACCGCCAAACATCAGATGTTCGAACAAATGGGCAAAGCCAGTATGTTCGGGATGTTCGTCCCGGGCACCTACATCATAAACGATGTTCAGTGCTACCATCTGAGTACTGAGATCCTGGTAATGCACCAGTCGCAGACCGTTATTAAGACTATATTTATTTATCTTCATATTATTTTGAATGATAGGATGATAAGATGGTAAGATGATAGGATTATTAGCTAGGTATATGACTTTTCGCAGTTTTAATACTACGAGTAATATTACATTCTTTTTGCGCAATAGCAAACTTATGAATAAAATCCGCCTGACTTTCAGCATGCATAGCTTCGCGTTGTAAAGCACCTATTGCTGTACCTGAACGAACTAATTGTTTGGATATCTCATATTCCTGCTTTTCCTTTTTAAGATATTTACATAAATTCACGACACGTATAGCAAAATCCATACTCTTATCTTTTATAATATCCTCTTTCTCCATCATCCTATCATCTTACCATCTTATCATCCTATCATTTTATCACCTTGACCTTAACAATTTTCACATCCTCTTCCGGGCGGTCGCTACGGTCCGTTTTTACCTGCTGTATCTTATCTACTATATCCATGCCTTCAATCACTTCGCCGAACACAGTATATTCACCATCCAGGTGCGGAGTACCACCTACCGTAGTATAAGCCTTCACCTGCTCCGGTGTAAAGTGGAATTCCGGTTGCTTGGCAACTTCCGCCTCAGCCTGCGCAAACAGGCTATCCTGCAAGTTCATCAGACCATCCTGGTCATTTTCCTTACGCATCTTATAGATTTCCTTCATGTGTTTTTGTGCCAAAGCATTGAACACAGTAGTCAGACGATTCTGGTTCATCTGGTTCTCCATGCCCAGCAACGTAGTGTCATTATACACTTTACCCGTCACAATGTAGAACTGGCAACCCGACGATTCCTTCTCCGGATTCACATTGTCACCCTGACGCGCAGCAGACAATGCACCTTTCTTATGAAAATACTTCGGATAAACGAACTCAGCCGGAATCGTATAACCTACATCACCTGCACCCAGCATCTTTCCTTTCGGAGCATTCTTTGAGTCAGGGTCACCTGCCTGTATCATAAAATCCTTGATGACACGGTGGAACAATGTACCTTCGTATGTACCCTCTTCCGCCAGTTTGATGAAGTTATCACGATGTTGCGGCGTCTCATTATACAATTTCACGATAATGTCACCCGCAGTTGTTTCGATCTTCAATTTAGTTTCCTGATCCATGTTTCTATCTTTCTTTTGTCCCGATTGGCAAGCTGTAACGCTGCAAATCAGTATGGTTAATAATACAATGAAATTCCTCTTCATAACGCTTTTTATTTAAATTAAGTTTGCAAATATACGATTTTCAGACAAATCGGTTTACCTTTGTGTCTTAAAAGAGACAAAAGATAAGGCAATGAAATCTATACTCATCGTTGAAGACGACATTACTTACGGTATGATGCTGAAGACCTGGTTAGGCAAAAAAGGCTTTCAGGTAGCTTCCGTCAGCAGTATCGCCCGCGCCCAGAAACATTTGGAGACAGAGGGTGCCGACTTGATTTTGTCCGACCTGCGTCTGCCCGACAAGGACGGCATCGACCTGTTGAAGTGGTTGGGAGAGCAAGGTCTGTCCATTCCGCTCATCATGATGACGAGCTATGCCGATATACAATCGGCGGTGCAAGCTATGAAATTAGGTGCCAGCGACTACGTTGCCAAGCCTGTAAATCCGGACGAACTTCTAAAGAAAATTGGCGAAGCGATGAGCGCATCATCCACCGCCGAAAAACAGACCGTCTATTCACCCCAAACAGACCATCTATCTGACCCAAACAGACCATCTGTTTCACCCAAACAGACCATCTGTTCCGGAAAAGGGGACAATACCCGTTCACAAGCCTCAAGAAGCGGTTCTTCCGACTATCTGGAAGGAGAGAGTGATGCAGCCAAGCAACTTTATAATTATGTAAGACTGGTTGCCCCCACCACGATGTCGGTACTGATCAATGGTGCCAGTGGAACGGGTAAGGAATATGTAGCCCACCGTATCCATCAACTCAGCAAGCGTGCCGGTCAGCCTTTCGTTGCCATCGACTGTGGCTCCATCCCGAAAGAACTTGCCGCATCTGAGTTCTTCGGACACGTAAAAGGTTCATTCACCGGAGCATTGACAGACAAAACTGGAGCCTTTGTTGCAGCCAACGGAGGAACCATCTTCCTCGATGAAATAGGCAATCTCAGTTACGAAGTCCAGATACAACTGTTACGCGCCTTGCAGGAACGGAAAATCCGTCCGGTAGGTTCCAATAAAGAAATCACTGTAGATGTACGCCTGGTTTCTGCTACAAATGAAGATTTGGAACAGGCCATCGAAAAAGGGACTTTCCGCCAGGACCTGTTCCACCGTATCAATGAGTTCACCCTACGCATGCCCGAACTCAAGGACCGGAGAGAAGATATCCTTCTCTTTGCCAACTTCTTCCTCGACCAAGCCAACCGGGAACTGGACAAACAGTTAATCGGATTCGAAGATGCAGCATCCAAAGCATTGCTGGAATACCACTGGCCGGGAAATCTGCGACAGATGAAGAATGTGGTACGCCGTGCCACCCTATTAGCGCAGGACCAACTTATCACGTTGAAAGAATTGACCGAGTTGCAGCAAATCACTCATCCCCACGTAGGTCTGCCATTACGTAATGAAGAAGCAGAAAAGCATCAGATAATCGAAGCATTGCGGCAAACGGGAAATAACAAGAGCCGGGCAGCTCAACTGTTGGGCATAGACCGCAAAACCCTGTATAATAAACTGAAACTTTACGAAATAGAGAGCTAAAAAGGCTCTTCGCACCGTATACCAACCGCATCAAGTCCGTACCTACTCCGTATCTATACAGTTAGAATAGGTACGGACTTGACACGGAGTTGGTACGGTGTTGGTACGGACTTGGTATGCAACAGAGTACCTTAGTGTGGAATTTCTCCACACCTGATTCCACACTTTCCACACAATTCCACACTGTACCACATATTCCAAAATCTTCAATAGCACTAGTAATCAACAACTTGTTCAATCAGCCTTCTCACTGGCACGGGCTTTGCAACTATATTTTACGTAAGCGTCAAGCTTCCTAAATCAAAAAAAGGAAACCTAAACTCTTAACTATAAAATATATATTTAGTATAACAATTAAAAGCAAATGATTATGAAAAAGTTAGTATTAGTAGCAGCCCTGTTTATGTTTGTTTGTGGTGGTTCTTTCGTGGCAAATGCTCAGGACCCGGTGAAAACTCAACAGCAACAACCGGCAACGGGAAATACTGAAGAGCCCAAAACCGCTGAGCCTGCCAAGGAAGAACCCAAAACAGAAGAACCAAAGGCAGAGGAACCGAAAGCTGAACAACCTGCAGCCAACGCTCCCGCCAATGGTACTCCTGCAACGGAAACACCTGCACAGCCTGCTGAATAATAGTAAGCACACTGACACAAAAGCCGTTCCCTCCTTGTCTATTCTGGGGAACGGCTTTTGTCGTTTTAGCCCCAACCCTATCATCTATCTTCTTGCAGAAACTTAAATACCTACTTATAAGTACTTCATCCCCCAACGACATCCTTAAATTACCAACAAATAGCGATTTCCTACCTGTCACCATCTCTTTACCTTTGCAAAAAAAATAGTAGTAGCACTACCGTTTTAATATAACATCCCCGATGGCTAACAGATATATATTATTCTTTCTTTTCATTTTAGGCTTTATACAATCAGGATTCTGCCAGCATTATACAATCAAGGGACGGGTTGTTGATAACAAGAACAAGTCTCCAATGGAGTTCGTTACAGTATACTTGCCCGGATACGAATTGTGGGCCATTAGTAATGAAAAAGGAGCGTTCACTATCAATCAAGTACCAGCCGGCAAAGTAAAAATCACTGCACAATATTTGGGATACGTTACGCAGACATTGGATATAGATGTACAGAAAAACATCGAAGACCTACTAATCACACTACAGGAAAGCAATCTGACGCTAAATGAAGTGGTGGTTACAGCACAGAAAAAAACAAGTGACCCAACAACTTCATATACGATAGATCGTGCCACTCTGGATCATGCACAAATATTAAATGTCAGCAGTCTCAGCACTCTATTACCGGGCGGTAAATCAACC
>ERZ773243.2741-NODE-2741-length-14072-cov-13.234073_pt1 | contig 14072 bp, 15 predicted proteins | sample MGYA00580520_ERZ773243 | MGnify/ENA primary metagenome ERZ773243 (study PRJEB29015, sample SAMEA2737747) | human gut metagenome | biome: human gut; feature: human-associated habitat; material: faeces | place: China | collected 2012 ... | reverse complement strand
GCGGGCGATGGAATGGCCTGCAACGACAGCGACCGCCGCCAGTGGCGGATGCAGGGAGCTGTTGTTGGGGCCGCGGCCAGCGATTTGTGAGTGCAGGCGCACGAAACAAATGCTGGGAGCCGCAACCCGTATTCACTTGCGAGGGAAAGCTGCCCGCTGGCCGTCACTGCTCGCTTTTAGGAGCAGCAGGCTCGTCCTTTTTAATGAGTGCGCTGACCTTTTCCACCAGTTCGGGGATCATGGTCAGGGCGCGGTCCACGGTGTTGTTGCCGTCAGAGAGCTGGATGGTGCGGACACAGCCATCCTTGACCACCAGGAATGCCACGGGCTGGATATTGACACCCGCGCCGGAGCCGCCGCCGAACAGATCCTTGTTGGCGGCGTTCTTGCCGTCGAAATCGGTGCCGGCAGAGGCAAAGCCGAAGCTCACCTTGGACACCGGCAGGATGGTGGTGCCGTCATCGGTGGTGATGGGCTTGCCGACGATGGTGTTGGAATCCACCATCTGACGGATTTTGTCCATCGTAACGTTCATCAGGTTCTGAATGGGATGCTCAGCCATAAATTCGGCCTCCTTACTTCTATATCAGGGAGCGGAACGCCGCTCCCACGGAACCACTTCCCTGCCCTGTACGGGCCGGGACGCGGACGCACCATACAAAAATATTATACCCGAGCTAGATAAAAACGTCCAGTACCTTTTCGCGCCAGAACGCATACAGAACGCGCAGAAGCGTGAAAACGATGGCGTAGGCCCGGGCCGTGACCCGGAAGGAGACGTGATCCTTTACAGTGGGCTCGGCGCTGCCGAAATCCGGCAGGAGCCGGAGCTGCTCGAAGTCCAGATAGAGGAACCGGTCCAGGAAACCCAGCGTCGGGTAGAGCCAGGCGTTCAGCCTGCCATAGCTGCGGGCAGCCTCGGCGGGGTCATCCCCCCGGACACCGAGGACAACATCGATCCGGGTGAAGCGCAGGGAGCCGATGATGGCCCGGGTGAGCTTTCCCGCCCCTTTTAAGATGGTGCAGACGGTCTGCAGGGTCAGCTTCGCCTTCTGGCGGGGCGGTGCTTCCTTTTTGGGCTTCTGTGCGCCGGACGCTTTCTTCTTTTTTTCTTTTTTCTTTTTCTCAGGCTTTTCCGGCGCGGGATACCGGAACACCGGGAAGGTGATGCCCAGCGCACCGGCCTTTACCTGAAAGATGCCCTCCGCCCACTGCACATCGGCACAGAAGGGGCAGAACATGAGCAGCAGACCCAACACCAGCACCACCAGCAGCAGGATGCCCACTCCTTTTAAGAGGAACAGCAGCACCGTGCCGATACCAGCGAGAGTACTCCACAGGACGTTCATTGGGCCGCCTCACTTTCCGTGCCCCGCACCGGGGGCAGATCCTCCAGACTGGACAGGCCGAAGCACCGCAGGAACACGTCCGTGGTGCGGAAAGCCACCGGTCTGCCGGGCAGGTCGAGACGGCCCGCTTCTTCAATGAGCCCCTTTTCCAGCAGGCCCGACACGCTGGAGGAGGAATCCACGCCGCGCACCTGTTCAATGAAGGCGCGGGAGACGGGCTGGTTGTAGGCGATGACGGTCAGGGTCTCCATGGCCGCCGGGCCCAGCGGGATGGAGCGGCGGGTGTCCAGCACACGGCGGACGCACTCCGCAAATTCCGTTTTGGTGGCCAGCTGCCAATGGGTGTTCAGGTGGAGCAGGCACAGGCCGCTGTCCTCTTTCTGGCAGCGCTCGTGCAGCGCTTCCAGCGCAGATTCCACGCTGGCGGCAGGCAGCTGCAGCGCCTGGGCCAGCTTGTCGGCCCCGATGGGCTCCGCGTAGGCAAAGAGCATTGCTTCCACTGCGGCACGAATTTGTTTCTGATTCATTGCTCCTCCTTTGTGCGGTCAATGCGGCCCCGGCGCATCTTCAGCTCGCCCTCCGGGCCAAGCGTCACACGGCCGCCGCGCACCAGCTCCAGCAGCGCCAGAAAGGTGGCCACGTTGGCCCCCCGGGTCTGGCGGCGGGAAAACAGCTGGTCCATCTTTTTTGCACCGCCTGCAATGAGCTGGCGCAGGATGTAGACCACCCGGCTGCTCACCGAGACCTGCGGGGCCGACACCAGCGGCTCGAACTGCTGCTGGGTGGGCATTTTGCGGACGGTGGTGCGCCCCATCAGGGCCTGCCAGCAGTCTGCCAGCACCTGCGGCGAATGGAAGAGATCATAGGTGTTATCCCATTCCAGCCGGGCCGGGGTGCGCACGAACACGGTATATTCCTCTCCCCGCTCCCGCAGACGGGCGGCCATCCGGCGGCACTGGTCATATTCAATAAGCTGGCCGGTGAGCTCCTGCTTCATCCGCTCGCCCTCTTCACTGCGGGGCAGCAGCAGATAGCTCTTCATCTCCACCAGGCGGGCGGCCATCTCGATAAAGGCGCTGGAAATTTCAGGGTCGGTGCTCTCGGCCGATTCCACCGCACGGGTGTACTGGTCGATGAGCTCCAGAATGGGGATGTTGTGCAGGTCCATCTTGTGCTTCTGCACCAGCGTGAGCAGCAGCTCCAGCGGGCCCTCAAAATCCTCCAGACGGAAGGTCAGTTCTTCTGCCACTCAGATCACCGTCCCGATGGCTGCATAGTACGCAGAATAGGCGATCTGGTCGATGTAGCCGGTGCCGAGATCCAGCAGATCCCAGACCACATCATTGAAGGTGCCCAGCACGCCATCCAGCACACCGGCCCAGACAGCCGCCAGCAGGATGATGAAGATGACGCGCTCGTACCGCATGATCTGAAAGTAGATGCGCTGGGGCAGCACCACCAGCAGGATGCGGCTGCCGTCCAGCGGCGGGATGGGGATGAGGTTGAACACCGCAAGGCCCACATCCATCATCACCAAGTATTGGAGGAAACGGGCTGCGAAAACCGTGATCATGGTGGCAGGGGCCCAATAATACAGGATCTTCCACGCCACCATGCCGAGGTAGGCCAGCAGCAGGTTGGCCGCCGGGCCTGCCAGCGCGGTGAGGGCCATGCCCCACTTGGGGTTTTTGAAATTGCGGGGGTCGGTGGAAACAGGCTTTGCCCAGCCCACCCCCGCAAAGATCATGCAGAGGGTGCCCACGAGGTCAAAGTGGCGGAACGGGTTCAGGCTGATGCGGCCCTCCCGCTTTGCGGTGGGGTCGCCCAGCAGCCAGGCGGCCAGCGCGTGGCCTGCCTCATGGAACGGGATGGCGATCAGGGTCACCAGTGCCCGGATGAGATAATACATTCCTTGTGCGGTCATTCGTTTCTCCCTCAGTTGGATTTTATCCTATTGTACTATTTTTTCGCTTTTGGGGCAAGGGTTTGGCCCTGCAAGAAAAAAGTTGCGGAAAAATCAAATTTACTCTTGCTTTTTCTCCGCATCTCTGGTAAAATAGTCAAGCTGATTATTTTGAATTCCATACTTCACTGTAGGAGGTGCAAGTACCATGGCTAAGTGTGAATGCTGCGGCAAGGGTGTTACCTTTGGTATCAAGGTTTCCCACTCTCATCGCCGTTCCAACCGTACCTGGAAGCCGAATGTCCGTCGTGTCAAGGCGGTCGTGGAAGGCTCTCCCAAGTATATCTACGCATGCTCTCGCTGCCTGCGCGCTGGCAAGGTTACCCGCGCTGTCTAAGTAGCTGCATCTGCCGGTCACTTTGTCGAGTGGCCGGCTTTTTTGTTATCTTCTGGAGGGATCGACGATGGCTCTGCCAAATGACCCGATCATGCTGCTGAGCATGATCAACCTGAAGCTGCGGGACTTCTACCCCACTCTGGACGCGCTGTGCGAGGATCTGGACGAGGACAAGGCCGCGCTGTGTGCCAGGCTTTCCGCTGTGGGGTACGCCTATGACCCCCAGCGCAATCAATTTGTGTGACAACAGGAGGATGCTGCCATGATCCAAGGGACGTATTATAAGGAATGGAGCCGGATGCTGGGCCGCGACATGGAGTTCAAGGTCTACGGCCATGCCGGTACGCCGGTGCTGGCTCTGCCCGCGCGGGGCGGCCGCTTTTACGACTGGGAAAACAACGGGATGCCCGATGCCATTGCCCCGCTGCTGAATGAGGGCAAGGTGCAGCTGTTCTGCGCCGACAGCATCGATGCCGAGAGCCTGCTGGCCGGGGACACGGCTCCCCGCCGCCGGGCCGAGATGCAGGAAAAGTATTTCAATTACCTGACAAGCGAGCTGGCTCCCCGCATCCTGGCCCTGAACGGTGCCAAAAAGGACACCCTGCTCTGGGCGGTGGGCGTGGACACCGGCGCGTATCAGGCAGTGAACTGCCGCCTGCGCCGCCCTGAGGTGTTTGCGGGTGCCATCGGCCTTTCCGGCCTGTACGATGTGCGCCGTTTCCTGGGCAATGCAGCAGATGACCTGGTCCTGCGCAATGCTCCCCTGGCCTATCTGGCAGAGGACGGCCTTGTGGACAAGAAGCTGCTGGCAAAGGCTGAGGAGAATACCCTTCTCCTCTGTGCCGGTCAGGGCAGCTACGAGGGCGACGCGCTGGTGGACACCCAGGCCATGGCCGATGCACTGACCGGTTGCGGTCTGCCCGTGCATCTGGAAGTGTGGGGCAGCGATGTCTCCCACGACTGGTACTGGTGGGGCAAAGAGCTGAATCTCTTTGCCGCCCGTGTGTTCGGCTGATGGAGGTGCAGGATGCCTGAATTCATTCTTGGTGCGCGCGGCCACGATTTTGGCCGCCATGACCCCGAAACTCTCTTTTCCTCCATCGGGCAGGCAGGCTTTGCCTGCACCCAGCTGGCCTTTACCAAGGCGGTGGAGGGCGTAAAGAGTTATGCCGATGTGACCACTGCGCTGGTGGAGCGGGCAAGGACGGCTGCGGCAGCTTCCGGCGTGGGCATTGCCGTGGACGGCACCTATGTGGAGCTGAGCTATGCCGACGAGGACAAACGCCATGCCGAGGTGGCAAAGGTGCTGAGCCAGATCCCCATTGCCCGGGCACTGGGGGCAGGCTGCATGGGCAGCGAGACCACCAACATGGCCAAGCAGCCCGGTGTGACCCGGAAAGAGGCACAGGAAGCGCTCCTGCGCAGTCTGGGCGAGATCCTGCCCGTCTGTGAGGAGCAGGGAGTACTCTTTGCCGTGGAGTGCGTCTACTACCACGCCATGAATACCCCCGAGGCGGTACGGATGGTGCTGGACACCATGGCAAGCCCCAACCTGCGCGTCATCTGCGATTTTGCCAACTATGTGGGCCCGGAGGCTGCGTCTGTGGATGCACAGCGCCGCATCTGGGATAAGGTGGGCAGCTGGTACGGCGACAAGATCACAGCGGTCCACTTCAAGGGCCAGAACTTCCAGCCGGATGGAACGCTCTATTCCACCAGCCTGGAGGATTCCTGCGTGGACTATGCCGGCGGCTTTGAGATGCTGCGGCAGATGCCGCAGGCTTCCCTGCCCGTGCTGCGGGAGGAAGCTGTGCCCGCCCGCGCCGCAAGCGACCTTGCCTTTATGCGCAGATTCGCCTGCTGATCGTTTTGGATGCTTTAAAGGCTCTGTTCCCCGTTTGGGGTGCAGAGCCTTTTGTTTTATCTTCTGTATTCATAAAAAGTTCACAATAATACCCCCCAGCCCTACTTGCAGAAACAGGACAGCCGTGCTATAATGCAGCTATGGAACAAGATACCCCCAAGGGGTAACGAAAGGAGAATAGACATGAGCGATGTGAACAAGATCCCGGAGGGAAGCTGCCCCCACTGCTCCCCCGCCCCGGCAGAAGCACCCTGCTGTGCCCCGGCTGAGGGAAGCACCGGCTGCGGCTGCCGCCACAAGCAGCGCACCGAGGAGGAGTACAAGCACCTCATCACCCGGCTGAACCGCATCGAGGGCCAGATCCGGGGCATCCGGAGCATGGTGGAAAAGGACGTGTACTGCACGGATATTCTGGTGCAGGCCGCCGCCGCCAAAAGTGCCCTGAACGGCTTTACCCGGGAGCTGATCGACCAGCACCTGAGCACCTGCGTGGCGGAGGACCTGAAAAACGGCGGTGAGGAGAAGCTGCAGGAGTTTTTGTGGATTCTGAACAAGCTCGTTTGATCCCATTCACGCAGCGTTTTTTATCGGAGGGAAACAATGGAACAGTATACTGTTACGGGCATGAGCTGCGCGGCCTGCTCTGCCCGGGTGGAAAAGGCCGTAAAAGCTGTGCCCGGCGTGACCAGCTGCTCGGTGAGCCTGCTGACCAACTCCATGGGAGTGGAGGGCACCGCCAGCGCATCAGCCATCGTCAAGGCAGTGCAGGAGGCGGGCTACGGCGCAAGCCCCAAGGCTGCTGCCGCCGAGACCCCCAGCGCCGAGCTGGATGCACTGGCTGACCACGAAACACCCAGACTGAAGAAACGGCTCATCGCATCACTGGTCTTTCTGGCGGTGCTGATGTATTTTTCGATGGGCCACATGATGTGGGGCTGGCCGCTCCCCCACTGGTTCGACGGCAACCACGTTGCCATGGGTCTGGTCCAGCTGCTGCTGGCGGGCATCGTAATGGTCATCAACCAGAAGTTCTTCATCAGCGGCTTCAAGGGCCTGCTCCACCGTGCCCCCAACATGGATACACTGGTGGCACTGGGCTCCTCGGCCAGCTTTCTCTGGAGCACCTACGCCCTGTTCGCCATGACCCGCGCCCAGGTGGACGGCAGCGATGCCCTTGTCATGCACTACATGATGGAGCTCTACTTTGAATCTGCCGCCATGATCCTGACCCTGATCACCGTGGGCAAGATGCTGGAGGCCCGCTCCAAGGGCAAGACCACCGACGCGCTCAAGAGCCTGATGAAGCTGGCACCCCAGACCGCCACCCTGCTGCGGGAGGGGGCCGAAGTGACCGTGCCCATTGCACAGGTGAAAAAGGGCGACCTCTTTGTGGTGCGCCCCGGTGAGAACATCCCGGTGGACGGCCTTGTGCTGGAAGGTTCCAGCGCCGTGAATGAGAGCGCCCTGACCGGCGAGAGCATCCCGGTGGACAAGGCTGCGGGAGACAAGGTCAGTGCCGCCACCACCAACCAGTCCGGTTTCCTGAAGTGCGAAGCCACCCGTGTGGGCGAGGATACCACGCTGGCCCAGATCATCCGGATGGTCAGCGATGCCGCCGCCACCAAGGCCCCCATTGCCAAGATCGCCGATACCGTTTCCGGCTTCTTCGTGCCTGCAGTCATCTCCATTTCGGTGCTGACCACCCTTGTCTGGCTGCTGCTGGGCCGGGAATTTGGCTATGCGCTGGCCCGGGGCATCTCGGTGCTGGTCATCAGCTGCCCCTGCGCGCTGGGTCTGGCAACGCCTGTGGCCATCATGGTGGGCAACGGTCTGGGGGCCAGGAACGGCATCCTGTTCAAAACTGCCGCCTCGCTGGAAGCTGCAGGCCGCACCCAGATCGTGGCGCTGGACAAGACCGGCACCATCACCAGCGGCGAGCCCCGGGTCACTGACATCCTGCCTGCGGAGGGCGTTTCCGAGAGCGAGCTGCTGACGCTGGCGGCCTCGCTGGAGCAGAAGAGCGAGCACCCGCTGGCCAAGGCGGTGCTGGCCTATGCCGAGACAGAGACCATCGCCTGCCCCGATGTGACCGATTTTGCCGCCCTGCCCGGCAATGGCCTTTCCGCCCGGCTGGACGGCATGGAGATCTACGGCGGCAATGCGGAGTTCATCGCCACCAAGGCATCCGTGCCCGCCGAACTCCAGGCCGAAGCCGCCCGGCTGGCCGCTGAGGGCAAAACGCCCCTCTTCTTTGGCGGTGCAGGCCGCCTGATGGGCGTGATCGCCGTGGCGGACACCCTCAAGGAGGACAGCCCCCGTGCCATCCGGGAGCTGCAGAACATGGGCATCCGGGTGGTCATGCTGACCGGCGACAACCAGCGCACCGCCGATGCCATTGGCCGACAGGCGGGCGTGGACGAGGTCATTGCAGGCGTTCTGCCCGACGGCAAGGAGGCCGTGATCCGCAGGCTGCAGGAGAGCGGCAAGGTGGCCATGGTGGGCGACGGCATCAACGATGCCCCCGCCCTGACCCGCGCGGACACCGGCATCGCCATCGGTGCCGGCACTGATGTTGCCATTGACGCGGCCGATGTGGTTCTGATGAACTCCCGGCTCTCCGATGTGCCCGCCGCCATCCGGCTGAGCCGCGCCACCCTGCGCAACATCCACGAAAACCTGTTCTGGGCGTTCATCTACAACATCATCGGCATCCCGCTGGCCGCCGGTGTGTTCATCCCCTTCGGCCTGACCCTGAACCCCATGTTCGGGGCTGCGGCCATGAGCCTTTCCAGCTTCTGTGTCGTGAGCAATGCCCTGCGGCTGAACCTGTTCGACCTGCACAGCACCAAACACGACCGCAAACCCAAGTCTGCCGCCCTGCCCGCTGCCCCCGTGCAGCCTGCAGCGGCTGAAAATACTGCCGAACCCGTTTCGGCTCCCGTTGTCAAGGAGGACAATACCATGAAAAAGACCCTGCATGTTGAAGGTATGATGTGCTGCCACTGCGAAGCCCGCGTGAAAAAGGCGCTGGAAGCCCTGCCCGCCGTGGACGAGGCCGTGGTCAGCCATGAGGCCGGTACCGCCATCGTCACCCTGAACGCCGAAGTTTCCGACGCAGACCTGAAGAAGGCTGTTGAGGATCAGGATTACAAGGTGACCGGCATCGAATAACGGATGCGCAAAAAGCAGCGCCCTGTTTCTGGATTCTTTGGGGATTGGGATCACACCCAGCTGAGGATGCTTCTGTGCTCCGGCTCGTATTGCTTCAGCGCAATGGCCTGCTGGTAAGCATCCAGCACCTGCTGGGCGAAATGCTCTGCCGAGTAGCGGGCGGCGGTGGCCAGAGCGTTCTGGCGCAGCTGCCCACGCAGGGCGGGGTCCGAGATGATGGTGTTCAGTGCCGATGCAAACTCGGCTTCGTCCTTCCACTGCCAGCCGTTGAAGCCGTTTTCCACCACGCCATCCAGGCAGGGGTCCGCACGGCAGAGCACAGGCAGACCGCAGGCCATGCCCTCGAAGTAGGTCAGGCCCTGGGTCTCGCTCTGGGAGGCGCTGACGAAGATATCGCCCACGCGGTACCACCGGGGCACCTCATCGGGCTTGACCATGCCCGCAAAGCGGACGCGGTCGGTCAGCTTCAGCTCCCTTGTCAGTGCTTCCAGGTCAGGCCGGGCGGGGCCGTCGCCCACGAACACCAGCCACGGGCGGCTCTGCTCCGGCTGTGCGGCCAGCAGACGCACCAGCTGGGCGTGGTTCTTCTCGGCAGCCAGACGGCCCAGCGAGAGCAGGACGGTATCCCCTTCCGGGATGCCCAGCTCTGCCCGCATCCGGGCCTTTTCCTCGCCGTTGTCCTTCGCCGGGCCAAAGGCGGTCAGGTCAATGCCGGTGGGCACTGTGACCACCGGGCAGCTGACCCCGTAGCGGTTGAGCATGGCGCGCACCTTTTCGGTGGGGGCCAGCATGAGGGAGCAATAGCCCGAGAGGATGCGGGTGGCCTTTTCGGCGGTCATCCGGCCCAGACGCTCACTGAAGAAAAGGTACTGGGTGTAATCCTCGTAGACAGTATGGTAGGTATGTACCACCGGGCAGTGGCACCGGCGGGCCACCCGCTGTGCCAGCATAAAGGTAGAAAACTCGCTTTGCGTATGGATGACCTCCGGGCCCCAGGCTTCCAGCTCGTCCAGCCAGTGGGAGATGGGCAGAGCGCCCGCCGCACTGATCCGCACGCCCGGGTAGACCCGCTCCGCGCTGATGCTGCCCACATACAGGATGCCGTTTTCCTCATGGGAATGACCATTCTGGGCAAGGGTCACCACCCGCACGTCATGGCCCAGTGCCAGCAGCTGGTGGTACAGCAGCTCCACCGAGCGCACCACACCGTTGACCATTGGGGACCATGTATCTGATGCAAGAAGAATTTTCATTGGAACACCTCAGATTACCGCATAGAATAGGTTTTATGTTCTCTGTTCTATCCTTAATACGTTTCAGAGCCGCAGAATCTTGCAGATCCGCCCTGATTTTTTCATAATTTTTCCGGTTTCACCACCGAGACCGTCTCCACGCCGTAGGCTGCGAAAAGCTCCAGCGCCGCCGGGCCGATCACCTCGCCGCTGACCACGATGGGGATGGCGGGCGGGCAGGACACAGTGGGCAGAGCGCAAACCCTGCCCAGCGCAGACCCTGCCGGGATGGTCTCCTGCGGGGCAAACACGGCCTGCCGCACGGTCAGGTGGGGCTCTGCCTGCCGGGCCAGCGCACAAAACGCCTCCCGGTGCTCGGCAGGGGGTTCTGCCGGGGGGATGCCCCCTGCACAGAGTTCTGCCAGAGCCGCTTCCAGCCGGGCCATGTCCTCCACCGGGTTCTCCGGGGTAAACATCAGCACAAGGTAGCGGGGGTCGGCATATTCGCACTCCATTCCGTTTTGCCGCAGATGGTCGGCCAGTGCCTGCCCGGTCAGGCCCAGCGCCGCCGCGTCCAGCGTCAGCTTCATGGGTTCCCGGGCGGGACCGTCCAGTGCCAGCGGCAGGGCCGTGCCCTGTGCGGCAGCCAGCGCGTTCAGGCGGGCACGCAGAGCAGCCAGCCGGTCACAGCACTCCTGCAGGTGTGCCGGGTAATCGGTGGAAAGCAGCCGGTTGCAGGCATCGAGAGACTGCAGGATCAGATAAGACGGACTGGTGGAGCCGAACAGCGCCAGTGCGCTGCGCACGATACTTTCCTCCTGCACGGGGGCCTTGGGGCCCAGATGCAGGTAGGCGCCCCCGGTGAGCACCGGCAGAGTCTTGTGGCCGGAGTCACAGCAGGCCGCCGCGCCCAGGTCGATGGGGTGGCGGCTCCCGCCGGGCAGAAAGCGCAGGTAGGCCCCGTGGGCGTTATCCACCAGCAGGGGCACGCCGTGAGCATCGCAGACGGCAGAGAGGGCCGCGATGTCCTGCATCCCGCCCAGGTAATCCGGGCTGGTCAGGTAAACGCCAAAGGGTGCTCTCCCCTGCCCGGCCAGCTCCTCAAGGGCGGCGAAAAGGGCCTGCGCCGTTACCGGGCAGCTGCACAGCGCGCCGGTATCCTCCGGCGCGGGCCAGAGCCACCGGATGTCGAAGTCCAGCAGAGCCGCTGCATAGAGCAGGGCTTTGTGGGCATTGCGGGCCGCCAGCAGCACCGGGCGCTTGCCGGTGTGGGGCGCACCCTGCAAAGCAAGGCAGAGCATGGCCCGGATGCACTGGGAAGAGCCCTCAGTGCTGTAATAGGTGTGGGCCGTGCCGAACAGCCGGGTGGCGTTGGCCTCGCTCTGGGCGATGATGCCCTCGGCCTCGTAGAGCTCATCGGCCCCCCGGATCTCGGTGATATCCCACGGCTCACAGCCCAGCAGGCTCTGCCCCTTATGCCCCGGCATGTGGAGCCGGGCAGTGCCGGACTGGGCGTACTGCCGCACAAAATCGACGATGGGGGTGGTCATTTATTCGCAGGCCTCGCCGTCGGCGCAGGCATTGCAGGTGGAACCCAGCTGGATGGGCACTTCGATGCCCTGTGCAGCCAGCTCCTGATTCTGAGCCACCTGGATCATAATGGCGCACTCCATCCGCTTGCGGAACAGCTCACAGCCGTACTCGTACACGCCGGTGATACTGCCGGTTGCGTGGTAGGAGTTGGCTGCACAGCCGCCGGAGCAGTAGAGCTTTGCCCAGCAGTCCTGGCACTCCTTGCGGGCGTAGGCGTTGCAGTGCTTGAACTCGTCCCGGACTGCCGTGTTGGTGACACCCTTCCAGATATCGCCCATCAGGTACTTGGGATCGCCCACGAACTGGTGGCAGGGGTACAGATCGCCCCAGGGGGTCACAGCCATGTACTCGGTGCCGGAGCCGCAGCCCGAAATGCGCTTGTAGATGCAGGGGCCGCCGGTCAGGTCGATCATGTAGTGGTAGAAGGTGAAGCCGCGGCCCTCACGGTTCCGTTTGATCATCTCCTTGGCCAGGATCTCATACTGCTCCTTCAGGATGGGCAGATCTGCCTCGGTCAGAGCGCTGGGGTCACTGGGGTCGCAGACCACGGGCTCCATGCTCAGCTCGGTAAAGCCCAGATCCGCCATGTGGAAGATATCGTTGGTGAAGTCGGTGTTGTAGTGGGTAAAGGTGCCGCGCATGTAGTAGCCCTTATCGCCGCGCTTCTTCACGAACTCCTGGAACTTGGGCACAATGGCATCGTAGCTGCCATGGCCGGCGTAGTCCTTGCGGAAGCGGTCGTGGACTTCCTTGCGGCCGTCCAGGCTCAGGACCACGTTGTGGCACTCCTTGTTGCAGAAGTCGATGACATCATCGTCAATGAGCATGCCGTTGGTGGTCATGGTGAAGCGGAAGTTCTTATTGTGGATCTTCTCCTGCTCGCGGCAGTAGGCCACCAGCTTCTTGACCATATCAAAGTTCATCAGAGGCTCGCCGCCGAAGAAGTCCACCTCGAGGTTGCGGCGGCTGCCGGAATTCTCGATGAGGAAATCCATTGCACGCTTGCCCACCTCAAAGCTCATCAGGGCACGCTCGCCCTGATAGCGGCCCTGCGAGGCAAAGCAGTAGGAGCAGTTCAGGTTGCAGGTGTGGGCCACATGCAGGCAGAGGGCCTTGACCACGGTGTTGCGGTTCTTGAAATCGAACGCGAGATCCTCATAGGTATCGGGGCTCCACAGTTTGCCGGATTCCTTCAGGCTTGCCACGTCATCAATGCACTGGCGCAGGTCGGCCTCGGTCACGTCCTCACGGTCGCCGTACTTTGCCATCATGGCGGCAACGATCTCGTCGGCGGTGTGGTCGGGGTACATGGCAATGACATCATACGCCACCTCATCCACCACATGCACCGAGCCGCTGCAGGTATCCAGCACGATGTTATAGCCGTTCAATTGATACTGATGTACCATTTTATTCTCCATTCCATTGTTACATAAAAAAATGCCGCCCGGCAAAGGCGGCATCCGATTTGCAGAAATTACTTGTTGCTGTTCTCGCACTTCTGGTTAGCCACGCCGCAGGAAGTCTTGCAGGCAGACTGGCAGGAAGTCTGGCACTCGCCGCAGCCACCGGTCACAACGCTCTTGGTCAGGTCACGAGTAGCGATCGTCTTGATACGTTCCATAATATATAACCTCTCTAGCTCAAAAGATTTGATGCGCAGAACCACCCACGCACGATATTATCTTTGTGTATAATACCACGGGCCGGGCTGGATGTCAAGATTTTTGTCACAGTTTGGCTGGAAGTGAAATGTTCACAGCAAAATACAGATGAGGCCGCTGCATCCATCGTTGATGACCTTTTCCAGCGTATCCTGCAGGCGGCCGCGGGCTTCCTGCGGCATGTGCAAGAGCTTGTTCTGCAAGCCCTCGTTGACCAGTTCATGCAGGCTCTTGCCGAAGATGTTGGACTCCCACAGCCGTTCCGGGTCGGACTCAAAGTCGCCCAGAAGGCTCTGCACCAGATCCTCGCTCTGCTTTTCGGTGCCCACGATGGGGTTGATCTCGGTGTGGATCACGGCCTTGAGCATGTGGATGGAGGGCGCACTGGCTTCCAGACGGACACCGTACCGCCCGCCCTGCCGGATGATCTCCGGTTCTTCGAGCGAAAGCTCGTCGATGGTGGGCATCACGATGCCGTATCCGGTGGCCTCCACCTGTTCCAGCGCACTGCGGATCTTTTCATATTCGCGTCTGGCTCTGGAAAGCTCAATGATGCAGGGCATCAGGCCCGCTTCATCGCCGATGGCAAGGCCGGTCTGCTCGCTGAGCACCCGGTAGAACACATCCGGCTTGAGCAGAACCGTCACCCGCACGATGCCCTCCGAGAGATCCATGCCGCTGAGGGTGGAGCGCTCCACCGAATCGCTGGCAAGGGCTCCGGCGCTGTTCTGGGCCGGGACATCCTTCATGCGGGAGATCTTCTCCGAAAAATCCAGCGCGGCTGTGTAGATCTCCGTTTGGAGCCAGTGGCCCCGGTCCAGCATGGTGACCCAGCGCGGGATGGCAAAATCCAGCTCCTGCACCGGGAACTCGTAGAGCACCCGCCGCAGGATCTCGTG
>ERZ773243.2739-NODE-2739-length-14076-cov-3.164682_pt1 | contig 14076 bp, 10 predicted proteins | sample MGYA00580520_ERZ773243 | MGnify/ENA primary metagenome ERZ773243 (study PRJEB29015, sample SAMEA2737747) | human gut metagenome | biome: human gut; feature: human-associated habitat; material: faeces | place: China | collected 2012 ... | reverse complement strand
AGGGGTCACGCCCCTTTGGCAAGGTAAGCCCGCTGGCGGGCGGTGGGAGTTTCCGCAGAAACTGCCATACCTTGTATTGCAGATTACAACTGCAATACAGTTCCGCCCGCAAGCCCCGATAGTTAAAAAGGGCGCGCGGCAAGCGCGAGAAAGGAGCAACGCGACGTGGCGAGCGTAACAAAATTTACGGCGGGCGCAGTCTACAATCAACTGCGCCACAACCTGCGGCAAATCGCTCATTCCGGCAACCCGGACATTGACCCGGCGCGGCTGCGGCAGGACTATGTACTGTCGCCCGACAGGGGCATGAGCGATTACGACTATTTCCAAGAGCGGTTAAGCCAACTGTACGTCTATGGCCGGAACGACGTTAAGGTCATGGCGGGCTGGGTTGTAACCGCACCACAGGATTTAGAGCAAGAGCAGTACGATGATTTTTTCCTAGCCGTCTATGATTTTTTGGAAAATCGCTACGGTGAGGAAAACGTCGTACAGGCTGTCGTCCACGATGACGAGGGTGGACAACCGCACCTGCATTTTTGCTTTGTACCTGTGGTCGAGGACAAAAAACACGAGGAGGGGTACAAGGTGTGCGCCAACGATGTATTAGACCGCCGCGAGCTTCGCAATTTCCACCCGGATTTGCAGCGGTACTTGGATGAACACGGCCTAGAGGATGCCTGTGTTATGACGGGCGTGACCCGCGCACAGGGCGGAAATCGGACGGTGGCCGAGCTAAAAGCCGAGCGTGAGCAGGAATACGAGCAGGAAACCGAGCGCCCAGAATTAGACTTCGGCAAACCAAAGGTCGAGCAGGAATTACATTTTTGAGGTGCGCTATGAAACAGGCCGTATTACTTATAGACTGTTATCTGTACGGCACAATAGCGATTCTGGCCGTTGTGCTGCTCGTGTTAGTCTATCTGCACGGACAGGCCAACCACCTGCCCAATCCATTTGCGCGAAAAAATATTGTCTATCGCCCAGCCCCCAAAGCACGGGGCGTGTTGCTGGGCAAAAAATATGGTCTGTTGGCGTACTCGCCGGAGCAGGACGAGGGGCACATTATTGTGATGGGCCCGTCCGGCACTGGCAAGACAAGTGCCCTGCTGATTCCGACGCTGCGGAGTTGGCAGGGCACTGCCCTTGTTGTGGATATATCCGGCGACATATCCGCCAACGTGGACACGCCCAACAAAATCATTTTTGACCCAACGGCGGCCAACTGTGTGCCTTATGATGTGTTCGCATCCATTGACGCTGCCCCAGACGAGAGCGAACGCCAAGAGCGGCTGGAGCAGCTTGCCTATTTGCTGCTGCCCGACAAAGCTACTGATAGCGAAGCAGGCATATTTTTTGCAAAAAATGGCCGCAAAATGATAACGGCGGCGCTGATTTGCTACTACGGTATGGGTTGGGGCTTTGTGGAAATATGCGAGCATTTCCTAGGCAACGACTGGCGCGGGCTTCTGAATGATATTGCAAAGCAAAAGAACAAAATTGCCAATATGTATATCAGTTCTTTTGTTGGAGCAAGTGAACAAAACACGGCAGGCTGCAAACAGGCGGCAGACGATGCGCTGAAATTGTTTGCGACGAACGAAAAAATTAAAAATGCACTCCGAAAAGCCGCCAGCTATGAGCCATCCATTAGTCCGGCCACGCTGGAAAACAACAGCGTCTATATCTACATCCCGGACGAAAAGCTGAAAATCTACGGCGACCTGCTGCGCATTATCACGGCGCAATCAATGGAGTATTTTTCTTCAAGACCAAAAGAGCATACGCAGATGATTCTGTTCTGCTTGGACGAGTTCGCGTCTTTTGGCAAGTTGCAAATCACTGAGGCATTGCGTAAGCTGCGCAAACGCCATATCCGTATAATGGTGCTGACGCAATCGCTGGCCGACCTTGATATGATTTACGGAAAGGACGAGCGTAAAGCAATGCTCGGCAATTTCAAATTTACGGTTCTTTTGGGCTGCAAGGACACCGAAACACAGGAGTACTTTTCAAAAATGATAGGCGACAAGCGGTCTCCACTGGAAACGGATTCCAGCGCTAAGCCCCAGCCGATAATCAAGCCCGCCGACCTTGCGCATTTGGAGCAGGATTTGTTTGTTATCTGTGATGATGGTGCAATTCGTTTGCGGAAAAATTTCTATTTCAAATAGGGCGCGGGAAAGTTGCCGTCTCCCCATTAGTGGATCACTACCGGGAGGCCCGCGCTCTCACTCAAACGCCTTGTCCGTTTTGGATAAAATAAAAAAGCGCTGATGGCATGTCAGCGCTTAATTATTATGGTAGGAACTTATTGTTTGACCGCACGAACACCGCTAGAAAGCGCCTCGCTGGAATCGTAGATGTAGCTTGCAAGCCACTCACTATCCTGCGGCAAAGGAATCAACAAGCTCCACGTAATGACGCTTTGGTCTTCATCCTGTTGCGCGGAAACAATGCCGTTGTACGCGGAAAGTATCTTAGCTGTGCTTTGTTCAATTTCGGCCATCCGGGCTGAATCAGCAGAATCAAAGACAGCCGCATTTGACGAAACAAAGACCTTTAGCTTGTTGTCTTGGTCTTGCAGCACAATTTTGATTTTCTTATCCTTGGGCTGCTTGTTACTGGTGGCGACGGCAAAATCCAGAATCGAACCGAAGACCTCACAGGTGTCTTCCTCACGCATGATGTGCGAGGGAATTTCTGCTTTCATTGCAAGAACAATTCCGTTGTCAAGGCATTCGTCGATTTTTTGCGTCAGAATGGCATCCACAATGATATTGCCGCTCTTGATGGCAATCGTTTCGACCTGCATTGAGGCAAGACGGTCTTTCAGCAACAGCTCGGCCTCAGATGTGCGGCCCTGCTGCATCAGCAAAAGCGCACCGTTCATGGCTTCGCGTGTGTCGTGTTTCCACTCGCGGATTGTATCGCTCTTTTCCGCAAGACGCAAATATTGGGTCTTGCTTATCTCGTTGATTTTGGCCTTGGATTCGGCCTCTACGGCCTGTTTTACGCTTCTTGCGGTTGCGACCATTAAGAAAACTGCCAGAAAATTGCACAGGAAAATAAAGAAAGTAAGAAACAGGAACAGACTGCCAGATGTCCGGCCTAGTGCTATCTCCTTGACTATAATCAGACCTATAATGGCAGACAAAACAGGGAGCGGCAAAAAGAACAGAATAATATTATATGGTATAAAGGTCGAAATCCTTTTCCTTGTGACAATGAGAAAAAAGAGTATGTTGCACAGTTTGACAAATAGGCAAATGGCAATAAAGGCGGGGCTTTTTTGCGTATATAGATTTAACGTAAAATCACCTTGCCCTGTGATAAAGACAAGTAGGCTATTTACGGCTACATCAATTACAATTTGAACAATCAAAAATATGGCAGTCCATGCCATGACAGCAAGAGGCTTTTGACGTATCAAGAGCAGCGTTGTAACAAATTCTATAAAATAGCAGATGTAATTTCCAGTTGGGCCCACGTCGAAGATATTGCAGGCACTTATTACGCAAGTCAAAAATGCGATTGCTATATATACATCCCATTTGATTTTGGACTGCTTGACAACAATGTAGGGCAATAAAACTACCAATGTAGCATCTACAACGTTAATCGCACAGTTGGCAAAAGTCCACGCAAAATCCGACATTATAACACCCCATTCTTATCACTTAAAACTGCACTTTTAACGCTTTCAAAATAGGAACGCCCTATGTCCAGTGTCTCCCCGGTGACGAGCCGAACCTTTAACTGCGATTTGGATTCGACGACGGTAATTTTATTTACATTGACGATGCACGAGCGATGACACCGCACAAAACGGTCTGCGGGGAGCATTGGCTGTACCTCACCGATGGAAATATTGTAGGACTGCGCTCCCTCGGCGGTCACGACCTCAACAGTGTGCAGACGTGCCTTGACATACAGTATATCGGACACATAGTATTTATCAACGCCAGTTCCGCGTTTCAATGCGATTATCGGCTGTCTCTCTTTGTAAGATAATCGCTTTTGGACATAATCCAGTACATTATATAGCCGTGCGTTGGAAATCGGCTTGCACAGATAATCCGCAGCATGGACATTGTAACCATGCAAAGAAAATTCAGAATGTGCCGAGATAAATACGATTTCAATTCGTGCGTTTTGCTCCCGAATACATTTTGCCAACGACATACCATCAAGGCCGGGCATCTCTATATCAAGAAAAATCACATCTGCATCTTGATATGTCCGCATTGCAGGGGAATTGCAAGCGGCGTGGGTCATCTCTTGGATGGTCAGTGGCACACTATGCAAAGCGCCCCACTTTTTTGTTTTGTCAATCAAAACGGAACGGTCTCGTTCGATGTCATCCATTACAAGGATATTCATAACATCCTCCCAAGTGAGTGTAAGGTAATTATAGGGCAAAAAAATCTAAAATGCAACAAATAACCGCGCAATGACAAATTTTTCGGCGTTAAAACAGCACGGCATAACATTCGTGCTGCCAGACTTGCATTTCGTGCGGAATCTGTTGCAGTTTGCCATCATATAGAATAGATTGTAGTATATGGCAAAATCAAAAACTCATAAGGGAATCGAAAATGAGAAAGAAGCATCCGATAACCAGAAAGAATGTAGCTGCCGTTGCCATGGCAGCTATGGTCGCGTTGAGCGCAACTGCCTGTGGGTCAAAATCCACGGCAGACACAGCAGATATGTCGTCTACCAGCCAGAGCGAGGCGGCTAGCTCGGCGGCTGAAACGCCTACCGCTACGCCAGCACCGACTGCAACCCCGGCCCCTACGGCCACGCCCGCTCCGGCAAAATCGACAGCAGAATCCACCGACAGCAAGAGCGAGCAGGGCAGCACCGATAACGGCGGCTTGTCTTCCGGCTCGCAGAGCGGCAATGCCAACGGTGGCAAAAACAATTCCGGCTCCAACAAGGGCAGTCAGTCCGGTAAAACGACCAATACGGCCAAAGCACCTGCACAGGCTGCTGCTCCTGCACCCGCGGCTACGCCGAAGCCCATCACCTACACTTACGTCGTCCGCAAGCACCCCGCAAGCTGCACGACGGCAGGCTACGACGAGCACATCTGCCAAGAGTGGGGCGGTATGAACTACAACGACAACTACGTTGCCCCCAACGGCCATGACTGGGGCACGGGCATTGTCACGAAACAGGCCACCTACTTTGAAAAGGGCGCAATTACGTACACCTGCAAGACCTGCGGCGAGACCCGCACCGAGGAAACGCCGGAGCTGGATAAAACCTACCATATCAAAGAGGTCGTTGCGCCGACCTGCACATCCGAGGGCTACACGATTTACGAGTGCAACGAGGTTCCCGACCTGACCTACAAGGGCGAGTACACCGCTAAGCTGCCCCACAGCTGGGATGGCGGTGTTGTCACCAAGGCCGCAACGATTTACGAAAAGGGCGTCAAGACCTTTACCTGCACGGTTTGCGGCGAGACCCGCACAGAGGACATCCCCGTGCTGGACAAGACGTGGCACAAGGGCAAGACCGTTGCCCCGACCTGCACCGAGCAGGGCTACACCGTCTACATCTGCGACCAGGACAAGAACCTGACCGAGAAGCGCGACTACACTGCCGCCCTCGGCCATGATTACGACAACGGCGTTGTCACGACTCCGGCAACCTGCACGACAGAGGGTGTGATGACCTACACCTGCACCCGCGACGGCGCAACGAAGACCGAGACCATCCCTGCACTGGGGCACAAGTGGGATGACGGCACAATCACCACCGCGCCGACCTGTGAGACCGAGGGTGAAAAGACCTACAAATGCACAAACGACGGTTGCACCAAGACGGAGGCCGTTGCTGCGTTGGGCCACGACTGGGATAATGGTACGGTCACGACCCCGGCGACCTGTACCGCAGAGGGCGTGTTGACTTACATTTGCAAGCGTGATGCCAGCCACAGCAAGACCGAAGCTATCCCCGCACTGGGTCACAAGTGGGATGACGGTACGATTACCACCGCGCCGACCTGCGAGGCCGAGGGCGAGAAGACCTATACCTGCAAGAACGATGGCAGCCACACCAAGACCGAGAGCATCCCCGCGCTGGGTCACGACTGGAACGACGGCGAGGTCACGACTGCGCCGACCTGCACGGAGGACGGTGTTAAAACCTACACTTGTAAAAATGATGCCAGCCACACCAAGACCGAGACTATTGCCAAGCTCGGCCACAAGTGGGATGCGGGCAAGGTTACCAAGGAACCGACCTACGATAGCGACGGCACAATGACCTTTACCTGCGAAAACGACCCGACCCACACCTACACCGAGACTATCCCGGCGAAGAAGTACACGTTTACTGTGACCGTAGTTGACCCCACCTGCACCGAGCAGGGCTACACGCTGCACACCTGCAACGAGAACGCCGAAAAATCCTACAAGGACAACTACACCGACGCGCTGGGCCATGATTACAAGGAAGTCACCACCCCGGCCACCTGCAAGGACGCAGGCAAGGTGGAAAATATCTGCCAGCGCTGCGGCGACACCCAACTTGTCAAAGACCTGCCTGTGACCGAAGACCACAAATGGAATGACGGCGTTGTGACCAAGGCCGCTACCTGCACCGAGGCAGGGGAGAAGCTGTACACCTGCACCGTCTGCAACAAGACCAAGACGGAGACCATCGAGGCCACGGGTCACGACTGGAACGAGACCACCACCCCGGCCACCTGCGGCAAGGCGGGCAGCGTTGACCGCACCTGCAAGACTTGCGGCACGACGGAACACGTCAAAGACCTGCCCGCAACCGGCAATCACGCATGGGATGCTGGAACGATTACCACCGAGGCCACCTGCGACGGCAAGGGCGTGAAGACGTTTACTTGCACTGTCTGCAACGAGACCAAGACCGAGGAAATTGCCGCGCTGGGGCATGATTTCGCTTACGGTTATTGCAGCCGCTGCGGCTTAAATAGCAAATACAACCAGAAAGCATACGAACAGGATATTTTCGAGAAAACAAACGCATTACGTTCGCAAAACGGTCTGGGAACGCTTTCTTATCGTTCCGACCTACAGTATGCTGCAGACGTTCGTGTAGAGGAGCTCCTCCAGAATTATATCACCTACGGAGACTACGGTGGAAAATGGGGGAATCCGCATGTTCGTCCCGATGGAAGTGGTGCTGCTACTGCTCTTGGTGATAAACAGGATTTGGCATGTGGCGAAAATGCCGCAGCAGAAGACTGCATCTTTGACGAAGAGCACCTTTATTACCTTTGGTACAACTCTGAGGGTCACTATGCAGCAATGGTCAACCCCAATGCCAATGGTATGATTTGTGCCGTGCGAGAATACAATGGACGTGTTTTCGGCATCCAGATTTTCATCCGTGACCCGGACTACAACACGGACACCCAATCTGCCGCCAGTGACACTTCCGCCCCGGTGGAGATTGCCGCTGTAGTTGTCACGGACTCAGCAACCACGGAGACCGCAGCAGAATAAAGTAAATTCCATCTACAAGACCGGAGCTACCACAGCCCCGGTCTTTTTGCTGTATAGGGTAGATGTTATGTTTTGCGCATGGAAAGGTAGAACTCCCCCACAGCGATCACTTGCCGGAAAGCAAACACCCTCCACCTAAGCGACTACTGCGCAAAACATTCGTGGGTAGGAAAGTTGTTGCTTGCCTTAAATCGATTGCTTGCCTTTGTCGCTGTAATAATGGCTTTCTGCCGCTGCCGCCCAGTTATCGGTGTGGCGTGAGCGCAGCCACCAAGCCCCTTTTTTCACACAAAGGACAAAGAAACCTTGCCCCTATCGCCCCGCTGTCGGGTTGAGCAGACGTTATAAACAAGCAGCGTACCTATGCAGTAATTGCAGCTAAAACGGTTGCGAAGGCGTTTTCTGATGCAGTATAATAATATTAAGCAGAATCTCCCCTATAAGGAAAAAGGAAAAAGGATGCCGACCCGGAAAGTGAGTGCTGACAGGAAAGGTGCTAATATTATAATAAGAAAGGCAAAACGGAAATCGCTAAAATATAGCGATAATACGACAAAAGGAAAACGACGAAAACGAAAATGTGATAGTTTTATCTATCACAAACAAGCACACAATATATCAAATGGAACGGTAAAATTATGCCTAAAACAGTCAAAACCACATATACTGCAATCGACCTAGAGACGGGCGAGGTCTACACAGGCATTGATGCCCCGCAGTCCATCACGCGCGGAGAAACGCATTTTTGGCAAGCAAGCAAGGATTTCTTTGGCGCGTTGCTGGGGTATGGCACGGTGGAGAGCAAGGTTGTGGCAAATCTGCTGCACCGCACAGACCCTAAAACAAACCATATAGCGTATACCCTGCCAGAGATAAGAAAAGAGCTTTCCTGCACAAGAGACACCGTAGCAAGCGCTGTGAAAAAGATGGAAAGCAAGCGGCTGATTATCAGTATAGGGCAAGACGCGTGGATGCTGAACCCGCGTATGCTTGCAATGGGTAATCAGACACAGATTGCACTATTGATGGCCGAGTACGATAAGTACGTCAGTGAGCGGACGGGTGCTGCATTGGTTGTGGGAAAGTATGTCTTGAAAAATCCAGTTACAGCGGAAGAACTTCCTCTGCCGCCAGAGTGTGACGATAAATTGATGTTTCTGGATGGCAATATCAAATTTTGGAAAGTCTATGATTGCTTCTTTAAGGCAATTTCGGGGTTGAGTGAAAAAGAAATAAATGTCCTGCTCCACATGATGGACGTGGGCAAGGCAAGAGGCGTTGGCACTTATAATAGGCCGCTGACGGCCATTGCGGATGAAGCAAGGGTATCTGTTCCGACAGTCAATCGAGCTGTCCAAAAGTTAAAAAAACGCAATCTGATAATACGGTACTGCAACTGTAACTGGGTGATTAACCCCCTCATGGTTGCCAACGGCAACAGACAAAAGCAAAAAGTGTTGGAGCGCCGCTATACAGGTGTACAAGCGGAAATTGAAGCCAAACGGAAACGCTACCGCCTGAAAGTGCTTTCCCCCTATGGGGATGGCAAGCCCTTTATTCCGGTGGGGCTGCCTACTTCGCCGCAGAAACCGTAAGGCTGTGTTTAGGGCTTGACCCAGTGAGCAATCGTCTTGCGGTCTGTGCCGTACAGTTGGGCAATATGGTACATACTGATGCCTTGCTGATACATTTCCCGGATTTCTGCGAGCGTGTTGTCCTCTGGCGATGGGGCGAGCAGGTCAGAAAGTGACAGCCCCAAGAAACAAGCAAGCTGTAAAATCTTGCGGACAGAGACCGTGCGATTGTTGGACGCGACACCGTACACCTCTTTTGAATCTACACTTTCAAAAGCATTCCCGTAAAAGACGTTGACCGCTTCGGCGATTCTTGCAGCGTAAATCCTGCCGCCTGTCACCGACGCATAGCCGCGATTGCGCAAGGCTCGCTTGATGATGGCACGATAACCGCCGCCGCCGTGGAAATCATACGGCGCGGTCAATGCGTCCTGCATCAGCGCGGCAAAGGTCTTTTGCGCTGCGGTGGGCGTGGTGTCCGGCGTGGGGAGCAGGTGGCAGTCTGGCAGAGCGGGAAACAATAGATTGTGCCTGTGCCCGGTCAGTGTGATTTCGGTGTCAGCCAGCCAGCAGCCGTGCCGAGGGCAGACGGCTATACCGGGTATCTGGTGCAGCCGATGCCAGTACGGCTCGCCATAGGTTGCAACATCCTCGTCAAAGCATTGCGGGCAGTAGCGCAGCCGCCGCGCGTCCATGCTGCTGCTCTGATAGATGCCTAGATGCTGTCCTGCGTGGTGATTGCCGTGCAGCGCCAGCATATAGGCACTCTTTTTGCGGTTGTTGGAAAAGAAGCGAGTATAATACGGATAAAGCGTGTGCTGCATAATAATGTCTTTTGCGGTGAGGTCTTTTGCTGGAATTGCCTCAAGCAGCGGCGAGAGCGCCCCGCATAACTCAACAGGTACGTTAATGTGATTTGCACCGTATAGCTCCCGGATAGAATATTTTACAGACGGATTGCCGCTGCGGATGTGATAGCGGCAAATGACGCTGTACCATAGCTCGTCCGGGTAAGGCGCGGGGAAAAATGGAATCATAACTCGACCTCGCCTTTGATGTAGTCTACATAAGCATCCAACGGCGGTCTGCCGCTCTTTTTAGTGGCGCGTAGCGTTCCCCGCAAATCATGGGGAGCAGCTGCTTCTGGTGAGCAGATCGCTGCCGGGGAGTGTTCCGTTTCCCTTTGCGGGCGGGGAACGCGGACGGTTGCCAGCTCCGCCATATAGTCAGATACCATACCGAGATTTTTTAAAAATGCACTTTCAAAAACTTCGAGGTCTAGCTTTTCACGCCCGTCTAAAATGCACAGCTTTTGCGCATTGTACAACAGCTTGACAAGCACATCCGGGATGCCCTGCGTCTTGCGATACAGCCAGCTTTGCATTTCGGGTGTGAGGTCAGTTGCAAAGCGGGTATATTGATAATGCCACAGACCATGCAGCAGCAAGGCAAATTCCTTGTCGTCCGGCAATCTGTCATATATCAGCCCAGTCGTGCGCCGAGCGGAACGGAACTCTTGCTGTAATACGTGCAGTACGCGCGGTGTGCCAACCATGCAGATGCTGACGCCAGCACCGTTGATTAGCTGGACAAGGAAATTGATAAAGCGGATGCCGTTCTTTCGATAGGCGATATTCTGTAACTCATCAATCACCAAAAGACCAACACGGTTGATGCGGACAATTTGGTTTAGCTGACTTACCAGTACATCCAAGGTCAGCTTGTGAGCCAGTGCGTAGTGCTGATAGCTTGTGCCCAGCAGAGCATCCAGCTGCAAATATATGTCTAGTATCATTGCCTTGACAGAGCCGTCGTGCGGGGTCTGTACGACCAGATAGGGAATTTGCTGGCAGCAGAGCATTTGCCCTTTGTAGCGTTCGTGGTGAATGATTTGCGGAAATAGGGATAGCACCCGCTGCAATGCCGTTGACTTGCCAAGCCCGGACACGCCAACAACAGAAAAAGAGTTGCCGCCGCCGATGGATGCGGCAACAGCCTTGCCCTGCATAGCGGCGTAGCCCTGCTGGAACGCAGCGGCCTCCCGCTGCGGCGTGTACTGCCCATAGCAATGCTGCATGGCGTTGTAGACCTCACAATAGAGGTCTAGTGTCATCGTTAAGGGCTGGTAAAACTCATAGAGTGCGGACAAAAGTTGCAGACGCTCCCCGGTGCTGCGGTCTCGGTCACTGGTGCTGTACGGTGGCACGGATGCCAGTGCCCGGATTAACTCCTGCCCTGCGAGCATAGGTGGCAGAGCTTCGACGTATGGATTGCCGGGATATAATAAACTGGTTGTGTATTCAGCAGTCATTAAAGTGTTCCTCCTGCTCTGCGGTCAGCAAATCAATCATAGACATATGCTCCTGCGTCCGCGCAATCGTGCGTCCACGCTGTATCTGCGGGCTGATTTTGCCTTTGTCGCTGATGCCGCGCTCGGCACTGTCTGCGATTTGCATTATGTCGTTCATTAAATCAATTTGGGCTTGAAGCTCTTGCCTTTTCCAGTTGGCGCTCTCACTTTTTTCGGATTGCTGCATATCTGCGATTTCGGCTAAGGATTTGCCGAGATACATTTTTTGTGCCAACGTGAACGGTATGTAGTTGCTGTCTTCATATAGATAAACGGTGTCAAGGCAATCTGGACTATATGCTACTTTGACAAGTTCCCGGCCATTCAATCCGGCAGCAACGAAGCGTTTTTTAAAAGTGCAGTTTGAAAAACGGAGATTAAATAATTCAAGCCCGCGCTGTGTGATTTTTCCGTCCGTGCGGGGGAGCAGGGCGTAAAGCAGCTTGGGGTCACTGGCAATGGACACCGGGCAATCGTCCTGCGCCGAGCGAAACGACCAGATAGCAGCGGCGGTAGGCGTGATGCCCGCGCTTACCATACCGGGTGTTCGGGAAAAACCAGACTGTATATATTGAGAGTTGTAAAAAAGGACACAGCGGAGAACGACAGCCGTAAATTGCTCTAAATCGAGTGTGCCTTGTCTGCGATAATCGGGAGCGCCGCGCTCCTGTATGTCAGATTCTACAACGCCCTTGCCTTTCAGCAACGGCTTGTAGGCGCTTTGGATAAGGTCGAAAAGTTTTTCAACTACACCTTTCAAATCCGGGCGGTAAGCTGGCAGATTTTCGATTTCGATACCGTAGCCCTCGCATAGATTTTCCAGTGGGCCGCCGAGAAATTCACTCCCCCGGTCAGTCATAATTTTTGTCGGCAGGTGATGGCTCGGCCAATCCTGCGGGTCAATCTCTATGTTATGCTGGCGGCAGAAAGAAACCTTGTCCGCAAAGGTGTTTTGCAGCAGCAAGCGCAAGGCATACTGCCCGCCCTCTATGCCGACATACACGCCGGTAATCAGACGGCTGTACGCATCAACCATTGTGTAGATAACAGGTCTGCCAATAGGGCGGCGAGAAAGACGGCTGACAATGTAGATGTCCGCAACGGTGGCATCGGTCATGTATGTGCCAATCGTGCCCGCATAGTCGCTGACAGCCCCAACAAATGGGCGGTAGTTGCGCTGGTATGCCTTGATACCCTCGCGACTGATGCTCTCACTGATGGGGTCGCGGTGTTGCCGAAAAAAGTAGCGGAATTGCCAGAACGAGGGATAGTCTGGTTTCAGCTTGCCTTTGGCATCGCAGTATTTCGCCCGCAGCATCATTTTGTAGGCGGTCTGCAAGCTCTGACGCTGTGGGGTGTAGTAAAATTTGTTTAGCGCCCAACGGATGGCCTTTTCGTCTGCTGACAAAGGGCATTTTTCGGCGTTGGATTTTTCAGCGGGCAGCAACGCATTTTTAGATTGATAGACCCAGTATAGCCAGAGGTATTGCAGGATTGTTTTGCGGGAAACAGGATTGCCGGAAACAATCTCACGCAAGACCTTGTTGCGATAGGATTTGTCGCAGATACATTCCTTAAGCAAAAGTGGAGCAATCAATTCAGCGCGGCGGTCACGCTGCTGGCGCTGACGCTCGGAAATATCCTCGTCGAGTGAGAGTAAACGGTACATATCCTGCGGCAGTTTTTCCATCTGTAAAAGGCTCGGCGTTGAGATTGGAAAAGGCATTTTGCAGCGTTGACAGTTGACAACATAAGATTGCTGGTCGCCGTAGAGCAAGACCCGCAGATGGTCGCCGTTGTCAGATTTGAGCAAATCATTTTGTCTCATAGTACACGCTCCTTGTCGATGATGATACCCCAGTCGTCAATGCCTTGTTGCTGCCAATAGCGGCGGGATAATTCCAACCGTTCAGCAACAGATGGACGGCTTAAATGCGAACGGAAAACGGCTTCGCGGACGGCGGTTTTGCCGTCTGTAAAATGGATAACAAAATCTGTTGTGTAGGTCTCACTCGGCAAATTGAGGTCGTCGGCTGGAATTTCGTCTAGTTGGAGTGGAATATTGCACTCTATTTGAACTATGGACGGCTCGGCGTTGAGCATCCGCGCGGCGGCAAGCTGTACCTTATCATACAGACAGCAGACGCGCGGACATTTTTCCAATTTGATTTTTGTGCAACGCTCCTTTTGGATTTGCTTGCGCATGATAGCGCCCCTTTCTGGGGCTGGATTTTGTACAGCCAAAAAGGAAAATATCTTTGCCCTATTGGGGCACAGCAAATTTCCTGTTTCCGAAAAATCAAACGTAAATGCAGATTTCTCGCGAAAAATGGAAAATGAGTGTGCCTTTTGGCAAAACAGGAAAACGGCCTTGCCCCAACAACACAGTGATGCAACGTGCAAATCTGTGTTGTGGGGCAAAGCCGTTTTCTCATTTCTTCCAAAATCGATAAAATATACTATATGGAGAGGCACTTGAAAAATTCCAGAAAGGCAAAGCCATTTTCCAAAATTTTTTCAACGAGGCTCGCTCCACTCCGTTCCGCTCGCAGCGCCATTCTTCAAATATTTTCTGATTATTATCTGAAAAATCGGCGGAGAAACGACGGGAAACATATAATCTGAAATCGATTCGGGGAAGAAAGGGAGCCCC
>ERZ773243.2735-NODE-2735-length-14112-cov-50.640535_pt1 | contig 14112 bp, 8 predicted proteins | sample MGYA00580520_ERZ773243 | MGnify/ENA primary metagenome ERZ773243 (study PRJEB29015, sample SAMEA2737747) | human gut metagenome | biome: human gut; feature: human-associated habitat; material: faeces | place: China | collected 2012 ... | reverse complement strand
TGAACCCTATTCAGTATACGACTGAATGGCATTCACTATACGACTGAATTAGGTTCAGAATACGACTGTTCTTAAACCTACATTATTTGTAAATAATGCAGATTATTATCCGATTCTTGTTTCTGTTCGTAAACCACATATAAAGAAAGTATTAGCATCTCTACTCCCCCGGACATTCACTACCTAATAATAGTTATTTTATGCTGTTCAACATAAAAAGGGGAATCTCTCTTATAAAATTACGGAATTTATTCAGTATTTTTGCGCGCTCTAAAGGATAACATTATCTAACCTACTAACAAAAACAAATTTTATGGAATTGAACAAAACCTTTACCAATGGGCTTTGGAGCAAAGAAATCAATGTCAGTGATTTCGTCAGTAAAAACATCGCACCCTATACTGGAGATGCATCTTTTCTGCAGGGACCTACCGAACGTACCAAACGTATCTGGGACATCTGTCTGAAAGCTCTCGAAGAAGAAAGAAACAACAATGGCGTTCGTTCACTGGACAATAGCACCGTATCTACCATTACTTCTCATAAAGCCGGATATATTGATAAGGACAATGAACTCATTGTCGGTTTGCAGACCGATGAACTGTTGAAACGTTCCATCAAACCTTTCGGAGGCATCAACGTGGTAGCAAAAGCATGCCGTGAAAACGGAGTGGAAGTGGACGATAAAGTAAAAGACATCTTCACCCATTACCGCAAAACACATAACGACGGCGTATTCGATGTATATACCGAAGAAATCCGTTCCTTCCGCTCATTGGGATTTCTGACCGGTCTTCCCGACAACTATGCCCGCGGACGTATCATCGGTGACTACCGTCGTCTGGCACTCTACGGCATCGACCGACTTATCGAAGCCAAGCAGGAGGACTTGCGTAACCTTACAGGCCCGATGACCGAAGCACGTATCCGCCTGCGCGAAGAAGTGGCAGAACAAATCAAAGCCTTGAAAGATATCAAAGTAATGGGTGAATATTACGGGCTTGACCTCAGCCACCCGGCTACATCTGCCCAAGAAGCCGTGCAATGGGTATACATGGCATATCTTGCTGCCATCAAAGAGCAGGACGGTGCTGCCATGTCACTGGGTAACGTATCTTCTTTCCTCGATATTTTCATCGAATACGATTTGGCTCACGGCAAGATTGACGAGACGTTTGCACAGGAACTGATAGACCAGTTCGTCATCAAGCTGCGCATGGTACGCCATCTGCGCATGCAGTCGTACAATGATATCTTTGCCGGAGACCCAACTTGGGTGACCGAAGCCATTGGCGGCCGTTTCAACGACGGACGCGTAAAAGTCACCAAGACTTCTTTCCGCTTTTTGCAGACGCTATACAACCTCGGTCCTTCTCCGGAACCGAACTTGACCGTATTGTGGAGTCCCGAACTGCCGGAAGGTTTCAAGGATTTCTGCGCCAAAGTTTCTGTAGATACCAGCTCCATTCAGTACGAAAACGACAACCTGATGCGTGAAGTGCGCAACTGCGACGACTACGGCATCGCCTGCTGTGTATCCTACCAAGCCATCGGCAAACAAATCCAGTTCTTCGGTGCACGTGCCAACCTTGCCAAGGCCCTGCTGCTCGCCATCAACGGTGGACGTTGCGAAAACACCGGAACTGTCATGGTGAAAGGTATTCCCGTATTGACCGGTGAGACATTGAAGTTTGAGGAAGTTATGGCCAACTACAAGAAGGTACTGACTGAAATAGCCCGTGTCTACAACGAGGCCATGAATATCATCCACTACATGCATGATAAGTATTATTATGAGAAAGCCCAGATGGCATTCATCGATACCGACCCACGCATCAATCTGGCATACGGTGTTGCCGGCCTTTCCATCGCCATAGACTCACTGTCTGCCATCAAATACGCCAAAGTCACTGCACGCCGCAACGAAATCGGCCTGACCGAAGGTTTCGACACTGAAGGTTCATTCCCCTGCTTCGGCAATAATGACGACCGTGTGGACCACCTGGGAGTAGACCTCGTTTACTATTTCAGCGAAGAACTGAAGAAGCTGCCCGTCTACAAGAATGCCCGTCCCACCCTTTCTTTGCTGACCATCACATCCAACGTGATGTACGGCAAGAAAACCGGCGCCACTCCGGACGGACGCGCCAAAGGTGTTGCCTTTGCTCCGGGTGCCAACCCAATGCACGGACGTGACAAGAACGGTGCCATCGCTTCCTTGAGCTCCGTAGCCAAATTGCGCTACCGCGACTCGCAGGACGGCATCAGCAATACGTTCTCCATCGTCCCCAAATCACTGGGCCCGACACCGGAAGAACGTGTAGAGAACCTGGTAACCATGATGGACGGCTACTTCACCAAAGGTGCCCACCATTTGAACGTAAACGTACTGAACCGCGAAATGCTGGAAGATGCCATGGAACATCCTGAAAAGTATCCGCAACTCACCATCCGCGTTTCCGGCTATGCCGTGAACTTCGTGAAGTTGAGCCGCGAGCATCAGTTGGAAGTCATCAGCCGTTCATTCCACGAAAGGATGTAATATGATAAACGTACACTCTTACGAAAGTATGGGAACATTCGACGGGCCGGGTCTCCGGCTCGTCGTTTTCCTGCAAGGATGTCCGTTCCGTTGTCTGTATTGTGCCAATCCGGATACGATTGATGTAAAAGGAGGTACTCCCACCACTCCGGAAGAAATCCTGCAAATGGCTATCAGCCAAAAGGCATTCTTCGGGAAGAAAGGAGGCATTACCTTCTCCGGCGGTGAGCCTACCCTGCAAGCAGAAGCGCTGATTCCTCTTTTCAAGGAACTGAAGGCGAACGGCATCCATATCTGTCTGGACAGTAACGGAGGCATCTGGAATGAAAAGGTGGAAGAGCTCTTTAGTCTGACTGACCTCGTGCTGCTGGACATCAAGCAATTCAATCCCGAACGCCACCGCACGCTAACGGGACGGAGCAACGAACAGACACTCCGCACCGCTGCCTGGCTCGAAGAACATGGGCGCCCCTTCTGGTTGCGCTACGTACTGGTTCCCGGTTACAGCGATTCGGAAGAAGACATCCGCCTACTGGGTGAAAGTTTCGGCAAATACCGGCAGATACAACGGGTGGAAATACTTCCTTATCACCGTCTGGGCGTTCACAAATACGAAGCCATGGGATGGGATTACAAATTGAAAGAAGTAAAGGAAAATACTCCGGAACAACTGGAACAGGCAGAAAAACTGTTCAAAGAGTATTTCACGAATGTGATAACCAACTAAAACAGAAAAGCAAGGCTGTCTGGAATCATATCCGGACAGCCTTGCTTTTCATTTATAGGACAAGAACCCTATTCTTCCAAGTTATAGGTAATCTGCTGTACATCATCACTACTGCCACCCACCATAAAGACGAAATCACCAGGTTCTACCATATAATTCATCTCATTGTCATAGAATCCCAGTGCATCGTCAGTTATCTGAAAAACTACAGTTTTGCTTTCACCCGCATTCAGATGAATTTTCCTGAAGCCCTTCAATTCCTTTATCGGGCGCGTAACAGACGCTACCTTATCCTGCACATACAACTGGACTACTTCCTCTCCTGCACACTTACCGGTATTAGTCACTTTTACCGACACCTCCGTATGGACGCCTGCAGCCTTGCCCGGCAGCAGTTTCAAATCAGAATATCCAAAATCCGTATACGAAAGCCCATATCCGAAAGGATAGGCAGGCTCAGTGGAAGCATCGATATAGGATGCCTTATAAGTCTGTTGCAATGCGGTAGGACGACCGGTACTCTTATTCTGGTAATAAATGGGAATCTGCCCTACGTGTGCAGGAAATGTCATGGGCAATTTAGCCGAAGGATTATACTCTCCCCACAACACATTGCATATGGCATTGCCGGCCTCACTCCCCAGCCACCAAGTACACAGTACCGCATCAGCATGTTCCCTTATCTCATTGAAGATTACCGGACGCCCACACATGACAAGAGCAATGACAGGTTTTCCAGTCTTTGCCAGTTCCGACACCAGCTTCTGCTGCCCCTCGGGTATGGCTATATTCACTTTGGAAGCCTTCTCGCCACTCTGACCGAATCTCTCGCCTACCGCCACAACAATGACATCCGAAGCCTCAGCAGCCTGCAATGCTTCCTGCAATCCGGTCAACTGATTGCTCTTCATATCATAGCCTTCAGCATAGTTCACCTCCAGTCCTTTCCGGACCAGTGCATCATACAAGGTCACCACTTTGCTCCGGTCCGTAGTGGCGGCCCAAGCGCCTGCCATATCGTATTGGGATTTTGAGAGTCCTCCTATCAAGGCTATCTTCCTCGTCTGTGCCGTCAACGGAAGCACGGATTCCCTATTCTCCAGCAATACAACGGAACGCTCGGCCATACGGAGCGAAGCATTGCGGACTTCGGGTGCATTGAGTATTCTGGCTGCTCTTTCCGGATTACAGTAGCGAAAAGGGTCCTCAAACAATCCCAACTCATATTTCTTCTCCAAAATACGCCGTACTGCATCATCAAGCACACTCTCCTTTACTTTCCCTTCTTGAACAAGCTCCTTCAGATAAGTCAAGTAGCAGGTACTTACCATCTCCATGTCCAGACCAGCATTCAGCGCTTTGGCTGCGGCATCTTTCTTGTCAGCAGCATAACGGTGGTTCACCAATTCCTCTACCGAATTATAATCGGACACAACAAATCCCTTAAATCCCCACTGCTCTCTCAATAGCCGGTTGAGCAAGAAATCATTGGCAGTACAAGGAATATTATTAAAATCATTGAAAGCACTCATCACGGTAGCTGCTCCTGCCTTTATGGCCGCCTTATAGGGAGGCATATAAAAATTGGCAAAGTGGCCCATTGACATATCCACACTATTATACTCCTTTCCTGCTATCGGTGCACCATATCCGGCAAAATGTTTCATACATGCCATGACAGTCGTCGTGTCCGCCAAATCGTCTCCTTGCAAGCCTCTGACACGCGCCTCCGCTACCCGAGAACCATAATAAGGGTCCTCACCGGCCCCTTCCATGACGCGTCCCCAACGTGCGTCCCACGAAATATCCACCATCGGGGCAAAAACCCAGTTCAAACCATCGGCGGCACTTTCCAAAGCATTGTAGCGTGCAGCTTCCTCAATCATGGCCAAATCGAAACTTGCAGCCTCAGCAAGCGGAAGCGGAAATCCGGTACGATAGCCGTGGATAACATCCAGTCCGAAAATTAAAGGAATGCGCAAACGCGATTGCAAAGCAAGCTCTTGATAACGGCGTATATCCTTTACTCCTATCACATTCAGCATAGAGCCTATTCTGCCTTGCCGTACGTATTCTTCCTTAGGAATATTTCCACCGTCGGGTCCGGTAAAATTCCCCCGGTAGGTGCATTGTGCAAACTGGCCTATCTTTTCGTCCAGCGTCATCTGCTTCATCAAGCCTGAGATGAATTTCTCCTTCTCCGTAGTTTGTGCCAAGGTAAAGGTGTTACCAAGTCCCCACAGACAAACCATCAGTATTATTATCTTTTTCATACCACCATTCTTGTTTTGATATTTATTTTATCATAAAACAACAGTTGCCTTCAATGGCAAATCAGCCGAAGAAGGACCTGCCAGAATCTCAAAAGTCCCCTTTTCCACTACAAACCGATGTGATTCCACATCATAGTAGGCAAAGGCTTCCTCATCCAGCAATATCCGAACGCGCTTGGTTTCACCCTTCTTCAAGTAAACCTTATCGTAGCCTTTCAACTCCTTCAATGGACGCGGAACAGAACATTCCACATCCCGCACATATACCTGAGCCGCTTCTGCAGCATCCATCTTTCTCCGGTATTCTTGATGTCAAAGCTTACTGTAACCCGGTTTCCCCCCGTCTTCTCAACACTCAGATTACTGTATTCAAAACTACTGTATGACAGTCCATACCCGAAAGGATAGAGCGGCTGCTTTCCGTTCCGGTCATATCCCCTATAACCTACGAAAACACCTTCGGCATACTGCACCCGTTTATGAGGTACATTGCGATTGTCATAATAATTACCATATACCGGATTATCTTCCCATTTTTCCTCGATGCTGACCGGCAGTTTGCCACTTGGCGAAAGCTTGCCCGTAATGATTTCGGCAAGGGCCTTTCCACCCTCCTGCCCCGGATACCATGCCATCAAAATAGCTTGTACATTCTGCCCCCAATTGCGGAAATCTATTCCACCTCCGGCATTCACCACCACAGTCACATTATCATGAAGTGAAGCCACTTTATTAATGAGATATTCCTGCCCGTATGACAATGCAAACGGACGGTCGAACCCTTCACCTTCTGTACTGCTGTTGAACCCGGCACATACAACAACATTCCTGGCATGCTTCAGTGAAGAGGCCAAACGCTCCTCATCCATCATTCCTGCCTGGAAACTGACAGTCGCCTCACCCACATTATCAAAATATTCAATACGCAACCGGTATATCTCCCCTGCACTGACCTGCATAAATGCACTGCGGGTACTGAATGAATGGTTCCCCCAATCTCCGGTAATCAGCTTATCGTTTACAAACAGACGGTATCCATCATCGCCAGCCAGCTGGAACTTGACAGTTCCATCCTTGTCAGCCTTGTAAACTCCCGTCCAACGGGCAGAAAACTGATCTACCGGCATGCCGTCGAACGGTGCACCGTATTTCCAGGCATAGTCTATGGCAGGCTCTATGGCAGCTTGAAAGAGTTCTCCGGTAAGATTACGAGTATTATAATATTCGCCCTTAAAACCGTTTTGCGTAAAACTGCCATCCGTATAAATCTGTTGGGACATATCCTTATAAAGAATGCTGTCAGACAGCAGCTCTATCTGTCTGCCGCCCTTCAACTGAACCATACCGTCATAGAGTGACACTACCGAATAAGGGGTGACAAATCCGCTTCCTCCTCCTGTGGGAATAATATCGGCATTAGGCCCGATTACCAATGTTCTACCGTTCCGGTAAGGCAACGTACCGTTATCATTTTTCAATAAGACTACTCCTTCTCTCGCCAAGTCAAGTGCAATTTCCTTAGACTGTGCATTATCTTTATCGATAGATTTATCTTCTCTCGGAGTATCAAGTGCTCCAAAAGCAATCAATGTCTGGAGTATATGCTGGACTTTGGCGTCAATGGTCTCTTCCTTCACGATACCATTCTCTATTGCCGGAATAAGAATCTCCCTGGTCATGAATTTACCGACGGGCATTTCCAAATCCAACCCTCCATTAGCGGCTCCCACACCGGAATATACAGATGTCCAGTCGGACATCAAGATACCTTTAAATCCCCACTGCTTGCGTAATACATCAATGTTCAGCCAGCTGTTTTCGGTGGCATGCACCCCGTTCAGCGGATTATAGCTATCCATGACCGCTCCTACTCCTGCTTCCTGCACAGCTTTTCGGAACGCGGGAAAATAAATTTCCTGCAACGTGCGTTCATCCACATCCGAGCTGGCATGATGTCTGCTCCACTCCTGGTTATTGGCTGCAAAATGCTTCACCGTAGCCATGACTCCCTCTTCCTGCACTCCCAAGATATATTCTTTGGCTGTTTCGCCCATCAGATAAGGGTCTTCACCAAAATACTCATAGTTTCGCCCGCATAGAGGAGAACGGTAGATATTGACTCCGGGCCCCAACAGAATACTTACCCCACGGGCCTTTGCATCCCGGGCCAAACCATGTCCCAGTTCTCTGGCCAACTTACGGTTCCATGTCGAAGCCGACAAGATGCCACAAGGATACAAGGTACTTTGAGTATTGTTACGTATGCCTTGCGGACCATCGGCCATCCTGATTTCGGGTATGCCAAGCCGGGGCACAGCACGGATATAAAAAGATTTGGGACCGGAAATGTAATCGATTTTTTCTTCCAGAGTCATTTGAGAAACCAACTCCCTGGCACGTTGTTCCGCCTGGGGAGTAATACACACTTGTGCTTTTGCCGTGATTGCACAACAAAGCAATAGCCCGCTTAAGGCTACTTTCTTTTTAATCTTCATTTTGTCTATTTTACTACGTGTTTGTTATATTGCCGGGCATGTCCCGACCTACTTTCTTTCTTCTCAATCAATAAAAAACCGTGTCCCTTCATCCACCAACGAAGAAACACGGCCGAAAGTTATTAAGAAAATTCAGAATCTACAAGAAAGTGGACAAAAACATGTCTGTCCTGCCATCAATAAGTAAGACGTATGCCGGCCTGCAACGTAAAGTTACACGGGTTCTCCTTGCGTATAGTCTGTATCGACGAACCGTCATCAAAGAAATAGGATACTCCCGGTTCCACATACAAGCCAACCCTATTGCTTATGTTATACTGGGCACCGACAGCACCCATGACAGAAAGCTGTACCGGTTTCACAGTCTCACTCTCAGTACCAATCTTGCCATACACACATTTTTCAATGGCACCCCCCGCCGAAACATACATCGTAAAGTTCTTTGTATCCACAAAGTTCCAGTTGGCCCGTATCGGAATGCCAATATAATGCAGCTTCTGGCTTATCTTTTCCGAGCTGCCCTCATACCTTACGTCAGAAGCAAGATAGGTATACGTCAGCCCGCTTTCCACAGAGAAACCCTTCGCCAAGTTTTTCCGCACCGAAACACCGAAACTGAGCGGTTGTTTATGGTCTATATCCGCAATCTCCTTTTCGCGTCTTTGCAGATAGGGCATACCATCCTTGAAAACCAGTTCCTGCCCGTCGGGAATGGTAACAATACCATTGGCCGTAGAGGATAAATCTACGTTACCGCCATAAATAGGACTTCCAGGCATGTAGTCCGACATGACATTCGCTTCCCCTTCATTCGCCAATGAAAAACCTCCCGTATTTCCAACGGACAAGCCAACCGCCCATCCTTTAGTATCCCTACCAGAACTGTTTCTTTCCGGAAGATGCAGTTTGTCCCGGCCTGACGGACGATAGCGGTCTTTCCTTGTTCTCTCCGGTTCCTCTGCCTGCATTGTGGTCTCATGGTCCGTATCTTCCATTACCGGCTCTTCCGCCTGCTGCCCAATACCGACAGCCTCATCTGCAGTTTCAACCGGCAACATTTCCTCCTGCCGCTCATCGTCAACCGGTATTCTAATATCTTGTGCAACCAAAGGGCGACTTGCCTCCCTATCCCGTACCGATGCATTTCCATGTGCCCGATAGGCAGGCTCTATGGAATTAGTCTGTACGGTAGGCATCGTCTGTTCCGGCAAGACATCCGGAGCCACAGCCAAAGCAGGCACTGACGTATGCCGCATTTCATTCCCTACCGGACTCTGCAACAGCCACAGACTGACGGACGATACTGCCACCAGCAGCACAGCTGCCGCAGCCACCGCCCAGCGACGGAAAGGCATCATCCTATGCGATCCGGTTATCGGAGTTCCGGAAAGGGACAATTCCTTTTCCAACCGCTCCCATCCGGCAACCGGCAACGGTTCGGAATAGTCTTCCAGCTTATCCTTTATCTTTTTCAACCACAATTCATCTTCCATACGTTCCTTCATTTAATCATTTCTTTTCATCCACTCACGTACTTTTGCCGCTAAAGTCGCTTTAGCACGCGTCAACTGCGAGGCAGAGGATTTTTCATTAATTCCCAATAGTCGAGCAATCTCCTTATGGGATTTCTCTTCAAAAATATATAAGTTGAATACGGTACGATAGCCGGCAGGCAATTCACTGATAAACTGCATCAGTACCTTTTGAGGAATGACATCTATTGACGAACCTTCCGGTTCCTCATAAGCTTCGGGTGCATTCTCCAAGGCCGATGACTGATTCATCACATCATTTTTCCGCAAATACTGCAACACTGTATTCACCATTACGCGTTCCATCCATGCCCGCAGAGAACCCTCTCCCCGCCAAGTGAACTTATCGAAAGAATCAAAAAGTTTCAGAAAACCGTCATGCATCAGGTCTTGGGCAGTCTCCCGGTCACCTGCATAACGGAGGCATACGCTGAGCATGCGTCCCGCATAGCGCTCATACAGTTCTTTGCGGGCAAGATTGTCTCCTTGCCTACAGCGTTCTGCCAATTCCTGTTCTTCCATTCTCTCTTTTAACACGTGTTTACCCTATAAATGCAATCGGCGCAAAAATACTGCATCAGGCAGAGAAGAAAATCATACTTTCATTTCTTTAACAGTATACTACGCAGTATTTAGCTTTTCACCGCATTTTCTGAATGCAAAAATAAGTTTTAAACAGAAAAAGAGCTAAAACCTACCACTTATGAAGAAACTGAGAATGACATTGGCAGCATCCATGCTTTTATTCCTGACTGCCATTGTATTGCAATCATGCCTGGACGATTGGGATGACGAATATGACACTTTGTTCGCCGTAGGTACGGTGAAGGTCATCGAAGGAAAAGACTACTATTTCTCACTGGACGAAGGCAGTAAACTATATCCCAGTGACACAACCTATGTTCACAACTATGCCGTAATAGACGGCCAGAGGGCTTTCATCTACTTCCGCGAACTGGAAGAGAAACTTCCAGGCTACGAATATAATGCCCAAATAAAGCACATCGAAAACATTCTGACCAAAGACATCTACTCCATGCCTGCCGAAAAGGCAGACAGTATCGGAGACGACAACATCAACGCCACGGATTTATGGATTACGGGTGAGTATCTGAACATCAAGTATCAATTCTACCACAGTAACAACGAAGATAAGAAGCACATGCTGAACCTGGTCATCAACGAAGCATCCACCGGCGAGAACGACAAACTGGATTACGTCAATCTCGAATTCCGCCACAATGCCTACAATGACAGCCAGCTCACACTGGGCACCGGACTGGCCTCCTTCAAGCTGGACAATATAGCGGAACAACTGAAAGAGAAAAAAGGACTGAACATCCGCGTCAAAAGTCTATATGACGGTGAACGGTTCATGACCATAGACATTAAAAAAGAAAATAACTAAATCTCCTGAAAACACATTTTTCAACATCTCAATGAGAAGTGGAGTAACATTTCAATATGTTGCTCCGCTTTGTTTTCCATAACTTATCAGAATTCATTGTTCAGGCAAGTCAGCCTCAACGAAGCGTTGAACGCTTCGGCAGACAATCGCGTCCTGACCTGTACCTGCACGCTGCTCTTCGGCTGGACATCAAAATAATTGTCGCTATATACACTTTCATTGTCAGCAACGGACAAGCATACGGCACGGGCAAACTTGTCTGCCGAAACCGTCACTTCATATCCGCCTTCAATGGAACGGACTTCGACCTGCAAATCCACTTTCGGATAATTCATATTCTTCTGCTTGTCCAGACAGTAGTTGTTATGGTACACCCTGCCCGATTTGTCCGTATAGTCTACGCGGACATATACCGTTCCTCTACCTGCCCCCTCCAGCAGCTTGGCAAACGGTGCGGAAAAACAGACACGGCTGTCATTACCGGAAATGCCGACAGATTTGTCCCAGTGATAAACCACGGTTCCGTCGAACCGGCAGACCTGGAGCTGCAGCCGGCCGGAAGTATTCTCCAAGCGGTCGGACACTGCATATACTTTCAAATCATCCCCCTCCACTACCGGAGAAATCAGGATGTCATCATAGACCTTGCGAGTATAATAGTGCTGCGCCTTCCAGCGTCCGTAATAGTCACGGCTCGCCCAGGAAGCTACGGGCCAACAGTCGTTGTGCTGCCAGAAAAGCGTCCCCATATTATACGGCATTTGGCGGCGGTGCGACTCGATGGCCGTCTTGATGGCATCTCCCTGCAGCACATGGTTCATATAAAGGAATGCCCGGAAATCACGCGGTTTTTTATATTCATTCAACAGGTAAGTCTCAATCAGCCCGTTGGCATGGTCGCCACCACGCTGATGGGACATCATCACCTCGGAACGTATATCCCAGTCTTCGGGGTAAGGAGCATAGCGCTTGACGGAGTCGAACTCTGGAAAAGACTGAAAGCCGTACTCGCTGAAAAAGCGGGATTTCTCGCTGTCATAATCAGAAATGGGTGCTTTACCATGCCAGACACTCCAATAGTGGCGGTCCCCGTCAGTAGTACCGGACATCTCTCCCTCGAATGCGAACGGAGAAGAAGGCCAATAGAAGGTTCCGGGTGCATACTCCCTGACCACCCCGGGTAAGGTGACATGATACTGCTGCCGGTACTGTGCCCAAATCTTGTCGGCATATTCCTTGTTCTGCCGTTCTATCTCACGCTTCCAGCCCCAGCCCAGCCAGGCATCCTGGCATTCATTATTTCCACACCACAAAGCAATGCAAGCATGATTGCGCAAACGTTTCACATTGTCCACCGCCTCCTGATGGATATTATCGAGCAGGGCGCCTTCTGCCGGATACATGCTGCAGGCAAACATGAAGTCCTGCCAAATCATAATTCCATGCTCATCACACAAATCATAGAAGACATCGTTCTCATAGATACCTCCGCCCCAGACACGCAACATATTCATGTTTACACCGGCGGCATCGAGAATCGTCTTTTTATAATTCTCGGGAGTGACGCGCGGCAGGAAGTTATCCGAAGGGATGTAATTGGCTCCTTTGGCAAAAACCGGACGCCCGTTCAGCTCTATATAGAAAGTATGCCCGTCCTTATCCGGCTGATGTACCACCTTCAAAGAGCGTATGCCCACCCTTTCGGTTTTAGAGTCCAACAATTCCCCACCTGCAATGATATCCGTACGGAAACGATAAAGGAAAGGCTCCCCCAGTCCATTACTCCACCACAACTTCGGCTTGTGAAGGACAAAATCAACGGTCACCCGATTGGTGCCTCGCTTCAAATCCGCTTGCCACTCGCCAAGCACTCTTCCGGTAGCCTCGTCTGTTATCGTGACCAGCACTCCGTCCATATCCTTATCGGCATCCAGCTCCACATGTCCGGCAATCACGGCCCTGCCTGCACCGACTTCCTTCTGCTCGATAAACACATCGTTGATTCTCAAATCGCTCCAAGCCATGATATACACCGGACGCCAGATGCCGGAGGTAACCAGACGCGGCCCCCAGTCCCAGCCATAATGATAACCTGCCTTACGGGCAAAAATGCTTATCTTCTTGTTGAACAAGCCCCCGTTTTCAGACTGGTCATTGGATGCCGGATACTGGTAGGGAAGTGCATCCCATTTGGGGACGTCTATCTTTACCGGCGAATGGAAGTACACCTTCAATATATTATTCTCCTCCCTGATGTACTGCCTAACGGGGATAGACCAGCGGCGAAACATATTGTCCGCTTTCAGTATACATTCATCATTCAAATAAACGTCAGCGTAAGTATCCAGCCCCTCGAACACAAGCTCCATATTCTCTTTCCGCATCATGTCGGCAGCAAGAGTAAAGCAAGTTTCATAAACCCAGTCTTCCTTGTCAATCCATTGCAATCCCCGTTCGTTCAACCGGAAAAACGGGTCTTCAATAATCTTGTTCTGCAGTAAGTCTGTGTGGACTACTCCCGGAACTGTAGCCGGATACCAATTGGTCAGTCTCGCCTGCCGGAATTTCCAGCCTTCATGAAGGTTCTTTACCGCTGTTTTTAGTTTCATACGAGTGTGTTTCATAGTTTTCTTTGACTACTCTAAATTACGGATAGACAAAAATACGACATTCAAAGGATACTTTATAATATCTTCTTAACGAAACATGATACAATCCCGTACACACCTACCGGGTCAGCGTCGCTGCACATCTGCTGCAGTGTGACTGCAAACGTGTTGCAGCGCTACTGCATATATGCTGCAGTGACACTGCATATGTGTTGCAGCGCCACTGCAAAGCTGAATGCAGTAGCACTGCAAAAAGCATGCACTTGCTTTGCAGTGGCAATGCATTATCCCATCGCCTTATTATGAAAGGAGATGTCATCCAGCTTTCATTATCTATAATTAATTTACAAAGGCGTAGTTTCCAAGTCTTTTAAAGCAAACGGAGTACAAGCAAAAAAGGTCTACAAATCTATGATTTGTAGACCTTTACCCGCTAGTTTTTCATCTTATTCAGAACTGTTGCGGAGAGAGAGGGTTTTGAACCTATAACTCTAACCGCTTATATTTCAGCTACTTTGCTTTCAAA
>ERZ773243.2732-NODE-2732-length-14121-cov-5.052040_pt1 | contig 14121 bp, 9 predicted proteins | sample MGYA00580520_ERZ773243 | MGnify/ENA primary metagenome ERZ773243 (study PRJEB29015, sample SAMEA2737747) | human gut metagenome | biome: human gut; feature: human-associated habitat; material: faeces | place: China | collected 2012 ... | reverse complement strand
AGTATAAAGTAGCGTATAACTGGGTCGGTGACGGCGGATATGGATTTGGAGTGGAATGTGAGGCTATTACTACTGATTTCCCGGAGGAACTTGTGACGTTGGGCTATGTGGCTCCTGTCTTTGTCTATTGCCAGAAGCTGGGTGAGAGGTGGATGGTCAGGGGAACTGCGAGTATCGGATATACCTGGAACGGTGCGGGCAATGACCGGTTCTCGGGGGTGGCGGCAGAGCTCAATTGGGGAGTGGAATATATGTTGAATAAAGTAATAGGACTGGGGCTGGGTGCGCGATGGTGGCGGGCATCTATCTCCCGTCCTGATGGCATTTACTCAGGTATGATTGCGGTTAATGACCGTCATGGAGTAAATCGTTGAGGATGTAATTTAAACTGTGTCAGCAAGGAATAAAATATTAACTTTGCTAACACAGTTTTTTTTTATGAAAGAAGAATTTGATTTTGAAAGTATCAAGAACAAGGCAATAGAGCAGCTGAAAGCTGGTAAGCCTTTGTTAGGTAAGGATGGTGCTTTTGCCCCCTTATTGGAAAGTATCTTGAATGCAGCATTGGAAGGTGAGATGGATGCGCATCTTACAGATGAAGAACGTCAGTTGGGGAATCGTCGTAATGGTAAAATGCAGAAGCAAGTCCAGACTCCATTGGGTGAAGTCACAGTGTCTACCCCTCGTGACCGTAATTCAAGTTTTGAGCCTCAGTTTATAAAGAAACGTGAGACCATCCTGGCGGAGGGCGTATCGGACCGTATCATCGGACTTTATGCCCTTGGTAACAGCACACGCGAGATCAGTGACTGGATGGAGGAAAATCTCGGCAACCGTGTCTCTGCCGAAACGATTAGTTCCATAACCGACCGTGTTCTTCCAGAAATAAAGGCTTGGCGTTCCCGTACCCTTGATGCTGTCTATCCGATAGTCTGGATGGACGCAATCCATTATAAAGTCACTGACGAGAGAGGGTGTGCCGTTACCCGCGCAATCTATAACGTCTTAGGTGTCGACAAGGAAGGGCACAAGGATTTGCTTGGCATGTATATCTCTAAAAATGAGGGAGCCAATTTCTGGTTAAACGTACTGACGGACTTGCAGAACCGTGGAGTTCATGATATCCTTATTGCTTGCGTTGATGGTCTGAAAGGCTTTCCGGATGCCATCCAAAGTGTTTTCCCAAACACAACAGTACAACTTTGCATCATCCACCAGATACGTAGCTCCATTAAATATGTCGGTAGCAAGCATCAGAAGGAATTCCTCAAAGACTTGAAACGGGTTTATGGTGCGGTAAGTAAAGAAGCAGCTGAAACGGAACTTTTTAATCTGAATGGGAAATGGGGAGAAAAATATCCTATCGTCATCAAGTCATGGGAGGACAACTGGGAAAAACTTACTGAATACTTCCAGTTCACATCGGATATACGCCGTATGATTTATACCACAAATACAGTTGAGGGCTATCATCGCCAGATACGGAAAGTGACAAAAAACAAGGGCGTGTTCCCTAACGACACCGCCCTTGAAAAACTGGTTTACCTCGCTTACCGCAATATACGTAAGAAATGGACCATGCCACTGGCTAACTGGGGAGCCATTGCACAACAACTGGCGATAAAATTTGGAGATAGGTTTAAATTGTTGTAATTTTACGCTCGTCGGGACGGGTGGTCCCGCCCCTTGGCGCTGGCCGATCCCCGACCGATGAGATTAAATGAGAATAGAGCATGACACAGTTTAATTTACACATCCGGGTATTCTAATTCATTTTAATACTCTTTCGGGCACCATCCGCCTGAACAGCCCATAGTCTCACTTCACTCGTTTTAATATTGTCGGGGAGAGTGAACTTGAAATTATTGGAGAAATAAACGAGTTTTCCATCACTGCTGTTGCCTTTTCTGACCTCAAATGCAACGGCTTTGCTTCCTACATTTGAAGCTACGGTGATTTCCTTTCCTGATATAGTAGCGGTTATCTCATCGTTATTGAATGTGGCGCTTGTTCTCTGGAACTGCGTATAATAACCGACATCACCGGATTCCTTATCACGATATTCGTTAGGACCCGATTCGAACCACTCTTTCTTCCGGTCTTCGATATACTGGATGGGAGCCGCTTTTTTATACTTGGAAATGTTCGATTTCGTTGTATTAATCATACTTTCTGTAACCGTGTAGGTGAATGTACCGTACTGCTCAATTTTTAGATCATCTACTGGTGTGAAGAATCCCCAAAAGTCAAAGAAATCGGTTAAGTCTTCCTTAGCTGTTTCACATACGGCTTCTACAAACATCATTTGTGATTTACCCGGATTACTTTCCGTATAAACTCCGGCATATTTCTTGCGCATCTTGGCAAATACCTCAGGCCAAAAGTTTTTATTGTCTTTACATAAATGATAATAGATGAATAATTGCCAGTACATACGCATATGTATTTCCGTATCCTCATTTTGATGCGTAGCTTCTCCGAATGTAACCCACGGATCATTGTCTACGAATCGTGTTTTTGCGACATGGCAAAGTCCGTAACCCCGTGAATGATATTGGCCCATTTTGTGGATGACATAATTGGAGAATAAGTTATTGGATGATTCGGAACATCCTGGCCAGTTAATTGCTTTTTGATGGATATGTCCGATTTCATGCGCAGGTCCCTAGGCATTGTCTTCTTTTGCTTTTACGTTTTCAGGTAACAGAATGTTTTCGAGATAAGTATATACAAATCCTACCCTGTATTCAGACTGCCACATATAGCTACCTTCGGGTGAAATAGCAAAGATATGATTGTTATATCTTTTGCGTAAGTCGCCGCTAAAACCCATAATTTCATGCTCCCAACCGACAATATCGTCCCATAAGTTAATAGCTGCCACAATATTGTTAGGTGCTACTTTCCTTAGTTCTGACGTATGGAAGTATAATATGATTTCTTTTCCTCGTATACCGAAATATTTGTAATCTGCCTTATTAAGTAACTCTGAATATTTGGTATCTGTTTTATCCGTTTCCAAATCAAAGAATCCACTGACCTTTCCACTTGCATAAGGGATATGCACACGGATAGGTTGGTTTTGTACATTGGTAGGATCGGCTGTATATAAAATAAAGAGCATACCTGCTTTATCTATTGTGACCTTATTTACTCCTTTGGTCAGTAGAATCGTTTGAGCCGATGTTGGCGATTCTGTCTGTACATACGCTTCGTTATCACTATTGACGGTTTCTTCTCCAAGTACCTGAAGAGAGATTTCATTATTATGTGTATCGCCTACCAATACAATGATGTTGTCTCCTGCCTCTACATGTATGCCTGTAATATTATCCTGGTTACCATATTTTTTTATTAACATAGCATCGGCTGTTTGGAATACATCGCTGTATGGATTGTAATTTTGGATGCGGAATTTCTTTTCCCAGTCCGTATAAGTTCCTTCCTTGATTTGGAATGCCAGTTGTGCAAAGTATCCGGGCAGGCTGTTTATTTCATCGTCTGTAACATTATCATTCAACTCGCAACAAGTAATGTCTTTGAAAACGGTCAATAGTTGTGCATCAAGGAATGAGGCGTTGCTACGACAGAATTCCATTTCATTACAAGCTGCTTTATCACCACTGTATGTAGAATTTACGACAAATCGGATACCAAGTACATTTTTCAGTCGTTCGGGAAACATTATTTTTTGCTCACTTGATATGTTTGGGAGCTTATATGACTTGATTTTCACCCAGATTCTGCCTGTTGACGGACAGGTCTCAGGCCGAGAATCTTGATTGAAAGTGATGGGTGAACCACCATCAAGGTAATATAAATCTATATTTTCGAATTTACCATTTCCGTTAGGGTAAAATAGAGCATAGTCCATATCCTGTGTTCCATCAAAATAGAATTCCAGATTTAAAGGGAAGATATTTTCAGCGTTTGCACCCCATTGGGTATGGTAACAATGATTGTCGTCTATATAGCCGTCAAAAGCATGTGAGATTGCTTGAGGGTCCGTCTGTTCTGAACTTGCCCATCCATTGTTTGGCTTAATTTTAATATCTTCTCCAACTTCAACGTCGCTCACATCTGTAGAACGTTTCTTTTGAATAATGGGAAGTTCTGCGGTAGGATGTTCCTCTTCATTTCCTGTACCTGTGAATATGATGGTAGAAGAACGCTTTTTCATTTCGATATTACTTTGTACAGTAAGTAGGTATTTACTGCTTATCATGGCACGTGTAAGGCCTTCCATCGGTGCTTCACTTATTGAAAGCCAGGTTTTGTCTTCTTCAGGAATATCCCATTTGAAACTGGACACATTAGTAGTGATTACCAATTCATAATTATTTTTTGTGTCGGATAGATTATCCAGCTTTTCAGGGCTCACAAGGATAGCTGGTTGGGTTCCTAGTTGTTTCACTGTAATCGTTTTGGTAATTCCGCTTGCTTTCAGGGTAAGTTTGGCTTCACGTAGGTTCAGTTCATTATTTTCGTCCAATGCCAAACGGAACATCTGTGGATTACTGCTGATACGGTGCGCATCGCACCAGTCTTTATCTGATGTGATAGTCCAGTCTTCACAGTTCGTCTCTATTTTTATGTTTTCCCTTTGAACGTCTTTCAAGTAATGTAGCGATTGAGCTATCTCCGGTATTCGGAGATAGGGGGCTGTTTCACTTCTTTCATCGTCATCGGAGCAGGCAGTGAAAAGAAAGAGGGAGCATAAAAGAATGAATAAAATTTTCTTCATTGTGTTTTGATTAATTAGTTTATTATAATATTCAAGGTTATTCATCGTTTTTAGCAGGATCTTTAATGAGAATACCAAATTCGCCCATGCAAAGATTTTGTGGATTTTCTGTAAATTCCCTGTTCAGCGGATCCCATAGGCATAAACGAATTTGTCTGGTGCGGTAAATCTGTTCAAGATCGAAGTTCTGTTTTGCCAGATAAGCAGTTCCTAAATTATCTTTATCTGTTGCTCCTTCATTCGTTAAAGTTCCTTCCGGAATGACCATTGTATATTCTTCAGAACCTTCTGTTTTCACTTCAATAGAAAAGTGCTGAACCAAGCGCCAATAACCCATAGAATTGCTTTGTCTTTGTTGTAGGATTACTCCTACCATATCTTGCTCTTCCGGTAGTGTGATGTCAATTATGTATTTATCGAGGAAGATTGCGGGATTCCAGCTACATGCCCAGAAAGTATTAATATTCCCGTCTATCAATGAGCTGACAGGACCTTCACTTTCTTGTACGGATTCGCAAGTGGCTGTCCAGCCCTCTTTATCCTTGGCTTCCCACAACTCCTGAGTGTAGAACTTGACCACATTGAGAGTACCGTTATACTTTTTCACCCATTCTTTTCCGATAACTGATACCGTACCATATTCTACGGTACATTCACCGGAATTTTCCAAGATAAATTCTGCATGACGTATTCCCAAATCAATGTTTTTGGTTTCCACAATATCCTCTCCGAATTTGAATCTGAAAAAGACCTTGTCGGAAGTGGAACTGGTTTTGACCTGAGGCTCTTTCCATTCCAGTATCACTTTACGTCCGCCTTTTGCAGATATGCTCACTGCAAAAATAGAATCGGGAGTACATTGCTTGTAATCCAATGGAGTAATTGAACGGCTTCCCAGATCAATGCGGTTATTGTCATTATTGTAAGCATAGAAATGCAATGTATATTCCTGGTTTACTAAATCTTTGATAACCATCTTTACCGATTCGCCATTTTCGTTGAGAACCGGGTTTCCGTCTTCGTCTTTTACGAATGGAGTAACCAGTTCGCTTCCGTAACGGCTGACGTTGTAAGAACGGGGGAGGTTATCATGGTCCGTAAACTCTATGTGCAGGAAGACAAAGTTATTGTCTTCCGGGTCAGGGGTCCATTTCACTTCGCATCCGCCGTTGATAGGAGTGAGTACGATATCATTGATGTCGATTGTCTGAGGTTTGTTCTTGAAATCATCGTCAGAACAGCTGGTTATTAACAATATACCTAAATAGGATAAAGCCAAAGCGGTCATATAAATGTATTTTTTCATAACTGATTTTCTTTTCATCTAAATAGTTTAAAGATTAATATCCCGGTGCCTGTATCAGGTTCTCGCTTTTATCCGCTTCTTCATAATAAAGAGGCATTAAGTACAAACGGTCGTCCCATGATACTTCTGTGTATTCGGGCATTACTGTCTCCTTGTTGAATTGCGTAAAAGTCGGACCTACATAGCCTACCATATTCAATCCGTGAAGTCCCTTGCCCATAATTTCCTTACCTTTCAACCAGCGTCTCATATCGTAGAAACGGATCCCTTCGCCATAGAACTCAACGAATCGTTCCCTGCGTATCCACTCTATCATGTCGTCTTTGCCTTTGGTTACATCACTTGCTTTTAAGGCATTGATACCTGCGCGGATACGTACCGGATTGATTGCTTCTAAGAATTTATTTTCTTCTCCTAAGGCTGCATAACACTCTGCTAGATTCAAATATAGCTCTGCCATACGGATAATGGGACGTGGTGCGGTCAACGAACCGTTGTTGTCCGAACCGTTTTCGCTATATGCAAGTCCGGGGTGAGCCCATTTTTGACAAAGGAAACCTGTGCGGCAATAATCTCTGCTTGAGATACTGGGATTATATCCTTGTGCTTCCGAATCTCTCATTTTCAGTATGATTGGCGCGTTCTTTACAAGTTTGGTTCCGTATTCTCCGCCACTGAAAGCCATCCAGGCATAGAAACGTGGTTCACGATGGGTATTTAATTTAATGATTTCATTGGCATTGAGTTTTCCCGAGTAGGAGGGTTCACTGTTTATAATGCTTTGTCCGGCAACGTCGTACCATTCGTCCTGAGGATAGAAGTGGCTCTCATTGGTAATGGGATACCCATCTTTGGTATAGAATTGTTTGATAGCTTCGAGTGTAGGAGATACGCCTGACCAGCCGTCCTGCCATGTATTATCTGTTTTTTTGAACATTCGACGTGGAAGACAACCATTGACAATGTTGCTTTGGTCGGCAAGCCCCCAGACTACTTCCTGGCATTTGCCTGTGGCATTTGCACGTGATAACAAAGCATAACGCATACGGAATACGTATTTCATAAAGTCTTTTTGGTTGGCATCTACATTTTTCAGTTCGTCGAAATTGGATTCCTGGTAGAGTTCGAGATTCTGGCGCAGGGCGAAATCCAATGCTTCCTTGCAAGCGTCTCTGGCATCTATCCATTTTTGCTCGCTGTATACAGGGCTGACAAGCTGTTTACCATATCCAGGAGTTTCCCAACGGGTATTTTCCCATTTTAACCGTCCTGATTCGTACAGTGTATTTCCGTTCCATTGAGGGGATGCTGCATAAAGAAGTACCCGTGCTTTGATTGCTTTTGCCACCACTTTATCTACACGTCCCCAGTCTCCACCTGTCCAGCGGTCGGGCAGGTTAGGAATTGCCTTATCTATTTGGTCGGTAATGAACTTAGTCACGGCGTCATAGTGCGAGCGTCCCGGCATATCGTCACCCGTTACGTCTGACGGATATGCATGGTCCATGATAGGGCAGGGACCATATTTACGTAATACCATAAAATGGTAGTAACCTATAAGGAATTCCGCTTCCGCTCTCCATGTGGTACGTTGTTCGTCTGTCAGATTGGGGGCTTTGTCCACGATTTCTAAAAATAAGTGGCATGTACGGATAGGGTCATATCCACAATAACGCCAGGTCCAACCGCCGCCGGTAGCTGATGAGCGTTGGTTGGTCTGTATATTATAGGCATCTCCGTTTCAGTTGGGTGGAAGAACATATTCGTCGGTGGATGCAACATCTTCGTTGTAGTAGTCCACCGGATTCCATTTTTTCAGTCCGCTATAACAAGAATATAGATAGGCTAATGTAAGCTCTGGTTTTTTGTAAGCGTCGTCAAGAGTAGCTTGTTCTACAGGTACTACATCCAGGTAGTTGCATGATGTAAGGCAGGTTGTCACTATGGCTGCTCCGATAATAATTTTGTAAATTATATTTAATTTCATATATAGTTTTTTTATATTTTATACTATTTGAGAACTTTTCTTAAAAATTGAGTTGCATACCTATGCTGAAGGTACGTGACAGTGGGTAAGCGTTCCAGCTCAATTCCGGATCCCATAATTTGAATTTGCTGAATGTCAGCAGATTATTTCCAATCAAATAGATACGTCCGTACTTGAAATTATAACCTAGTTCAGCATTTTTAAGGCGCATATATGAGCCGTCGCGTAACCAGTAGCTACTGTTTTGGCGGTTATTGTTTGCGTCGTCACGGTATTCGAGACGGGGATAAGCTGCATCGGGATTGGGATTGGATTCGCTCCAATAATCATCCGCTATAAATTGTAGAACATTCTTGCGGGTATTTCCAAACGGGTGGATACCACTGATCATGATTTTCCGCTGTGCCGCTCCCTGGAAGAAGAAACCGAGGTCAAATTTCTTGTAACGTATGGTGGAACCGAAGCCATACATGATGCCCGGAGTTGAACCATAAGGAGAAAGTTCGCATTGGTCGGAACCGTCTATCATTCCATCGTCATTCATGTCCTTATATTTAATATCACCCGGCATTGGTGAGTTACCGAATTTTTGTGTCGGGCTGTTATCAATATCTGCTTGGTCAACGAAAAGGCGTTCGGCAACGTATCCCCATGTGCCGTTCAGAGATTTTCCGTCATGGCGACGATATTCTTCTGCACGATATGCCTCATCAGAATATATCAGGGTAGCACGGTTATACGTAAACGTACCCCTCAAGTCAAAACTCCAGTTTTTACCAACTTCTTGTACATAATTCATGGCAAGTTCCAATCCTTTGTTTTCCACTTTACCGATAGACGCCCATGGCTTGGCATTTTCGTATCCCAGATATTCAGGAAAACGTTCACGACGGAGTAGGATATTGCTTCTGTTATCTTTAAAGATATCGACAGTCAAAGATAGTTTGCTGAATAATTCGAGGTCAACACCTAAGTTTAGTTTTTCCGCCCGTTCCCAGGTTGCATTCGTTACGCCATATTGTGTGACGGCAGGACCTTTGTAAGTAACATTCATATCTACTCCGGTAGTGTATTGGTGATTGTCATCATTCAGATTTACATTAGTCAGATAAATGAAGTGGGGACCTTCAGCTCCGGTACGTATATCTTTCGTTCCCGTTTCATCGTTACCAACCAATCCCCACGAACCTCTGATTTTAAGGTTTGTGATAATTCTATTTATTGGTTCGAAGAATTTTTCATTGCTGATGACCCAACCTGCTGCAAAGGAAGGGAACATCTCGAAGCGGTGACCGGAAGCCAAACGTTCAGTTCCGTTATAACCGAAATTAGCCTCGAACAAGTAACGCTGGTCATAAGCATAGGTAAAACGGCCAGATATTCCCTGATTACGGGTTGGCAATGGATTGACGCGGTATTCACGTTGTAGGTAGAGTAACATCGCTGATAAGTCGTGGATGCCTTTGAAATTGCGTGACCACTCCAAGGTTGCCTGAAACTGGATAGTACGGTCGGCAGATTTCTCTGGGTCCGATTGAGTGATGAAATCCTTTCCGCTAGTCCCTACACGTTCCAGGGTATAGTTTGCAGCTTCAGGGTCATATGGATCATAAGAACCGGTTTTTACCATGTAATAATAAGGTTCGATTGTACGGGTGAAGTAAGACTTCGACCAGTTTTTAAAACTAATTAATCCGGTCAGTTTAAGTCCTTTGGTGATAAAGTCCAACTCCTGTTCTGCTTTGACTGTGGTTAGGATGGTTGATTGAAAATCTTCTCCATAAGTGGTCAGTAAGTCTGCATATGGATTTTTGTATAACAAGTCACCTGTATAGAATGCATTACCGAATAACATATGATCAGCTCCGGAAGGAGCGACACTACTTGGATAGTAAGCGGGGAAGTTAACAGGATTGGCCGATAACATTTCTGCAAACAAATCGGTTGTACTGGTTTTCGGACCGCCACTATTGCGGAGTTGAGCATTCATTCGTAATTGTATTTTTGTAGTAGGAGTGAGCTTATAATCCACGTTACTTTGGAAAGTATAACTCCATACGTTTACATTATTGTCGAATGAATAAAGTTTCTTATTATTTAAAACACCGGAATCGTGGTTTGCTTGCAAACTCAAGTAGTAGTTTGCTTTTGAACCACCGCCGCTGACATTGATGTTTGCCCGTTGACTCATAGACATATTTTTGAACATCAGGTCTTTCCAGTTGACATTGGGATATACGTACGGATTCTTGTTGGTACGGGTATTGTTAATCTGCTCTTGTGTGTAAAGCAGCCCGTCATAAGTTCCGGTACGGGTATAACGTGCTTCGTTTGCCATTTCCATGTAGGTGACTCCGTCTACAAAATCAGGGAAACTCATAGGCACATTGAATGAGTTTTCCACACTGACATTAATACGGGTCTTTTCGTTTTCCTTTCCAGATTTTGTCGTTACCAGCATTACACCGTTTGCACCGCGTGCACCATAGATTGCTGTGGCGGAAGCATCTTTCAAAATAGAAAAGCTTTCAATGTTTTCGGCAGGAATATAATTCAAGTCTGTGGAACTGATTTCCACTCCATCTAACATGATTAATGGAGTGGCACGTCCGCCAAATGTTCCGATACCACGAATATAGAACTGTGAAGCGTCTTTGCCCGGTTCACCACTGGAAGTAGTGGCGATTACGCCTGCCAGACGTCCGCCGAAAGAGTTGGTCAACGAAGATGTCGGAACTTTCAACGAAGCGGCCTTGATGTTGGTGATAGAGCCTACTACGGATACTTTTTTCTGTGTTCCGAATCCTACGACCACTACTTCATTCAGTAATTCGCTATCGGATGGTAATTCGATTTTTATGACTCCCATGTCCTCGACGGCTTGTTCTACTGTCTTATACCCCATATATGATACTACCAACACATCTTTACTACTGTTAACGCTGATACTAAAATTACCGTCCAGATCAGTGATAGTACCGACATCGGTTCCTTTTATTTTTACGTTTGCACCGACTAAGGTTTCTTTTGTATTCGCATCAAATACTGTACCCGTGACAGTACGCTTTTTTTGTTTGGTCTGCTGAGGTGCTACCGGAGCACTTTTTACTTTTAAAACGACTTCATTGCCATTAATCATATATTCTACATTTGTATTCTTGAATATTTCATTCAAGACTTTCTCAATAGAACCCTTACAATCAATGTTCCTTTTATCCATTTTTTTGAGTAGTGTCACGTTGTAGAAGAAGACGTAATTACTGTGTCTTTCAATTTGTTGAATTGCTTCTTTGACACTGATGGATTCTCCTTTCACTTCAATTTGCCCGTAAGCGGCAAATAGGGTGACCGGATAAAGCAATAGTACCCAAATGATACATTTCACGTACCATTGCTTGGTTAAGAATGTTTTGTTCTCCATGCTTTTAGATTTTAATTATTAAAATGATTATTTAAAAAGATATTAGTAAATGAGAATTAATTCTCCTTTTTTCTCAATTTTTAAGCTCATACTATAACATAGTTTCTTGATAATATTTTCTAAAGGCTCGTTATGATAGATACTGCCAGAGTACTTGTATTTTTTGTTTACATTCTTGCCAAGTGTAATTTGTGAGTCATATTTTGCATTAATAATTTCTATTAAATTATCCAATGCGATGTCCGTGAATAAATAACGCCCGTCTTCCCAATGTATATATTTTTCTTTTTCTAATATGACGTTTGCTGTTTCCGGATCATAGATTATTTTTTCCTTTGGTTTCATGGTAATACACTGGTTTGTTGCTTGTACATTGAATTCTACTTTTCCTTCAAACAGTGTTATTTCATTATTATTGTGCCTGTTCTTTTTGATTTGGAAGGAAGTTCCTTTTACTTCGATATATGCTTTAGGAATATGTACTATAAAATGTTGTTTCTTTCTTTTGGTCACATCGAATAATGCTTCGCCTTCTAGCCAAACTTCCCTTTGGCTCTCGAAGTTTTTTGCGTAACGTATATTGCAGCCTGTCTCCAGCCATACTTTCGAACTGTCAGGAAGTATATACATCAGGGCTTTGTCGGCAGTGAAAACTATATATTCGGTTGTACTTTCCCTATTTTGTTTTAAAAGCCATAAACTTCCCGCTATAACAAACAAAATGATGGAAGCGGCAATAACAAAGCGTTGGAAGGAGAAACGATAGCGAGTTGGTTTTATCCGCTTTCTACATTTTTCCAGACGTTCCCATACCCGTTTTCCCATTTCCCAGTCTTTGGGATTTTCCGTAGCATGTCTCCATTGCCGTTTCATCCTTTCCTCTACCAATTTGTGTCGGGACAACTTTTCTTTTTCTTCCCAATTGAGTTGGTCGGTCAGTAAGTTTTTAATTAATCTGTTTACTTCTTTTTTTTCCATCTTCTTTAACTGTTTATATTAAATACTCACAACTATATTTTAACCCTCCCTTAAAAAGAACTTTTTTTCGGAAAAGGTGATTTTTATGTTTGAATAGGGGATAGGTGTATGATAATTTTAGTGTTTATATACTTATATTTAATATTAGTATTTATATTTGCATTTATAATTAATAAATCATATGACAGACCACGAATTGATAGTTGCACTGAAAAAAGGTGATAATGATGCATTTACCATTATTTATAAAAGGTATTGGGGGAAGGTTTGTAACTTTTCACGGCTTTATATTACTTCGGATGCTGATATTGAAGATATTGTCCAACAGGTATTCATGAAACTCTGGAACTATCGTGAATCTTTGAAAGAGAATGAGAGTTTTGAAGGATTTCTTTTTATTGCCACCCGTAATCTGATCTTTAGCCATATGCGGAAGAGTTTTAATGAGAACGCTTATAAACTTACCGTTTTGAATACTATCACTGACAATGAGAACGATTGGTATGGGATTCAAGAGGAGATAGAGGCACATGAGCTGAGAGAATACATTGAACAATTGTTGAAGGAGCTTTCTCCCCGTCAACAGGAAATATTCCGATTGAGCCGTAAGGAAGGATATACCAATTTTGAAATCGCAGAGCAACTTGCTATTTCAGAAAAAACGGTAGAAAAGAATATGACTATCATTCTGCATTTCTTAAGAGAGAACATATGCCTATTGATTATCTTCTTGAGTGCATAGACAGGAGTAAAGATAAACCTTTCTTTTCCCTACCACTGTAAGCCAGCGAGGTGCAAACAGCCATTCCTAACAGTCCGGCTGCATATAGTTTTTTCATATCTGCTTTTAAATTCATATTCCTGTTTGTTTCACATTTATTCCTTCGGGTGATTTTCCCTATAAAAACAAAATTATCAAGAATGCTAAATCTCTATAATACAATTACATCTATCCTTCTTTTCCCTCTAGTGTCTGTTCCTTGCTTTTCAATACTTATAGCTTTCTTTCCCTTCAATCACAGAATTTATGTCCACAGATTTTCTACTGCCGTAATTTTTCATCCTTGTGTAGGCATGGATACTTGGATGATAAGCAAATAAACACAAGATTGAACAAAGGTTGATACCATAGCACGTAAGTCTACTTATCTGTCAGCTAATTGTTGTATGGCAATATGAATGCACATTCTTCTGTTCTTTGATTCATTGTTCGCCTATTCATTGCTGTTATAAAGTTTGAAAGCCGTGTAATACAAATTAACAAACTCTTTATTATTTTGCCATGGATACTTGTACATCTCCGACAGTTATGCTTAAAGCCTTGAATCTATGGACACTATGAACAACCCTAAGCTTTTACTTCATACTCCGAAAACTTTTGTTCACGATATAGATGAACACTAAATCTACGAATTAGGAGCATGGGAAATTTTCAAATGTAAGTCATACGAATGCTTGATACACAGGTAACTTTTACAGAAAATTTTCTCACAGAATGATGTTGTGCATTTTTGTGCTTTGCGATTTTTTGCGGTAATTTGGGTTTGAAATCATCCTGGGAGACATCGAACTGCATTGCATACGGAGCCAAGCAAGTTGTACCCTTGTCATTACAAAACAAGTTTTGTTTTCACAAGGGTAACTTGCCGACTGCCGTGCAGCGGAGCGATGTGCATCGCTGTTTC
>ERZ773243.2719-NODE-2719-length-14178-cov-2.149543_pt1 | contig 14178 bp, 9 predicted proteins | sample MGYA00580520_ERZ773243 | MGnify/ENA primary metagenome ERZ773243 (study PRJEB29015, sample SAMEA2737747) | human gut metagenome | biome: human gut; feature: human-associated habitat; material: faeces | place: China | collected 2012 ... | reverse complement strand
TTTGCATCCACGTGGATGCCGCTACCGGTGGTTTTATTCACCCGTTCATTGATCCTGAAACGGTTTGGGATTTCCGCTTGAAATGGGTACTTTCCATCAGCACTTCCGGCCACAAGTATGGTCTGGTATATCCCGGTGTGGGCTGGGTGGTTTGGAAAGACAAGCAATATTTGCCCGAGGAGATGAACTTTGCCGTGAATTATTTGGGTGCCAATATACCGAGTATTTCCATCAACTTCTCTCGTCCGGGTAACCAGGTTCTGGCCCAGTATTACCAATTCATGCGCTTGGGTAAGGAGGGGTACAAGAAGGTGCAGCAAAATTGCCTTAACGTTTGTCTTTACCTGAAAGAGCAACTGAAAAAGATGGGTATTTTCGAGTTCTTCAGTGATGATATGCCGAACCCGTTGTTCATCTGGAAATTGAAAGATGATCCAAATCGGAAGTGGACTTTGTACGACTTGTCGGATGCGCTGCACGTGGAGGGATGGCAGGTGCCTGCTTACACGATGCCGAAAGCGATGGAGGACGTGATAATCATGCGTGTTGTTGTTCGACAGGGAACCGGGTTTGATTTGGCCGATCTGTTGATGGAGGACATCAAACGTTGCGTGAACCAGTTGGATGCTCTTAAAGAGCCGACAAATAGCGCTCTGATGTGGGCAAAGAAAGAACCGCAGAAACCGAGAGGTTTTAATCATTCCAGATAAATATGCTGTTTGTCAACTATTTACTACATAGAGGATCGCCTTGGCGGTCCTCTTTTTTGTCTTCTTTTATGTTAATAGAAAATAAATAGCTAACATGCTGTTTTTCACCACATGTATACAGGTGGAAGAGTGGCTATGAAGTGGTGGAGAAGAAGAAGTGTTAAGGAAGTGATGGATTGGTGGGAGAAAGTCGTATGATTTTTGATTATATTTTCCTACCTTTGTAAGGTAACTTTAACTCGTGCAATATGTGGGGGAAAAATTGTTTGAATGTGGGCGTGTTTCTTGTCATGGTTTTCGTGCTGTTTTCTTGTAAGAAGGATCCGGTCGACTTGGGATTTGAGGTGAATGCGGATGACCCGATCACTTTCGTGTGGAACGATTCAGGGGGGAAAACGTTTACCGTGACATCGAATTCGGGATGGTATATTTATATGGCAGGGCAGGAGTCTTGGTGTCAGGCGTTGATTTCCGAGGGGAAACGTGGGCATGATCAAGTTGTGACACTGAAAGTAAATTCCGAAAATTCGTATATCACCGAGCGGGAAATGGAGTTATACGTGCGGAATGAGGAAGGGGACATTTTGACCGTGAAGGTGATGCAGGAGGGTAACCCGACTTCTTCCGGTGCTTTTGTTATTTCCGACAGGGTGTTTCATGAATACTGTTTGGACGAGTTTGACACGGATAAGGACGGGAAGTTATCGGTGGGAGAAGCTGCTGCGGTGAAGACAATCGATGTCTCCGACCTGCGGATTCGCTCGATGATAGACTTGACTTCTTTTCCGGCGCTTGACACGTTGCGGTGTAATGAAATGATGGAACTGAAGAAGCTTGATGTCAGTGCGATGAAGTCTTTACGGTACCTGGAGTGTAATGCGTGTTATGGACTGGACACGCTCGTCGTGAACGGTGCCGACAAACTGGAATTCCTTAGCGTGAGGGAACGCGGTATTCCCCGGCTGGATGTGAGCGGGTTAAAGATGCTACGGAGGCTTGATTGTTACATGAACCGGAGTCTGGAAGAACTTGTCGTGAATGGGGCTGACGCTTTGAGAGAACTGGATTGCGGGTGGATTGGAGTGAAAACATTGGACGTGAGCGAATGCAAGAGTCTTGAAACGTTGATTTGCAGCGGGTGCGAATCCTTGGAGAGCTTGACCGTGAATGGTGCGAATGCGTTATTAAAATTGGATATTAGTTCCACGTCCTTGAAAGCGTTGGACGTGAGCGATTTGAAATTAATAAAACACCTTTATTGCGGTTTTTCTAAGGACCAGTTGGGTTCGCTCGTCGTGAACGGGGCAGATGCTTTAGAGGAGTTGTCTTGCTGGAGTGAAACGTTGAAAACGCTGGATGTTAGCGGATTGAAGTCTTTGCGGAGACTTGCTTGTAACGGCGGGTTACAGACCTTGACGGTGAACGGTGCCGATAAATTGGAAGTACTGGACTGTTCCCGTAATAAATTGACCGCATTGGACGTTAGCGAGCTGAAACGCTTGCGGAGACTGGACTGCTCGTTAAATCCGGATATGAGTTCGATCGTGGTGAACGGTGCCGACGGGTTGGACACGTTGGTTTGTAACGAGGTGGGAATCGGTTCATTGGATGTCAGCGCCCTCGAAAAGTTGACCACGTTATCCTGTAATTTGAATCCGGACATGGAGACTATCTCGGTGAACGGTGCGGGGGCTTTGTTAAATATAGAGTGTAACCAGACCGGGGTTAGTTCGCTGGACGTGAGTGAACTTGAAAAGCTTGAGAAGCTTTCGTGCGAGAAAAACAGACGGATGACCCGTCTGACCGTGAACGGGGCAAAGGCTTTGAAGAGTATTAATTGTGAGCACGGAGATATTGGCTCGCTTGATGTTAGCGAGTTAACACGGTTAGAATACCTGTTTTGTCTTGATAATCCTCGCTTGACCCGGCTTGTGATAAGTGGTGCCGAGAGTCTTTTTCAACTGGATTGTTCGGAGACGGGTATTACTTCCGTGGATGCTACTCGCCTTCCGGCGTTGGCCCATTGGCGTTGTAACAAAACGGCGTTGGAGAGCCTGGATATTAGTGCTTTAAAAGCGTTGAAAGAGCTGGAGTGCACAGAAACACCCTCGCTGAAAAGTATAAAAGCGAACGGTGCGGAGGCTTTAGAGAAATTGGACTGTTGGCAAACGGGAATCAGCACGATTGACGTGAGCGAATTGAAGCATTTGACTTCATTGAGTTGCGGCGGATGCGAGCAGTTGAAAGAACTCGTGGTGAACGGGGCCGACGCTTTGGAGGCTTTAACTTGTTCCGAGGCTAGGTTGACCCGGTTGGATATCAGCGGGCTGACAAAATTATGGTATTTAAATTGCGCGGGTAATTCCCTGTTGGTGACTTTGAACCTTCAAGGTGCGGAGTCTCTTTACGAATTGTGGGCTGGGGGAACGTCATTGAAAGTGCTTGATATTTCTGGAAATAGTAAGTTACGAAAGCTAGTCGTGATTCCGAATAAAGATTTGAAAGAGATTCGTGTCTTCTGGGAAGACGAGGCCAGTAGGCCGATTAACTCGCCTTACGAGATCCCGGAAGGCGTGGAAATCGTGTACTTGTAAATTGTTACGACTCTGCTTTTTTGCTACTTTGCCGTTTATTTTGGAATATCGTCGTGACGTAAGCCGTGAATATCGGGAAGAAAATCATACCTGCGGCGGCGAGAATGACGGCAAGGATTTGCCCGATCTTCGTGACCCCGAAAATATTCGACCCGACCGTGGTGACGTTCATCAGCGCCCAGTCTAAAGCGTCCCAGTATGTTTTCACGGGTGGGTTGACATCGTGTTCCATGTAGTAGAAAACGATGCTGCAAAAATAGATCGTCGTGAAAAGAATCGTCAGGTAGGTGGCGAATAAGTTTGTGATCCGGCTACGTGTCATCCAGCCCACAATAAGTGATACCCCGTAAATACCCCGTGCCAGCGGGATTAACCGCAGGATTAGCCACGTGGAATGGGATATAGTGGTTGACAAACCGTACACGATGTTAAGGTAAGGAATCGAGACCAGCAGGAAAAAGAGGTTGTGATTAAAAAAACGCCCGGTCCATCCATCCGTGTACCAGCGCACGAAAAAGTCAGCCAGGAAAAGCCCGCACACCCAAAGATGGAATTTCAATATGAAAGTCTCGCTGAGTGCGTTATTCCCATCCAGCAACTCGATAGAGGCAACAATGATAATAGCCAAACTGCCCAATAATACGAGTCCGTTGAGTATTTGCTCGAAAACTTTACTTCTTTTCATAGAAAATGGGTTTATAAAGTTCATAGGTCCATAAAGTCTTGTCGAGGCTGTTCCAAAACACGGTCCGAAGGACACCCATGACTTTATAAACCTTATAAACTTATGAACTTTACGAACTAATTGATTACTTCCACGTGATCTCCCCCGAAGACATTCACGTTTAATTTCTGTGCGATATACTTGATGGCAGCCTGTGCTTTCACCGAGTTTCCTGCCTCGTCCAGTGGGGGAGCGAAAGCGGCGATACCGAACAGGCCGGGAACAACCCCGAGTACTCCGCCACCAACTCCCGATTTAGCGGGAACGCCACTGGTGTACAACCAGTCTCCCGTGTGTTCGTAGAATCCTACAGTAGCGATCAGAGATGTGATTTTAGGAGATAACGACGGGTCGAATACCTGTTGTTTTGTCACGGGATTCAAACCGTTATTGGCAATCGTGCAAGCGGCGATGGATAATTGTTTTGCCGTCACCCCCATCGAGCATTGCCGGGTGTACAGGTCCAGCGACATATTTGGGTCGTCGTAAATCCGGTTGAAATTCTTTAATAACCATGCGATAGAACGGTTATTGAAGTTCGTTTCGGATTCTGATTTATAGAGTTCATCCAGTAACTTCAGATTGCTGCCGCTTAATTCCCGCATGTTGTCGGTGATAGCCTTCCATTTGGCCTCGCTGTTACCCACGGGTTTCACCATACTGTCGGCACTGATGGCCCCGGCGTTCACGAGCGGGGTACTCGGGTGATCGTTTTCCAGTAAAATTGCCATGATCGAGTTAAACGGCAACCCCGTGGCATCCGCTCCGATCTTGTCTAACACGGCTTGCGCCCCGTACTGGCGTAACACTAGAATTGCGGTGTACACCTTGGAAACGGATTCGATACCGAAAACATAATTCGTGTCTCCGGCCTCGATAACTTCTCCCGACGGGAGACAAACGGATATGCCAAATAAATTAGAATCAATTTTGTCCAGGAATGGAATATAATTTGCGTTTTTCCCACCCTTCAAATCCTTCACTTGTGCATGAGCCTCGTTCACTAGATTCTTGAGGTCATTGCTTGTAATTGTTTTTTTCATACCTGTAATTATAGTTTGGAATTTAAAATTTAGAATAAAAGACTCCCCCTTTTAACTCCCCCTTACACGGGGGGAGGATTCACTACATTGAAATATTGTGACGTGTTCTTGCGTTCGTTTCTCCCCGTGTGTAAGGGGGAAAGTCTTTACGTTTTTATTTTTTTGCATCCGGAGTGGCCGGGCTAGTTGAAGTCGCTGAAGTGGTCGGGGCAACTGGTTGTTCTTCCCAGTGGAACGGTGCGATTTCAGCTTTCGGGTCTTTCCATGACGGTTTGCGCAAGGAATAGATGATGAACGGCGTGGCAACAACCACAACGCACCCGATAATCAGCACGGCAAACCAAACGGTGTTACTACCCACGTTGATCTGTGAAGGCGGTATGAAACTCAACACGAAAGCCAGCAAAGCCCCGCAGAATCCCAATCCGGCGATAATCCATATCCCGATGTTGCTCTTCCGGCCCACAGCAAATGGTCGAGCAGTTTTTTTCATCTTGTAACGCAAGACGATTGCCGCGGAGAACATTAGCAGGTACATGATTAGATACAGTAATACGGTTAACTGCGATAGAATCTGGTAGAACGATTGTACAGAAGGCATGACCACGAACAGTAACGCCAGGATTGTAACCACTCCCCCTTGCACGAACAGGATATTCTTTTGAACGCCTATTTTATTGGTTTTTTGGAAGAAAGGAGGTAAATACCCGGCTTTACCCACGGTGAAAATACCTTTTGACGGACCTGCAACCCAAGTCAATACTCCGGCAAGTACTCCGAACATCAAGGCGATGGCTATTACCGGAGAGGCCCAACTGATGTGTAGGTATTTGAGATATCCGTCGAACCCGACAAGTAGACTTTGTGTCAGGTTGATGTCTTTTGCCGGGATAATCAAGCCTAGTGCGAACGTACCTAGCACGAAGATCACCACGGTAATCCCGGCACCGATAAAGATTGCTTTCGGGTAATTCTTCGATGCGGGCTCCTTCACGTCCATCACGTGAATACCCATCATTTCCATTCCGGCGTAGAAAAGGAAGATTCCCGAGGCTAGCACGAGGTTGTCAAACTTGCTCAAGTCGGGGAAGAAGCCTTGGCTCATGTCCATGTTGTTATGTCCGCCCGTGGAAAGGTAGATGATCCCGAAGATGATTAGAAGTGCAGCGGGAATGATTGTCCCGACCATGGCCCCGATCTTGGAAACTTTACCTACCCATCCCAGTCCTTTCAGCGAGATAAAAGTAGCTACCCAGTAAATGGCCAGCACGGTAACCAGCGTGAAGATTTTGTTGGATGCCAACAAGGCATCTTCAGAGGTGTTCAATCCGATGTATGCGATGCACACGGCCCCGAATGTCAGAACTGTCGGGTACCAGATCGTACTCTCAATCCATTGCAGGAATATCGCCAGGAATCCGAACCGTTTGCCGTATGCCTCTCCGACCCAGCGAAAAACTCCACCCTCTTTTTGTGCAAACATGGCGGCTAGTTCGGCTGCCACGAGAGCCGTGGGAACTAGGAATACGATGGCCGCGAATAAATAGTAGAATGCAGAACTCAATCCATAAACGGCTTCTGCCGGTAGGCCACGAAGACTCACAACCGCCGCGACGTTCATAATCGCGAGGGTTATCACGCCGAGTTTCATCGCGGTCCCTTTTGTGTTTGAATTTGTTGTCATCTTGAATTAATTTAGTTTAGAATTTATAATCTAGAAATTTTGATTCGTTGTATCTGTCTTGTTTGATGGAGTAAATACGGGGAAAAAGACGAGAAGGTTTTTCTCCATACCATATTTAACGTTGAATTTGCATTCCCAATGTGTTCGTATTTCGTTTAAGATAGGTGAACACGGCAAATATGCAGGCCAGTATCGTGCTGAGTAAAAACGGGAAATAAGAGGCATCCGTGGAGAATATTTCTTGTAATATTTCGAGGATGAAAGGGTAGGTGATAATCGCTATGTAATTCATGGCCATCACGAGAGCCAGCGCGAATGTCGCGTGTGACTCGGTGGTACTCGTGGATGTTTTGTCGTATATAATGGGCTGCATACACCCGTACCCAATCCCGATAAGGAGAACGCCAATGGTTAACAGTATCGGTCCGCCTTTCACGATAAAAAGCACAAAGCCAAGGGCAATGGCTGCGGCGGAATACACGTTCGTGTAACCTCGTAACCAGCTGATGATGTTGTTGATAAAAAGACCGGGGATTGTCATGGCAAGGAAAAATATGGAAATAAATGTGCCGGAAATGTCCGGATCCTTGAATTTCAGCGTTTCCATGTAGATCGACAGGTTAAAGGGTACTGTTAGTACAATAAACGTGATAAAGTAGTAAAGAAACATGAGTGCTATCGGCCAGTTGTGGTTTGTTGTCACCGGGGTATCGTTCGAGTGTTTGTCACTTTGTGGTACCGCGGGAGGGGTGGAGTTCAGTTTAAAAGCGAACAACAGCGAGATCCCCGACAGGCAGTACACGAGGAATGCGTAATGCCAGTTGATGTTAGCGAGAACGCCAGCAAGAAAGGTGGCGAGAACCAGTGTGATATTGGTGATCGACGAGGCGATTCCCAGTTGGCGGGTCCTGTAACGTTTCGTGAAGTTGTCAGCGATAAGTCCCGTGGAAAACGGGATGATCATCCCGGCCCCGACGCCCAAAAGGGCGCTGACTACCAGTAGCAGCCACAGGGAATTACTGAAAGGGTAAATCACGCTACACCCGAAGAATATTGATAACCCGATAATAAGAATTCTTTTTTTGTTAATCTTTAAAGATAATCGTCCTGCCAGTAGGATGAACGGGACAATGATAAATGACGGCAGCGATTCGAGCATTTGTAGCTCCAAATCGCTGGCATTCTTGAAAATGTTCTTGAGATCACCGAGAATCGGCGAGATGGCCAAGCCGGGTAATGAAGTTACCATCGATATGGAATAGATGGCAAGGAGTGCCGTGAGCGTGATCATGCCATGGCCAGTTTGTATTTTCATGTTGGTCCTGTTTAGTTTTCTGCACTATACGGGAGAGACAAGTGAAAAGATTCATACTAACTTCATTTTTCTGTCTTCACGATCACGGCTCGCCCGTCATTGAGGGTGGTGGCAAAAAGATAGGTGGTGCCGCCGTCTTTTATCTTACTTCGGGTACGGAGTTCGTTGACAGATAGTTTAAAGTTGCGGGTGGTGATGTTTGCTTTGGGGATAGTGCGGGAAATCTGTTTTAGCAGTTTGTTTGAAAAGTCTAGTATTTCTTTGACTTGAAATGCACGACCGGGAAAGTCTTCAACAAGATGATCTGAGGTGTAGAGATGACTGTGAAGGTGGAGTTTCTCCAGTCCGTAACGGTTGGCAACGAGTTTAAAGGCCCCACTTTTGAGGACGGAACTGTTCGGTTCGTAAAGGTAGGAGCCGATATGACTCGTGTAGCGAGGTTGTGCGTCCTTTTCTTCTTCCAAGAGGAAGGAAAAGTATTGCTCCGTGTCGGTAGCAAAATTCACGGTGTGAATGTTCACCGCTTGACTTGTCCGTTTTTTACCCAGCACGAATAAAAGTTCCTTGCATTCGTTGCGGACGGAAACCACATGCACGTCGGTGGTTTCGGGTAGGAGTTGCAGGACTGCGGAAAGGTCGGCCATGGGGGAGATTTTGATGATCAGGCGTTGACCTTGTCGCAAAAGAGTTTCCTTGATTTCCAGTACGTTCGGAGCATAGTCGGTCAGGGCGAACACCCGCTTGTTATCGGTTGTCCGGCGGGCGGGATCGATATAGTACGTGTCGGCAATAACTTGGTTGGCCACGGTTGTTGCGTCAGCGTGAATAACCTCGATGTTGGTTGCTCCCAGCGCTAGGAAATTGAAACGAGCAGCTTCGCAGTACGATTTATCACGCTCCACGTATGTCACTTTATCGACTTGCCGGGAAAAGAAGTACGTGTCGACACCCAAGCCACCCGTGAGGTCGCAGAGGGAGTTACCCGTGGTGAGCCGAGCCTTGTAGGGAGCTGTTGTCTCGGATGAGCATTGTTCGGTGGATAGCTTGGACGGGTAGAAGATGTTCTGGCAGGCATACCATGAGGGAAGTTTTTCCTTGATATTCTCCCGGGCTTGAATTTGTTCCACGGCCACCACGACACGATCATCCGGGTACTCGTTTTTCTTCCATAGTAATTGATCCGGGTTGTCGTCCAGATGCTCCCGGATGAAACGGGATATTTCGGGATTTAATGGCATATTCGATCGTGTTAAGCAAATTATCAATGGCCGGTAGCGCCTGACTTTGCTTTGTACAAAGGATCGTAGGGGAGCGAGAACCAGAACGTGGAGCCACATCCTAGTGTGGATTTAACCCCGATTTCCCTGCCCAGTTTTTAGACGATGCTCTTGTAGATGGACAAACCCAAGCCTGTACCTTTCGCAAAGGTATTTAATTTTATAAAACGATCGAAGATTTGTTCCTGATTCTTTGCCGAGATCCCGATGCCCGAGTCTTATGCGTGGAATTGGATGCACTTGTTCCCTTTCTTCGATGTTGCTCGTGTCAGCCAACAAGTTGGAGAAACCTACTATTGCGTTGAGAGGGGTACGGATTAATCGCTTTTGCCGCATTGTTATTGTGTATCGGACAATTTGTGATCGGGTGTTGATCGGTTGCCGACATGGTGGGATCATTAGGACCTGCCGCTTATGTTCCATTGAAGAATAGTATCAATCGTTGGCAGTTGTGGAAGAAGGGATAGAGTGACAATATTGTGTTGATTTGTTTTATTATTGGAATAAAATGGAATATTATTGCGACATGTTTGGAAATGTAATGAAAATATGCTAACTTGTGTCCGGGTATTTGTGGGGAAAGTGAGAATACAAAACATAATAAGAATGGAGTATGAGTAAAGTTTTGATTGTGGTAAAATCTGGAAATTTAAAAAGATAAAACAATGATGAGTGAGGATAAATTGGCGAATATTAATGGTGAGGAATTACGGAAAGAGATCGAAATTCTGTTCGAGCAGCAGATTCGGGTCGTCGGCCTCGACCAGTTCCAACCAATAGCGCGGCGTGCCGTCGGCATAAGTCAGATCGACGCGGACGAGGATCTGTGCATCCTCCGAAAGATTCGTCCAGAAATCATTGCCGCCGTCGGCCGTCGCGGCCATCCGCCCTACGGCCATCTTGCAGTCGTAACCGCGCGAATCGGCGATCGTACTGCTGCTGTAATAGGGTGCGGCCGACATCATGTTCTCGACCTTGCCCACGCCGCCGTTGCCGCTGTAAGGTGCGAATCCGTAGGCGACCTTGTTGATTTCGACCGTAAACCCGGACTTGGCCGGCACGGCGACCTTTCCTTCGAAGATGTCGACGCCCTCGGTCGGACGGGCCAGCTGCGTCTCCTTGCCGTCGACGATCACCGACGCCATGTCCTCGGTCGAAACGAACGTACTGGTGAATTCGCCCGGACGGTTCGCATCGTCATAAGAGAGAACGGCCAGCGTGACGCCCGCCTTGTCCGACTTGACGAGTTCCAGCTCCTTGACGCCCTTGTCGGTCTTCACGCCGCTGCCGCCGGCTTCGAGCAGCGCCCTGAGCTCGGCCTCGGTGGCTTCGTTGTGGTCGCTGTCGAAAATGTAGCGGTAGGAGACCGTGTAAGCGTTCGGCGTGATCTTGCCCGTGAAGGTGAAGGTCTCGTCGGGATTCGTCTCGAAGCGGGCTTCGACCAGCGACGAAGCGTAAGCGGTCGTGAAACGTGCGAACGTGGGAGCCGTAATCCGCTGGCCGGAGGCGTCGAGTCCCACCACGGCGAAGGAGTACTCCACCTTGGGCATCAGGCCGGCCAACGTCTGCTCGAAAGGAGCCCCGGCCGCTTCGCCGCGCTCCTCGATGAAGGCCAGACGGTCGATGGCGTCGTGGGCCGCATACTCGAATTCGGAGATCGGCGTCGGCTTGACGATCTTGTAGGAGGCCACGTTCTCCTGTTCGGTCGTCAGCCTGATCTTCGCGGAGCTCGGCGTAACCTCCTCCACGCCGATCTCGATAGCCGCCGAAATGGGTCCGTAGTCGACGTCGTCGCTCTCGCACGACGACACGGCGAATGCCGCCAAAAGGCACCCCGCCGTCCATGGTAGTAAGTTTCGGATCATACGATAAGTGTTTGGTTAGTAATGTGAATTGGTTAGTCGATTCATAAAGGTATGAAAAAAATCGAAAAATTGAAACGTTCCAATAAGGAATATAATTTATTAAAATCAGATAATTCTGATCGCAACAGAGTTCGTTTTAGTTGTAACGTTTCAATAAATCGGGTATAAATATCGCTAATCGGATATAAAACAACCGATTAGCAATATTCAAAAAAGAACGGAGAGATTACCGCGCCTCCTTGTCGAATTTCTTGGGACGTTCGAGCGTCTCCCTGTGCAGGAGAACGCCGTCGGCATCCGTAATCCGGATTTCGACGGGAGCCGTCGCCGTCCGCGCCCTGGCGGCGAACATGTGGTGGCTGACGACCCTGGCATCGCCCTTCTTGAAGACGGGTTTCCGCGCCAGTTCGGGCAGGTAGTGGCTGATGTTGTAGAGCGGGTCTTCGTCTTCGACCTGCACGACTTCGAGCGAGCGCCCCTCCTCGAACAGTTCGACCCGATGCCCCGGCAGATACCCCCAATAGTTGACGTAGACGCAGTTCGCATACTCCTCGCGACCGTAGTCGGCACGGTCGGGATAGAGCCGTCGCTGCACGCGGACGAGACTGTCGTTACGGTAGTATTCGCCCACGGCATTCATATCGTAGGCACGCAACACCTTGCGGCCGTAGAGATGCGTGCGGTAGTCGCAGCGCAACTTTCCGCCGTCGACGCTCGCCACGACGAACCCCGCATCGCTGCCGTCGGGGCACAACGCCTGAAAATCGTTGTTCGCCACCCACATGTCGCCCGACGTGGCGGGCAGCACGTACTGGTCGAAACGCGGGTAGTCGGCGTCCTGCGTATAGAGCGTCCGGTGAGCGTGTCCCGAAAAGATATGCACCCGCTCGAAGCGCGAGAAGAGCGCATCGAGCGAATCCACCTGACTGCGGTCGGTCAGCAGCGTCCGGCGGTCGCGGTCGAAGAAGACCGGACAGTGCGTGCAGAGGCAGACTGTTTTCGAGGCGTCGACCGTCGCCAGGTCGCGCCGAAGCCACGCCAGCTGTTCGGGCGTGAACCCCTTGTCGTAGTCTCGGGCGCCGACTACACCGACGTTTTTCTTCCCCTTGCCGGGCGTATTCTTATAGATGATGTTGTCCATCATGATCCAATGCACGTCGCCGATATTCATCGCATAGTAGGTCGGGCCGAACGTACGGCGATAAAGATGTTCGGCACGACGGTCGACACCGGCTCCGGCGGGCGTCGCCCCGTCGTTGTCGTGGTTGCCCGGAATGCTGTACAGCAACGTCGGAAAAACGTTTTGTTCGAGGAAACGTTTGGCCGAGGAAACGTCGAAATCGTACTGATACCAATAGAGATCGTGCGACAGATCGCCCAAATTGAGCGAGTAGACCGGTCCGCGCGCCGACGCCTGCGCCGCCTCGTCGGAGATCGACGCCAGCGCGATGCTGCGGTAGTGATCGAGATCGCGCTTTTCGGAGGAGTTGGTCAGATGTAGATCCGTGAAGAACATCACCGTGTAGCGCGACTGATCGACGCTTGCAAAATGGAAGTCGTGCTGTTCGTCACGGGCATCCGCCTCGTCGAGCGCCGCCCAGAAAAGCGGCTGGACGCCGTCGGCCTCGGCAGCGACCCAGTTCGACGGCGTGACGGCGAAGACGAAGCCCGCCGACTTGTCGGATTCGATGCGGTAGCGGCCGGCGGCGTCGGTCGTCGCGAACTGCACGCCGTCCGACACGCAGACGCCCGCCAGAGGCGCTCCGTCGCCGTAGACGACACCCGTGAGTACGGCCTTGCCGCGTCCGGCGGCAACGGTCCGGACGGTCGCCGTCAGCAGGCAGGCGACCGCCAGTGCGGCTGCGAAAAGCCGCATTTTGCGAATCGGTTTCATTTCGTGGCTTCGAGTTTAAGTCGGGCTTCCCGTACGATTCCGGCATAGAAATCCCGGAAATCCTCCCACCGGTAGTAGGGAGCCCGGTCGCCGGGAAGCGGAAGACGGAGTTCCTTTTCGTTGAGCAAGACCCGCACGAGAACGTCGTCGGGATTCTTCTTGTTGCGGTAGAAGACGAACTGCATGTTCGACGCCATGGGGATCCGGTGAACCTGCCATACGTCCTTGATCTTCGCCGGATCGGTAACGGGCGTCGTCCAGCCGTCGATCCGCATGAGCGTCAGCAGCGCCATGATGCAGCCGTCGTGGCCGAAACGCAGGCGCACCGACGGTTCGCCTGCGGCCATATCCTCGCCGGCGCGCGACACGATGTCGTCGAGCAACGTCTCGGCCAGCGCCGTGCCGCGCCCGCGGTTGCGCGGATCGGGCCCTTTCTCGACATAATAGGTATAGTTGTCGCACTCCCAGAAACGGCACAGTTCGTCGAACGTGAAGAGGTCGTAGAACGACTCGTCGAGATCGGTACACTGCATGTGGGCCGCCACGGAGAAGAGATCCTGTTCGAATTTCAGCGGATCGCAGATCGACCGCGCATAGGCCGTATCGGTAAACAGGCGCGCCAGAATGGTCTCGACGTCGATGCGCTCCTCGCAGAAACGGCGCCACTCCGGCCGCCAGGGGGCGTCGGCGCTCTTGTAGCGGAAATCCTCCGCCGTGCCCGCCGGATTGCCCGTCGAGTGCGGATTGAGGTAGTACATGTTCACGCTGCTCGTCTCCGTGAAGATTTCCAACGACGGATCGGCCTCCTTCAACCCCTCGCAGAAGGCCGCCATACTCATGATGCAGCGGGGCACGACAGTCGAATAGGCCTCGATGCGCGGATGACGGCGGAAAATTTCGGGATAGGCGGCATACATCCGCCCGGCCAGCCGCCTGTGCTGCATCTGTCCCTTCGGCGTCAGATCGCCGGCGCGCCCTTTCAGGTGCGGGTAGATCGCCAGAAACCGGTCGCAGGCGTCGATTCCCCGCGCCGTCAGCTTGCCGTCGGCGCGCGCCCGGCGCAGCACCTCGG
>ERZ773243.2714-NODE-2714-length-14193-cov-2.571085_pt1 | contig 14193 bp, 14 predicted proteins | sample MGYA00580520_ERZ773243 | MGnify/ENA primary metagenome ERZ773243 (study PRJEB29015, sample SAMEA2737747) | human gut metagenome | biome: human gut; feature: human-associated habitat; material: faeces | place: China | collected 2012 ... | reverse complement strand
TCACACCCGATAATACCGCTACACAGGGCTGTAAGCCCAAAAAGCAAATAAATATTTCTTTTAAATATCCGTTTCATATATTCTTTGTTTTAATTATCTATTCAAAGCCGGAACGCTGGAAAACAAACCGTCCCACCTCGCGGACCTTGCGGCACACGGGGCGGGACGGAAAACAATGTTATTTCATCAGATTTACTACAACCTTTCTTTTGCTAACTTTATTGATTTCTTCAATTGAACCTCTAAAACCTTCTTATCAGGTAATTCCGTCAAATACTGGGCGATATGTATTCCTGAGTTACCCAACTCCAACAGTTCTACCAGACTATCACTTTTCTCAGCGCAAAGCAAAATTCCCATAGGAGAGTTTTCACCTTCTGCTCTTTCATGTTTATCCAGCCAGCGGAGATATAATTCAATCTGGCTCTTATGCTCTACCTTAAATTTACCTAACTTCAACTCGATAGCAATGAGTCGTTTCAGCTTTCTATGATAGAACAATAAGTCAATATAATAATCCACATTATCAATAGTTATCCGTTTTTGGCGAGCAAGAAACGCAAAGTCGCTTCCAAGTTCCATGATGAAATTTTGTAAATGAGCCAAAATTGCAGATTCAAGGTCTTTTTCCGAATAAGTATCATTCTAACCTAAAAAATCCAATATAACAGGATCCCGAAATGCCATTTCAGGAGTCAGTTGCTTCTCTTTACGCAGTAATTCGATATCATGAGCTATGGTTTGCTCCGGTTTCTTACTGATAGCGGTACGTTCATACAACATAGAATCAATGCGTTTATTCAACTGACGCACACTCCAATGTTCCATTTTGCACATTTCAATATAAAAATCCCGTTTCAAAGGCTCATCAATAAACATTAGTGTACGAATATGCGACCAACTCAATTCTATACACAGTGTGTATAAAATCTCCCCATCAACAAAAACTTCGGCACAACGTATGCAATGCCTTAACTGTTGTTCACCCCATCCTTTCCCAAAAGCCACTGTCAACTCTTTACTCAGATTGGATAATATCTGTTTACCGTATTCAGCACGTTGATCTTTCAGAACTTCTTGCTTTATACGCTTCCCTATATTCCAGTAAAGCAATGTAATAGCACTATTTACCTGAGTAGCCACCTGCCGCCGACTCCTTGCTATAAGTTGTTTTATCTCTGTGGCAAGAGGATTGGACGCACTGTTCTCCAATATTATATTTTCGGATTCATTCATTATAGTTATTCTTTTGTTAATCAACATTCTACTGATTAAATAGATAATATACACATTGTCTTACAAAGGTACTAATTATTTTCCGTTATTCCAGCATGTCAAAGAGCGAATCATAAAAGAAACCCAAGGCTTCTTTTGAATATTATTCCTGTACACAACGAACAGAGAAACCAAAACCGGGACTCGGTGAATGCCCACAAGCTATATGTATATATTTAGTAACCATTCATTCAGGTTTTAAAAATCCACCACTTTATCAATCGTCTCCACCTTATCGAACACCACCACATTACCATTCGTAATGATTACCCGCACATCACCACTGTTGGCACCGCTGATCTGCACAGTAATTGTATAGTGGTAGCCGCGGCGAACATTGTAATCATTCACCAGATTGCCGCCCAGATACAAACGATAACGAACAGAGATAGGGTTCGTGGCATCCGGAGCGGAAGTACTATAATTGTACCAATACGACCCGACCAGATCAATATAGGTACATTTCGACAAGTCACCTCCCGATTCAGGTTTGCCGTCACCACCCAATGCGGGTGCCTTGCCATCGGCTTTAGGACCATAGGCATTGAGGTTTTTCTCTTGGAAAGATTTACCGCAACCTACTCCGCGAAGATTTTCGGGCATATAGAAAGTATAGGTACTGTTTGAATTAAGACCAGCATCGGCAGAATTAGAGCCAACACTACAAGTTCCGGTTATTTCCGTTGTTACCGGCGGATAAACACCAGCAGTTGTTCCGGCACGGCTTTCAATTGCTAATGATTTAGGTAGATTGCAAGCAGTTATGGATTGGAGAGTGAATCGTGCAGGGGAGCTGACTTTATTCGTCCATTTCACATCTATCCAGCTATAGGCATAGCTCAAACCTGCCAGAAGAACAACTTTGTCCTGCGTAGTATCATACACACCAGCAAATTCTATTGCATCCGATACCAGATAATTCGGCTGATTCTTATAATCTGTATAGTCGATTATAATGCCTTCCAAATCTGATTTTGTAGCATTAAAATTGTTAGAGAATGCAGTCAACTTAGAATTATCAACACCAAAATTCACAAGAATACGAAAAGTTCCTTTAAGATTTGAGAAACCGCTTGTAGTTACTTCTACAAGTGCTTTATTCTCACTACCATCCGAATTTTAACATTCTTAATTGCATCACCACTATAACATACAGCCTTTATCTTCTTATCATCTGCACCGAACTGCACTACCCATACATCGCTGAGACTAACGTCACCGATAGATCCGGCACGGGTATCTACCGACAAGGCCGGAGGCAGACTCAAATAAATACTGAGTCCCCCACTCTCATTCTCAACTGGTTCCGAAGATTCGCAAGCCACAAACAGGAAGGTGGCAGCAACACAAAGAAGGGTTATTATCTTATTCTAAGCATACACTGTATTTTAATCAATCTTTTCCCAAATCCTCACCGGTCAGATTGGTGGTTGTCCATTCACGGATGGCAAGCGTAAGATCGGAAGGAACAATCGCACCGTAAAATGTCAATGAGAAATCGAACTGATACGTCATTCCCGGCAACAAGGCTTTTTCAATAGTGGCAAAATAGGAATCGGTAGAAGTTTTCGTCTCACTGCCGGATTTATATTGCACTGTCAGATTCACATCAAACTTCATCTTTTGTGTTCCACCTACAGGCAATAGTACAGCGAGATCGCTGGTACGTGGAGCTTGAGGATTATAATCCAACGTATTATTTGCATCGAACTTTTCAAAAGAATAGGATGCATCGGCAGCAGTAGTCGGCGTCTCCCAGGAAGTATTATTCAGTTTATAAGCCAAACTTCCATAGAGGCCGCTCACCTTGATGAAATTTACGACTAACGCCGTAGGAAGTACCGGCTGCATGGAGTTTCTTGCCTTCACAGTGGTTATCACCTGCGCCCCCATACGAGTAAAAGGTTTGGGCAGAGACACCAGCATGGCATTGTCTCCTGTTTTATCCGGTTGCACCACAATGCCTTCCAACTTCGTGTACATGAAGTCCTTTCCGTTACTTACGGTGAATGCTCCGCTGCTATCCAACTCCGGCACTTCGGTAGAAGAATTGTAAGATACCAGATAGAGGTCGTACGTTCCACGATACAGGGTCAGACTGCCTGTAGCTTGCCGGGTTTTGAAGGAGTCGCTTCATCAGGTTGAACAGTGTAGTTTTTACTATCCAGCGGAGTTCCCAGATTCGTGCTTCCTGCCGGGAAGGCGTAGATGCGGAATATCTTACCGATTGCCATATCTTCTGATGTAGAAGCAGCATCGGCACGCGTCACCGAGGCACTATCGAACGTCAATGTCACAGGTTCCCCCGGCTCCGGATCGGGGTCAGCATCCGGCAGTACTGCATCACCGGCACTACATCCTGCCAGCAATATTCCCAAAACAAGGCCGGAAAATACCGGAAAGCGGGAGGCTAAATTTAAAGATTTGTATTTCATAAGTCACTTATATTCCAATTCCCGTATTCTGATTTGCATCACTCTTCCATACGTCAATCTTTACATTGGTCAGACTGCCGCCCATCTTGTCTACCGTAATGGCGTAGACATAATGATAGCCTGCTTTCCATTGCACCGCACTCACAACCGCCGTTTCAAAAGAACGGGGAGTGACATTGCCGTCAGCTTCGGTGACATTCACCGTAAGGCGAAATGAAAGGCGCGTTTCGGCAGCACTCATAGGGGCTACCAAAGAACTGACATTAGGGTCTTTTTGCAAGGTGCTCAGCACTGTCGATCCTTCCAAAGCGATGGAATTGGTAGATGCCAGACCGTTCAGGGTTCCAGTACTCAGATTCATAGTATCACTCGACCCCATTTGCAAACGGCTGGTGCTACTTAGCAGTTCTATCTTTGTCAAAGTCAGCGTTTCCTGTACATTGGCAGACTTTGACACCCGGAAACTAACCTTTGCTAGAGCATGATTCATGGTGAAGGTAACCGCACGGGAAGCAGCCGTAGCAGCCAGCGGGGTGGCACGGAGGTAATCCACCTGCTGGGAAGCGTTGAAATTGTCCGCTACCACCTGAACAGGTACGGAATGATTACCGACAGAAGAATTTGTGACCGATAGATCCGACGGAGCAAAGGCATACAAACGATTGGGAGTACTCGTATTCGTCACCGTTATATCGGGAGGAGTAGTTGAACTCCATGTTCCATTCGCCAATTCGTACACGGATTTGGCATTCTTTGACAGTGCTGCATGCGCGTTATCGGTGACATATACACCGATTTTAGTCAACTGGGTGGCTCCCAGCGCACGAGTGACCGAAGGATCGGACAACTCCACCGAACGTAACTGCAAAGCATTTCCCTCAGTGTCCGGTTCCGGTACACCATCTCCATCACAGCCCAAGAATACGAGAGCTGCTACGGAAGCCAACAAGATATCTGTATATTTCATTTTCATCATTTTTTCTCGTTCTACTTTGTTACACCGGTCAGGTTGCATTGCCGGCATCTTCTTCACCATCAGTACCACTGAAACCCGGAAGAAACTCCGTCACGACCACACTAGTAAGGTTCAACTCATTCGTTCCGGTAAACGTGTATTGATTTTCGTATCCCGCATGAAAGGTCAAGCCACTGCCTTTCTCCTGATAAGTACGGGTCCCAAAGGGGCTTGCCGTCACCGAAATGGTATAGGAAGTGGCAGCTTTGGGTGAAAAGATACCTGAATAGGTATGGCGTCTCACGGCTTCGGAGGTTTTCAATAAGGTGATGGTTTCCTCGGTAGCGTTTCCACTACAGAGTCCCTTTCCGGTAACCTTAGCACTTCCACTACTATTATCAACCTGAAAACTTACAATAATCGTAATTTTACAGGCAGCCAGTGCAAAACTGAAACTGACACGGTTTCCGGTGGCAGCGGCGGTAGCAGTCAGCCGATTGCTTTTCCAGAAATTAGTAGGCGTGCTTTGATTCGCCAATATACTTGAAAAATCATTGGGAAAAGTGGCTGTAAAAGTCTCCCCGCTGCCCGTTGTAGTCATCGGAGTAGTGGACACAGACGGGGTCCAATTTCCGGCTGCCGTCCGTTTATAATTGACGTCTGTTGATCCTGTTTTTGATATTTTAATCACATCATCGGTCACAAATTTCTTTTTATCATAGTCCGATAGATGCGGGTCGTCCGCACGCGTCTGGGGATTGCCGATTTCGGCAGATATTTCCAACGGCGTAGCGACGCCTGCACCGTCCTGTGTACACGATGCGAATACACCTGCCATCAATAACAGTAGTAACCGGAATTGCGACCGGATACCCGTGTAGTTAGTATATATATGAGTCTTATTCATCATGCTTACTTTTAAATAGAGGGATCAAAGTCCCCATTATGCCTGCTTGATACCGTCCAGTCCTTTATTTCGGCCTGACCTACCGGGACGAGAATATTATTCTGCAATTTCAGTGTATATGTATAGCTGGTTCCTTTTGCCATGGCACATTTGACAATAGCCTTATAGGTGAGGCCATACGCATCTGTTATTGTTATTGAAATCTCCGTATTCTTGGCCCGCGGATAAATCACCGTGCACCAGATGTATTCGGAATCGACAGGGCGCAGCATATTGATACTTTCAATAGCCGTACTGCTGCCCGTCCTCAATCCGATTGCCTGTATGGTCATCCGGCTGAAAACAGGCAATGTATTCACACCGGTGAACTTCAGTGTCCGTTTCGCATTTTCATGATTGAAAGCATTGTCGCCTGTAAATTTCACTTCAGCACCCGAAACAGGGACTTCGGGTGTACGGAGGTAGTTACTTTTCAGGAAATCTGCTTTCTTCTCCTGGCTTGCCTGGATGCCATCGTAACCGACCGGGAAAGAAGCACGATACATCACGGCAGGAAGAAAACCCAATTCACTACCTGCGGATGCTTTCTAATTACCGGTTGCATTCAGGGTATATCCGGAGGATGCCAGCAGGACGGAGTTACGTGTACAGGTTACATTGATCTGGGCGCCGATTCTGAATTTACTCAGATCGTAGTCATTGGCAGGTGCAGCATCCCCCAGCCTATCTGTAGATGAAGGGGAAGCGGAAGTGCCGATCTCGGCAGTAATGGTGAGTGGAGTGCCTGACGCTACCGGAATACCCGATTGCTCGTCGGTGCAACCGGATGCCAGTAACAGGAAGCCGGAAGCGATATAAGGCAGTATATTTAAAATCTGTTTCTTCATTGCTTCGTTTCTCCTTTCGTCGGTTTATTCTATAATGGGCGGCACGTCCTGCGAGCCTCCATCCTTTTCTGTCCAAGCTTTTATTTCAACACTTTTCAGGGTGATATCATTCTTGTCGAGTTGCAGGTTGTAGGTGTAACGATGTCCTTTCTTCCACTCACCGTTGAACAGGGCGGCGTTGGCAGCGGTCAGGGTGCGGTCGTTGGTTGATGCAGACTTTTGCCCCAATACGAGGTTCAGGGATATCGGGTTGGTACTGGTTTCGTCTTTAGCTTTCGGGGCAACCAATCCGTAAGCTACCGGTTTCGGGGCACCGATATTACCCGGAAGTTGGGAAGTTCCTGCGGTTGCGGTAAAAGTGATGGTGGCTGTTGTGGCAAGAGTGATCGTACCGTCATTCAGTGCCAAGGTGCCAGCTGCATTTGCAGCACGGAAAACGGCTGTGCCCGTGCCAGTGGTAAGACTGATACTTTTCACATAGTTCCGTACCCGTCTTCTGGCGATGGCAAGTCAGCAAAGTATCATTCAGGTCCGCTTTATGCAGATGCGCCAAGTCAGTATAAGGCATCCCTTGCAACAGTACCATCAATGAAAGAACGTCTTGCGCTTGACGAACCTTCAGCGGTAGCTGTCGGTTTCGGGGCGTATGCACCAGCTTCTGCATCTGTGAAGCTGTAACTGCCAGCTTTTTTTCCGAAACCACTCCTGTCTTCAGGTTTGCAAACAGACGGAATTCACCCGCCACCAATCCACGGTCCACTGCTCTATTGTAAACCGCACGCAGCGCACGGATATAAGTAGAGATAGTGTTGTAACTCTTCTGCAAATCTTCCAGATAAGTCTGGAAGCGATGCAAAGCTCCCCTGTTCAGACCTCCCCAGAAGATTTCACCACCTCCCACAGATTGAGTAAATGCCCGTAAGGCATACTTGTAGATATTAGCAGTGGCAAAACGCCCCTCCTGCTGCAACTCTACGATGACTTCGTTCATGAAGTCGGTTAAACTGTTTTGTTTCATAATCAATTGTATTAAAAATAAAAAACACCACACGAACAATGTCGTGCAGTGCTATGTTTAAAATGATAGGATTTATCTGTCGATTCTTATGATTTTCTCTTAAAATGTTATTTTATGATCCATTGTTCTATGTTCCTGGTACGATTACTAAAGTTCACCCCAATTTTAAATAACTTACGGGAATCGGATTCAAAAGGTAGAGCATATCGTTTTTCTTCTATTTGCCGCAATGCTTCTTCGGCAGTACCTTCGAGCTTGAATTCCATAACATAGATATACTTATCTGTTTTCAGCACCAAGTCTATACGTCCCTCAGATGTATGATACTCTGCTTCCGTATAGAAGCCTACCAACTTGAAGATTATAAACACCACATTCTGATAATGAAGTTCCAGATCACTGACAAGCTCATAAGGAGTATCGGCAAAGAAACTTTGCAAACGACGGAAGAAAGCATCGGGTTGCCCACTCTCTACTTCACGAACAAACTTTTGTATCTCAAACGGAGCTTCCGCTTTGTTAACCCGAGCATAGAATGGCATTAAAAACCTCATAAACCCTTCTTCTACTTCTCTATTCGGGCCCCCCAAACAGTAGGTGCCGAAACGAGAATTGTATCCCTTAATCGTCAAATATCCGCTTTGATAAATCACAGGTATGGGACTATCATCATCATAGATACTATTCAAGACATCCACACTGGTTTCTTCGTGAGTCATCTGCTCCAGATCATAATGATTATGCTTCAGCAATTCTACGAGATAAGTAGGTGTCCCGGTCTCAAACCAATAACTACCAAACTTCATTTTATAAAAGGTATTCAGTACACTGAAAGGGTTGTAGATCCCTTCAGAATCTTCTACAAAATGGTAGCCATCGTAACACTCCTTCAACTCGGCACAAACTTATTCATACGTCATCTTTTGTACCGTTGCCAGTTCATGCAAATCTTCTTCCAGATTATTATGTACTTCTTTCTCCGTTAATCCGCAAATAGAAACGAACGGCTCATCCATAGAGATGTCATTCAGATTATTCAAGTCACTAAAGACACTGATTTTACCAAATTTAGTAACTCCCGTCAACAGAGCAAACCGGATACATCTGTCCATCGTCTTGAGTACACCATAAAAAGGTTTCAGGGTATTACGAAATTCGGTCTGAAGCTCTTTGTCTCCAATAGCCTGCAACATAGGCTTGTCATACTCGTCAACAAGGATAACAACACCTTCGCCGGTTTGCTTGTAAGCCCGCTCCACTACACCTGCAAAGCGCAGAGCAAGAGTTACCTCACCGACACCGGTACCATAAATGGCTTCCCACTCTAACAATGCCTTATTCAGAATATCGTCAAGGCTGTGGGGCGCATCATATTTCCCGATATTGAGGTCCAGATGCAAAATCGGATGTTTTTTCCATTCTTTCTCCAACTGTTCCAAAGCAAGTCCTTCAAAAAGTTCGCGTGCACCCGAGAAGTAAGCCTCTAAAGTAGACAAAAGCAGACTCTTGCCAAAACGTCGCGGCCGACTCAAAAAGTAATAGCTACCAGTCTACACTAATCTGTAGATCAGTGCCGTCTTATCAACATAAAAGTAACCGTTTTTACGAATCTTCTCAAAACGTTGTATGCCGATCGGATAGATTTTATTACCCATGATTTGTTCTCCTTTTAACGTTAAACGACACAAAGATAATAATGTTTTGTGATAGACAGTGTGACAAAATGAAAAACCTTGCGACAGATAGGGTAAATATCAATTCAATTATTTATCTTTGTTAGCTTTTATAAGTTAGCATACAAAAAACAATAACTACAATGAAAGATTTTTTTAAATTTACGCTTGCCACCATCACAGGTATTATCGTGTCATGCGTTGTGTTGTTTTTCGTCAGCATCCTGATACTGTTTAGTATGCTGTCTTCGTCGGAGTCTGAAACACAAGTACGCAAGAACTCTGTGATGATGCTCGACATGAGAGGCATGCTCTCTGAACGCAGTCAGGACAACCCATTCGACATGTTCCTGAGTGAAGATGAAACCACTTATGGTTTGGATGACATTCTGTCGTCTATCCAGAAGGCTAAGGATAACGAAAACATCAAAGGTATTTATCTGCAGGCCGGTTCAATGGGTGCAGGTTTTGCTTCCATAGAAGAAATACGCAAAGCACTGGCTGACTTCAAGACCAGCGGTAAATTCGTAGTAGCTTACGGCGACCAATATTCACAGCGTCTGTATTACTTGGCAAGTGTAGCCGACAAGGTGATTCTGAATCCACAAGGTTCAATCGGCTGGTATGGTCTGGCTTCTACTCCGGTTTTCTACAAGGATTTGTTGTCTAAGATTGGTGTGGAAATGCAGGTATTCAAGGTAGGTACTTACAAATCGGCTGTAGAACCGTTTATCTCTACCGAAATGAGCCCGGCCAACCGCGAACAGGTAACTGTATTCCTGGATGGCATCTGGGGACAAATGTTGGGTGACATCTCCGAATCAAGAGGCGTAAGCAAAGAGAAACTGAACGAGGCTGCCGACAAGATGCTGATGTTCTACCCTGCAGAAGACTGCGTGGAATATGGACTTGCAGACACCTTAATATATAAGAATGATGTACGCAACTATCTGAAAACTCTGATAGGCATAGATGAAGATGACCGTATGCCGGTACTGACTCTGAAAGATATGGTAAACGTAAAGAAAAACGTTCCGAAGGATAAGAGTGGAAACATTGTTGCCGTGTACTATGCGTATGGTGCCATTGATAGCGGAAGTTCATATGCTGATAGCGAAAATGGAATCAACTCTGAAAAGGTGATCCGCGACTTGCGCAAACTGAAAGAAAATGAAGACGTGAAAGCGGTAGTGCTGCGTGTGAACTCTCCGGGTGGTAGCGCTTTCGGTTCGGAACAAATATGGTATGCAGTGACCGAGTTGAAGAAAGAAAAACCGGTAATTGTATCTATGGGTGACTATGCTGCATCAGGCGGATACTATATTTCTTGTAACGCAGACAGCATCGTAGCTGACCCGACCACGCTGACGGGTTCCATCGGTATCTTCGGTATGTTCCCCAACGTGAAGGGATTGACAGACAAGATCGGTCTTTCATTTGACGTTGTGAAGACAAATACATATTCTGACTTCGGAATGATGGGACGTGCACTGAATGATGGTGAAAAGGCTTTGATGCAAAATATGGTGAACGAGGGTTATGAACTGTTCGTGAAACGTTGCGCAGAAGGTCGCGGCATGACTACAGACGAAATCAAGAAGATTGCCGAAGGTCGTGTGTGGACAGGTGCCAAAGCCAAAGAACTGGGCTTGGTAGACGAACTGGGCGGACTGGACAAAGCATTGGAAATGGCTATCGCAAAGGCCGGACTGGATGCTTACACCGTAATGTCTTACCCCGGCAAGAAGAGTTTCTTCGAAACGCTGATGGATACGAATCCGGGTGGATATATCCAATCTCGTATGCTGAAAGGCAAAGTAGGTGAACTTTACAATCAGTTCGATTGGCTGAATAACTTTGAGAATTACGATAAGATTCAAGCACGCGTTCCGTTCGAGTTGAACATCAATTAAAGAAAGGAGTGGATGGAAGAACCGCTGGTTAAGATACACTATTGGCTATACCCCATCTCGTGGATTTACGGGATGGGAGTATACCTGAGAAATAAACTCTTTGATTGGGGATATTACCAGTCAAAGAGTTTTGACGTACCTGTAGTATGCGTTGGAAACCTCGCTGTAGGCGGAACAGGCAAGACGCCACACACGGAGTATCTTATCAAGCTGTTACAACAAACGGGAACAAACGTTGCCATGCTGAGCCGCGGTTATAAACGGAAAAGCAAGGGATATGTGCTAGCTACGGAGAAAACAGACGTAAAGCGCATCGGTGACGAACCATATCAGATAAAAATCAAATTCCCGGGTATCCGGGTGGCTGTAGACGAGAATCGTTGTCATGGCATCGAACAACTGATGAAGTTGGACAATCCCAAAGTGGATGTGGTGTTACTGGACGACGCTTACCAGCACCGGCATGTAAAGGCCGGACTGAATATCCTGCTGACTGATTTTCACAGGTTGTTCTCAGATGACACCCTGCTTCCGGCAGGACGATTGCGTGAACCGGAAGACGGTAAAAACCGGGCGCATATCGTAATCGTAGCCGAATGCCCGGAGGATATCAAACCAATAGATTTCAATATCATCACGAAAAGGCTAAAACTGTACCCATACCAACAACTTTATTTCTCCTCATTCCGATACGGAGCACTGACACCGCTTTTCGGCAAGAAGCGGAGAACACTCACATCACTGGAAAAAGACGAACAGGTGTTGCTAGTTACAGGAATCGCTTCGCCCGCACCCTTGGTGGAAAAACTGGAAGCATATACACCGCATGTGAACATATGCCAGTTTGACGATCACCATGATTTCAGTAGCAAGGATCTGCAAATGATCAAGGAACGCTTCGAGCGTATGGAAGGAAATAAGAAGCTGATAATCACAACAGAAAAGGATGCGACAAGGCTGCAACATCATCCGGCATTGGCCGAAGCATTGAAACCGTATCTATACGTTTTGCCTATTGAGATAGAATTTTTACAAAATCAACAACATATATTTAACCAAAATATTATTGGCTATGTTAAAGCTCATTCAAGAAACAGCAGCTTACCTGAAAGGTAGGATGCACACACAACCTGAGACAGCAATTATCCTCGGAACCGGTTTAGGCAGTCTCGCCACCGAAATCACTGAGAAGTATGAAATAAAATATGAGGAAATCCCGAACTTCCCTGTATCGACGGTAGAAGGACACAGCGGAAAACTGATATTCGGAAAGTTAGGCAACAAAGATATCATGGCAATGCAGGGACGCTTCCATTACTATGAGGGTTACTCTATGAAAGAAGTAACATTCCCCGTACGTGTGATGCGTGAACTGGGAATCAAAACCCTGTTCGTTTCAAATGCCAGCGGTGGTACGAATCCTGATTTTGAAATCGGCGACCTGATGATTATTACGGATCATATCAATTACTTCCCGGAACATCCGTTGCGTGGCAAGAACATTCCGTATGGCCCGCGTTTCCCGGATATGAGTGAGGCGTATGACAAAGAGCTGATCCGTAAGGCGAATGCTATTGCAGCAGAAAAAGGAATTAAGGTGCAACACGGCGTATATGTCGGTACGCAAGGCCCGACGTTTGAGACACCGTCCGAATATAAATTGTTCCATATTCTCGGTGCAGATGCAGTAGGTATGTCTACAGTGCCGGAAGTGATTGTTGCCAATCATTGTGGCATCAAAGTGTTCGGTATCTCCGTGATTACCGACCTCGGTGTGGAAGGCAAGATTGTGGAAGTAACGCACGAGGAAGTACAGAAAGCTGCCGATGCTGCACAACCAAAGATGACGGAAATTATGAGAGAATTGATAAACAGAGCGTAATCATGAGAACAGAAATATCAAGCCTCGGTGAGTTCGGTCTTATCCGCCGCCTTACCGAAGGCATTGAACTGAAGAATGAATCGAGCAAGTACGGTGTAGGCGACGATGCCGCCGTACTCTCCTATCCTACCGAAAAGCAGGTTTTGATTACTACCGACTTGCTGATGGAAGGTGTGCATTTCGATTTGATTTATGTCCCACTGAAACATTTAGGCTATAAGGCGGCTGTCGTGAACTTCTCCGACATCTATGCCATGAACGGTACCCCGAAGCAGATAACCGTTTCCCTGGCTCTTTCCAAACGCTTCTCCGTAGAAGATATGGAGGAGCTATATGCAGGTATCCGCCTGGCATGTGAGGAGTACGATGTGGATATCGTAGGTGGTGACACTTCTTCCTCGCTTACAGGACTGGCAATCAGCATCACTTGTATTGGTGAGGCAGATAAGGATAAGATTATCTACCGGAATGGTGCCAAAGAGACTGATCTAGTTTGTGTGACCGGTGACTTGGGTGCGGCATATATGGGTTTACAGCTATTGGAACGAGAGAAGGTGGCATTAAAAGGGAAGACTGATGTGCAGCCTGATTTCTCTGGAAAAGAGTATCTTCTGGAACGTCAGCTAAAACCGGAGGCACGTCGCGATATCATCAAGAAATTAGCGGAAGAAGGGATTCAGCCCACTTCCATGATGGATATCTCGGACGGTTTATCTTCTGAATTGCTGCATATCTGTACGCAAAGTAAAGTAGGTTGCCGTGTTTACGAAGAGCATATTCCTATTGACTACCAGACAGCTGTCATGGCAGAGGAGTTCAACATGAACCTGACTACATGTGCACTGAACGGTGGCGAGGATTATGAATTGCTATTCACCGTCCCCATCTCTGACCACGAAAGGATTTCTGAAATGGAGGGTGTGAAACTGATCGGTCATATCACGAAACCGGAACTGGGTTGTGCTTTGATTACCCGCGACGGCCAGGAATTTGAGTTAAAAGCCCAAGGATGGAACCCACTGAAAGACGAAACGACCAAAAATGCAGAAGAATAAAAGGGAGAAGAATAAAAAAACACTTTTTTTATTAAATTATAAACGCTGATACTTAGCCACATAGGCAATTATCAGCGTTTTTTATCCCCAAAGCCCTTGCACAGTCCAAAAGTTTCACTACCTTTGCAACCGCAAAAGAGAAACAATGGTGCCATAGCTCAGTTGGTAGAGCAAAGGACTGAAAATCCTTGTG
>ERZ773243.2704-NODE-2704-length-14247-cov-8.987176_pt1 | contig 14247 bp, 14 predicted proteins | sample MGYA00580520_ERZ773243 | MGnify/ENA primary metagenome ERZ773243 (study PRJEB29015, sample SAMEA2737747) | human gut metagenome | biome: human gut; feature: human-associated habitat; material: faeces | place: China | collected 2012 ... | reverse complement strand
CCATCCGCGCCGCAGGCCATCCCACCGCTACCGCCATCATCGTGACCAACGGCGATGACATGGGCGAGCTGAAGATGCTGGCCGAGGGCGATGTGCTGGCCGGCACTCCGCTGTTCAAGTTCTGATCGTAATCGTAAAAGGCGTGAGCTTCCATTCGGAGGCCCACGCCTTTTTTGTTATTCCTTTTCTTGTTTATATTTCAGCACCTTCTGGGAGAGATGTCCATCGAAGAACTGGATGAGAAGGGGCCAAAGTCGATGATGATAACATCCATCACCATGCCGAGGATGCGCCGCGCCGAGGGAGCCTGCTGGGTCTTGTTCATGACCTTCTTCTCTTTCTCCTTCTGTTTTTCACCATTCTGTTGTTTTTGTGTTGAAAATTCAGGCCTTGAGCCGGGCTTCAATGGCCGCTTTGTCCAGTCCTTCGCCAATGACGATGAGCACATCCTGCCCCTGCGGGATGGGTTCCAGCGTTCTGCCGGCAGCGGTGGCGTTCAGCTCCAGCCAGCCGGTGGTGCCCTGCGGGTCCGGTGCAAAGCCCTTCACCCGCAGCACATGGCCGCAGGCGGCATCCGCAAACAGGTGGTCGGCAGCGGCCTGCAGCTGCTGCAGCGTCAGGTGCTGCTCCAGAAAGCACAGAGAGCTGAAGGCTTCGTGCTCGTCAAAATGCAGCTTTTCGCAGCTGGCCTGCCTGCAGCCGCAGGCCGCAATGGCGGCAAGGTCGGCATCGGTAAGCCGTGCCCAGTCCTTGGTGATGATCTCTTCCGGCGCAAAGCGGCGGGAGCACTTGCAGCCCTCCAGCGCACGGGTCAGGTGGGCCACGGCGGCAGCGGTCTGCTGCTGCCCGGCCAGCTGGGTACGGCTGACCAGCACCCGGCCCGCGTTGGCCGTCTCGGATGCCAGCACGTACTCAGCCTGCGGCGAAAGCGTTTCCGGCAGCATGGCATCCACTATGGCGATCACATTGCCGATGTGATACCAGCGGTCCAGCGGGTCGTCCCGCAGCACATCAAAAAACTCGTCCACATCAAAGATGCCGCTGGGTTCCACCACCACCCGGTCAAACCCGCGCATGGCCATGGCAATGAGCTTGGTGCGCATCCGGCGCTGGTGGGTGTCGCAGTCGCATCCGCCGCTGATGGTCTCAAGGTCGCAGTTCGGGCCAAGAAGGTCCTGCACCAGCATTGCATCCACATTCACTGCGCCGAAGTCGTTTTCCAGAATGCAGACATTGTGGCCCTGTGCCACCAGATACCGGACATACCGACGCAGAAAGGTGGTTTTGCCTGCGCCCAGAAAGCCGGTGATAAGGTCTACCTGTACCATAATAAAAAAGCACCTCCTGTGCTGTTGTTTGCCCGGTTCCAGTATACCGCAGCAAACTGCAATACGCCAGTGGCAGATGCAAAAAGCCCCGCATTTCTGCGGGACTTTTTATGTTCGTATTCAGCCGCTGTCGGATGCAGAGCTGTACTCGGCAATGACCTTGCGGGCGGCAGGTGCCATTTTGGCCGGCACGGCGGCAGGTTTTGCAAGGAAGTAGCCCTGCAGCGCATCCGCGCCCAGCTCGATGACCTTGCGCAGTTCGGCGGCGGTCTCCACGCCCTCGGCAATGATCTGCATGCTGCGCGGGTGGGCATAGGCCACGATGTTCTGCACGATCTGCTGCTTGTCCGGGTCGGTATCGATGCCGCGGATGATGGCGATATCCACCTTGATGAACCGGGGCGAAAGCTCCAGCAGGCTGTTCTCGTTGGCAAAGCCGCTGCCGTAATCGTCCAGCGCGAACATGCCGGAGAAGCCCGGCGCATGGCGCTTGGCCTCCAGCGCTTCGTGGTTAATCTCCTCTTCCTCGGTGATCTCAATGACCATCTGACGGCGCAGCTCATGCCAGCGGCTATCCATATACTCGCTGTCCTCTCTGGGCAGGCAGACGCTTGCAATGGAGTTGATGAACAGCATCGTGTCCCTGCGCACAAGGCCCTCGCTGCGCAGGTGGTCGAAGGTCTCCAGCGATTTGAAGAAGGTCAGCCGCTCGATCTCATACAGTGCGCCCTGCTCCCGCGCCAGCTTCATGATGGTAGCGGGCGAGCGCAGCGCTTCCATATCGGAGCGCATCAGGGCTTCGTAGGCCATCACCTTGCCGGTACGGGCCGAGAAGATGGGCTGGAACACATAGTACACCCGCTCTTCGGTAAGCAGCTGCTGGAAGTCGCGTCTCAGCTGTGCGGCCTGTGCTTCCTGCTGGTAGATCTCCATGCTGAACTCTTCCAGATGTCCCTTGTTGGTGCGCTTGACCTGATAGAGGGCAAAGTCGGCATACTTTTTCAGGGTGTCCATATCGGTGCCGTTGGCCGGGTACCACGCCACACCGCCGGAAATGCTGATACGCAGCTCATTGCCGCTGGGCAGGATGGCAACGCTCTTCTTCATGGCGCTGCTCAGGGTGCGGATCTTCTCACGGATCTGATCCTGACTGGAATAGCCGTAGAACAGCAGCACGAACTCATCGCCGGAAAGGCGGGACACCACAGTGCCGTTGGGTGTGTTCTCCGCAAGGCAGCGGCCAGTGCGGTGGATGTACTGGTCGCCCCAGTCGTGGCCGTAGGTATCGTTGATGTGCTTGAGGTTGTCCAGATCCATCATCAGCAGAGCTGCAACGCCCAGCTGGTGCGGATCGCGGAACAGCTCTTCGCTCACGCGGTGGAAGGCCTGACGGTTATACAGGCCGGTCAGGATATCGTAATCGCGTTCGTGCTCAATACGCATGCGCTCCAGCGTGGTGGCGGTAACGTCCTCGGCCAGACCCACCTGCGTGGTCTGGTCGTTGGTGACGCGCAGCATGATGTAGCGGGTCTCGCCCTCCTTGCGGATGGTGAGCATCTTGTCTCCCTCTGCCGTGGTGGTGCAGGGATGGGAAAGCTGGATGTTGCTCAGCTTTTCCTCAAAGCGGCGCACACTCAGGAAGTGATCCTTGGGCTGGGGGGCACCCAGCAACGCAAAAAAGTTATCGGTAACATACACACTGCCAGTGTCGAACCTCAGCTCATAGCCGCCCAGCTCCACACTGGCCATGTCCATGATGCGCAAAAACTTTGTGGAGTTGTTCAGCAGCTCGCTGTTCAAGCTGGTCAGTGCATCGGCCAGACGGTCCAGCTCCCGGATGTTGGTATGGGACAGCTGCGGGAACTGCTTTTTCTCCTGCCCGTCCACCACTTCGTGATACAGCAGCTCCACCGGATGGGCCAGATTGCGGGCAATGACCAGACTGCCCAGCGCGCCCAGCACCAGCGTAAACACAATGGCAATGGCGATCACGTTGCGCACATTGTCTGCAAAGGCAAACAGCACCTTGCTGTTCACGGTGCCGATCAGCAGCCAGCGCTCATTGGAAAATGGCGCGTTGCGGCTGTACAGGGTAATGGGCAGGGCCACGGCATAATAGTCTTTATTCCGTAGCGTCAGCCAGCACTCGTCCGCCCGGAGTTCGCAGTTCATCATGCCGGCCGGTGCTTCCGAAGTGATCATATCCTCGCTGGAAGTGACCGCCTTGCTGACGATAAAGGAGGTATCTTCCTCATCAGCAGTGGTGGAGACTAAGAAGTAGGTGCCAGTATTGCCGTCCTGCAGTTCACTGTAAGGCAGCTTTGTCTGCAGGTAGCTGGTAAGCAGCTCCACACCCACCACACCGTAGATCGTGCCGTCCGGCAGGATCAGCGGCTGGGAGTAGGCAATGGCGGTGCGGTTGTCGTTGCCTATCTTATAGGCACTGGTGGTCCAGCGGCCGTAATCCTCGGCGTTCAGCCTTGCGCCGTCCTCCCACGCGGTCTGGAAGGGAGTCTTGGAAAAGCCGTTGCCCTTCAGGCCGTAGTAGCGCAAGGTGGGCTGCCAGCTTTTATCGGTGGTGATGCCCAGCTTTTTGACCACCGCCGAGCTGCCGCGCTCGATCATCAGATCGGCGTTGTCCTCCGAAGGGCGGGCATCCGGGTCCAGATCCCGCAGGTAGATGCCGGACAGGCCGCAGCCCACATCAAGGTTGTGCAGATTCACGGTGTTCAGTACCACAAAGATGCCACTGACCGGTTTTGCTCGCAGGGTGTTCACCAATTCCGGCGCAATGGCCGTGAGCAGTGCGTCGCTCTTCTCACGGCTCGTGTTCAGTTCGGCCAGATTGAGCTGGCCTTCTTCCTGCATGGCAAGAACGGTATTGTTGATGTGCTCCGACAGATCGGTCAGGTTCTGTGCATCCTGCATCAGGTCCTGCACGTAGCTGACGCGGTTGCGCACCTGCATGTTGAGCATGTCCTTGGCGTTCTGGTTCAGCCTGCCGTCCACATTGGTAATGGCAATGCTGACTGCCAGCAGCACCACCTCCACCAGCATCACCAGCATCATGGCGTTAAAAATGGTGCGGAAGATAGGCCTGCCTGTTTTTTTGCGCCGGGCGGCATCCGTATCCTTCTGTCTGCGCAGCATCGCCATCCCCTCTCTTCCTCAGCGTGTTCCGTCGGCTCAGTCCTCGTACTGTTTGAGCTGACCGCAGATATCCTGATACCATGCCTCAAAGTGATCGTTGGTCAGGAACTCGGCTTCTGCGTCCGCAGCGCTCTGACCCTCGGCGATGCGCTGCTCCACGGTCTCGCGGTCCGCAGCGGCAAGGCCACTCAGGCCGTATTCCAGCACCTTGCGGGCGCTGCTGCCGCAGCTCACGCAGCCAAGGGCCAGCGCCGCGGCGCACAGCCCGGACACGACCGCTTTGAGATATTTTTTCATCGATTTTCTCCCCTGAGGGCGCTCACGCAGCAGGACGTTCCGGCTACCATATTACCCGATTATGCTTAGTTTATCATACCATCTTTTTCCGGGTGCGTAAACAAAATCCGGCAAAAACCTTCACGATCACAAGAAAGCGGAAGAACTTTCCACCCATCGGAACAAAAAGCACAGCCGTCAACAGTTCATCCGCCTCGGCCAGCTGGGCCTCGGCAGCGGCATCGTCCAGCATATCCCTGCCCGCGCAGCGCTGCAGGATGACATGGCACACCGGGCGGCGTGTGGCCTCCAGCACCGAGTGACGGAAGCCGTAGCGGGAGACGTTCTTTTTGCCGTACAGCAGAATGAAGCCCATGCTGTTGCGGCTGTCCGCCCGCAGGAAGCCGTGGGTGATGTAGGGCATCTTCTGGCCTTCGGGCATCATGTCCAGATAGCCCACGGAGCCGTGGCGGGTGATGGTCTCATTGAAGAAGCGCTTGCCGTCGTTGCCAAAGATGGGCCAGATACCGCCGAAGGGGAAGGACGGACGGCTGTTGATGTCGGCTGCCTGACCTGCACGGGGGCCTGCCTCCATGGTAGCGCCTGCCCACATCATCATGCGGATGCCGGAGCCATCACGGCCCATGGAAGAAACGTTGTTCACATCGGTGCGGGCCTTGTGGGCAGCTACCATTTCAACGGCGAGTGGGTGTAAATTTTTGATACAGTAAGAGGGGCTGCTGCACTTTCGGCTAAAACGATGTGCAGCAGCCCCTTCTTCGTATCGGATCCAGACAACAAAAAAGCGTTCTGAGAGATCTCAGAACGCTTGGTGGTTGCGGGGGCCGGATTTGAACCAACGACCTTCGGGTTATGAGCCCGACGAGCTACCAGACTGCTCCACCCCGCGATATTTACTTTGTGCTCTCAGCGGTTCTCGCTGACTGCTCAAGTATAATACCACAAGGGCGGGCGGATGTCAAGTATTTTTTTGATTTATTTTTTCTTCTTTTTCCAAACCACGAACCCTGCGCAGGCGGCGGCTGCGATCACCACCACCGGCCATGCACCGGCAAGGGCAACGATGACCTGCTGCAGGCCATCCACAAAGTTCTGCCAGCCAGCGGAAAGGGCGCTGACAAAGCGGCTGCCGAAGCCCTCGCTGGGCGGCGAGTAGGTGCTCACCTCGCTCAGGCTCACGTACACGGTGCACTCTTCCACCTGATCGTTGTACCAGTCCATCTGGCTCTGCCAGCTCTCGATCTGGCTCTGCACATCCGTCAGGCTGGACTCGATCTCAAGCAGGTCGGAGAGGTTGTCGGCCTGCTGCTGCAGCTGCTGCAGGCGGGTTCGCTGGTTCTTGAGATTCTCAAGCCGGGTCTCCACGTCCATGTACTGGGCGGTCACGTCGTCGGCCTGCTGGTTTTTGTAGGTCACGTTGCCTGCTTCGGCCACGGCGGCAAGAAAGTTCTCGTAGTTCTGCTGCGGCACCCGGTAGGTCAGGCTGACACTGCGGCTGTCACCGGCATCCGAGTATTCACTGCTGGATTCCAGATAGCCGCCCGCTTCAGCAAGGGCAGCATCCAGCGCAGCGCGGGCTGCGTCGTAGTCCTTGCTTTCTAGGCTCAGGTTCGCGGTGTAGATGATCTTTGCGTGGTCGGTGCTATGGGCCGCTGCTGCCGCGTCGTCCTCCGAATAAACAGCGGTGCCGTTGTCTGCGCCGCTTTCCAGCGACAGGGTGTTCAGACTGTAATCGGCTGCCATGGGGCTGTCTACAGCGGCGCGGTCCGCGCCGCCTGCCGCCATCACCGCCGCAGTGCTGTCCGCAGAATAATAGACCGCCGGGCTGCTGCTCTTTGCGCCAAGGCCGATTTGTCCGGTGGCAAAAGCACCATAGCCTACCACGCACACAGCAAGGCAGGCCGCCAGTGCGCCCACCCGCTTTGCGGGGAAGCGGATCAGTTTCTTCTTCGGCTGCACCGGGGCGGACTGAGCTGGTACCGGTGCGTCGGTTTTCATCATGGGCTGGGCCTTTTCTTCTTCGGTCAACTGGTCTGTCATGGCCAGCAGCTTTGCCTTCAGATCGTCCGGGGCGTAGAGGTCGTCCGTCTCCATCTTGTACTCATACCACCTCATCTTCGATCTCCTCCTTCAGCATCGTATGTAACTGCGCCCGGGCACGCCGCAGCCAGCTCAGCACCGTGTTGGACGGTGCGCCCATCATCCGGCCGATTTCCGCCGCCGTGTATCCCTCGTAGTAATGCAGATAGATGGCATTGCGGTAGTTTTCCGGCAGGGCGCGCACTGCGTCCAGCACACTGCCGTCCTCAAACGCATCGGGCGCGGGCAGGTTCTCGTCCAGCTCGGTGTCCTTCTGATGGGCTGCGCGGGTCAGGTCCCGGCAGCGGTTGATGGCCACCCGCAGCAGCCACGCCTTGAGGTGCTCCTCACTCTCAAACGTACCATTATAATGCAGGAGCTTCTCGTAGACATCCTGCACCACGTCCTCGGCATCGGCTGTGCATCGGCTGTTGTGTATGGCAGCGCGGTAAACAGCATCGCTGTATTTCTGCACTGCCAGCGTAAATACTTCGTTTCTGGTCAGCTGTCCCATAGTTTCAAGCTCTCCTTTACCGCCTGTACAGGGCTGGTGGAATTCGTGTTCCACGGGGGACATTCACCCTATACACGGCTGAACGCCCCCGAAGATTGCATTGCTGGAAAAATTTATAAAAATCACCTTTTATATACTCTCTGCAGCAGGGCCACCCGTTCTGCAAGGAAGGTCTCGGCCTTCGGATGGTGCAGCCAGCGCTTGTTCGTCGCTGTGCCAGCCAGCTTTCTGCCCAGCGCTTCCGGGTCGGTATCGGCCTGCATCACATCCTGCATGGTCAGCTGCAGCGTCAGCGCCGCAGGGGTGTCCGGCAGCGGCGGCAGCGGGTCCTCCCACACAAAGGGCGGCAGCAGCTGCACCGCCACCGTGGCGCGGGTGCACTCCTCGGTGAGCAGCAGGGCTGCAGGCGTGCCGTCCGGCTGGACGTGCAGGGTGTTGTACAGCAGCTGCAGACTGCCCTCGGCCAGCAGGCGGATATCCCCCTCCCGCCCGGTAGGCGAAAGGCTCAAATATTCCCGCGCCTCGTCCAGATAGATGTGCCGGGCCGGTGCCTGCACGCGGGCATACAGCGCAGGCAGCGCAAAGCGGCCCGCTTTGTCCAGTGCGTGCTGCAAAAGCAGGTAGAACTCGGTCAGTGGGTAGGCCGGGTCCGGCTGCGGCATCCCGAAATCGGGGCGCGATACGTGTCCTCCACCCATAGGGAACCTCCTTGACAAATAACGCTGATGCGGTATAATAAATACAGAAGGGGCGCTGACTGCAAGGGTCAGCTTTCCATCCCGCTTGTCAAAAAGATTGACCGCACAGTTTGGAAGCAGGGCGGTCAATCTTTTTTGTTATCATCTTACCATATTCTACGATGCATTACAACACGCCCTATTGTAAACCCTGCTGCAACTTCATTGTTGACCGTCTTCCCGCTGCCGCGTTATACTCGGGCACAGATGCCTTGTAAATTTTTAACAGAGGGGAATTCTATTCTATGAAAAACAAAAAACTGACCACCTATCAGATGGCTGTCACTGCGCTGATGGCCGCCGCGCTGTGCGTGCTTGGCCCGCTGAGCGTGCCCATCGGAGCCATTCCCATTTCGCTGTCAAACTTTGTCATCTGCCTGACCGCATGGCTGCTGGGGCCCAAGTTCGGCACCCTGAGCGTGGCGGTGTACCTGCTCATCGGCCTTGTGGGCGTGCCGGTGTTCTCCGGCTACGGCGCGGGCATTGCCAAGTTGGCAGGCCCCACCGGCGGCTATCTGGTGGGCTACCTGCTGCTGGCCTTCATCGGCGGTCTGTTCATCGAAAAGAGCAAGGGCCAGCCGGTGATCTCCGGCATCGGCCTTGTGCTGGGCGATGCCGCCTGCTACGTGCTGGGCACCGCATGGTTCGTGTTCCAGATGCAGTGCGAGCTGGGCTATGCGCTTTCGGTGTGCGTGTACCCGTTCATTGCGCTGGACCTCGCCAAGATCGTGGTGAGCTGCATCGTGGGTGCACTGCTGCGCAAGCGTCTGGTACAGGCTGGCGTGCTGAAGCTGAAGGAGGCCTAACAGGCAAAGCAAAAGGGAGACTGCAAACGCAGCCTCCCTTTTTTATTTGTGATCCGTTATTTTACATAGCCAAGGGTCGCAGCCATCACGGCCTTGATGGTGTGCATCCGGTTCTCGGCTTCGTCGAACACGATGCTCTGTGGGCCTTCAAACACTTCATCGGTCACTTCCATGGCATCGCGGCCAAAGCGCTCGCCCATCTCCTTGCCCACGGTGGTCTTGTGGTCGTGGAAGGCGGGCAGGCAGTGCATGAACACAGCGTGCGGGCCTGCAATGTCCATCAGCTTCTGGTTGATCTGGTAGGCGGCAAGGTCGTTGATGCGCTCAGCCCACACCTCCACCGGCTCACCCATGGACACCCACACATCGGTGTACAGCACGTCGGCACCCTTGGCGGCCTTGGCGGGGTCCTCCTCAAAGGAGATGGCGGCACCGGTCCCGGCGGCGATCTTCTCACACTCGGCCACCAGCTCCGGGTCCGGCTGGTACTTCTTGGGTGCGCAGGCGGTGAAGTGCAGGCCCATCTTGGCGCAGCCCACCATCAGGCTGTTGCCCATGTTGTAGCGGGCATCGCCGAAGTAAACGAAGTTGATGCCCTTCAGGTGACCAAAGTGCTCCCGGATGGTGAGGAAGTCGGCCAGGATCTGGGTGGGATGGAACTCGTTGGTCAGGCCGTTCCACACCGGCACACCGGCGTAGTGGGCAAGGTCTTCCACGATCTGCTGGCCATAGCCGCGGTACTCGATGCCGTCGAACATGCGGCCCAGCACACGGGCAGTGTCGGCGATGGACTCCTTCTTGCCGATCTGGCTGCCGGACGGGTCAAGGTAGGTCACTTCCATGCCCAGATCGTGAGCAGCGACCTCGAAGCTGCAACGGGTGCGGGTGGAGGTCTTTTCAAAGATCAGGGCGATGTTCTTGCCTGCCAGCTGGTCATTGTGGCGGATGCCGGCCTTCTTTTTTGCCTTCAGGTCTGCGGCAAGGTCCAGCAGTTCTTCGATCTCGGCAGGGGTGTAGTCCAATAGCTTCAAAAAGCTGCGGTTCTTCAGACTCATTGTATATTTCCCTCTCTATGCAAGCATTGTTGAATATTTATTCGAGATATAGTTCTATTATAATGATATCCTGTAAAAATTGCAATACCCTGTCGGATATGCTATACTGGCTGTGCTGCCCTTCTCCATTCTGGCAACAGAAGGGGGTGGATATCATGGACACCATTCTAACCAATTTTCTGGTGGCTGTCGCAGCACAGGTAGCTGCACACTTCCTGTGCAAGTGGCTTGAGAGTCACCGCAAGGGCAAGTAAGCACAAAAAGAACCCTCTCGGAGCTGCAACTCTGAGAGGGCTCTTTTTTGTGCGTGGATACAATGGAATGTTCTAACCAACTTCCTACCCTTAGTATATGCAATCCCACACAAAAGTCAAGATGCTATGAAAAAAGTTCACAGCTCCAGCTCGGCCTTCCGTCCGGTGGATTGATAGGCAGTCAGCTTCACGCCGGCCTTTTTGAACATGAACCGCGCCGCCACGCTGGAATCGCTGTCGTGGTACTTGTCGCCGTAGTACACCACCTCGGCAATGCCCGACTGGATGATGGCCTTGGTGCACTCGTTGCAGGGGAACAGAGTCACGTACACCCGTGCACCTTTCAGATTATTGTGGGCGCTGTTGAGGATGGCGTTCAGCTCGGCGTGGCACACGTACATATACTTGGTGTCCAGCGGTGCGCCCTCCCGCTCCCAGGGCATCTCGTCGTCGCTGCAGCCAATGGGCATACCGTTGTAGCCCAAGGACAGAATTTTGTTTTCCGAGCTGACGATGCACGCGCCCACCTGACTGTTGGGGTCCTTGGAGCGCATGGCCGTGAGCAGCGCAATGCCCATGAAATATTCATCCCAGTTGATGTAATCGGTACGTTTCATTTCGGTATGCTCCTTGTGCCTTTATTCTGCCTTTTATTATAGCGTATCGCTGTGGATTTTACAATAAACTTTGGCACTGCCGTGCAACTTGCACAAAACCTTGCCCTGAAGTTTGGCGCTTGATTCGTCAGAATTTTCAAACGAAATATTTAAAAATCATTTTGAGTGTGGTATTATCTTTGTAAAATATGCCACAAAAGCGGAGAGAATGCTCCGTGCGGCGGAAATGAGGGAAAAACCGATATGAAATACGCAAGCAACAACATCCGCAATATCCTGATTGCCGGTCATGCCGGCAGCGGCAAGACCACGCTCACCGAGGCGCTGGTCTATTTTTCGGGCGCTGCCGAGCGTATGGGCCGGGTCGAGGACGGCACCACGATTTCGGACTTTGACCCCGAGGAAGCAAAGCGCAAGGCCAGCCTGTCGGCATCCGTGGTGCCGGTGGAGTACGAGGGCATCAAGTACAACCTGATCGACGCCCCGGGCCTGTTCGACTTCGAGGCCGGTGAATACGAGGGCATCCGCGCCGCCGAGAGCGTGCTGGTGGTGGTGTCCGGCCGCAGCGGCGTCACCGTGGGTGCCGAAAAAGCCTTCCAGCTGGCCCGCAAGAACAACAAGGCCACCATGGTCTTTGTTTCCAAGTGCGACCTGGAGAACGCCAACTACTTCAAGATCCTGGAGGACATGAAGATCAAGTTCGGCTCCACCGTCTGCCCCTGCGTGGTGCCCGCCAAGCTGGACGACGGCACCCCCGTGTACATCAACCTGTTCAGCCAGAAGGCCTTCAAGTACGAGGGCGGCAAGCAGATCCAGGTGGACCTGCCCGACATCGGCCACCGCTTCCAGGGCCTGATCGAGGCCATGAGCGAGGCCATTGCCGAGACCGACGACGAGCTGATGGAAAAGTTCTTCGGCGGCGAGCCCTTCACCACCGAGGAGATCGTGGAAGGCATGCGCAAGGGCGTCAAGGACGGCCTGATCACCCCCGTGTTCTGCGGCAGCGCCGTGAACCAGCAGGCACTGGATATGCTGCTGTTCAACATGCACAAGCTGCTGCCCAGCCCGGAGCACGAAGCCAGCACGCTGGCCGAGGATGCCGCCGGCGAGCCGGTGGAGCTGCACTGCACCGTGGACGAGCCTACCGCCGCCTACGTGTTCAAGACCGTGGCCGACCCGTTCGTGGGCAAGCTGAGCTACCTGCGCGTGGTCAGCGGCAAGGTGACTGCAGGCGAACCCCTCACCAACGCCCGCACCGGCGATGTGGAGAAGATCTCCAAGCCCCTCACCGTCATTGGCAAAAAGCAGGTGGACTCCGACGGCATCATTGCCGGTGACATCGGCGCAGTGGCAAAGCTGGTGAGCGCCAAGACCGGCGACACCCTGTGCGACGCTGAGCGCGTGGTCAAGCTGCCCGCCCCCGTGTTCCCCAAGCCCAGCCTGTTCATGGCCGTCACTGTGGCCAAGAAGGGCGACGAGGGCAAGATCAGCAGCGCGCTGGCCCGCCTGATGGAAGAAGACCCCACCCTGAGCTACGAGAACAACGCCGAGACCCATCAGCAGGTGATCGGCGGTCTGGGCGAGCAGCATCTGGACGTGGTGAAGGCCAAGCTCAAGAACAAGTTCGGCGTGGAGATCGGGCTGGAAGCACCCCGCATCGCCTACCGCGAGTCCATCCGCAAGGCCTGCCAGAAGCAGGGCCGTCATAAGAAGCAGACCGGCGGTCATGGCCAGTTCGGCGATGTCGTCATCAACTTCGAGCCCTGCGACAGCGAGCAGGTCGTCTTTGAGGAAAAGGTCTTCGGCGGCAGTGTCCCGAAGAACTTCTTCCCGGCCGTTGAAAAGGGCGTTCGTCTGGCCGCAGAAAAGGGTGTGCTGGCCGGTTATCCTGTGGTCGGCCTGAAGGCCACCCTGCTGGACGGCAGCTACCACCCCGTGGACAGCTCCGAAATGGCCTTCATCATGGCGGCGAAGCTGGCCTATAAGGCCGCGATGCCCGAAGCTGGCCCCGTCATCCTGGAGCCTATCCACACCCTGAAAGCGCACGTTCCCAACGACAACACCGGCGATATCATGGGCGACGTCACCAAGCGCCGCGGCCGTGTGCTGGGCATGGAGCCGGATGAGGACGGGATGCAGACCATCATCGCCGAAGTGCCGCTGGCCGAGCTGAGTAGCTTCACCACCTTCATCCGTCAGACCACGCAGGGCCGCGGCTGGTTCACCACCGAGTTTGCCCGCTATGAGATCCTGCCCGAAATGCTGGTGCCCGCCGTCGTCGAGCAGGCCAGAAAGCTGGGCAACCTGGACGAAGCTGCGGATGATTGAGCACAGCGCCCGCTATTTTACCGCCAATTGAACCCAAGCAGTCCGTATTCGCTGCCCGATCTGCCAATGGCTCGCCCTTCGGGAGAGCTGGCATCGCGCAGCGATGACTGAGAGGGTAAACATCAACATCTTCAAGGCCCCGTCGGCAATTCCCTCTGCCGGTGGGGCCTTTTGCAGTTTTTTGCATTGCAGAACCGTCGTTTTTGTTGACAATATCCCGGCTTGCCATTATAATAGAACAGTCAAAATAGCACTCGTGCGCGGCTTCGCGGCTGCGCCAATCCAATAGACAAGGAGAGAATCCCAAAATGGCACAAGAAATCAAGATGTCCGCTGCCGGCCTGAAGGCTGTGCAGGATGAACTGGAATACCTCAAGACCGTCCGCCGCAAGGAGCTGGCAGAAGAGATCAAGGAAGCCCGCAGCCACGGCGACCTGTCCGAGAACAGCGAGTACGACGAGGCCAAGAACACCCAGGGCCTGGTGGAGAACCGCATCACCGAGCTGGAGCAGATGGTCAAGAACGCTGTCGTCATCGACGAGAGCGAGCTGAGCGTGGAGAACGTTGCCGTCGGTACCCATGTTACCATCCTGATGACCGGCGAGGATGAGACTGAGGAGTACGATATCGTCGGCCGCACCGAGGCAGACCCTCTGAGCGGCAAGATCAGCGATGAAAGCCCCGTCGGCCATGCCCTGCTGGGCAAGGCCGTGGGCGAGAAGGCAGAGGTCTTGCTGCCCACCGGCCACACCGTGGAGTACACGGTGCGGAGCATCACCCACGCAGCCAACTGAGCAGAATACGGGAGGAAGCAATGGAAGAGCAAAAGAGAAATCCTGCTGCCGGCCTGAGCGAGAGCGAACAGGTGCAGGTGCGCCGCCAGAAGCTGGCCGACCTGCAGGCTGCGGGTCACGACCCGTTCACCCTGACCAAGTTCCCGCAGGATGCCTATTCGGCTGACCTGAAGGAAGAATTCAAGGACCTGCCCAATGAGACCGACTCCGGCAAGAAGGCGGCTCTGGCCGGCCGTATGATGTCCAAGCGCGTCATGGGCAAGGCCAGCTTTGCCCATCTGCGCGACG
>ERZ773243.2702-NODE-2702-length-14257-cov-2.900929_pt1 | contig 14257 bp, 9 predicted proteins | sample MGYA00580520_ERZ773243 | MGnify/ENA primary metagenome ERZ773243 (study PRJEB29015, sample SAMEA2737747) | human gut metagenome | biome: human gut; feature: human-associated habitat; material: faeces | place: China | collected 2012 ... | reverse complement strand
GTTGCGGGTCGGATCCGGGCAGTTGACGACCGGGTCGGCTTCGCCGCGGCCTTCGGCCTGGATCAGGGAGGCGTCGACACCCTTCGAAACGAGGTAGGCCTTCACGGATTCGGCACGACGCTGCGAGAGTTCGAGGTTGAACTTGTCGGAACCGATGCGGTCGGCATAACCCGTCGTAACGATGACTTCAACGTCCACGCCGGCGATCTTCGAAACGAGTTCGTCAAGGGCGGCTTCACCTTCAGCCTTGAGGTCGGCTTTGTTGTAGGCAAAGAGCGTATCGGCCGAGAGCGTCACCTTTTCCGGAGCCTTTTCGACGACCGGAGCGGGTTCGACGCAGGCTTCGCCGAGAATGTCGGCGTCGCAGTTGCAGCCGTCACCGCTCGCCTGAGCGAGGGCGGGGGTCCAGAAACCGGTACGGTAGCAGAGACCGTAGCCGGACTTGACGATCTTGCCGTCGGAGGAATGGACGTAGGGGCTCACCTGTTCGGCCGACATGGCGGCGCCGGAAACGGCAAGCATGAGCGCAGCAACGATGCCGCTAAGTTTGACGGAGGTCTTCATAAACACACATCCTTTATTGTTAAATGCAAAAGCCTTATCGATTGTGGTACGGACTACAAATCACCGGCAGTGCTGGATACGTCGGGGGACTCCGTAAAAACTCTTGGAGATTCTCCAACGGAAAGAATGGGAATTCTTCATTGGAGAGTATAGAGGATCCGCCCGACGAAGTCAGCGCACCCCAATCGTTTGAAGGAAAATTCTCAGGGAAAATGCCGATAAAAGCTTCTCTTTGTGAAGCATTAAAGGCGCGCCGCCCAACGCTTTGCGGCTTCCCGCACGGCTTCGGAGGCGTCGGCGCCGTCGTAACGAATCGTTGCCTTTTTCTCTACTAGGAGGCGCCCCGCCACCCACACGTGGGTAACGTGTTCTCGCCCCGAAGCATAGAGAAGCTGCGCGGCGGGATCGAGCACCGGAAGACTTTCGACGCTCGAAAGGTCGACGGCGACGAGGTCGGCGGCCTTGCCCGCTTCGAGCGAGCCGATTTCATGGTCGAGATGCAGGGCGCGCGCACCGCCGAGGGTGGCCGCCTCAAGCATGTCGGCGACCGTCGCGCTCGTCGTGTCGCCCGCGACCGCCTTGGCGAGCATTCCCGCGATGCGCGTGTCGCCGAGCAGGTCGAGCTTGTCGTTCGAAGCGGCGCCGTCCGTTCCGATCCCGACGTTTACCCCCGCCTTGAGGAGCTTCACCACGGGCGCGAAGCCCGAGGCGAGCTTCAGGTTCGAGGCCGGACAGTGGCACATCGAGCAGTTCCGTTCGGCAAGAAGCGCGATTTCCTCGTCGTTGAAGTGCACGCCGTGCACGGCGATGAGACGGTGGTTCACGAGTCCGAGGCGGTCAAGCCGCGCGAGCGGGCGTACGCCGTGGTCGCGTACGGAGTCCGACACCTCGACGGCCGTTTCGTGCACGTGCATGTGTACGGGGAGGCGGTAGCGTTCGGAAATTTCCGCACAGCGGCGAAGAGAGTCGTCCGACACCGTGTAGGGAGCGTGCGGGGCCACCGTCGCCGTGACGAGGGGGTCGCCCTCGTCGCGCACGGCCCGAATCGTGTCCTCCATTTTTTCGAAGTATTCGTCGTCGCTTTTGGCGTAGGCCGAGGGAAAGCCGATGATGAAGGCCGACACGGCGGCGCGCAGTCCCGCGCGGCGAAGGCCGCGGGCCGCAGAGAGCGGGAAGAAGTAGTGGTCCGACGTCGTAGTGATGCCGCCCGAGAGCATTTCCAGACCGGCGAGCCACGAACCTTCCTCGACGAATTCGGGGCTCATGAGCTTGCCTTCGGCCGGCCAGATCTTGGTCGTGAGCCAGTCCATGAGCGGCAGGTCTGCGCCGAGGCCTCGCACGAGATTCATCGCCGCGCGGCTGTGCAGATTCACGAAGCCCGGCAAAAGAATGTGTCCGGGCAGGGAGACGAAGCGGGCTTCGGGGTGGCGCGCACGAGCCTCTTCTCTCGGCAAAAGGGCTTCGATGCGGTCTCCCCGCATGACGAGGCTGTAGCCGGCGTGGAGAACATTTTTCGGCACGATCGGCAAAATCCAATCGGGTTCGAGAACGGTGTAGAGAGTGTCCATGATGCAAAAGAGAAAGAAATCGTTGCGGCATTCTAACAAGGCAACGAAGCGCCATCCTGATACAATAGACGATCTCTCGTTTTTCGGCGCCGCGCCCTCCGACGTGCTCGGACGACGGGCCGCCGCGTGCGCCCGCCCAGGCGCCTTCCGGACGAGTCGTCCGAAGAACAACGAACAGACCGTTTGCCGCGGGACGCTCCGACTGTACGGAGGAGTCCGTTCCGGCCGAGAGGGCAAAAAACGGCTTTCTTCAATACATTCACTGAGGCTTTCCGAATGGATGAGATCACTGACAACGATGACGGGTTGACGCCGGAAGCGACCGAGGAGTCGCCTTCGCCCGCCAACGCCATCGCTCGGGAACTGCTCCCCGTTTCGCTTGAGACGGAGATGAAGCGCTCCTACCTCGATTACGCCATGAGCGTGATTGTGGGCCGCGCGCTGCCCGATGTCCGCGACGGTTTGAAACCCGTGCATCGCCGCGTTCTCTACGCGATGCACGAGATCAAGAATACGCACAACAATCCGCACAAGAAGGCGGCCCGCGTCGTGGGGGAAGTGCTCGGTAAGTACCATCCGCACGGCGACTCGGCGGCCTACATGACGATCGTGCGTCTCGCGCAGAATTTCTCGATGCGCTACCCGCTCGTGGACGGTCAGGGGAACTTCGGCTCGATTGACGGCGACAATCCCGCCGCCATGCGTTACACCGAAGTCCGCCTCGAAAAGATCGCCTCGACGACGTTGGCCGACATCAATGAGGAAACGGTCGACTTCACGCCGAACTTCGACAATTCCGAAATGGAGCCCGTAGTGCTCCCGACTCGGCTGCCGCAGCTCCTTGTGAACGGCTCTTCGGGCATTGCCGTGGGGATGGCAACGAATATTCCGCCGCACAACGTGCGCGAGACGATCGAAGCCTGCCTCTTCTGCCTGGAACACCCCGACTGCTCGGTGGACGATCTCATTCCGCTCATGCCCGCGCCCGACTTTCCGACGGGCGGGATCATCTTCGGGCTTTCTGAAGTGCATCAGGGCTACCGCACGGGGCGCGGCCGCGTCGTCATCCGCGCCCGCACGCACCTTGAGGAATGGGGAGCCCGCAAGGACCGCACCCGCATCGTCGTCGACGAGATTCCCTACATGATCAACAAGCGTGCGCTTTACGAGCGCATGCACGAACTCGTGCGCGAAAAGAAGCTCGAGGGCATCTCCGAGATGCGCGACGAGTCGACCGAACAGATCCGCATCTGCATCGACCTCAAGCAGGGCGCCATGCCCGAGGTGGTTCTCAACAACCTCTACAAGCTCACGGCCATGCAGTCGTCCTTCGGGATGAACATGGTGGCTCTCGTAGACGGGCAGCCGATGCTTCTCAATCTGAAGGAACTCATCGAACACTTCATCGCGCACCGTCGAGAAGTGGTGACGCGCCGCACGGTCTTCCGCCTCAGGAAGGCCCGAGAAGCCGGCCACATTCTCGAAGGGCAGGCCGTGGCGTTGGCAAACCTCGACGAATTCATCCGCATCATCCGCGCTTCGAAGACGCCCGAAGAGGCGACGACGTCGCTCTACGAACGCGCCTGGCCCGCGGAATTCGCCCGCGAACTCGTCGCCCGGGCGGGAACGCTGGCCGCGCGGCGCTATCCCGACGGCATGGAATTCGGCCGCGGTCTGCGCGACGACGGCACCTATCTCCTCACGAAGGTGCAGATCGAAAACATCCTCGCGATGAATCTGCGTCGCCTGACGGGGCTCGAACAGGAGCGCGTGCGCAACGACTACCACGCGACGATGGACAACATCATCGACCTTCTCGACATCCTGGCTCGCCCCGAACGCGTCAACGCGATCATCGGCGACGAGCTGAAGGAAATCAGCGAGGAGTACGGCGACGAACGCCGCTCGACGATCGACGTCCTCGGCGATCCGAACTTCAACGAGCGCGATCTGATTCCGAACCGCCGCATGGTCGTCACGCTTTCGCGCGACGGTTTCGTCAAGAGCCAGGAAGTGGCCGACTACAACGCGCAGCGCCGCGGCGGCAAGGGTCGCAAGGTGCAGGAAATGACGCACGACGACGCGGTGGAGGAACTCTTCATTGCGAATTCGCACGACATCATTCTGTGCTTCACGGGCGCGAAGGTCTACGCCCTCGACGTCTTCCGTTTGCCCGAAGGAAAGTCGAGCGCGCGCGGCCGTCCGATCGTCAATCTTCTTCCGCTTGAGGAAGGGGAGAAAATCAGCTTCATGCTCCCGATTCAGGAGTTCACCGACGACCTGCATGTCTTCATGGCGACGAACCAGGGTACGGTCAAGAAAGTGCTCCTCTCGAACTTCCGCGGTAGCCGTCTGAAGACGGGCCTGATCGCGACGGTCCTCAACGAGGGCGAATACCTCGTGTCGGTCGCGCTCGCGAAGGAAGAGAGCACCGTCATGCTCGTCAACGACACGGGTATGTGCATCCGCTTTGCCGATTCCGACGTCCGTTCCATGGGGCGCGTTTCGCACGGTGTGGGCGGCATGCGCCTCCCCGAAGGCTCGGAAATCGTGGCGATGATCGTCTCGAACGACGAGAGCCGCAACGTCCTCATCGTGACGGAAAACGGCTACGGCAAGCGCGTGCCGATTTCAGACTTCCGTCTGCAACGGCGAAACGGCATGGGGCTGCGCGGTATCAAGCCTTCCGAACGAAACGGGCGCATCGTCTCGGCGATTGCCGTGGAGGACTCTGACGACATCATGATCCTCTCGACGGTGGGCAAGGTCATCCGCACGCGCGCTTCCGAAGTGCCCGTATACAGCCGCTTTGCCAAGGGCGTGCGTCTCCTGCGCGTCGAGGACGGTGAAAAGCTCGTCTCGCTGCGACGGGTCGAACGCACGGCCGACGAAGCCGACGAGGATGATTACGAGCGGCTCGATCTGGACGCGGCCGAACTCGAGGCCGTCCGTCACGAAGAGGCCGAGGATCCGACGCCGGAAGACCCCGTCGAAGACGATGTTCCGGAGGACGCCGCCGAAGAGGCTGTTGCCGAGGACGCGTCCAGGGACTGACGAACTTCTCGGAAGTCTTGGTGGAAACGGACACGTTCGACGTGTCCGTTTCTGCTGAGGAAAAGGAAGAAATGCCGCAGATTTGGAATTTTTCCGCGGGCCCCGGAATGCTTCCCCGTCCTGTGCTCGAAGCCGTGCAGAGGGAGTTTCTCGACTACCGCGGACTTGGCGCCTCGATCGTGGAGATGTCGCACCGCACGCACGCCGTCGAAGCGATTGTCGAATCCCTGACCGACGGTCTCCGCGGGCTCCTTGCGATTCCCGAGGATTTTGAGATCTTCTTTACGCAGGGCGGAGGCCGTACGCAGTTCGCGATGGTGCCCGCAAACCTCCTTCGGGGTAAAACGGGCGCTTATCTCGTCACGGGGCTCTGGAGTGCGGCGGCGCTCGAAGAAGCGCGCCGCATCGGCCGCGCTGAAGCGGTCGTCCGCACGGAGGGCGACGTTCCCGACGCCACGGAGTGCGACTGGCCTGATGCCGCCGCCTATGTCTATTACTGCGACAACGAAACGGTGCACGGCGTCGAATTTTCTGCGCCTCCTATGGCGCCCGAGGGCGTTCCGCTTGTCGCCGACATGTCGAGCAACTTCCTCACCCGCCCGATCGACTGGTCGCGCCACGGCGTCGTCTGGGCGGCGGCGCAGAAGAATTTCGCGCCCGCGGGCCTCACCGTCGTCATTGCGAGGCGTGATCTTTTGGGGGGGCTCCTTGCACACATGCCCTCGATGTTCGACTGGGCGCTCTACGCCCGCGAAAAGAGCATGCCCAACACTCCGCCCGTCTTTCAGCTCTACATCGCCGATCTCGTGGCGAAGTGGGTGCGCTCTGAGGGCGGCGTTGAAGAGATGCACCGCCGTGCGCTCGAACGCTCTTCGCTTCTTTACGAAGCGCTCGACGCTCGTCCCGATCTCTACGTCACGAACGTGGCCCGACGGGCCCGCAGCCGCGTGAACGTGCCCTTTGCGCTCAGGAATCCAGACGATCTCGCCGACTTCATTGCGGCGGGCGAACGCGAGGGCTTCCGACAGTTCACGGGCCACGCGAGCGTGGGCGGACTCCGCGTGTCGCTCTACAACGCCATGCCGCTCGAAGGCCCGCGGCGCTTTGCCGAATTTTTGCGCGCCCGGCGTCCGTGAGGACATCCCGTGCGGCAACGAAACGAATCCCTTCAACAAAGGAGACAAGCATGGAACAATCCGTCCGCGTCATTACGATCGACGGTCCCGCCGCAAGCGGCAAGGGTACCGTGGCCGAACGCATCGCGCACGAACTCGGATTTCACTATCTCGACAGCGGGGCGCTTTATCGCCTCGCCACCTACCGCGCTCTGAAGCTCGGGACGCCGTTGGACGACGCCGAGGCGCTCGAACGCGTGGCGAGTGCGATGGCGCCCGTTTTTGAAAAGGGACGCATTCTCCTCGACGGCGAAGACGTGACGCTGCGCATCCGCACCGAGGAGGTGAGCCGCGCAACAAGCCGCGTCGCCGCGGTTCCGGGGGTGCGCAAGGCGCTTTTCGACCTGCAGCGCCGTGCCGCGAAGGCCCCCGGACTCGTCGCCGACGGACGCGACATGGGGACGGTCGTCTTCCCCGAGGCCGACCTCAAGATTTTCCTGACGGCTTCGGCGCGCGTACGCGCCGAGCGACGCGCTCTGCAGCTCGAGGCTCGGGGCGAAGTTGCCGACCGCGAAGCGCTCACGCGTGACCTTGAAGAGCGTGACCGACGGGACCGCGAACGCGCTGAAGCGCCGCTCAAGCCCGCAGCCGACGCGAAGCTTCTCGACACTTCGGCGCTCGGCATCGAGGAGGTCGTCAAAAAACTCCTCGATTGGTGGAATGAAGCACGATAAAGTGCAGTACAATCACAAACTTCCGTGCATCGTGACTTGTCACGGACGCGGAAGTTTTCTTTTTTCTTTGTCTAACTCCGCCCAAGGGATTGTCCCGCGGGTGTGTATACCAACAACTCATGTCCATCAACGAAACCAATAAGCCCGCCGAATCCTTCGCCGAGCTGCTCGAAGAAAGTTTTGCCCGTCACGAAATGCGTCAGGGCGAAGTCGTCACCGCCGAAGTGATCCGCGTGGATTACAACTTCGTCGTCGTCAACGCCGGCCTCAAGAGCGAAGCCTACGTGCCCATCGAAGAATTCAAGGATGACCGCGGTGAAGTGACCGTCCAGCCGGGCGACTTCGTTTCCGTCGCCATTGAATCCGTCGAAAACGGCTACGGCGACACCATCCTCAGCCGTGACAAGGCCAAGCGCCTCGCCGCCTGGATGAACCTCGAACAGGCTCTCGAAAGCGGTGAACTCGTCACCGGTACGGTTACGGGCAAGGTTAAGGGCGGTCTCACCGTCATGACCAACGGCATTCGTGCCTTCCTCCCGGGTTCGCTCGTCGATACGCGCCCCGTCAAGGACACGACCCCGTACGAAGGCAAGACCTTCGAATTTAAGGTCATCAAGCTCGACCGCAAGCGCAACAACGTCGTCGTTTCGCGCCGTGCCGTCGTCGAAGCCAACATGGGCGAAGAACGCGCCAAGCTGCTCGAAACGCTCAAGGAAGGCGCCATCGTCAAGGGCATCGTCAAGAACATCACCGACTACGGTGCCTTCGTCGACCTCGGCGGCATCGACGGTCTTCTCCACATCACCGACCTCGCCTGGCGCCGCGTTCGTCACCCGAGCGAAGTCGTCACGGTCGGTCAGGAACTTGAAGCCAAGGTTCTCAAGTTCGACCAGGAAAAGAACCGCGTTTCGCTCGGTCTCAAGCAGCTCGGCGAAGATCCGTGGATCGGCATCTCCCGCCGCTATCCGCAGGGTACCCGCCTCTTCGGCAAGGTCACGAACATCACCGACTACGGTGCTTTCGTGGAAATCGAAGCCGGCATCGAAGGCCTCGTGCACGTCTCCGAAATGGATTGGACGAACAAGAACGTCGATCCGCGCAAGGTTGTGACGCTCGGCGAAGAAGTCGAAGTCATGGTCCTCGACATCGACGAAGAACGTCGCCGCATCTCGCTCGGCATGAAGCAGTGCAAGGCCAATCCGTGGGAAGAATTCGCCCAGACCCACAAGAAGGGCGACAAGGTCTCCGGCCTCATCAAGTCGATCACCGACTTCGGCGTCTTCATCGGCCTGCCCGGCGGCATCGACGGTCTCGTTCACCTTTCGGACCTCTCCTGGAACGAATCCGGTGAAGAAGCCGTTCGCAAGTACAAGAAGGGCGACGAACTCGAAGCCGTCGTTCTCGCCATCGACACCGACCGCGAACGCATTTCGCTCGGCATCAAGCAGATGGGCGGCGATCCGTTCAGCAACTTCACGAGCACCCACGAAAAGGGTTCGCTGGTGAAGGGTACGGTCAAGTCCGTCGAAGCCAAGGGCGCCGTGATCGACCTCGGCGATGACGTCGAAGGTTACCTGCGCGCTTCCGAAATTGCCGCCGAACGCGTGGAAGACGCGACGACGCGTCTCTCCGTGGGCGACGAAGTCGAAGCGCTCATCACGAACATCGACCGCAAGGCCCGCAGCATCCAGCTCTCCATCAAGGCCAAGGATGCCGCCGAAGCCCGTGACGCGCTCGATCGCCTGAACGCCGATGCCGCTGCCGCCACCGGCACGACGAATCTCGGCGCTCTCCTCAAGGCCAAGCTCGAACAGAAGTAATTCCGTTAGCTCGGTAGGAGGCGTGCCATGGCTGATACCATGACCAAGTCCGAACTGAGCGACGAGCTTTGTGAGCGCCTGCGCGCCGAATCCGGCGAGACGAAGTACCCTCTGCGTCTTTGTCTCGCCGCCACTCGGATCATCACCGACCGACTCGTCGAAGTCCTTGGACAAGGCAATCCGGTCGAGATCCGAGGATTCGGGCGTTTTGCGCATCGCTACCGTCGTGCGCGTCATACGCGCAACCCCATCGTCGGAGATTTCATCGATCTCGACGAACGCGTGACGGTTTGTTTCCGACCCGGAAAGAAACTGCGCGAACGGGTGGATGACGGTAAGGAGTGAGGCCCGAGCTCACGAGACTCCGCCGCTGAATTTCTTCGGAAGTTCGGCGGCTTTTTCATGTCCGTCGCCACCGTTTCTTTGCGGGGGAGGACGGTCGGGCTACGCAGGGAGATCGGTGCGGAAGGCTTCCACGGTCTCCTTGCCGGATGTCTTCAGATTGGCGCGGGCTCGACCTCCCGAGGCCTGCGTTTCGTGCGGCGCGGATCGTGCCGACCGAAGGTATGAAAAAAGGGGCGGTTCCGTCGGGAACCGCCCCTTTTGCCCGCATGGGGATGCGTAGAAGAAAGTCAGGCGTCTGCGCGCTCGTAGACGAAGCGGCCGCCCACCATCGTGGCGTCGACCTTCGCCGTGCGAAGCGTCACTTCCGGATTCGTGAAGATGTCCTCGGAGAGGACGACGAGGTCGGCGTAGTAGCCCGGGAAGAGACGTCCCTTGACGTTTTCTTCGAAGCTGGCGTAGGCGCTCTCGAGCGTGTAGCAGTCGACGGCGTCGTAGATGTCGATCTTTTCGCCAGGCAGCCACCCGCCCTCGGGTTCGCCGCGCAGGTTCCTGCGCGTCACGGCGCAGTAGAGGTTGTCGAGCGGCGCCATGTCTTCGATCGGGGAGTCGGTGCCGAAGCTCGTGTGAATGCCCTTCTTCACCATCGTACCGAAGGCGTAGCTCGTGGCGGTGAGTTCGGGGCCCACGCGGTCTTCGCAGATCTGCATGTCGTAGTGCAGGAAGATCGGCTGCACGAGGGCGAGGATGTCACTTCTGCGGAAGCGTTCGATCTGTTCGGCGTCCGTGATCTGGCAGTGAACGATCCCGAGGCGAAGCGGGTTCGTACCGTCGGGACAGTAGTTTTCATAGCAGTTGAGGACGTTTTCCACGGCGCCGTCGCCGATGGCGTGGATCGCGACGCTGCAGCCGAATTCGACGGCGGTCGACACGAAGGCCTCGATCTGTTCGGGCGTGAGGGTGGCGATCCCCTTGGTCGTCGGATCATCCGCATAGGGACGGCGCAGAAGGGCCGTGCGCGCGCCGAGACTGCCGTCCACGAAAAGCTTCAGGGGGCCGAAGCGATGGAAGGGCGTGCCGCGGTTCGTCGTGTAGCCGCGTTCGAGGAAGGCGCGGTAGTCTTCCGGATTGGGAAAATTCACCTGATGGTAGACGCGCAGCGTCGGATTCATCTGGGTGCGGTTGTAGGCTTCGAGCACCGTCTCCCAGGAGCCGCCCCGCAGGTCGTTCGTCTGCACCGAGGTCACGCCCGTCTCGGCCGCGTGCGCCATGGCGATGCGAAGGAGTTTTTCCGTGTCGTCGACGTCGTGCTTGCCGAGAATGGCGCGGACCTGCGGACGGGCGTTTTCGCGGATGATCCCGTTGGGTTCTCCGTCGGGGTCGCGGTCGATGGCGCCGCCCTCGGGTGCGACCGTGTCGCGCGTGACGCCCGCAAGGCGCAGGGCCGCCGTGTTGGCCGTCAGAACGTGTCCGCAGGCGCGCTCAAAGACGAGCGGATAGTCCGTCGTGATGTCGTCAAGGTCGTGACGCGTGAGCATGCGGTGCTCGTCGGTGAAGTAGTCGTGATTCCAACCCATTCCGTGGAGCACGGATCCGGGCGTCGGACGGTGCTTCTCGATGTATTCGAGCGTGAGGCGCTTGACGTCGGCGATGCTGCGTGCGGTGTGCAGGCGTACGTCGGCGAGTGCGATCCCGGTGTTGAAGAGGTGTTGGTGCGAGTCGTTGAAGCCGGGTACTACGGTGCGGCCCCTGGCGTCCCAACGTTCGGCATCGGCGGGCGCTGCGGCCGAGACTTCCTCAAGCGTGCCGACTGCCTTTACGAGGCCTTCGTCGATCAGAATCGCATCGGCGAAGCGGTCGCGTTCGAGATAGATGTGCGCGTTGTAAATCAAAGTGGCCATGACGATTCTCCGATTACGATTGGTTGCTGAGGGCGTCGTGCTGCTTCTTGAAAAAGAGCTCGTAGAGCGCGAGACCGAAGAGAGGCACCAGGAGCCCAAGGGCGGCGGTGACGGGGTCCTTGGTGACCGTGTTGACGATGAGGCCGATCATGATGCAGCAGACGACGATCACAAGGAAGGGGTAGAGCCACACGCGGTAGGGGCGTTCAAGCGTCGGATACTTGCGGCGCAGCACGATCACCGAGAAGAAGGTCATGCCGTGGAAGATCATGCCGACGACGGCGACGAGGCTCGTGAGCTCGGAGAGGGTGCGCGAGCTCACCAGGACGATCGCCATAATGGCCGAGGCGAGCTGAGCGTTGATCGGGGTCTTCGAAACCGGATGGAGCTTGGCGAAGCTCTTGAAGAGCGCGCCGTCGCGGGCCATGGCGTAGTACATGCGGGGGAAGACCATGATGCAGCCGTTGAGCGAATTGAAGATCGCGAGAATCATGGCGGTGCCGACGATGATCATGCCGGCCGAACCGAAGAGCTCGTTGGCGGCGTGCGTGCCGAGGTAGAAGTCGCCCCCGTTGACGAGATTGACGATCGTGTCGTAGGGCAGAACGCGGTAGACGGCGTAGTTGAAGAGGACGTAGAGGAGGGCGACGCCCGCGATCGAGCCGATCAGAGCGAGCGGAATGTTGCGCTTCGGGTTCTTGATTTCCTCAGCGATGTTGTTGAGGTTCGTCCATCCTTCATAGGCCCAGAGGGTGGCGATCACGGCGAAGCCCACCATGCTGCAGAGTTCGGGAATGCTGGGAAGTTCTCCCGGGAAATAGGTGAGGTCGGGCGATTCGTTCCCCATGAAGAGGCCGCAGACGAGGATGAGCAGAATCGGCAACATCTTGAGGATCATGAAGATGTTCTGCACGAGACTGCCGAAACGGATCCCGCAGACGTTCACGCCCGTAAGGAGCAGGATGGCCGAGATGGCGATGATTTTCTGCGTAAGCTCGCCGAGCGGCACAAAGCTCGAGATCGCCGCGGCGAAGGCGACGGCGAGGGCCGCGATCGAGCCCGAGGAGGAAAGGCAGAAGTTCGCGAAGCCGCACATGAAGGCGACGCGTTCGCCGTAGGCTTCGCGCAGGTATACGTAGTAGCCGCCGGCCTTGGGCATCATGGCTCCGAGTTCGGCAAAGCAGATCCCCGACATGAGGGTGACGAGGCCGCCGATGAGCCAGACGAGAAGGGCGAGGCCGAGGCTCATGCCGCTGCGCTGCAGCACGATGGCGCCGATGTAGAAGATGCCCGAGCCGATCATGATGCCGGCCAGGACGGAAATGCCGCCGAAGAGCCCGACGTCGCGTCGAAGCTCGGTCTTTTCAGACGAAAGCGCGGCAAGGTTGTTGCTGTTGGTTGTCACGGAAAGTCTCCAAGGGATTGCGCACGCTCTCTTCGGGGCGTGAACGCGAGGGTTTATAAAAGAGACAAAAAAGCCGCATCTATCGACGCGGCTCCATGACAGTGCAGAAACAGCGGCCGATAGCTCCTCCGCACGGTATTGCGTGCGGGAGTCCTGCGGATGTTCTCCGCAGAACCAGCTTCAAAAACCCGTCGGTCTTTGCGCTTCGGCGGTTTGACCTTTTGCCGTCGTCGTCGGGCACCCCCTCGGACGGTTACTCTTTCGCACCGCGCCTCTATCCGAACTTGTTTGTCGTAGCGTTACTTTCGCAAATTCCCTTCGCCCTGTCCACCCGAGAGGCCGAGAATGTTCGGAGAAAACGGAGTTTTTCATCGGAGTGCAAAGCCTTTGGGAGGTTTATCTTAGGGCATAGTTGAGAGAAAACTCCCTGCGCAGGCCGCGTTGCGCCTGATGCAAAGGGACTTCCGCCCGCGAAGAGGCATCCCTATCTTGTAAAATGACGCATTTTCTCAGTAGCGGATTTTGGTCATGGATCTCGAACTTTGGCATCTCATTTTGTTGCCCGTTCTATTTGCGGCCGGCTGGATCAGCCGGGGCGTCGAAAAACGCCAGAACGAAGCGGAAGTTACGCAGACCCCGGAGGCCTATTCGCAGGGCGTGACGCTCCTTTTGGCCGGCAAGGAAGACAAGGCGATCGACTGCTTCATCGAAGCGGTGCGGCTTGAACCCGAACGAACGGATCTGCACTTCATTCTCGGGCGCCTCTTTCGCGGCCGCGGAGAGTTCGCCCGTGCGATCCGCGTACACGAGTCGCTCATGAACAACGCCGACCTCCCGACGGAGGATCGGGTCGAAGCCATTCGAGCCCTGGCGGAAGACTTCATGACGGCGGGGCTCTTCGATCGGGCGGAAGAAACCTACCGCATGCTCGCAGACATTCCCGACACGCATCTCGACGCTTTGCGGGCGCTTCTTCGCATCTACATCATCGAGCACGAATGGACGGCGGCGATCGATACGGCGCGCGCTCTGGAAAAGGAAGCCGAGGAGGACCGTTCACAGGAAATCTCCCACTACTATTTGGAGCTCGCCGACACGGCTCTGCGCCAAAAACGCCTCGACTTTGCGGACGAATGCGTCGACGAAGCCCTGCGCACCGTGGCGCATTCGCCCCGCGCCTGGGTGACGCGAGGCGTCATTGCGCTCTCGGCGGGCGATGCGGCGAAGGCCGAGGCCGCCTGGCGTCGGCTCCTCGAATTCGCGCCCGAGTATGTGCCGCTCGTCGCGGGGAAGCTCGCCGACGCGATGGTGGCGCAGGGAAAGAAGGAGGAGGCGCTCGACTTTCTCGTTCGCTGCGGAAACGACCCGGCCGCGACCGACGCGGTCGACGAAATTCTCACCCGCATCGGCAAGCTCGCGGGCGACGAGAAGGCCCGCGTCTTCGCCGAGGAGATCCTTAAGGCGCATCCGACGCTTGCCACCTACGGCGCCTACCTCAAAGGCGCGACGGGCGCCTCGCCCAACGAAAAGATGACGAAAATGCTCTCGGGGATGATGCAGCGCTACGCCAAGCGTTTTTCACGTTACCAGTGCAAGAAGTGCGGCTTTCTCGCCTCGAGCTTTGCGTGGGGGTGTCTCGGTTGCGGCGCCTGGGACAGTTTCCCTCCGCGCAAGATCGACGAGGCCTGAGATTTGTTACAACTCACGAACCTTGCTTTTTCGTGAATCGCCCTCACTCTCTTAGAATGACGGAA
>ERZ773243.2701-NODE-2701-length-14266-cov-6.688270_pt1 | contig 14266 bp, 12 predicted proteins | sample MGYA00580520_ERZ773243 | MGnify/ENA primary metagenome ERZ773243 (study PRJEB29015, sample SAMEA2737747) | human gut metagenome | biome: human gut; feature: human-associated habitat; material: faeces | place: China | collected 2012 ... | reverse complement strand
CGTCTCAGCGACAGCTTATTTATATTATCACATTCACAATCGCTTGTCAACAACTTTTTTATTTTTCTTTTTCGCTGTCCGCTTCGATCATCTCTGTCGTTCGAAACAGCTTAGTTAATATACCATGTCCTTTTCTAATTGTCAATATTATTTTTATTTTACTCATTGTAAAATAATTTATTTTTATAAATATTGTACTCAATGTTAATGTATATATTACTGCTCCTATCAATATTCCTAATATCATATATATTCTGATTTCTCCATCATTAAAGAACCATATATTATATAATACAATTATTCCTGCTAATATCCAATATATTATATCTTCTAGGTATGTAACTAAATCTGGTGTTTTAAATGTTTTCCTTAATGCTCTAAAAAAGTCAAATAACACTCCTAATCCAATTCCTGTTAATGAAAAAACTATAAATAAATATGTTTGATTTTCTACCATTTTATGCCTTTCTTTTATTTAAAGATTTTGCTTAATAATGATGTTCCTCCATTTTTTTCTGGTACTTTTTGACTATATGTTAGGCTTGAAATTTCTCCATCAACTATTACTTCTGATGTATCTAAACTTAATTTATTTATTCTAATATTTTCTCCTTTTACTGTAAGTAATCCTAATTCTGTATCTATCATTACTACTTGATCATCAAAACTTAATACATCATTTACTCCTGATACATTAAGCTTTTCTCTATTTTCTAATACTATATTTTGAACAATGTTTTGATTAATTGTCGTACTTTTTCTTTCTTCTATCATAATTTAATATCATCCTTTCTCTTTTATACTAAATTATAATATGCTGTTAATATAATAAATATAACTAAAAAGAGCACATAAAATTATGCGCTCTAATTAATTATTTTAATCTTTCTTCAAGATTTTTTAACATATTTTGATATTTTTCAAGTTTTGCTTTTTCTTCATTAATTTTAGCTTCTGGAGCTTTATTAACAAATCCTGGATTTGAAAGCATTTTACTTGCTCTTTCAATTTCAGCAATAACTTTTTTCTTTTCTTCTTCAATACGTTTTCTTTCTTCTTCAATATCAACAAGTTCTTCAAATGGTATATATAATTCAATCCCATCTGTTATGATTGATAATGCATTTTGTGCAATTCCTTCTTTGTTTTCTTGAACTTTGATATTTTCACTATATCCTAATTTCTTTAAAAATCCTTCAGATTGATTTATTAAATATTTATATTTTGTTGTTACAAATATTAATTCTGTCTTTTTTGATGGATGTACATTTGAACTTGCTCTTAAATTACGAATTCCTATAATTATTTCTTTTAATTTTTCAATTTCTTCTTCATCAGCTTTAAAATTATATTTTTCATCAAATTGTGGGAATTTTGAAATCATTATACTTTCATCAATATTAAATAATTGTAAATATATTTCTTCTGTTATAAATGGCATAATTGGGTGTAATAATTTTAATGAATTCATTAATACTTCATTTAATGTTACTTGTGCCATTAATTTGCTTTCTTTATCATCACCATATAAACGTGTTTTTACAATCTCTATATACCAATCACAGAATTCATTCCATATAAAGTCATATATTTTTTGTGTTGCAACTCCTAAATCATAATTTGTAATGTTTTCATTTACTTCTTTTGATAATGTATTTAATTTTGATATTATCCATTTATCTTCTTTAGCTAATTTTGCTATATCAATTTCATCTAATTTTGGTAATTTTTCAACACCATCTAAATTCATTAATACAAATTTTGCAGCATTCCATAATTTATTTGCAAAGTTTGAGGCTTGTTCTAGTTTTTCTGGCATATATCTTATGTCATTTCCTGCTGAAATTCCTAAAACCAATGAAAATCTTAATGCATCTGTACTATATTGATCAATAACTTCTAATGGGTCTATTCCATTTCCTAATGATTTTGACATTTTTCTACCTTGACTATCTCTTACAATACCATGTATTAATATATCACTAAATGGTTTTTGTTTCATACATTCTAATCCAGAAAATATCATTCTTGCTACCCAGAAGAATATTATGTCATATCCTGTTACTAATACATTTGTTGGATAAAATGTTTTTAAATCTTCACTATCCATATTAGGCCAGCCAAGTGTTGAGAATGGCCATAATGCTGAACTAAACCATGTATCAAGAGAATCTTCATCTTGATGTAATTTTGTTGAACCACATTTTTCACATTTTTCTGGTGCTGTTTTGCTTACATTTATATGTCCACATTCATCACAATAATATGCTGGTATTCTATGTCCCCACCATAATTGACGTGATATACACCAATCTTGAATATTTTCCATCCAGTTAAAATATGTTTTTTCATATCTCTTTGGAATAAATTTTATATCATCTTCCTTAACTGCTTTTATTGCAGGTTCTGCTAATTCTTTCATTTTTACAAACCATTGATTTGATATTCTTGGTTCTACTGTATTATGACATCTATAACATTTTCCAACATTATGTGTATAATCTTCTATTTTAACAAGTGCACCTAGTTCTTCTAGTTTTTTTACTATTAGTTTACGTGCTTCTAATGTTGTTAATCCTTTATATTCTGGTACTAAATCTCCCATTATTGATGAATCATCAAATACTTCTACTATTTCTAGATTATGTCTTAATCCTGCTTGATAATCATTCATATCATGTGCTGGTGTTATTTTTACACAACCTGTTCCAAAGTCTTTTTCTACAAAGTCATCTGCAATTATTGGAATTTCTTTATTCATAATTGGTAATATACATGTTTTTCCAATTATATCTTTATATCTTTCATCTTCTGGATGTACTGCAACGGCACTATCTCCTAGCATTGTTTCAGGTCTTGTTGTTGCAACTATTACATATCTGTCTGTTCCTTTTATTTGATATCTTATATGCCATAAATGTGATGGTTCTTCTTCAAATTCAACTTCTGCATCTGATAATGATGTATGACAAGATGGACACCAGTTTATCATTCTTGTTCCTTTATATATTAGTCCTTTTTTATATAAATTTACAAATTGTTCTAATACAGCTTGTGATAATCCTTCATCCATTGTAAATCTTGAACGTTCCCAATCACATGAACAACCTAATTTACGTTGTTGTTTTTGGATTGTTCCTCCATATTCTTTTGTCCAAGCCCATGCTCTTTCCAAAAATTGTTCTCTTGTTATATCAGCTTTTGTTAATCCTTCTTCTTTTTTCATTTTTTCTACAACTTTTACTTCTGTTGCAATTGCTGCATGGTCTGTTCCTGGTACCCATAATGTGTTATATCCACACATTCTTTTATATCTTATTAACATATCTTGCATTGTTCCATCTAATGCATGTCCCATATGTAATTTTCCTGTTACATTTGGTGGTGGCATTACTATACAAAAACTTTCTTTTCTTTTATCCATTGATGGCTTGAAATAACCTTTCTTTTCCCATTCATTATATAAATTTTCTTCAAATTCTTTTGGATTATATTTATCCATTAATTTATGATTACTCATATCTTTTCTCTCCTTTTTAATAAAATTTAACAATATATTTACAAGAATATATTTCATCTGGTTCTATTGATAAAATATTTTCTTTTTCTTTATAAATTTGATTACTATCAATTTTATCTGCTGTGTTTTGCCATGGTTCTATACAGACGAATGGTGCTCCTTTTTTTGACCATAATGCTAAATATGGAAAATCTGTAAAGTCAAATTCTAATATTTTTTTATTAGTATTTCTATTTTGCAATATTACTTTATTTGATTTTATATTTTTCATTATTATTGCATCATTATCAAATATATTTTCTGTTAGATGAATCTTATTTTCTTCTAAGATATTTGTGGCATTTTCCATATCTATTAATCCATTTCTTAATTTCAAAAATTCTATATTTTCTTCATTTTGTTCAAATACTATCTCATACTCTCCTGTACTATAATCACATTTAAATGCAGGATGTCCTCCTATACCAAAATAAATTTTTTTATTATCTATATTTTTTACTTCATAAGTTACTTGAAGTGCATCTTCTACAATCTTATATATAACATGTAATTCAAATTTATATGGATATTTTTCTAATGTTTGTTCATTATATTTTAATATATAATGATTTTCTTCTATTTCTTGAAATTCCATATCTCTTGCAAATCCATGTTGAGACATTTCATATATTTTTCCTTCTATTTGTGTTTTTCCCTCTTTTATTTGTCCCACTATTGGAAATAATATTGGTGATTGTCTATTCCAAAATGTTTTTCCATCAAATAACATTTCGTTTCCATCTTTTAAGATACTTGTTAATTCTGCACCTTGTCTTTTTGATTTTATTTTTAACATTATAAAATTCCTCCTTTATAGAACAAAAAACTCACTCTTATGTTTTCACATAAGGGCGAGTTCTATATCTCACGGTACCACCTTAATTATTATCTTTTGATAATTTCTCAATTTACTTTAACGCAGTATTACGAATAATCTTACTACTATTTCAGATTATCAACTCAAAAGCTACCTTCCATTTGCCTTTATTTAAGAAGCTTTCAGCCCACGACTTCTTTTCTCTACAAATAGTTCAAATGTACTCTTCTTTTTCTTCGTTTTTATTATGTCATTATATTATCACTTTTTTATGTGAATTGCAATAGTTTGAAATATTTTTTTCTATGTTTGAGAATATTTTCTTGTTGGTCTATAAAAACAATGATTTCCATATCTTGTGTGAAATGTTCCAGAACCATTACTTGGAAAAGTTGATGAACATGTTGGTCTAAATGGATTCAAATACCATAAACAATCACCTATTTCATTAAGTTTATTACCAGACAATGCCCAATCAGCAATATAATAATGAATATCTGTTGGAGTCATGTTATATATATTTTGTAAATTATATTGATTTCTTATTGTTTCTCTTGCACAGTCATATTGCCCTTTTTGAAATATTATATTTCTTAAATTACCACCTTGTGAAACTCTTGCATATTCTCCATCTGTTGCATTTACCCTATTTAAAATTGATGTTGCAACAGCCTTCATTCCATTGTCTCCTTCGCCACCAGCTTCACATTGCACAATTCTTGCTAATAGCTCTCTATCTGAATATGCCATAAAAAAACACCACCTCATATTATTTTATGAAGTGATGTTCTTTTTGTGATTTTATTTTAAGATTGATTTATATATTTTCCAATCTCTCATTACTTTTCTTACATACATATTTGTTTCTTTAAATGGTATATTCTCTGCATCTGTTCCATCTTCTTTTAATGTATCTTGACTAATCCATTTGTCAACATTTCCATGTCCTGCATTATATGCAGCTATTGCTAGCTCTACACTATTATATTTTTCTATTAATTGTGAAAGATATATTGTTCCTATTTCTATATTAATTTCTGGATCTAATATATTTTCATCTGTTAATTCAATATTATTCTTTTTAGCAATTTCTTTTGCTGTTGAATCCATTATTTGCATTAATCCTTTTGCCTTACTTTTTGATATTGCATTTGGATCGAATTTACTTTCTACCTTTATAACAGCATACAATAATTCTTTTTCTACTCCATATTTTTCAGCATATTTTTCTACATATTGCCTATAATCTGTTTTATATAACATTCTTAATATAATTGTTTTTCCCCAGTATACTGCAAATATTAATATTGCAAGTATAGCTATTATTTTTATTACCTTGTTCATTCTATTTGCAGGTATTCCTCCTTTGTTGATTTTTTTAATGTTATTTCTTTAGCCAGTTTTTACCATCTACAATTTTTGAAATCATCATTGATGATGCAGTATCTCCAACTACATTTAGCATTGTTGCTGGTGCATCTATTATCGTTGCAATTATTGTTAATATTGGTAATGCTACTGTTGGACATCCTAGCATTGTAATTATTAACATTTCTGAAATTGTTCCTCCACCAATTGGAACTGCTGTAACTAATAATGTTGATACTAAAGCTATTGCTAATATTCCTAATATGCCTGTTCCTGTTGATACATTCATTCCAAATAAACATACTAAAAACATTATTTTAAAAACTGAACCTATTATAGATCCATCTTTATGAAAACTTGTTCCTAATGGTATTGCTGTTTCTGCAACATCTTCTGGAACTCCAATCTTTTTACTGCATTCTATATTTACTGGAATTGATGCTGCACTTGAACATGTTCCAAGTGCTGTTGCTGTAGCTGGCAATACATTTTTCCAATATAAATTTATTCCCTTTTTGCCTCCTGCAACAAATGCATATATAGAATATATTATTAAATAATATAAAATTGATACAATTGTATATATTACAAATGTTTTTAAATATCCTACAACTATCATTTCTCCAAAGCTTCCAACTAATGCCGCAAAATAACACCCTAAGCCTATTGGAGCATAATACATTATTAGTTTTACAACATTATTTATTATTTCATTTGCAGATTCTAAAAAATCTACAACAGGCTTTGCTTTTTCTCCTGTAATATTTATTGCTAATCCAAAAATAATTGAAAATACTAATAATGCTATTATATTATCTTTAGATAATAATTTTGTAAAATCATTTACAGTTAACAAACTTGCTGTTCTTTTTAATATTCCTATTTCTTCATTTTCTTGTGTTTCTTCATCTGTTGTTTCTTGTAATGATTGCTTTATTTTTTCACCATCTTCTGGCTTTACTAATTTTATAAAATATGTACTAGCAAATCCTATTAAAACTGCTATTATTGATGTTATTATAAATACTAAAAATGTTGCCCCTACTATTTTTCCAAGTCTTTTTGGTGATTTCATTTTTGATATTGATGTTGTAATTGTTAAAAATATTAATGGTGTTATAACTACTAGTAATAAATTCAAAAATATGTCTCCTAAAGGGCTTAAAACTGTTGCTTTTTCTTTAAATATAAATCCTACAATTGCTCCTATTATTATTGATACTAATAATATAATTGTTGATTTGTAGTTTGATAATAATTTTTTCATAATTATTTCATCATCTCCTTTTTAGTGTGTAGGAAAAATCGCCTAGTAGGTGATTTTTCTGTACAGAATAAATATGTGGATTATTAGAATTTCTAAGCAATTTCCATTGCATAGAAATTCTTAAATCTACTTTTTACAAATTTATCCTATCACAATTTTATGCTATTTTCAATAAAATATTTATTAATATTTTCTATTTCAAAAGCCAATTGGCTAAATCATATATTTGAATTCCTTCATATTGATAATCCTCATGTCTAGTCCTTGAAATTATCATTTTAGGATAAGCATCTTTTATTTTTAATAATGGTCTTACTTCTCTCTCAAAAGTCTTATCATCACTTATATTATCAGAAACTTGAATATATATTTTTTCATTCATCTTCATTGCAACAAAATCTATTTCAGCATTATAGAGTTCACCAACATAAACCTCATACCCTCTCCTTAGTAATTCAATTGCAACTATGTTTTCATATATTCTTCCATAATTCATATTTTTAGTTCCAAGCTTCGCATATTTGAAAGTCTGATCTACTAAGTAATATTTATCTACAGAGGACAAGTATCTTTTTCCTTGAATATCATATCTTCTTATTTTATAAAAAGCAAAAGCATCACATAAATAATTTATATAATTAGATATTGTTTTATCATTAGTATTTATATTATTTTCATTTAATTTATTTGCAACTTTCCTATATGATGTCAAATTCGAAACATTATCCATCAAAAATTCAGTTAAACTATCCATTAGTCCAATATTTTGAATATTATATTTTTGTTGTATATCCCTAACAATTAAGGCATTATACACTTCATTTATATAGTTATATTTTTGCTTTACATCATTATAAATATATGAGCCAGACATTCCTCCTTCAAGAACATATTTTTCAAAAGCATCTTGAATATTTTCATACTTAAAATATTCAATAAATTCTTTAAACGAAAATGGATATATTTGTATTTCATATGTTCTACCTGTAAATAATGTTGCTAAATCACTACTTAATAAAAAGGCATTTGAACCTGTTATATAAATATCAAATTTTTCTTCTGCATGTAAACTATTTATCGTTCGTTCAAATTCTTTACACATTTGAACTTCATCTATTAATACAAAATTATTTTTTCCTTCTATATATTGTTTTTCAATAATAGTATATCATTCACTTCGCAAAAAATAAATATTTTTATTTTTGCGAAGCGTGCATTATAATTATATACTATTATCATATTAATATTCAAGCTTTCCAACATATTTATATTATAAAAAATTTTTCTTTAATTTGTTTTCATTCAATTTGAGTTCTATTATTAAATAAAAGAGATAAGATTTTTAATCTTACCTCTTCAATTTATTTAGACATAACTTCACATATTAAATTACTTAATTCTGTTGGATTTTCAATATTTAAACCTTCAATTAATCTTGCTTGAGCATATAATATTTGAGTATATTTCTTTAATTCATCTTTATCATTTTTATACAAATCTTTTAATTTATTTGCAATTTCATGATTTGCATTAATTTCAAGTATTGTTTGTGCTTTAATATCTTGGTTATTATTTGGCATTGCATTTAATGTTTTTTGCATTTCTACAGATATTGCACCTTCACTTGTTAAACATACTGGATGATTTTTTAATCTATGTGTAAATCTAACTGCTTGTACCTCAGAATTTAAAGCTTCTTTCATTGCAGTAAACATATCTTTATTTTCTTCATTTTCTTTTTTCAATTCTTCTTTTTCTTCATTTGAATCTAAGTCTAAATTATCTGCACAAGCATTTTGGAATGTTTTTTCTTCATATTTATTTAAAACTTGGAATACAAATTCGTCAACATTATCTGTTAAATATAATATTTCATATCCTTTATCTTTTAAGATTTCTACTTGTGGTAATAAATCTATCTTATCTATTGATTCACCAGATGCATAATAAATTGCTTTTTGGTCTTCTTTCATTCTCATTACATATTCTTTTAATGTTACTAATTTCTTTTCTGTTGAAGAATAGAATAATAATAAATCTTGAAGTTTGTCTTTGTTCATTCCATAATCACTATATGTTCCATATTTTAATTGAACTCCAAATACTTTGAAGAATTCTTCATATTTTGTTCTGTCTGATTTTAACATATTTTCTAATTCTGATTTTATTTTGTTTTCAATATTCTTTTCAATTACTCTTAATTGTCTATCATGTTGTAATACTTCTCTTGATATATTAAGTGATAAGTCATCACTATCTACTAATCCTTTTACAAATCCAAAATAATCTGGTAATAAATCTGAACATTTATCCATTATTAATACACCATTTGCATATAATTGTAGTCCTTTTTCATATTCTTTTGTATAATAATCATATGGTAAATGTGATGGAATATACAATAATGCATCATATTTATATTGTCCTTCTACTGATGAATGTATTACTTTTAATGGTGCTTGGAAATCATTGAATTTTTCTGTGTAAAATTCATTATATTCTTCTTCTTTTATTTCTTTTTTATCTTTTTTCCACAATGGAATCATTGAATTTATTGTTTCTGTTTCAATAACTTTTTCTGTTTCTTTTGAACCTTCTTTTGTTTTCTCATGTTCTACATCCATTTGAATTGGATATGAAATATAGTCTGAATATCTTTTTATTATCCATTGTATTTTATATTCCTCTAAGAACTCACTATATTTTTCTTCTTCACTGTCTTCTTTTATATGTAATGTGATTTTTGTTCCTACCTCTTTTTTATCACATGGTTCAATTGTGTATCCTTCTACACCTTTTGATGTCCAGCAATATGCTTGTTCACTGTCTATAGATTTACTTTCTACTTTTACTTCATCACTTACCATAAATGCTGAATAAAATCCTACACCAAATTGTCCTATTATATTAATGTCTTCTTTTTTATCGTTTTGTTCTTTGAATGCTAAAGATCCACTTTTTGCAATTGTTCCAAGGTTTTTATCAAGTTCATCTTCTGTCATTCCACAACCATTATCTGTTATTGTTAATGTTCTTTTTTCTTTGTCAATATCAATTTTTATTTTTAAATCTTCTTTATTTATTTTTAAGTTTTTATCTGTTAATGAACGGTAATATAATTTGTCCATTGCATCACTTGCATTTGAAATTAATTCTCTTAAAAATATTTCTTTATTTGTATATATTGAATTTATCATTAAGTCTAATAGTCTTTTTGATTCTGCTTTAAATTGTTTATTACTCATTTTAAATTCCTTCTTTCTTTTTTTATCTTTGGTTATTATATCACTTATTTTAGCAGTGTCAATAGTAAAGTGCTAATTTATTAAAATTATTTTTTATCAAAAGAGGAAGATACGAAATGTATCTTCCTCTTTGCAAATAAACAATTGCACTTGTTTACTCAAAAAAATTAATGTACTTTATATAATTTTCCATTAATATTTAAACTATAAAGATGCTCTACACCTTTAATGTCTTTGGTTTTGCACAAGCCATAGCAATAATTTTCGATATAATTAGGTAATACTTGAGTAATTGTTTCAGTTTTAGGAGTATCCCATTGGTCTAAACATTCAAAGTATTGCCAACAAGAAATTTTATTATTTTTCTTGCTAATTGCTAATGTATGAGTAAATCCAAAACTTTCTACTTCTAAATCTCCCATATAATCAAGATTACACTCATATTGGTATTTATTGGCATAGTCTGGTCGATCTCTATAAATAATATATTTTCTGCCAATAATAACTCGATCACCATAAGTAGGGTCTGATTTGCGATCTCCATCCCATTCTCCGCTTATAAATTTATTCAAGTCATTTTCAATATACCAATCATATCCAAATTGAACACCAGCATTTTTAAGCATCTTTTTAAAATTTTCATTTCGTTTTTCTACTGTTTCTCTTTCACTTTCAGCCTTTTTTTCCTGTTCATGTTGCTCTAGCGATTGAATATTCACTTTAGCATACCCATGGACTTCTCCAGCATACTTCATAGATGCCAGAATTCCTTCTTTCTGATAATCTAATGTTTTTTTGCCAAATGAATAAATTGTATATTTTTTGCTCCAATGTCCTTTTCTATATAACTCAAGTGTTATAGGAAAATTATCTGTGTAAATATTAATAATTTTACCATTTGCTTCCCTCCAGTTCCTAGCTGCATCATATGTTGAAATAGTACCATCTGCATAAGTGACTTTCAAATATACATCATAATCGTTTTCACTTGCATATACAACAAATGGCATAGTTACAAACAAAAGTAATACCACAAGAGATGAAACAATATTTTTTTGAAACTTTTTCATTTGAATGATTTTCCTCCCTGAAAATTTTTTCTTTTTATATTAAAAATACTAAATGTGCAACTTTAGTATTCTTAAAACAATAAAAACATGGGATATTTTACAATTTTCTCTTTGAAATTATACCATTTTTATGTTAATCAGTCAATATGTTTTAAAAACTATTTTCCATCATTTTATTATATACGCAAAAAGAACTCCTATTATTGGAGTTCCTTTTGCTTTTAACAAACTATTTTACTATCTTTGGCAAATTTTACAACCTCTCGCCAAATGTTTTCACACTCAATTTCGACAGACCATGCTTTACAATACATTTTCAAAGGATTTTCATATTTTCCCTTTATATTGTACAAGCCTTTTCCTCTTGGTATAATTTCAATTTTTTCTTTTGAATCATAATACTGCCAATTTCCACTATTGAAAACTAAATAAATTTTTCCACTTTTGGCTACCAATACTTTAGTAACTTTATTGTTCTTAACCGTGATTTTTGTATACTGATTGTCTTTGGTAATTTCAAAAATCCGTTCTACATCTTTCAGCATCATATTGCCACATTCCTTTCTTTTCATTTGTTAAAAGTTTAATACAAATTTGATATTATATTATATTCAAACTTGTCTTGAAATATGACAAAAATTATTTATTTCCTTTTTGTAAATATTCTACATATTCTTCTAAACACATATTAAGTTCATTCATTCTTTTTGCATTTTCTTCTCCAACATACCTCCAATGCCAAGATTCATATGCTATTTTTGTTTCATCTTCTTTATCTTCTGGATATCTTAAAATAAATCCATAATTTTCTGCATTTTTTAATAGCCATTTGTATTCAGATGTTTTGGCAAAAGAATTATCAACATAATTAAAATCTACTGCTAGTCCTAAATTATGATCACTTCCACCAGGTCTATTGATATACTCTAATGTTAATTTATCAGCTTCTTCTTGTGATTTTCCTTGTTTTAAATATTTTTTTACACTTGCATCATATAATTCTTTTTGCCTTTTTACACTTCTATATGTTGATTGACACCAAATACTAGTATTTCCTGCTTTTTTCATTGCATTTATCATATCTTTTAAATATTTCACAGCTCTTGCATCAAATTGTTTTGGGTCTTTTGAATTATCTATATTTGCCAATTCAACTTCAAAGTCTTCAGGTAATAAATTATCATAATTTGCTAATCTCAATTTCCAATCTGTTATTTCTACTTTATTTGTTGTTTGTGTTGAATTTGTACTTGTATTAGTAGTTTGCGTTGGCATATTAATATTATTTGTTTCAGTTGTTGACTGTGATTCTTTTATATCTGTTCCTTTTCCAGATACTTCTATGTTTTTACCTTTTTTATTATTAATAAACATAATTATTAATATTGGAATGGCTATTACCATAAATACCTTTTTTTTATTTAATTTTGGCTCTTCCATTCTCTTTGCTTTTTTTCGGCGTTTTCTATTTTTGTTATTTCTATTATTGCTATTATATTGTGGTCTATAACTTACAGTTTTTGCACTATGTTTTGAACGATGACTACTTTTTCGCCTATAATTTCCATTTCTATATATATCTTCCATTATAGCTCCTATAAATATATTTTCTTGCCATCATTATAACACTTATTTTCTTATTAATCAAATAAATAAACAGATATAAAAAAATCAATTGCTATACATATTAAAATTGTTAATATGACTATTATTGCTATTTTTATTATTTTTCTTTTAAGACTTAATATAAATAAATACAATTATTATTTTGAATTTTCTATTTTATGATATGCTACTGTTTTTTCATAGTTTTCTAATACTTCACTATCTGTTAACGTTCTATTATATATTCTAGCAGAGTACATTTTTCCTGTAAAGTATTCTGTAATAGCATTCCACATTGATTTTCCTATTTGAAAATATTTTATAGATGGAATATCATTAGTTCTAAAATTTTCCCAATAACTTTGGCTTATTTTTGCTTCTTTTATAATTTGACCATCAGAATATATTTTATATATTGAATTTTCATAATTATATGTAGCTGTAAACATTACATCTTGGTTTAGCTTAATATTATATCTAATTGCTAGATTATGTTGAGCATTATTACCCTCCCATACATCTTTATTTCCACAACTATTATATCCAAAATTCGTAACAATAGTATTTTGATGATAGCTAAACATTCTCATACATAGTCCTGCAGTACCACTATTTTTTCCATTATATGCTGAAAATAACGGTACAAATGAAAATCTGTTGTTACCACATTTCTCTATATTTCCATAAAATTCTAATGTTATTTCTTTATCTACATTCAAATTTCCATCAATTGTTATATAATCATTTTTACCATCAAAATAAAGTGCATTATCTCTATATCCTCCACTTTCATTTTCATCATCAAATCCATATACTTTTACTCCTTCTCCCCATGAACTAGAGTCTTCCATGTTTATTGCGTCTGCATTAAATATTAATCCATCTGTTACAGCTAGCCCATTTGCATAAGATATTTGCATATATTTATCTTCTTCTAATTGATTAATTTGTCCTTCTTCATAATTTACTACCCATTCGTTTTTGGTTTTTCCATACTTTTCGATTTCAGTATCTTTTTCTATAAAATACCACCCTGTTCCGTATTTTTCTTGTTTATCTGTATCTAATATAACTTTCCATTGGTTACCACTTACTAAATCCTTATCATGAAGTGGCTCTCCTAAATATATTATATTTTCTTCTCCTATATTTTTTTGCATATTTGTATATGTTACTACTAGTCTTATTGCCTCTTCTTCTGTTTTGGCTTCTGATAACATTTTGGCTTGTTTGGCTTTTGTTGTTATCCCACTATTTCCTGTTAATGCTGATATTGTTACTCCTGCTAATATTAACATTACTATTATTGTTACTGCTAATGCTATTAATGTTACT
>ERZ773243.2698-NODE-2698-length-14282-cov-27.065720_pt1 | contig 14282 bp, 18 predicted proteins | sample MGYA00580520_ERZ773243 | MGnify/ENA primary metagenome ERZ773243 (study PRJEB29015, sample SAMEA2737747) | human gut metagenome | biome: human gut; feature: human-associated habitat; material: faeces | place: China | collected 2012 ... | reverse complement strand
GTACCTAATAGCTTGCCAAAGCTATATTTATTATATGCCCTTACGGGCGCACCTGAAGCTGCTCGGCAGCTCCGCCAAGCCATGCGTCCATGAACGGCGAAAGGTAGTTTTCGAGTTCGGGGTAAGAGGATAGTATCGGGAAAATATCCTCGTACCGACGGTTCAGAAATTCGACGGCGTGCGGGAAGGTGCAATACTTGCCGCCTTTGTAGATTTTGAGATACCAGATAATTGCCGCAAAGAGGATGATGGGCGATTCTACGAAGAAGTCGCCCTGCTTCTGCACCCACGTCTTGTTCAAATTAAGCATAATCGTGTAGGCACTCTCGTATGCGTCGGTAATGTCTTCCATGAAGTCGGGATGTATGGGGTTGCAACGGTGCGAGCGTCGCGGGTCGTCGAAATTGATCACATAGAATTTCGGCTTCACCTCGTACCCGTCCAAATGGTTCATCAGGTGGTTGTAGGCAATGGTCGAGAGGTCTGGAAACTTGAAGTCGTAGATATACATCGAGTAGCCCTTTTCGATCTGCTGCTTGATGTAGGAATTGACCACCGCGTATGATTTTCCGCTGCCGGGTGTGCCCAATACGATGGAGGCACGCTGGGGCAAAAGGATATTGATCCAGCCGTTGTGCCACCTCTTTTTATAGTAGAAACGGGTGGGCAGGTTCACGGAGTATTCGTTGGTCAGAAGGCGTGTCTCCTGCATGAACGATTCGTTCTCGTTGTTGAACGGGTCGTCCATGAGGTTGTTCTTCAAAAGGCGGCTCGCCCACAATCCCGCCATGAGGAGGCAGACGTATCCCGCCGCCACCGTTGCGATGTAGAGTATCACCGTCGCCGTGAGCGGCAGCGGCAGGTCGAGCAGCCACCAGTTCAGGAAGAACAGCACGAAGCCCGCCACGAGAGCCGTGCCGATTCTCGGCCACGTGATCTTCTCGTCCTTCACGCCCGTCGTCCCCAAGCACGAGAGGGCGAGCAGTACGACGGCAAAGAGTTTCGTGTAGAGTATCGAGTGGAACAGGTGCGCCGTGCGGTCGAAGTTCATCAGGATTCTATCGACCACGCCGATATTCACGCCCCACGCGAGTACCGCTTCATAGCAATACCAATACACGTTCATTACTACCAATAATATACTTACGGCACGCAGAAAATCCATGATTTTCGCCAATGCCCGAAGATCGTCTTCTTGTTGCATAATGATTAGGATAATTAGATTTTACGATGTTTTCTTTTTTTCTTCTTTCGTCGCAGCATTTCGCGCATGAAGGCTTCCTCCTCCGTGTCCGCCGCGCCCCCTTCGGTCGAGAGCACCCCCCAGCCTCCGGCGGCAATGCCGTCATCGGACAGGCTTTCAGCCAGCCTTACGGTGTCGGGCGTGTCGTGCAGCGGCAGGGATATGGAAAGGGAGATGCCCGGACGCGGCGGCTCGAAGTGCTCCTGCAAGGCGTTCGCTGAAAGCTCCTTGCCCATGCGCGAGCCGTTCAGTACGCACCCCGTGCGGTGGTCGATGAACGTCGCGCCGTAGATACGCCCCGTATCGGTTTCGCGCAGCACGACATCCACGCCTTTGGCTCGGAGCAGGGCGATGAACTCCGCACGGTCTTTCGTCCGGCGCAGGGCGGCCATCGCCGTCGCTTTGGTCATGTCGCCGAGCTTCCGCTCCTTGATCTGCTCCTTGCTTGCGGCGCACCACCTCCCGAACGCCTCGTACCCGTAGCGTTTCCCGAAGCGGGAGGCTTTGATCGGCGTGCCGGCCTTGTTTCCCTCGCCGTCGAGCGCGGAATACACGAACCCGCCGTATTCCCTGCCTCGCACCTCCCCGCGACACTCCTCTACGGTTACATTGTAGAGGGCGAGCAGGGCGCGGTACTCTCCGAGCGTCTGGAAACGGTATTTGCCCGATATGCCTTTCAGCACGTTCCCGATCTGCTTCTTCACGTCGCCCGCCGCCGCATCCACCGCACGGAGCGGTTCGTGTTGCGTCTGCCGCTTGCGTTCGGCGGTGTGCAGTCCGTATTTCTGTTCCAATGTGCGGGTAATGTTCTTGCTGCGGCGACGGATGAAGCTGTCGCCGATTTTCCGCCCCGTCTCGTCCACCGATAGCGTTACGATATGCAAGTGGTGGCGGTCTATGTCCTCGTGCTTGAATACGGCATAGGGCTGGTTGCCGTAGCCGAGCTTTTCGAGGTATTCTCCGGCTATGGCCGTCAGTTCCGCATCGTCGAGGCGGTCGTCGGGGTGCGGATTCAGGGAGATATGCACGACGGGTTTCGAGGTTCGCACCTGCGGCGGCATACAGCGTGCGAAGTCCTCCGCCGCCTGCCGTATGTCGAATGTTCCCGTGCCGTCGTCGAAAATCTTGTGCGTCAGAAGCAGCCGTCCTTGCCCCTCGTTCACCTTCTCCCCGTTGTACGCCAAAGCCCCGTAAAGGGAGCTTCCTACACTGATTTTGGCAACCATCGTTGCTGAAATTCATGTGTCAGGGCGAGGATTTGACGGCTCAATCCGGCCAGTTCGACGGTCATTTTCTCCAACTTGTAAAGCAAGGCCATCGCCTTCTTCTCCGAAAAGCGGCTTTTCAGTTCTTTTACGGTTTGATTGTAATTCACTCCGACGGCACGGTATTGCGCGTGCAAGGAGGAGAGTTTGGTGTAATAATCGACGAGCGTCTTATCGACTTTCAGCACGCGAAATTTGGCTCCGAACACACGGGCTTTGACGAAGACCGCTTTTGCGTACACGCCCGACTGCTCGTACATGGCGAGGAAACGGGCGTATTCCTCGTCCGTGAAGCGCACCATGACTTGGTGGCTGGCCTTGTCGGGTTTGGGCGGTTTGCCCCCGACGTTTCTTTTCTTACCGTTCATATTTTATGGATTTAGCGGTTACGCGACATAAGCCACCACACCGTTCCCAACCGCAGGTTCGAGATCAGGGCTGCCCGACTTCGGAGGGACAGCCCAGCCCCCTGCAAGGGCAAGGTTTTCGGGAGTAACCCGAAAAGTATCGAGTAACTCGATACACACCTTGCTATGTTCCGACGAACATAAAAATCCGTCGGAAGACGGATTGCGGGAGAGCCGACCCCGACCGCTTCGGCGAACCTTGCGGCGTGCCCTGTCGCTTGGGGGCAAAGGTAGAGGCTTTGTCCGCTGGTTTTCAGGGGTCGAAAACGCCACTCGCTGCCAAACGGACGCCACAAGCTGCCACCTGCGGCAGAAGCGATACAAGCGACATTTTTTCCTCGTTTATTTGCGGCAGAAACCAACACATGGCGGTCGGTCGGGACGGCTGCACACGGGGATAGTTTGCCTTGCGTACAGCCGGACGACCCGAACGTCATACGCACGTCAGGCGAACGGTTACAGAAGCCAGCCCAACGTTGGTTGGTTGTAACATTGGGCAGTCCGTCGGGACAGGTGTCCGTCTTTTCGGACGTATATCGGACGGGCGGGAAGGACAAACGAATGTTTGCAGAAACAGATAACTCTATGTATAACGATTAAAATGTATGACAGTATGAACAAACCGACTTACGTGGCTTTCTCCACGCAGAAGGGAGGAGCCGGAAAGACAACCATCACGGTGCTGGTCGCAAGTTACCTGCACTACGTCAAAGGGTACAACGTCGCGGTCGTCGATTGCGATTTTCCGCAGTACAGCATCCACGATATGCGCAGGCGCGACATGGACATGACGATGAAAGACGACCACTACAAGGCGATGGCCTACGAACAGTTCAAGCGGCTCGACAAGAAAGCCTACCCCGTGCTATGCTGTAAGCCGGAGGATGCGGCGGAAACGGCAGCGAAACAGGCCGGAACGGGGCAGCCTGTGGATTTCGTGTTCTTCGACCTGCCGGGCACGATCAACAATCCGAGCATTGTAAAAACCATCGCGGCGATGGATTACATTTTCTGCCCGATTGCCGCCGACCGCGTCGTCATGGCGAGTTCCATGCAGTTCGCTACGGTCATCAACGAACACATGGTCAGCACGGGTAAGACCAATATCAAAGGGCTGTATATGCTCTGGAACATGGTGGACGGACGCGAAAAGACGGAGATCTATTCCGCCTATGAAAAAATCTGTGCGGAGCTGGCACTCCCGATATTGAAAACCTATCTGCCGGACAGCAAGCGTTTCCGCAAGGAGGCCGCAACGGAACGCAAGGCGGTATTCCGCTCGACGCTCTTCCCTGCGGACAGACCGCTCGTGCGGGGCAGCAACCTCGATGTGCTGGTCGATGAAATTCTGACAATCGTAACGCAGTAGGTCTATGGCGAAGAAAACGAATATCGAGGGTATCGACGAGAATTTCATCATCAACTCGTTCCGGCAGGACGACCTGACGCTCCCGCCGTCGGCACGGGCGATGGAAAGCCCGACCGATTCGGAGGCGGCAGCCTCCGAACCGATGCCACCAGAGGAACAGCGGGAAGAGCCTCGCCGCCGGAAGACCAGAAACAAAGAGCAGGATTACGGAGCACTCTTTCTGAAAGAGGCGACCATACCTGCAAGGATAGGCAAGACAGTTTACATCCGTAAGGAGTACCACGAACGCATACAGCTTATTCTGCGGGTAATCGGCAAAGACGAAGTGTCGCTGTTCAGCTACATCGACAACGTGCTGGCGCATCACTTCGATATGTTCCAAGAGGAGATAAAAAAACGCTATGAGATGAATAACAACATTTTCTAATAAATAAAAACGGTAATCATGAGTAAGAAAAATTATTTCGAGCCTCCATTCGAGAAAATGCCGGAAACGAAAGTCGCCGCTGCCGACTATCGAGGCAAATATCTAAAACGTAATGAGATCAAAACGCGCCAATGCGTCTATATCAGTCGGGAAATTCATACCAAGATTTCCAAAATCGTGAATATCCTTGCCGCCGAAAAAGGTATTTCTATCGGTGGATATATTGATACGGTTCTCACGCAACATCTCAAAGAACATCGGGAAGCAATTAACACCCTTTATAAAAAACAACTCAATAATTTGATTTAGCTATGATTTGGGAAAACTGGAACAGGCAAGCGGCCAAGAGAAGTTACCGCCTGCGTTATTTGAAGAAAGCCGACACGGTAGCCCGCCGGGGTAAGCTGGTCTATGTGCGGCAGGAGTATCACGACCGGATAAGGCGTATCGCCCGCGTTATCGGCGGCGACGATGTTACGCTGTTCAGCTACATCGACAACGTGCTGGCGGAACACTTCGCCGCCCACAAGGAGGTTATCGCCTCGTTGTACAACGAATATAACCGTCCGATCTTTTAGCTGCCTATGGAAACGCTGTTAGTGTGCCTGCTCGCAGGCTATGGCCTGTGGCTGGCGGCCTACCTGTGGTGGGAACGGCGGCAGACCGGAGGAGGGTCGAGCGACGAGGCTCCCGCGCCGACGGTGCAGCCGCCGCAAGAGGCCGAAATCATCGGCAGGAGCCACTTTCGGATGAAGGCGAAAGAGCCAGAGAGTGCCAAACGGACGCCACAAGCTGCCACCGACGGCAAAACGGAACCAGCGACGGAAAAAGCCGCTACATTTGCCTCCGAAACCGAAAACCGGACATTGGCACGCATCCCCGACGACAAGCTGGACGAGGCTTTCGAGCATCTGGAAATTCCGGACATCCCGCTCGAATACGAGGATGAGGACGACGATTACATCGACGAGGAAGTGCCGCTCGGCGCAGGCCGGAGATACGCTTCGGGCGCGAGCTTCGAGGAGCTGGATGCGGCGATGCGAACCGCCCGCGACCCTTCGGCGGACGACAACCAGCGACGGCAGGTCGGGAGGCTGTTCGGGCAAATGCAGGGCACGGAGTTCTTCGACCGTCTCGTGAGCGGCTCCTCCGACATCGCGGAAAAGATAACGGGATTGATGGACTACTATTTAAGCCCGCCCTTCCCGACGGCTGGGAACGCGGAGGCTGCGGCAGTCGCCCCGCCTATCGCCACCGACGCGCCGGACGGCCTTGCCGGGTTCGACATTCGGGATTTTGTTTAACGGTTAAAAACGAAAGGACAATGAAAGAAAAAGAGTACGGGTAGCTGTCCCACGAAAAACAGCCCGCTAAATCCATAAGTAAAAATCAGTATCAACCCGCCGGACGGACTATCCACCCGTCCGGCACAATCGAAGAACAATTTATGACGAAGAAACATTTTCTTTTCTCGGCAGCCCTTCTTCTGGCTGCCTCCTCCGCCTTTGCACAGGGCAACGGCCTTTCGGGTATCAACGAGGCCACGAGTATGGTAACGAGCTATTTCGACCCCGCGACGAAGTTGATATACGCCATCGGCGCGGTCGTGGGTCTGATCGGCGGTGTCAAGGTGTACGGCAAGTTCTCGTCGGGCGACCCCGACACCAGCAAGACCGCCGCCTCGTGGTTCGGCGCGTGTATTTTCCTGATCGTGGCGGCGACCATTCTGCGTTCGTTCTTCCTCTAAACGTCGGGCGATGGCAGAATACCCTGTAAACAAGGGGATAGGCCGCTCGGTTGAGTTCAAAGGTTTGAAGGCGCAGTACCTTTTCATCTTTGCGGGCGGCCTGCTCGTGGTGTTCGTCCTTTTCGTCATCCTGTACATGGCTGGCGTCAGCCAATGGTTCTGTATCGGCTTCGGGGCGGTGTCCGCATCGGTTCTGGTGTGGCAGACTTTCGCCCTGAACGCCCGGTACGGCGAACACGGATTGATGAAATTGGGCGCGGCACGCAGCCATCCCCGCTATATACTCAACCGCCGGAGAATCTCCCGATTGTTCAACCGCAAAAGACAGAAGAATGAGAAATACACTTAAAGCCGCGACATTGGAGGCCAAATTTCCGCTGCTGGCCGTCGAGCACGGCTGCATCCTCTCCAAAGACGCCGACATCACGGTGGCCTTCGAGGTGGAGCTGCCCGAACTCTACACGGTAACGGGCGCGGAATACGAGGCCATACACGCCGCGTGGTGCAAGGCCATCAAGGTCTTGCCCGATTACAGCATCGTCCACAAGCAGGACTGGTTCGTGCGCGAACAGTACCGTCCGGAGCTGCAAAAGGACGACATGAGTTTCCTCTCGCGTTCGTTCGAGCGTCATTTCAACGAGCGTCCGTACCTGAAACACACGTGTTTCCTGTACCTGACGAAGACGACCAAAGAGCGGAGCCGCCAGCAAAGCAATTTCAGCACCCTTTGTCGGGGGCATATCGTCCCGAAGGAGATACGCGACAAGGACGCTGCGGCCAAGTTCATCGAGGCGACCGAGCAGTTCGAACGCATCATGAACGACAGCGGCTTCGTCCGTCTGCGCCGCCTCACCTCCGACGAGATCACCGGAACGGCCACGAGTGCGGGATTGGTGGAGAAATACTTTTCTCTTTCATTGGAAGATACGACCTGCTTGCAGGACATCTCCCTCTCGGCGGGGGAAATGCGCGTCGGCGACAACATCTTGTGCCTGCACACGCTTTCCGACACGGAAGACCTGCCGTCTGCAGTGGCGACCGACAGCCGTTACGAGAAGCTCTCGACCGACCGCTCGGACTGCCGCCTCTCGTTCGCCTCTCCGGTGGGGCTGCTGCTCTCCTGCAACCACCTGTACAACCAGTACGTGCTGATCGACAACAGCGAGGAGAACTTGCAGCGTTTCGAGAAGAACGCCCGCAACATGCAGTCGCTTTCGCGTTACTCCCGCTCCAACCAGATAAACAAGGAGTGGATCGACGAGTATCTGAACGAGGCGCACTCCTACGGTCTGACCTCCGTCCGCGCCCATTTCAACGTGATGGCGTGGTCGGACAACCGCGAGGAACTGAAACGCATCAAGAACGACACGGGCAGCCAGCTCGCGGCGATGGAGTGTACCCCGCGCCACAACACGGTGGACTGTCCGACGCTGTTCTGGGCGGCCATACCGGGCAACGAGGCCGACTTTCCGGCAGAGGAGAGCTTCTATACGTTCACCGAGCAGGCGGTCTGTTTCTTCACCGAAGAAACCAACTACCGCTCGTCGCCCTCCCCGTTCGGCATCAAGATGGTCGATAGGCTCACGGGAAAACCGCTGCATCTGGACATTTCAGACCTTCCGATGAAGAAAGGCGTAATCACCAACCGTAACAAGTTCATACTTGGGCCGAGCGGTTCGGGCAAGTCTTTCTTCACGAACCACCTCACGCGGCAATATTACGAGCAAGGGACGCACATCGTGCTGATCGATACGGGTAACTCCTATCAGGGGTTGTGCGAGATGATCCGCCGCAAGACCGCAGGCGAGGACGGGATTTATTTCACCTATACCGACGAGACGCCGATAGCGTTCAACCCTTTCTACACGGACGACAAGGTGTTCGACATCGAGAAGCGCGAGAGTATCAAGACACTGCTTCTGACGCTGTGGAAGAAGGACACTGAACCTGCCACCCGCGCCGAGGAGGTCGCCCTCTCGAACGCCGTGGCGCTCTACATCGAGCGCATCAAGCGGGACGCGGACATCGTGCCGTCGTTCAACACGTTCTACGAGTTCGTGAAAAGCGACTACCGCGCCGTATTGGAGGAGAAAAAGGTGCGGGAGAAGGATTTCGACCTCGCGGGCTTTCTCAACGTCTTGGAGCCGTATTATCGCGGCGGGGAGTACGACTACCTGCTGAACAGCGACAAGCAGTTAGACCTGCTGCACAAACGCTTCATCGTCTTCGAGATCGACGCGATAAAAGACCACCCGATCCTCTTTCCCGTCACGACGATTATCATCATGGAGCTGTTCATCAATAAGATGCGCAGGCTGAAAGGCATCCGCAAGATGATACTTATCGAGGAGGCATGGAAGGCCATCGCTTCGGCGAACATGGCCTCCTACATCAAGTACCTCTACAAGACGGTTCGCAAGTTCTACGGCGAGGCCGTCGTGGTCACGCAGGAGGTGGACGACATCATCGCCTCGCCGATTGTCAAGGAGAGTATCATCAACAACTCGGATTGCAAAATCCTGCTCGACCAGCGCAAGTACATGAACAAGTTCGACGCGATACAGGCTCTCTTGGGACTGACGGACAAGGAGAAGGGGCAGATACTCTCCATCAATCAGGCGAACGACCCGTCGAGGCTCTACAAGGAGGTCTGGATCGGGTTGGGCGGCACGCAGTCGGCAGTCTATGCAACCGAAGTGAGCACCGAGGAATATCTGGCGTTCACGACCGAAGAGACCGAGAAAATGGAGGTCTATGCCCTTGCCGAGAAACTGGGCGGCGACATCGAGGCGGCGATACGGCAGATAGCCGAACGCCGCAGAAACAAAAAGTAATCACATCAAAAACGAAAAGTCTATGAATATTAACAGAGAAAAGTGGCTCACGTTGAGCAGTTGTATGGTCGGCCTTGCGGCGTTGATGCTGCAAGCCTGCACCGAAGCGAAAGAAACGGATTGCAGCAAGCTGTGCGGAAATTGGGTCAGCGTGGGCAGGAAGCCCGATGTGCTGATCTACCGCGAGGGCAATGCCTACAAGGTTACGGTCTTCAAGCGCAGCGGTCTCTCGCGCCGCCTAAAACCCGAAACATACCTGCTGCGCGAGGAGGAGGGCAACCTTTTCATCAACACGGGCTACCGCATCGACATCGCCTACAACGAGGCGACGGACGTGCTGACCTTCTCCCCGCACGGCGATTATGTCCGCACGGAGATGGACACGAAACCGGAATAGAAACCACTAAATCCACAGTAAAATGAGAACAAAAATAATCCTACTATTCAGCGCGTGCCTGCTCCTTGCAGGCACGGCGAGGGCGCAATGGGTCGTAAGCGATCCGGGCAACCTCGCGCAAGGCATCATCAACGCCTCGAAGAACATCATCCACACCTCGAAGACGGCGACCAACATGGTGGCGAACTTTCAGGAGACGGTGAAAATCTACGAGCAGGGCAAGAAGTATTACGACGCCCTCAAATCGGTGAACAATCTGGTCAAGGACGGCATCAAGGTCAAGAACACGATTCTGATGATCGGCGAAATCTCGGACATCTATGTAACGAATTTCCAGCTTATGCTGCGCGACGAGAACTACACCGCCGAGGAACTTTCGGCCATCGCTTTCGGCTATACGAAGCTCTTGGAGGAGAGCAACAACGTCCTCAAAGAGATGAAAGAGGTGGTGAACATCACGACGCTTTCGATGACCGACAAGGAGCGTATGGACGTGGTGGACAGGTGCTACAACCGCGTGCGCAACTACCGCAATCTGGTGATGTACTACACCAACAAGAACATCTCGGTAAGCTACCTGCGGGCGAAGAAGAAAAACGACATGGACAGGGTGCTGGCACTCTACGGCAGCCGCAACGAACGCTATTGGTAACACTTAACACGCTATGCCTATGATGTTACTTTCAGTAGAGTTCGACAACCTGCACGCCATTCTCCGCTCGCTTTATACGGAGATGATGCCGCTCTGTTCCAACATGGCGGGTGTGGCCAAAGGCATCGCGGGGCTGGGTGCGCTCTTTTACGTGGCCGTGCGCGTGTGGCAGTCGCTCGCCCGTGCCGAGGCCATCGACGTGTACCCCCTGCTGCGGCCTTTCGCCGTCGGCTTCTGTATCATGTTTTTTCCGACCATCGTTCTGGGCACGATAAACGGGGTATTGAGTCCCGTCGTGCAGGGCACGAACCGGATGCTCGAAACGCAGACGCTCGACATGAACAAGTACCGCGAGCAGAAAGACAAGCTCGAATACGAGGCGATGATGCGCAACCCCGAAACGGCCTACCTCGTCTCGAACGAGGAGTTCGACCGGCAGCTCGAAGAACTGGGCTGGTCGCCGGGCGATATGGTTACGATGGCCGGAATGTATATCGAACGGGGCATGTATAACATGAAGAAAGGTATCCGCGACTTCTTCCGCGAGGTGCTGGAGCTGCTGTTCGCCGCTGCCGCCCTGCTGATCGACACGCTGCGGACGTTCTTTCTGATCGTGTTGAGCATACTCGGCCCGATAGCTTTCGCCATCTCCGTCTGGGACGGCTTCCACTCCACGCTCACGCAGTGGATATGCCGCTACGTGCAGATTTACCTGTGGCTGCCCGTGGCCGACCTGTTCAGTACCGTGCTGGCGAAGATTCAGGTGTTGATGCTGCAAAACGACATCTCGGAGTTGCAGAACAACCCGAATTTCTCGCTCGAAGCCTCCAACGGGGTTTATATCGTGTTCCTTATCATCGGCATTATCGGCTATTTCACGATTCCGACCGTTGCCGGATGGATCATTCAGGCCGGAGGTTCGGGAAGCTACGGACGTGCCGTAACGCAGCTCGCGGGCAAGGGCGCAGCGCTGGCCGGAGGCGTGGCCGGAGCCGCCGTCGGCAACGTGGCCGGACATTCGGGCAGGCTCGTGGGGCGTGCGAGCAAGGCCGCATGGAACCATACCGCCGGAAAACTATTCAAACGAAATTAAGCAATATGGAATTTAAGTCATTGAAAAATATCGAAACATCGTTCAGGCAGATACGCCTGTTCGGTATCGTCTTCATCGCGCTGTGCGCTCTGGTGGCGGTTTTCTCCGTCGGGAGTTCGTACCGCTTCGCCGAGAAACAGCGCGAGAAGATTTATGTACTCGACGGCGGCAAGTCGCTGATGCTCGCCCTCTCGCAAGACCTCGCGCAGAACCGTCCGGCGGAGGCACGCGAACACGTCCGCCGTTTTCACGAGTTGTTCTTCACCCTCTCGCCCGAAAAGAGCGCCATCGAGCACAACATCAAACGTGCCCTGCTGCTCTCGGACAAGAGTGCCTACAACTATTACACGGACTTCGCCGAGAAGGGGTATTACAACCGCATCATCGCGGGCAACATCAATCAGGTATTGCAGGTCGATTCGGTGGTCTGCAATTTCGACCGCTACCCCTACGAGGTCAAAACCTATGCGCGTCAGATGATTATCCGCGAGAGCAATGTAACGGAGCGCAGCCTCGTAACGCGCTGCCGCCTGCTGAACGCCTCGCGTTCGGACGACAATCCGGGCGGCTTCACCATCGAGGGGTTCACGATTCTGGAAAACCGCGACCTGCAAACATTGGAGAGATAGGCGTATGGGAAAGTGGATTGAACGTGTCCGCGATTGGACGGACAGGCAGGACGGGCGGCTTCGGGCGTGGCTCGAAGCACTCCCGCAGCGGACGAGGCTCGCCGCCGTACTCGTGATTTTCACCGTCTTCGCCGTGTGCGCCCTCTTTACGTTCGGGGCGGCACTCTACGAGATGGGACGGGAAAACGGACGGCGGATAGAGATCGAACATATCAGAGAGTTAGACCTGCGGCAAAGGCAGGACAGTATCAACCTTTACAAGTATTACGATTATGGAACAGACGAACGAAGCGAGAGCAGAGGATAAATCTATTTATACTATGCCTCGCAAGGAGGAGGAAGCCGCAAGGCAACAGAACAAGAATCCGACGGCCTCCCCGAAAGCGGGGAAGCCTGAACAGCCGCTCACGGAGGAGCAACGGCAGAGGCGTCGCAAGATGCTCGTGTACCCGCTTATGGGACTGCTTTTCGCAGGCTCGATGTGGCTGATCTTCGCGCCCTCCGAAAAGGAGAAGGCCGAAGCCGCGCAGGGGACGGGCTTCAATACCGAGATGCCCCTGCCCGCAGAGTCGGGCATCATCGCCGACAAGCGCACGGCCTACGAGCAGGCGCGGATGGAGGAGAAACAGAAGGAGCGGCGTGCGCAGATGCACGACCTCGCCGACCTGTTCGCGGACAAGGAGCAGGACAAGGAAACCGCATCGGAGGACTTCGACCTGCTCAACCCCGAAGCGGGGATGCAGCCCGCACCCTCCTACGGGGGCGGCGGCTCGCGTCCCAAGCAGACGATACGCTCGTCCGCTGCCGCTTACGAGGACATCAACCGCACGCTCGGCAATTTCTACGAGACGCCTGCCGACGACCCCGAAAAGGAGGAGTTGCGCGAGCGCATCGAGGAGTTGGAGGCGATGATGGCGCGGCAATCCGCGCCGGAAGGCTCGACGCTCGACGATCAGGTCGCCCTGCTGGAAAAATCCTACGAACTGGCGGCCAAATATATGCCCGTCGGACAAGGGGGCGCGTCGCAGGCGGCGGCAACCGGAAAGCCGGAGCAGAAACCCTTGCGAAACGGCAAGGCCGTAGCCGTGCCCGTCAATCAGGTTGCGGTGAATGTGGTGTCCGCCCTCGCGCAGCCGATGGACGATGCGGAGTTCATGCGCACCCACGCCGCAGAGCGCAACTACGGTTTCCATACGGCGGTCGGGAACACGGGAGCCGCTGAAAAGAACACCATTGCCGCGTGCGTACACGGCAACCAGACCGTAACCGACGGGCAAAGCGTCCGCCTGCGGCTGCTGGAAGCGACGGACGTGGGCAAGGTGCGTATCCCACGCAACACCCTCGTCGTGGGTGCGGCACGGGTGCAGGGCGAGCGGCTCGGCGTGGAGATCACCTCGCTGGAATATCGCGGGTCGATTATTCCGGTCGAACTCTCCGTGTTCGACAGCGACGGGCAGGAAGGCATCTTCATCCCGAACTCGTTGGAGGTCAGCGCGGTCAAGGAGATCACCGCCAACATGGGTTCGTCGCTCGGTTCGAGCATCAACATCTCCACCGACGCGGGGGCGCAGCTCGCCTCCGATCTCGGAAAGGGCGTCATACAGGGGACGAGCCAGTACATCGCCCAGAAGATGCGCACCGTAAAGGTGCATTTGAAAGCCGGGTATAAAGTCATGCTTTATCAGCCAGAAGATTAGAAACATTCATAAACCACTAAATCCACAGTAAAATGAAAAAGATTTTTGTAATGATGTTCGCCCTTTTAACGGGCATCGGTGCGGCCAGCGCACAGGAGCAGGTAACGACGGAAAACGCCCCGACGACGGTGCAGACCGACCGAGCGGAAGAGGAGCCGGAGAAGATCGCCTTGCAGAAGGAGGTCTATCCGCAGAAAGAGGAGGACGGCGATCTCTATCACGGCCTGACGAAAAAACTTACGTTCGACCGCATGATTCCGCCGCACGGCTTGGAGGTTACCTACGACAAGACCGTACACGTCATCTTTCCGGCGGCGGTGCGCTACGTCGATCTCGGCTCGCCGAACCTTATCGCGGGCAAGGCCGACGGCGCGGAGAACGTGATCCGCGTGAAAGCCACTGTGCGCGATTTCCGCACGGAGACCAATATGTCGGTCATTACCGAGGACGGTTCGTTCTATACCTTCAGTGCGCCCATAATAGGGGCTTGATAATAATCACACTGGCAAGTGATTAGGTTAG